>Ga0209638_1000203_pt1 | contig 39862 bp, 39 predicted proteins | sample BarGraNGADG00211_FD_184490 | JGI IMG/M metagenome (GOLD analysis project Ga0209638, IMG submission 184490) | Arctic peat soil microbial communities from Barrow, Alaska - Barrow Graham LP Ref core NGADG0002-211 (SPAdes) (version 2) | ecosystem: Environmental > Terrestrial > Soil > Wetlands > Peat...
CACGCCGGGAGAGACCCCCGGCTTCGATCTCAGACTGTTCCCCTCGGTAGATCAGACGCACTGTCGTCGCCAGCTCCCCTTACGACGTCGCAGTCGAATGCACCACTCACAAGTCTGCTTCTTCCGGGCACTACGCACAATACCTAGTTCGGCTTCCGCGACGGCTGGACGGCATTATCGGGGCCGGGTTTGCTGCATGCGGCGGAAATGGCGACAATGGGTGGGCGATGCCGGTCGCGTGTCTTTGCGCACCCCGGCTCCGGTGACGCGACGGGAGGGGCGGCAGGTGTCGGTGCAGGGACCCAGGCTCGTGGTCGACATCAGGGCGGTGACGCCGGCACTCCGTCGTCCGTTGGTGCTCAGCATCGTCGATCACCTGCTGGGTGCGGAGGCTACCGAGACCGTGGTCGTCATCACGGACCACGAACCGGCCGGGCTGGGCTACCAGATGGAGCTGCGCCGCGAGACGCGCGGACGCGTCAGCTTCTCCTACGATCAGCGCCTCGACGGCGCCTGGGTCGCCCTGATCACGCTGAAGCCCGAGGCCTGACGGCCCTTCGTCTCGTGCCCTGCGGCCTGGGGTCAGGTCTGGAGACTCAGGGACTTCAGGAGGGCGGGGACGTCCGCCAAGGTGCCCCTGTGGTCTGCCACCGCGGTCCCTTTGCCTACGTAGAGGGTGCGGATCCCGAGGGCTCCCGCCGGCATGTCGGCGTTCGCGTCATCGCCGACCATCAGGCAGTCGGCCGGAGCGCAGCCGATCATGCCGCACACCTGCAGGAAGAACCCCACTTGAGGCTTGCATGCCTCCATCACCTCGTACGTGGTGATCGCGTCGAATGCGACGTCATCAAGGCGGGCCCAGCTCAGGCGCTGTTCGATCGCGACCAGAGGGAAGATCGGCTGCGTGGCCACGGCCACGCGCCATCCGAGCGCACGGGCCGCCTCGATGGCCTCGCGCGCTCCCGCCACCGGCCCGTAGCCGGTCCCGAGTGTCGGGAAGACGTCGCGGTAGAACCGCTCGAACACAGGCCAGTTCGCGTCGAGATCTATTCCGGTGCGCGCCGTGAAGTCCCGGTAGAAGACCTCACGGTTGGTGAGTCCGGGATGCGGCCGCTGCATCTCGTCGGTGGACGCGAGCACGGCAGGAACCAGATCGATGCCGGGGAACTGAGGGGCGACGACCACCTGGAGCGCGAGGAAGTAGCGTGACAGGAACTCGCGCACCTCGAGGTCGAGGAGGGTGCCGTCGAGATCGAAGAGCACTCCACGCATCGCGCACCCGGCCCTTCCACTTCTGCAACGGCATCCGTGCGGTGCATCGTAGCATCGGCGCGATACGGCGTGGGTACGGTCGGATCGAGGGTAGAGTAGGCACTAGAGGTCGCCGCGCCTGGTTGCGGCACGACGGATCACGACGGAAGGACGACCCGATGAAGGACTTCACCCTCGCGGAGCTGGCGGCATTCGACGGCAAGGACGGCCGGCCCGCATACGTGGCGTACGCCGGCACCGTCTACGACGTCACCGACTCGCCCATGTGGGCCGGCGGAGACCACGAGGACGCGCACAAGGCCGGGGGAGACCTGACCTCGGAGCACGACGACGCACCGCACGATGTCTACGTGACGGACTTCCCAGAGGTCGGGCGCCTCGTCTGATCCTACCGCTCGAGCACGGCGAGCGTCTCGACGTGCCACGTTTGCGGGAACAGGTCCACCGGTGTGGCGGAGGCCAGGCGGTAGCCCGCTTCCGCCAACGCCTTGATGTCGCGCGCGAGCGTGGCCGTGTCGCACGACACGTAGCAGATCCGGCGTGCCTTCGTCCCGACTAGCGCCTTCAGCGCAGGGGGCGTCATCCCCGATCGCGGCGGGTCGACGACCGCGAGGTCGAAGTGCCCGGCCTCCGCCAGCGCACGCGCCGCGTCGCCCGGCATCACTTCGGCGTCGAGTCCGGCCGACTCGAGGTTGGCTCGAAGGTCTCTGATCGATGAGCCGGCGCCCTCTATCGCCACGACCTCGCCTGCGAGGGCCGCGAGAGGCAGCGTGAAGGTCCCGACGCCGGCGAACAGGTCCAATACCCGATCGCTCCCGTCTGCCTGCAGCCTCTCGAGCACGAGCGACACGAGGCCGGCCGCTCCGGCGGTGTTGGACTGGAAGAACGACGGCGACGACACGCGGTACTCGAATCCGCCGATCCGCTCACGCCAGTTGCCCTGGCCGGCGAGCACCTCGACCTTCAGGTCCGCCCGCTTCTTCGGGTCATCTTTGACTAGCACCCTGGTGATCGACGTCGCGCGCAAGGCGTCCCCGAGCGTGCGGGCGATAGCCTGACGGGGCGCCGCCCCGGGAGGTCCCCATAGGGAGACCTCGACGTCCTTCGTGTTCCGCGCGACCCGCAGTGCGACCCGGTCCAAGTCGAACGGCGCCCTTCCAAGGATGTAGCGCAGCGCGCCGCCCAGAGACTTCGGCAGGCGCTTCGCCCGGTCGGGCAGCAGCAGGCATGCGTCGATCGGGACGATCTCGTCGGATCCGGCGGCCGTCAGACCGAGAGCCGGCCTGCCATCGGCTCCAGCGCCCCAACGCATCTCCAGCTTGTTCCGGTACCCGTACGCCGACTCCCCGAGCACTGTCGCACCGACCGTGACGTCACCGATACCTCCGATGCGTGCGAGCGCGTCCGCGAGTTGGACGCGCTTGGCCTCCGCCTGCGCAGCGTACGCCACGTGCTGCCACTGGCAGCCGCCGCAGCGTCCGAAGTAGGGGCAAGGCGGGGTACGACGGTCTGGGGACGGCGTCATGATCTCGGCGATGTCAGCCTCAAGGTAGCGTCCGTGGTCGGTGGTCACCGAGGCGGTCACGACATCGCCCGGGCAACCGCCTGCGACGAACACGACCCGCCCGTCGGAGGCGCGCGCCACCGCGGCCCCTCCATGGGCCAGGCCGTCCACGTGCAGTTCTCGCAACAGGTCCAAGTGGGTTCTCCGGTCCTCGGCCTCGTCCCGCTATTGTACGGCAGGGGGTTGTTCGCCTCTGGCTGGGGTTCACGCCGTCGGGCTGTATGCCGATACTAGATTCCGGCGCCCGAACCTCTGGGAACGGTGCGCTGTTCAAGCGGGGGTTCGCCACATAAGAAGGGCGGGACGACCGTGTCGCAGATCAAGGTACTCATCGTCGACGACGACCTCTCGCAGTTCGAGCGGTTGCGGGGCTACTGCGCGGGCAAGGCGCCCGACGTCACCGTGCTCAGTGCCATCTCCGGTCCCCGCGCGCTGGCGATAGCCGCGTCGCAACAGCCTGACGTGATCGCCGTCGACGCGAGCATCCCGGACATGGACGGCTACGAGCTAGCGGAGAAGATACACGCGACGCCGGGGCTGGAGCTCGTGCCGATCGTGATGCTCGCCCCGGTGCTGGATGAGGTTGCCGAGACTCGTGCGGAGGAGGTCCACGCGATCTCTCAGATCGAGGCCTCGGTGGATCCATCTTCGATGCTCGCGACGCTGCGCGACGCAGTGCTCGTGAAGGGATCAGCTGCTGTAGGGGGCGGAGGTTCGGGATCCTCCGGTGTCGAACACACCGTCGATGACCTTTTGCGGATCCTGCTCGACCGCGATGGCTCCGACCTGCATCTGACGGTCGGCAGCCCCCCGGGCCTGCGGATCAGAGGTGAGCTCCTGCCGCTCGAGGGCACTAAGCCCCTGACACCCAAGGACACCCAGGACCTCATCCTCGCCCTGCTGTCGGAGGAGCAGCGCCGCCGCTTCGACGCCGAACTGGAGCTCGACTTCGCATACTCGATCCCGGGGCTCTCGCGGTTCCGCGCGAACGTGTTCCAGCAGCGCAACTCGATGGGTGCGGTCTTCCGGACGATCCCTCTCGCGATACCCACCATCGCCGAGCTCAACCTGCCGAAGGTGTGCCAGTATCTCTCCGAGCGCCCGCGCGGCCTCGTGCTCGTGACAGGCCCCACCGGATCCGGCAAGTCGACGACGCTCGCGGCGATGATCGACCACATCAACGCGACCCGCCCTGTCCATATCGTGACGCTCGAGGACCCGATCGAGTTCATGCACCGCAACAAGCGCGCATACGTTGACCAGCGCGAGATCGGCACCGATACGCGCTCGTTCTCCTCCGCGCTGCGCCGCGTCTTGCGTCAGGACCCCGACGTCATCCTCGTCGGCGAGATGCGCGATCTTGAGACGATCTCGGCAGCGATCACCGCGGCGGAGACGGGCCATCTGGTGCTCGCGACGCTGCACACGACGGGTGGCCCGGAGACGGTCGACCGCGTCATCGACGTCTTCCCGCCCCACCAGCAGCAGCAGGTCCGCATGCAGCTGTCGGCGACGCTCGAGGGCGCGCTCTCCCAAGTCCTGCTGCGCACCGCGGACGGCGTGGGGCGAGTGATGGCCATGGAGATCATGCTCGGCACCCCCGCGATCGCGAACCTCATCCGTGAGGGCAAGACCCAGCAGATGGCGACGATCATCCACGGTGGTCAGGCGATCGGGATGCAGACCCTCGACCAGGACATCAAACGCTTGCTGCAGGCCGGCATCGTCACGTTCGAAGAGGCGATCGGCAAGGCCAAGGACCCCCGCGAGCTCGCATCGCTTGTGGGCAGACCCCTGAAGGACTGATCGCTCCCCACCTTCTCCGGCGCCCGCGACCGCTCGATGCGGTCGCGGGCGCTTCCATTCATGCACGCCGACGGGTGCGGTCGGGGATAATGAGGACGGGCGAGCAACGAGGCGCCCTCGAGAGAGAGGACCCGACGTGGACACTGTCCATGTGAGATGGCAGGACAACCGGCAGTTCGTGGGTTGGGACCAGGCAGGGCACGGCGTCGTCATGGACGCCCCTGTCGGCCCCAAGGGCGAAGGCACCGGATCCCGCCCGGTCGAGCTGCTGCTGTATGCGCTCGGGGGCTGCACCGGCATGGACGTGGTGAGCGTGCTCGAGAAGAAGCGGCTCGATGTGCGCGGCGTCGAGATCGTCGTCGAAGGGGCCCAGCAGGTCGATGAATACCCTCACTATTACGAGACGATCTCACTCCACTACATCGTCACCGGGGTCGGGATCCCAGATGAGGCGGTGGCGCGGGCGATCGAACTGTCCGAGACGAAGTACTGCTCCGTGAAGGGCGCATTCGGACCACAGGTGAAGGTCAACACGAGCTTCAGTGTCGTGGCACCGGCGCCTCCTGGGCCCAAGACCGCGGTCGGGGAGTAGCGGGATGACGCAGCCCTGTTCCGCCCGGACATGCGTCGTCATGCCCGTCTATAACGAAGGTAGGACCGTTCGAAGCGTGCTCGACGCGGTCAGACGTCACTTCGATGGATGGGTCGTCGTGGTCGATGACGGCTCCGATGACGGTACCGTCGAGCTGGTGGCCGCGCGCGACGACGTGCTCCTGTGCCGGCATCCGGAGAACCGAGGGTACGGCGCGTCGCTGAGGACGGGTTTCCAGGCAGCGCTCGAGCTGGGTGCGACGGCGGTCATCACCATGGACTGCGACGGCCAACACGAACCGCGGCACATCACCGAGTTCTGCAATCGGTTGCGGACCTGTGGGACCGACATCGTGTCGGGCAGCCGCTACCTGCCGGCCAGCGCCGCGGGCGACGCAGCTCCGCCGGACAGGCGGTCGGTGAACGAGCGGGTCACGGCGATCATCAACGACGCCACCGGCTGGGACCTCACCGACGCGTTCTGCGGATTCAAGGCGTATGCGGCAGATGCGTTGCGCCGCGTGGCGATCGACGAACCCGGCTACGCCATGCCGCTCGAGTTCTGGGCGCGCGCGTGGCGGGAGGGGCTCACGATGTGCGAGATGCCGGTGGAGCGCATCTACTTCGACCACGACCGTTCGTTCGGGGAGCATCTGGACGACCCCGAACTCCGGTTCGCGTACTACATGAGCGTATGGGACCGCGCGCTTCGAGAAGGCGCGCCGAAGAAGGGACCGGAGGGACAGGATGGCTGACGTCATGTGTATCGGAGCCCACCCCGACGACGTGGAGATCGGGATGGGCGCCGCCGTGGCGCGCATGGTCCGCCAGGGCATGGACGTCGTCATGGTGGACCTGACCGACGGGGAGCCGACCCCTCGAGGAACGCACGACACACGCATGGTCGAGGCCTCGGCGGCCGCGCGGGCGCTCGGCGTCGCCCATAGGATCACCCTGCCGCTGGTCAACCGGGAGCTGGCGGACACGGTCGACGCCCGCCGGATGCTGGCCGAGCTCGTTCGCGAGCATCGGCCCAGGCTGCTCTTCGCTCCCTATCCCGTCGACGCGCACCCCGATCACATCGCCGCCTCGGCGATCGTCGAGGCGGCCCGCTTCTACGCGAAGTTCGTCAAGACCGACATGGCCGGCTCGCCCTTCTTCCCCGCGCGCGTCTACCACTACTTCACGGTGCATCTCCGTCTGGTGGCGAAGCCGTCGTTCGTACTCGACGTGTCGGAAGACCTCGAGGCGAAGATGGCGGCCCTGGCCTGCTACGACTCGCAGTTCGCGGCTGGCACCGCCAACGCCCGGGTGCTCGATTGGGTGCGTGGCCAGGCGGCCACGTGGGGAGCACTGATCGGCACAGACGCCGGTGAGCCGTTCTTCGGTCGAGAAGAGATCGGTGTCCGCTCCATCTCGGACTTGGTGTGAGGCTGTGACGAACTCGAGGCCGACAGCCCCGACAGCCGACGGCGATCTCCTGGTCGAGCCGGCGTTCGACGTGTGGGCGACTCTGGCACGAGACAACGCCGCGACTGCGGCTACCTGGGCGTTCGAGGTCGCGGGGATGGACGCGCGCGAGCTGCGCTCGCTTGCGCGCGCAGAGGCGCTGGCAGCCGCCGGCGAGTTCTGCACGCGATGCGGGATCGGCGTCCGTCGGGTGGAGGGCGTGCCCGACCTGCTCGTGATGACGGGACATCAGCCGGAGCTGTACCACCCCGGGGTATGGGCGAAGGACTTCCTGCTGCAGCGGCTCGCGGACGAGACCGGTGCCGCCGCGATCGACGTCGTGGTCGATTCGGACGGGTTCGACGTGCTGGGCATGCGCGCGCCCTGCATGCGGCCGGATCCGGTCTCGTGTCACGCAGACCTCGCGGTCGGCGAGAAGGAGGGCTGCTACGCGTGCACTCAGGTCCCGTCCGGCCAGGCGCTCGCCGCGTTCGAGAGCGCGGGCAGGGAAGCCCTGGCGACACTCCCGGTAGCCGCGCCCCTGCACGACTTCGAGCGGTTCTGTGCCGGACTCGGGTCCGTGGCCCTGAGCGCGCGGAACTTGGCCGAGTTCGTGACAGTCTCGCGGCGTCGCTTCGAGGCGGCAGCCGGGACCGACTACCTGGAGCTGCCGGTCACCTCGCTGGCCCGCTCGCGCGCGTTCGCGCGGTTCGTAGCGCACATCGCGCTCGACGCGCGGAGGTTCGCTGAGACGTACAACGCGGCCTTGGCAGCATATCGAGAGCGCACCGGTACCCGCAGCGCCGCGCAGCCGTTCCCCGACCTTGCCATCGGTGCGGACGCGATCGAGCTGCCCTTCTGGGTTGTGGGCGCAGCGCGGTGGCCCGTCTGGGTCCGCACGCAGGGCGAGCCCGCTCTCGTCTCCGACGCCGATGTGCTCTGTGATCTCGGCGCGGACGCCGAAGAGGCGGCCGAACGGCTCTTCGGAAGTGGCATCGCGCTGGCGCCGAAGGCGCTCGCATTGACGATGTTCGCCAGGATGTTCGTGGCGGACCTGTTCATCCACGGCGTGGGCGGAGGCCGCTACGACCAGGTGACGGACGAGGTGGTGCGCCACTACTTCGGGGTCGAGCCTCCTTCGTTCGCGGTCGCATCCTTGACGGTCATGTTGCCGCTCGGGATGCCGGTCGTCAGCGACGCTGAGATCGAGGACGCGGCGATGGCGCTGAACCGCTTGGAGCACAACCCTGACCAGATGCTCGCCCAGGCGTCGTTCCCTTCCGATGAGGATGCCGAGCACGCAGCCGCGCTTGCGACGGCGAAGCGTGCGCTCGTCGCGGAGATCGCCCGCCCGGATGCGGACAAGAAGATGGTCGGCGCGCGTATCCGGCAGGCGAACGCGGAGTTGGCCACCTTGCTCGCACCGATGAAGCGGGAGTTGACCGAGCGGGTCGCGCGCCTCGAGCGGTCGCGTCAGGCACGGGACGTCCTGATCGATCGCACCTACCCGTTCTGCCTCTGGGACCCGGTCGAGATACGCGGGCTGGTGGACCGGGCGCTCGGTACTCCCACTGGGCGCTAGGGCGGTGCTAGAATCCGCGGCACCCGCGCAGATCACGCGCGGATCTGCGCACTTCATGTGAAAGGATGGGCCCCATGGGCAAGCCGGTCGTCGATCCCGACATCTGCACCGCGTGTGGCATCTGTGTGGACGAGTGCCCATCGAGCGTCCTCGACCTGGGCGACGTCGCCATCGTCGCGCGGCCCGATGACTGCACGGAATGTGGTACATGCCAGGAGGTCTGCCCCAACGAGGCGATCACCCTCTAGGGCCGCACGCCGACGAGAAGAAGGCCGGATCCCCGTGGGGAGCCGGCCTTCTTCTTCGTATGCGCGCTGTCAGCCGCGTGGGCCCGAGCCGTCGTCCACGTAGAGCTTGGGTTCCTTGCCGCGCAGCAGGCCGACGAACCGCTTGTGATGCGCCGCGTACACGAGCAGACCGATGAGCAGCGCGAACGGCCAGTCGGGTGAACCGAGCACGATGGCGGTCACGGGCAGCGTGATTGCGGCCGCCACCTGACCCGCCATCATGTAGCGGGTGATCGCGATGACGAGAAGGCCCACGACGACCACCGCGACGAAGTACCGCCAGTCGTAGGCGAGCAACGCTCCCGCGCCGGTGGCGAGGCCCTTCCCTGTGCGCACGAGCCGTTTCCCCCGCAGCGCCAGCCATGCGGAGTAGTTGTGGCCGAGCACCGCCCCCGCGACCGCGAGGGGAGGGAAGAACGCCAGCGGGAGGAGAGAGGGAGGGTACGCGGCGCGCTGCGCCGCGATCGCCCAGGGGGCCAAGAGACCTTGGACCGAGAACGTGGACCCGCTCGCGACGAGGCGGGCGCCGAGCACGGGGACCAGCCCCTTCGCAGCGTCCGCGACCATCGCGACCGCGAACCATCCCCACGAACCGGTAGTGCGGCGAACGTTCATGGCGCCGACGTTGCCGGACCCGTGTGTCGTGACGTCCTCTCCCGTGACGGCGCGCACGATGATGAACGCCCACGGGATCGAGCCGGTCAGGTATGAGATCAGGAAGACGCACGCGCCCACGAGGATTCCCAAGGAAAGCGTGCCCGGGTCGGTCACGAGTCCCTCCTCGGCACGACGCACTCGATCGCTCCGGGCAGCATCGCCAGCTCGTAGCGGTTCTCCAGCAGCACCTCACCGTCCAGCTGCGCTGGAAGCGCGACGTCGCTCGTGATGACGGCGGAGGTATGCCGGGACATGTGCACGACCGGCATCTTCGTGTGCTTTCCTGCGATCACGAACGGGAGGCGCCAGAGCGCCTCCCCCAGGCCCAGCTCGTCGATCATGCACACGTCGAACACGCCGTCAGTCGGGTCGGCGAAGGGCGTGATCTTGAACCCGCCTCCGTAGGTGGCGCCGTTGGTGACGGCGATGATCAAAGTCCGTACGGTCTCTGGCCCTGCCCCGTCGAAGCCGAGGCGGATGTCGAAGGCGTCCAGGTCCCTGAACAGGACGTGCATGAGCGCGGTGAGGTACAGCCACAGGCCGTCGCGCTGCTTGGTGACCTTGTACTCGACCGCCTTGGCGGTGACCTTGGCGTCGAGGCCAGCCGCGAACGAGTTGTTGAAGTAGAGGCCGTTGCACGAACCCACGTCGTACCTTCGCCGCTCACCCGTGGAGAGCAGCATGGTGGCGTCGGACAGGTCGAAGGGGATCCCGAGCGTGCGGCAGGTGTCGTTGCCCGATCCGGTGGGCAGGACCGCGAGCGCGGGGCGCTGCTCCGCGGGGTGACGCATGAGGCCGTTGAGCACCTCGTGCACGGTGCCGTCCCCGCCGACCGCTACGACGACGTCGTACCCGCTCGCGGCCGCGGCGAGGTCGACCGCGTGGCCCGGGCTCTCGGTCTCCACCGTATCGTGCGGGAGGCGCACCAAGAGGTTCTCGATCACCGGCGTGAGCTTGTCTGCCTCGCCGTGCCTCGCCTGCGGGTTGACGATGATGAGATGGCGTCCCTGAGTCATCGGCCTGAAAGCCTCCTTGGTCGGCGACGCCAGCATATCCGAATCGGAGCGCATTGTGCGCCGGCAACGGCCCCTTCGCGCCGGACGTCGGTGGCACCTGCACCCGCCGCTGTGCTACCGTAGCGCCTCGGTCGTCACATGCCCTGTTAGCTCAGCGGATAGAGCGTCTGCCTCCGGAGCAGAAGGCCGCAGGTTCGAGTCCCGCACAGGGCACCACCGCATCCGAAACGAAGGCCCGGCGCGTGACGCGCCGGGCCTTCGCCGTGTCTGAGGTCGCGCGTCGCGCTACGCCTTCTCCTCCTGGTCCTTCTTATGCTGGTCGACGATCTTGGCAGCCATCTCGCGGGGAACCTCGGCGTATTCGCCGATCTCGAACGTGTAGGTGCCCGTGCCGTGTGTCAGCGAGCGCAGCTGCAGCGGATACTGGACCACCTCCGCGTAGGGCACGGACGCTCTGATGACCTGCTTGTTCCCGACACCCTCCATGCCGTTGACGCGGCCACGCCGCGACGACATGTCGCCCATGACGTCGCCGGCGTACTTGTCCGGCACGGTGATGACGAGGTGGGCGATCGGCTCGAGGATGACCGGGTCGGCCTTCTCCGCCGCGGCGCGGAAGCCTATGCGGGCCGCGGTGCGGAACGCCATCTCGTTCGAGTCCACCGCGTGCATGGACCCGTCATAGACCGCACACCTCACGTCCTGCACGGGATAGCCCGCTATGGCCCCCATGGTCATCGTCTCTTGGACACCCTTGTCGATCGCGACGATGTACGGCTTGCTGATCCTCCCGCCGACGATCTCGTCGATGAACTCGTAGCCGCAGCCAGGGTTGGGCTCGAGCCGCAGCCAGCAGTCGGCGAACTGACCCGATCCGCCCGTCTGCTTCTTGTGGCGGCCCTGCGCCTGTGCGGTCTTCCGGATCGTCTCGCGGTAGGGGATACGCAGGTCGACGATCTGGGTGTCGACGTTGAACCGGCTCTTGAGGCGGGAGATGACGACGTCGATCTGCGTGTCGCCGAGCGCGTAGAGCACGGTCTGGTGCGTCTCCGCGTCGCGCACGACCTTGAGGGTCGGCTCCTCTTCCATGATCCGGTTGAGGCCCTGGCCCAGCTTGTCCTCGTCCGCCTTGTTGGCGGCCACGATGGCGACGGCGAACTGAGGCGCGGGGAGTGGCATCGTCGCGACCGTGACATCGCCCTTCGCCGACAGCGTGTCGTTGGTCATGGTGTCGGCGAGCTTCGGCAGGACCACGATGTCCCCCGCGGGCGCGCCCTCGATCTCGACCGACTCCTTGCCCGTCACCTTCAGGAGGTGCGCCGCGCGCTCCTTCTTGCCGGTGCGCGAGTTCGTGAGATCGAGGTTAGGCGTCAGGGTGCCGGAGACGACCTTCACGAAGTTCAGATGGCCCTGGTAGGGGTCGGACAGCGTCTTGAAGACGAAGGCCGCCGGTGTGCCGCTCGTCGAGATCGGCACCGAGCCGCCATCGACGGTGGGCAGCGGGCCGTGGGCGGTGGGTTCGGGGAAGAACGAGACGATCTCGTCCATGAGGTCCTCGACGCCCTGGAGCTTCGCGGCGGAGCCCACGAAGACGGGGATGAAGATGCCCTGCGCGATGGCGAGCCCGAGCAGCTTCTCGAGGTCGGTCTGGGACAGCGTCTCGCCCTCGAGGAACTTCTCCATGAGAGCCTCGTCGGCCTCGGCCACGAGGTCGGTGAGCTTCTCCCGGGCGGCGTCCACGGCGGGCATGAACTCCGTGGGGATCTCGTCCATGTGCTCGCCGTCGGACTCGTGGTGGTAGGCCTTCATGCGGATGATGTCGATGACGCCGTGGAACGCGGCCTCCGCGCCCATCGGGATCTGAACGGCTCCTACGCGATGGCCGAACTGCTCTTCCAGCTTGGCCATGACTGCGCCGAAGTCGGCGTGTTCCTTGTCCATGCGGTTGATGAACACCGCGCGAGCGATGTCCATGTTGCCCGCGACGTCCCACAACCGCTCGGTCTGGACCTGCGGGCCGGACACTGCGTCGACGACGAACAGCGCCATCTCCGCGGCTTCCATGCCTGCGATCGCGTCGCCGGTGAAGTCGGCGAAACCGGGGGTGTCGATGATGTTGATCTTGACGCCCTTGTGCGTGACGGGAGCGAGCTTGAGGCTCACCGTCATCGAGCGCTTGATCTCCTCGGGGTCGTAGTCGAGCGAGGAGTGCCCGTCGTCCACGGTGCCGAGGCGCTTCGTTTCCCCGGCCATGAAGAGCATCGCCTCGGCGAGCGACGTCTTGCCCGCGCCTCCATGGCCGACAAGGACGACGTTCCGGACCTTGTCAGTGCTCGGTGCTCCCATACCCGATCGCCTCCACACGTCGATGAGCGATGCCTTCCTCGCCCGGTTCGAGATCTCGAAGCCGGGCGGGCCTCCCTATTGTTGCCATCGCGCGCGCCCGCGCGGGGCGTGACAAACACTATCACCAATGGGCCGGTGCGAAAGAGCGGCGAGACCCCGCTGGGTGAGGCGCCGCATCGCGCCCGCTGGTAACATACGGAGTCGGTCACGCTGCATGCCGGGCAGCGTGCGAGTGGGTACCGACCGGTACCGGCCGGTACGATAAGGGAGCCGCACTCATGGACGAACGACACCTCTCCGCTGGCGAGGCCGCCTATGCGGCCGGTGACTGGCAGCACGCGGCGCTCGAGTTCATGGCGGCGGCGCATGGTTCGCCAGCCGACGGTGCGGGTCCGGCCCTCCACCATGCCGGCAACGCCCTCGTGAAGCTGGGGCGGTACGCCGACGCGGTCACCGTCTATCAGAAGGCGGTCCGGGACACCACGTATCCCAAGCGGGGGGCGGTCTTCGCGAACCTCGGAGCGGCGCTCGCCGCAGTCGACCGCAGCGAGGAGGCCCTGGAGGCGTACGGGAACGCGCTGGTCGACCCGGACTACGCGACGCCGTACAAGGCGTTGCTGGGGCAGGCCGGGGCGCTCTACGCGCTCGGGCGCTTCGAGGATGCCGCGCAGTCGTTCCGGCAGGCGGCATGGGCCGACGGCAACCCCGATCCGGGCAGAGCGCTCAACAACCTGGGGCTTTCATTCATGTCGCTCGGAAGGCCCGAGGATGCGGTCGAGGCGTTCAAGGCCGCGCTCGGCATCGAGGGCTACGCGTCGAAGGGCAAGGCGTCAGCGAACCTGGGCTTGGCCTACGCGGCGATGGGCTTCTTCGAGGACGCCGTCCTCGAGTTCGAGTCGGCGCGCGACGAACACAGCTACGAACTGATAGGCGCGACGCTGGAGACGTACGAGACGGCGCGCGCGCGGGTCAGGACGGAGGGCGCCGGTCCGGACGACGACTTCGTCGCGGGCCGCGATCCGGGCGACAACGTGGCCGAGGACAGCGACCTTCCGGAGGACTTCTTGCCCCCGGAGGGCGCCACGAGCGCCGCGCCCGTGCTGCCGGACGCCGACGACGAGGCGACACGCAGCTTCTTCACGCGTACCGAGGACGAGATGCGCAAGGCCGATCGCGCGGTGCGGAAGCAGGAGCGCCGTCGGAAGAGGACGCCCAAGCGGCTCATCCTGCGGATAGCGATCGCGGTGATCGTGCTGCTCGTCATCGGCGGAGGCCTGGGGGCGGCCTTCTTCCTCGGGTACGGCTACCCCACGCAGGAGCAGACGGTCACCGGCCTTCTGAGCGCGTACCAGACCGGTTCGGCCACCTATGCCGACTTCTGGGTGGCGGCGCCAGCGGAGGATGTGACCCAGTCGATGCGCGCGCTGCCGGCGGCGTACACCTCGTTCACGATCGACGGGGTGGACCGTGCCTCAGCGGACAGCACCGTCGCCGTCTCCGTGTCGCTCCAGAGCGGTGCGACCCAGTCGTTCCTCGTGATGCTTCAGCGGGAGGGCGTCGGATGGAAGGTCGTCGGCATCCAGAACAGCTGGGGATCGCTCACGCAGTGACCGTTCGCGTTTCTCCGGGAGAGACGGTCTTGCCCGACTTTGTAACACTTGTTACGATGTGCGCGCCGCGCGCTCAGGGGTCGCGGCCTTGTCGCGAAACAGATGGAGAGGACGGACGTGGATCAGCGCACCTACATCATGATCAAGCCGGACGCCGTGGCCCGCGGTCTCGTGGGACGCATCGTCCAGCGCTTCGAGGACACCGGGCTGAGGTTCGAGCGTCTCGAGTACGGGATGGTCACGGCGGAGCAGGCGGCGGCGAACTACGCCGAACACGAGGGCAAGCCGTTCTACGCCGGGCTGATCGACTACATCACGAGCGGCCCCGTAGTGAAGATGGTCCTCGTGGGTCCCGACGCGGTGTCGGTGTGCCGCAAGCTCATGGGCGCCACCAACCCGCGTGACGCTGCGCCCGGCACGATCCGCGGCGACTTCGGACTGATCATGGACGCCAACGTCGTGCACGGCTCGGACTCTCCGGAATCCGCCGAGCGCGAGATCCGCATCTTCTTCTAGATCGCATCGGTCAGCCAGCACGGATCGACCGGCCGGCACACACCGGTCGCCTCCGGCATAGCGTGGGCCGCCCTCGGGCGGCCGGGGGAGGGAGCCGACGGTGTTCTTCCGCATCATTCCCAAGCGCGAGATCCCAGAACTGGTTCGCGGGCTCGCGCGCGAGCACGAGGTCATAGGGCCTGTGGCGAAGGACGGCTCGTTCGTCTACGCGCCGGTCGAAGACCCGTCCACGCTCCGGCTGGACTACGGCATGACGCTGCTCCCGGCGAAGGCCTGGTTCTTCCCGCCGTCCGAGACGATCATGACGTTCCGGGTGGCCGACAACGTGGTGGTCGACACCGCCATCGACGAGACGAAGCGAGTCCTGTTCGGGTTGCACCCGTGCGACGTGAACTCGCTCCTGCTGATGGACAACGTCTTTCTGGGGGCGAACCCAGACCCCTACTACAAGGCACGGCGCGACAACACGCTCATAGTCGGGGTGTCGTGCATGCCGGGCGAGCACTGCTTCTGCAACGCCTGGGGCACCGACGAGACCCACTGGGGGTTCGACATCTTCCTGTCGGACATCGGGGACGACTACTACGCGTCGATCAGGTCGGTCATGGGCGCCGAGCTCGTCGACCGCTACGTCTCGGGGCGGTCCGTCACAGACGAGGACACGGCGGCGTTCCAGCGCCGTACGGCGGAGTTCAAGGCCGCCTTCACCAACGACGTGGACACGTCACAGCTCCCGGTGCTGCTCGACGCCAAGTTCGACTCCGACATCTGGGAGCAGTTCGGGGAGAAGTGCCTCGGCTGCGGCGCCTGCTCGATGGTCTGCCCGACGTGCTACTGCTTCGACGTGCGCGATGAGCTCGACGCCGACCAGACCACGGGCCGCAGGGTCCGCGTATGGGATTCCTGCCAGTTCAAGGAGTTCGCGGAGGTGGCCCACGGCCACAACTTCCGGGCGACGCGCGCCAGCCGTGTGAAGTACCGCTACTACCACAAGCAGTGGGGCTACCTGTCGAAGTTCGAACGCGTCCTGTGCGTCGGCTGCGGCCGTTGCACGCTGGCGTGCAAGGCCAAGATCAGCCCGCCGCGCGTCGTCCGCGCGCTCCAGACCGGGGTGGTGGACTAGATGCACACTCGGATGAAGGCCGCACCGCCGGTCGTGAACCCGTATCGCCCCCATCCCGCCCGCATCACCTCGATCATCCAACTGACGCCGATGGAGAAGCTGTTCGAGCTGCGGCTCATCGACGACGCCGCCCGGGAGGCGTTCGACTTCCAAGCGGGCCAGTTCGTCGAACTGTCGATCTTCGGGGTGGGTGAGGCCCCGATCTCGATCTCATCCGCGCCCAGCAAGCAGGGCTTCATCGAGCTGTGCGTGCGCAACGCAGGCGACGTGACCGGAGCGATGCACGCCAAGAAGTGTGGCGACATCGTCGGGCTCAGGGGCCCCTTCGGACGTGGGTTCCCGTTCTCCGAGATGAAGGGCCACGACATCCTGCTGGTGGCCGGCGGGCTCGGCATCGCGCCGCTCAAGTCGCTCATCAACCACATCCACGACGACCGTCACGACTTCGGCAAGGTCACGATCCTGTACGGGTCGCGGACACCGCCCGAGATCCTTTTCCGCCAGCAGTTCGACATGTGGCGGCACCGCGACGACTTCGACCTGATCCTGTCGGTGGACACGCCGGACGACACGTGGGACGGCGAGGTCGGCCTGGTCACCAAGCTCTTCGGCCAGATCGACGTGGACCCGAAGGGCACCTACGGGGCGATCTGCGGGCCGCCGGTCATGTACAAGCACGTCATCGCCGAGATGCGCAAGAAGGAGATGGACGTCGACCACATCTACGTCTCCTTCGAGCGGCGGATGAAGTGCGGGATCGGGAAGTGCGGGCACTGCGGGGTCGGGCACCAGTACGCGTGCATCGACGGCCCGGTGTTCAACTACTGGGAAGCTATGAACCTCCAGGAGGCGATCTAGCATGGCGACGCGAGTGGTCGTGCTGTCTCTGGCCTCCGACTTCGGCTGCCAGGTGCAGCTCACCAACATGACGGAAGAGATCCTCGACGTGCTGGGGGTCATCGACCTCACCTACTGGCAGCTCGCTTCCAGCGGGCACATGCCCGATGCCTATGACGTCGCCATCGTCGAAGGCGCCGTCACCACCGATGAGCACGTCGATCTGCTGCGTTCGGTACGCGAAACGGCCGCGGTCGTGATCGCCATCGGCGCCTGCGCCAACACGGGCGGTATCCCCGGCATGGCCAATCTGCTCGACCTCGACGAGCGCTACGCGGTCGTCTACGGGAACGGCGGAGAGCCGAAGGTCGCCGCGGGCAAGCGCGCGCCGATGCCGCTGGACGCCTTCATCGACGTCGACTACCACGTCCCGGGCTGCCCGATCGACCCGGCCGAGTTCCTCCGGACGCTCTCGCACGTGTTGCTGGGCATGAAGGACCGTGTGCCGGACCAGACGATGTGCGCCTCGTGCAAGGTCAACGAGACGGTGTGTTTCTACGACCGCGGCGGCTTCTGTCTCGGTCTTGTCACTCGCGCCGGGTGCGGCGCCCGATGCCCGTCGCTCAACCGTCCCTGCACCGGCTGCCGGGGAGTGGCGTCCGACGCGAACCTCGAGTCGGCGCGCGCCATCATCGTCGCGGGGGGCGGCCGTCCTGACGCTCTCGAGACCGGACTGAGCGTCTACAACACCGCGAAGGAGGTGCGTGGCTGACATGACGCGACTCACCGTCGAACACGTCGCTCGCATCGAAGGACACGGCAACATCATCGTCAACGTGGAGAACGGCGAGGTGCGCGAGGTCCGGATGGACATCGTCGAGCCCGCGCGCTTCTTCGAGTCGATGGTCGTGGGGCGGCGGTTCGATGAGGCGCCGCTGATCACCTCCCGCATCTGCGGGATCTGTTCTCCCAACCACGTCGTCACCTCGATCAAGGCGATCGAGGCTGCGCTGGGGATCGAGGTCAGCGAGCGCACGAAGCTGCTGCGGAAGCTGCTCGTCTACGGTTCGTTCCTGCAGAACCACGCGACGCACCTGTACATCCTCGCCGCTCCGGACTACGTCGGTCTGCCGAGTGTGTTCCCGCTCGCCGAGACGATGCCCGAGGTCGTCGACCGCGCGTTGCGGCTCAAGAAGCTGGGCAACGACCTCACGACCGCCGTCGGCGGCCGACCGGTCCATCCGGTGAGCGCGGTCGTCGGAGGGTTCACCAGCGAGCCCGCGCCGGCGCTGCTCGCCTCATACCGCGACGCGCTGTTGAGTGTTGCTGCCGATGCGCTCGCGACAACCGAGCTCTTCGCGTCGTTCACGGTGCCCGACTTCGCGTCGGCGGGCGAGATGCTGGCGCTCACAGCGGACGACGACTACGCGATCTACGACGGGGACACCGCCGCGCTGGACGCCGGCTGGCGTCGCCCGTCTGCCGGGTACCGTTCCTTCATCTCGGAGTCGGTCGTCGGGCACAGCAACGCGAAGCATTCCACCGTCGGCGGCCGTCCGTTCATGGTGGGCTCGGTGCCGCGCATGAACCTCAACGCGGACAGGTTGAACGACTCCGGCCGGGCAGCTCTGGCGAAGTCAGGCGTGGCCCTGCCGACGCGCAACACGTTCCACATGAACGTGATGCAGGCGGTCGAGTTGGCCGATGCGTCGGCGCGTTGCGCGGACTACATCGAGCGCCTGCTGGACATGGGGGGCTCGTCGGTCCCGCAACCGTTCCGGATCCGGTCGGGCCAGGGCGGATCGGCCACCGAGGCCCCACGCGGGACGCTCTATCACTCGTACTCCATCGACGATGACGGGTTCGTGACACACGGCGACGTCATCACCCCGACGGCGCAGAACCTGGCGAACCTCGAGGCGGACATGCGTGACTTCGCGCCGACCGTCGCGGACAGGAGCGAGCCCGAGTTCGCGGTGCTGGTAGAGGAGCTCGTCCGTGCGTACGACCCATGTCTGAGCTGCTCGGTGCACTAGCCCCGCGAGGTGACGAAGAGCACACGCTGGAGCGCCTCCGCGGGCGCTCCGTTGCGTTGGGGAGGTCGCGGACAGGTTCCGGAAAGCGCGAGTGCGAAAGCCGGACAGGCCGTCCGGCGATGATGGCGGGGACTCGGCGCCCGGGGGCGTCCCTCAAAGGTAGAATGCGGCGGGAAGGTCCGATGTCGACGTCGATGACAGGAGGTGTCCCGTGGGAGGGTTCTCGATCGCGATAGTGGCCGTCGCCGCGATCGCCGTTGTCGTCGGCGTACCGATGCTGCGGACCTCCCGGCGGGTGCCCGTCGCTCCGGAACCTGTCGTCTCGGCGGTGTTGGATGCGCTCCCTGGCGGGAACTGCGGTGCGTGCGGCAACGATTCCTGTTTCGCGGCCGCATGCGCAGTCGCGGCGGGCAACGCTCCAGCCACGGTGTGCGTGACCGGCGGTCCCGGTACCGCTGCAGGTGTCGCGCGCGCCTTGCGCGCCCACGGGCACGCCTGACCGTCCGGCCGCGGGCTCGCTCGACCCGGAATCTCCCCCTGCCGTCCCCTCAAGACATCGAAGCACGTCTTTCGAGAGGCGGCGGGACGCGGATGGCCCCCAGGATCCACACGCGCGGCGGATCGTGTCGCACGTCGGTGCTCGCCGGCCGCGCGGACGCTGTCACTGATGCTGAACTCGTGGGACTGCTCGTGTGCGAGTCGAGACCGGCCGTGGGCCGGGCGCTGCTCGAGGCCCACCCGCAACCGGACGCGCTGTGGCGGGTGGCAGCCGAGGACCTCATCGCACTCGATGGAGTCGGACCCGCCGGCGCGGCGCGGCTTCTGGCCTGTTTGGAGCTCGCACGGCGCGCGAGTTCGTGGTCTGTGGTCGAGCGCCCGCTCGTATCCACTCCCGAGGACGTCGTCGCCCTGTGCGCCCCGCAGCTGCGCGGTCTCGACCGGGAGCACTTCTGGGCGCTGATCCTGTCGACCAAGAACCGCCTGCTCCGGATGGTCGAAGTGTCGGTAGGGTCGCTGAACGCCTCGATCGTGCATCCGCGGGAGCTCTTCAAGGAGGCGGTCCGGATGTCCGCGGCCTCGGTGGTCGTCGTCCACAACCATCCGAGCGGCGACCCCACGCCCAGCGGAGCCGATCTGCAGCTCACGCGGCGCCTCGCCAAGGCGGGCGAAGTGCTCGGGATAGAACTACTGGATCACATCGTGATAGGCGACGGGGCGCGCATACGTCGTTGCGGCATATGGGCGTGCTGTGACGGGAGTGTGTCGTTCTCGCCATCGAGCAGGGGTTTTGTGGTCCCTGTGCTAGACTGACGCACGAGTCAGACCGGTTCCCGCGGCTGTTGGTCCGCGCGGCCTCGGTCGTTTTTCCACGTACGCAGGGCGGACATCTCCACGGGCGATCCGCGCCCGCGAAAGGAACTAGACGTGTCGCTCATCGACCTGTTCTTCAACTCCTGGGGCTCCGACATGGCAGTCGACCTCGGGACGGCGAACACGCTCGTCTCCGTCCGAGACCGAGGGATCGTGCTCATCGAGCCCTCCGTCGTCGCCGTCGAGAAGGACAGCAAGCGTGTCCTCGCCGTGGGCATAGAGGCGAAGCGCATGCTCGGCCGCACGCCGGGCTCGATAGTGGCGATCCGGCCTCTCAAGGACGGCGTCATCGCCGACTTCGAGGTCACCGAGTCGATGCTCCGCTACTTCATCAACAAGACGCGGGTGAAGCGCTTCCCGTGGCAGCCCAAGCCACGCGTGGTCGTCTGCGTGCCGTCGGGCGTGACAGAGGTCGAGAAGCGGGCCGTGTTCGAGGCCACGATGCAGGCCGGCGCTCGGCAGGCGTTCCTCATCGAGGAGCCGATGGCGGCGGCGATCGGCGCGGGTCTGCCGATCCAGGAGCCGACCGGCAACATGGTCGTCGACATCGGCGGAGGTACGACCGAGGTCGCCGTCATCTCGCTCGGTGGCATCGTCGTCGCCCAATCGATCCGCATCGGCGGCGACGAGTTCGACGAAGCGATCGTCGCCCACGTGAAGCGCGAGTACAACGTGCTGATCGGGGAGCGTACCGCCGAAGAGATCAAGATGGAGATCGGGAGCGCGTTCCCGCTCTCCGAGGAACTCGACGTCGAGATCAGAGGCAGGGACCTGCAAACGGGCCTGCCGCGCACGCTCACGATCTCCAGCGAGGAGATCCGCACCGCGGTCGAGGACCCCACCAAGGCGATCGTCCAAGCCGTCAAGGCTACCTTGGAGGAGACGCCCCCCGAACTCGCGGGCGACGTGATGGAGTTCGGCATCGTCCTGACGGGCGGCGGCGCGCTCCTCAAGGGCCTGGACGACCGGCTCATGGCCGAGACCGGCATCCCGGTGCACGTCTCGGAGAACGCGCTCATCAACGTTGTCCTCGGCTCCGCCATGGCGCTCGAGGAGATCGACGTCCTGAAGAAAGTCCTCACCGTCTCGCACTAGCGGGCGGGAGAGGCAGTCTTGGATAGCCTGTGAAGCGTCTTGAGATCGATACCCGCCGTGGCGCGGGCCGCCCGCTCGTGCTGGCGGTCCTCATTGTCGCCGCGCTCATCGTCACGACCGTCTGGTACCGCGAGGGCGACGACGGTCCTTTGCACGCCGCCCGGAGGGTGGTCGTGGCGGTCGGCCAGCCCTTTGAGACCGCCGGGACCTGGATCGCCACGCCGTTCCGCGGCTTCGGGAACTGGGTGGGGAGCCTCGGCGTGAACAGCGCGGACTACGCGTCTCTCAAGGACCAGAACCAGCAGCTCAAAGAGCGGCTCGCCGCGCTCGAGGAGGCGAAGCTGGAGAACGACCGGATCCGCGCGCTGGTCGACTTCGCGAAGGCCCAGGACGTGCCCACGATCGGAGCCCGCATCATCGGCCGGCCCACCGACTCTCGTCAGCGGTCGATCGTGATCGATCGCGGTACCTCTTCGGGCGTGCAGAAGGGGGACACCGTCGTCGCGGCCGGCGGGTTGGTCGGGCAGGTCGTCGAGGTGACTCCCTTCGACGCGCAGGTGCGCCTCATCACCGACTCGGCGAGCGGAGTGGCTGTGCTCGTCCAGCGCACTCGCGTCAACGGCATCGTGCGCGGGGCGCTCGAAGCCCCACTCGAGCTCGACTTCGTTCAGACACAGGTCGCGCCGGTGGTCGGGGACGTCCTTGTCACCTCGGGCCTCGGCGGGACCTACCCCAAGGGGATCGTGGTCGGTGAAGTGACGGCGGTCTCAGCTCCCGAGGCGGGCCTGTACGCAGCCATCACCGTGGCTTCGCGGGTGGACATCGACCGGATCGAGGAAGTCCTGGTCATGACCGGCCAGAACTCGTCCACGATCCTGCCGGGAGGGGGAGAGTGAACAAGACGCTGTCGGTCGCCCTCGCCTTGCTGGGCGGATACGTGCTGCAGGTCTCGCTCGCGCCCCAGCTCGCCGTCTTCGGCGTCGTGCCGAACTTCATGTTCCTGGTGGTCGTGACGATCGCGCTCACTCAGGGCCCGGTCTCAGGCGGGGTGGCCGGGTTCGTCGGCGGGCTGGTGTTCGACCTGCTCAACGCCGGCGTCGTCGGGCCTTTCGCGCTCGTCCTCGCGGTGGTCGGGTACGTCGCGGGAGCGCTGAACGCCAACCTGTTCGCCGAGGGTTGGCTCTTGCCGGTGACGGTGGTCGCCGTGGCGAGCCTGGCGACCGAGGTATCCTACGGCCTCATCCTTGCGGTGCTCGGCACAGGCCCGCAGTTCTGGGACGGATTGTTGACCGTGGTCGTGCCGAGCGTGATCTACCACACGGCGCTGGCGGTCATCCTGTACCCGCTGCTGGCCCGACTCTTGCGGACTGAGCGACCGATGAAGTCCTTCCGCCGTCTGGCGTAGGGCGGGACCGGCCGCGCGACCCTCTAGGAACAGCCTGTCATGACGACCTTCCGCGAACAGCTTAAAGGGCGCTTCGCCGTACTCGGCGTGGTCGTCCTCGTCGTGTTGGGTGCACTGGCTGTGCGGCTGTGGAGCATGCAGGTGATAGCGAGCACGCAGTACACTGCCGCAGCGCAGAACAACAGCACCCGGGAGGTCTCCCTCCCGGCGCCACGCGGCCGCATCCTGGACGTCAAGGGCCGGCCGCTGGTCACCAACCGGCCCGTGATGAACGTCACCGCGCCGTCGAGCATCTCGCAGGACGCGACGCTGGTCGCGCGGCTGTCCGCCGCGATCGATGTCCCGGTCGACGAGATCCAGTCGAAGCTGGCTTCGTTCAAGCAGGAACGTCTGGCGCCCCATGTCCTGCGCACCGACGTCCCGCTCGCCGTCGCCGCCTACCTGTCGGAACACTCCGCGGACTTCCCCGGGGTCGAGGTGCAGGAGGCCGCGGTCCGCGACTACCCGTTCGGGTCGCTGGCCGGCCACGTCCTGGGGTACACGGGCGAGATCTCCGAAGAGCAGCTGGCGGCGACGAGCACCGTGAACGCGAGCATGGGTGACATCGTCGGGAAGACCGGTGTCGAGGCCTTCTACGACAAGGTCCTGCAGGGCGAGAAGGGCTTCCGCCGGTTCGAGGTCGACAACCAAGGCCGCGTGCGGAGCGTGCTCGCCGAGGGAGCTCCGATCGCGGGTAAGGACGTGCGTCTGACGATCAACAAGGACGTGCAGGCGGTCGCCGAGAAGGCGCTGGCCGATGCGCTCGTCGAGGCGCACAGGCAGGGATTCACAAAGGCCCGCGCCGGCGCGGCGGTGGTCCTCGATGTCAAGACGGGCGCCGTCGTGGCGATGGCCAGCGTGCCTACCTACGACCCGGCGGTATTCCTCGGCGGGGTCTCGCCGGCGGAATGGAAGTCGCTCAACGATCCGGCCTCGAACTACCCTCTCAACAACCGCGCCATCATGGCTGCGTATCCCCCGGCATCGACGTTCAAGTCGATCGACGCGATGGCCGGACTCCAGGCGAAACTGATCACCGCGGGAACGCGGTTCACGTGCACCGGCCGGTGGTCAGGGTTCGGCTCGCAGTGGGCGAAGTGGTGCTGGCTGCACTCCGGGCACGGGAGTCTGAACCTCACCGGCGCCATCGAGGCGTCCTGTGACAGCTACTTCTACAACGTCGGGAAGCTGTTCTATGAGGCGCCGGGCGAGCAGTTGCAGGCGTTTGCGCGGTCCATCGGGCTGGGCGCGCCTCTCGGGATCGACCTTCCCGGTGAGGTCGCGGGCCGGGTTCCCGATGCCGCGTGGAAGAAGGCGTTCAACCAGAACTACCCCGAGTATCAGCAGTGGGTCCCTGGTGACACCGTCAACATGGCGATCGGGCAGGGCGACCTGCTGGTGACGCCGCTGCAGTTGGCGAGCGCATACGCGACGCTGGGCAATGGCGGCACGGTCATCCAGCCGCACGTTCTCGACGCGGTCCTCGCCAGTGACGGTACCGCGTCCATCGTGGCGACCACGACGGTGATCTCGGACGCGAAGCTGTCGCCTGCGAACGTCGCTACGCTGCGAAGTGCGCTCGTCGGTGTCACGACGGTGGGAACGGCGAAGAGCGTCTTCCGGGGGTTCCCGGTCTCCGTAGCCGGCAAGACCGGAACCGCTCAGGTCAACGGGAAGGATGACCTCGCTGTGTTCGCCTGCTACGCTCCCGCGGTCGCGCCCCGCTACGCGATCGCCGTGATCATCGAGCAGGGCGGCCACGGGGGCTCAGTCTCCGGACCCGCGGCACGGCAGATCATGAGCTACTTGTTCGGTAAGAAGTACACGGCGATCCATACGACGGACGTGTCGCGATGAGGCCCCGCCGTCCTCTGCTCAGGATCGTGTCGGACCGCCTGCACATCGGGTTGGTCTCGGCCGTGGTCATCCTGTTGGCCTATGGGAGTCTGATGGTCTGGACCGCGACGGTGACCATGGTCGCGCACACTGCGTTGGTCCAGCGTCAGTTCATCGGCATCGCGCTGGGTTGCCTCTTCCTTATCGGCGCGTGGCTGATCGACTATACGCAGTACAAGTCGTGGACCGGACCGCTGATGATCCTGCTGTGCGTGCTGATCCTTTCGCCGCGCATACCGGGGCTGGGTGGCACCGCGTCGGGTGCGACCTCATGGCTCGAGGTCTTCGGAGTGCGCCTCTTCCAGCCGTCGGAACCCGCGAAACTGCTGTTCATCGTCGTCCTGGCCGCGGTAGTGGCCGAGTTCGGCGGGAAGATCGAGCGGCGCCCGGACGTGCTCAAGGTTGCGGGCTATGTGGCGCTGCCGTTCGTCTTGATCCTTCTGCAGCCGGACCTCGGGACCGGCCTCGTGTTCATCATGATCGCGCTCGGGATGCTTCTCGTCGGAGGGTTGAAGGGGCGCTGGTTCGCCGTCGCAGCCGTCTTGATCGTGGTCTTCGCTGTCGCGGGACTGACGACGCCGCTGCTGCAGCAGTACCAGAAGGACCGTCTGCTCGTGTTCGTCGACCCCTCGCGCGACCCGAAGGGCGCAGGCTACAACCTCGCCCAGTCCAAGATCGCGATCGGGTCGGGCGGGATGACCGGCACGGGCCTGGCCGCCGGCACGCAGAGCCGCTTCAACTTCATCCCCGAGCCCCACACCGACTTCATCTTCTCCGTGCTCGGCGAGCAGTTCGGGTTCGTCGGCGCCATCATGTTGCTGGCGCTGTATCTCGCACTGCTCTCCGCGACACTCTCGATCTCGGCTTCGAGCCGGGACCTGTACGGGGCGCTGATCGCCGCGGGCCTGTTGTCCATGTGGCTGTTCCAGATCCTTGAGAACATCGGAATGACGATCGGGATCATGCCGGTCACGGGGATCCCACTCCCGTTCATGAGTTATGGTTCCTCCTTCATGGTCACCAACCTCGCTGGGGTAGGTATCCTGTTGTCGATCTGGTCCCGAAGGTACGGGACCGGACTGTGACCCACCGAGATGAGAGGGGGACGCTGCCATGGCTATGAACATGCCCGTCGACGTCCGCGCTCTGTACGATGCGGGCAAGCGGCTGAAGGCCGACCGGGAACGTCCGGTCCGCCTTGCCGTGCTCGTCGAGATCGACGCTCCTGACGCGCTCGTCGAGGCCGCTCGCTCGATGCTGCATCCGAAGTCCGCGACCGGCATCATCGACATCGCTGTGATCGAGCCGGAGCAGATGCTTCGTGTCGACTCGAAGGCGGACGCCGTGATCGTCCTTGCCGGCAGCGCCGCGCATCTCGGACCGACGCTCCAGGACCTGCGCGCGCGCCTGATCCCGACCGCGGTGCTCGCGGTGCGCGAGGACGGTCCATCCTTCGCGCGCCTGATCGGGCATCCCGCGAACGACGTGCTCGTGGGGGAGGACCCCGCCGGGATCTTCCCGGGGGCGCTGGCGGACTGGGCGATGCAACGGCTGGGGAAGCTGCAGACGGCGCTCGGCCACAACTTCGAGTTCATGCGTCGTGCCGTGGCCAAGGATGCGGTCAGGCACTGCGCGTGGCAGAACGCCGCGGTGGGGGCCGTGCTGCTCCTCCCCGGTGCGGACATGCCGGTCATGACTCTCAATCAGGGGCGGATGCTGCTGAAGATCGCCGCCGCCTATGGCGAAGCGATCGACAAGGACCGCATCAAGGAGCTCGCCGCGGTCGTGGCCGGAGGCTTCATGTTCCGCACGTTCGCCCGGGAGGTGGTCGGGCTGGTGCCCGGCTTCGGGTGGGCGGTCAAGGCCGGGATCGCGTACGGAGGCACGATGGCGATGGGCACCGCCGCCATCGGCTACTTCGAGGATGGCGCGGACTTGACCGGCGTGGTGCGGTCGCTGAGCGAACATGCGGCCGCGACCGTCGCGAGGATCGGCCTGCATGCCCCACATGCCGCTGAGGGCCCTGCATCGTCGGCGGTCGTCTCGGCCACCGCGGCGCCGGACGTGCGACCGCATGAGGCGCGCATACCGGGATACGTCCCGACAGCTCCGGGTGCCGCTGATGACGGACCTGCTCAGGCGACGCTGATCGACGTCCCGCCGGTCGAGCCGACCTTCGTGGTCCTCGACGGGCCGGACACACTCGGGGAGCAGACAGGCGCCGTGCGGTGACGGCCCGATGGGAACAGGTCGAGCCGCTCCTCGCGAACATCGAGCGGCCGGCGCGCTACATCGACTCCGAATTCGGCGCCCTGCACCGCCCTGACGCAGCCTACCGTGTCGCGCTCCTATATCCGGACACCTACGAGCTCGGCATGGCGAACCAGGCGATCGCGATCCTGTACGACGCGCTCAATGCGATCGACGGAGTGGCCGCCGAGCGGGTGTTCGTCCCCGCTCCCGACATGGCCGCGGCGATGCGGGGCGCTGGCGCTCCCTTGCTGACGCTCGAGAGCGCGCTGCCGGTCTCGTCCTGCGATCTACTCGGGATCACGCTGCCCTACGAGCTGACCTGCACGAACGTGCTGGAGGCGCTCGATCTCGCGGGGATCCCGCTGTACGCGGCCGATCGCGGCTCCGGTCACGCGCTGATCGTCGGCGGTGGGCCGTGTGCGTTCGACCCGGAGCCTCTCGCTCCGTTCTTCGACGCGTTCCTGATAGGTGAGGGCGAGGAAGCGGTCCTCGACATCGTGGCCACCCACCGCGCCGCTGTCGCCGGTGGGCTCGACCGATCCGGAGTCCTCGCCGCGCTCGCAAGGGTCCCGGGCGTCTACGTACCCTCGCTGTACGAGCCCGCGGGCGACGGCCTTGGCGTGCGTCCGCGCGCAGGCTCGGGCGCGCCGGTCGAAGTCGTCAAGCGCGTCGTGCGCGACCTGGACGAGGTCCGCTCTCCGGCGTGCCCGGTCGTGCCATACATGGACGTCGTGCACGATCGCGCGACGATCGAGGTGCTTCGCGGATGCACCCGCGGGTGCCGCTTCTGCCAGGCGGGCATGGTCTACCGCCCCGTCCGCGAGCGGACGGCGGACTCCGTCGTGCGGGACGCGCTCGGCCAGCTTCGGTGCACCGGGCAGGAGGAGCTCTCGCTGAGCTCGCTGTCGACGACCGACCACAGTCAGATCGAGGAGATCCTGCGCCGCCTCGGCGCCGCACTGCGCGGCCGCGCGGTGACCGTCGGCTTACCGAGCCTGCGCGTCGATGCGTTCGGTGTGGCGATGGCGCGCCTCGTGGGCGAGGGCGCGCGCGGCGGCCTGACCTTCGCGCCTGAGGCAGGCACCCAACGGATGCGCGACGTCATCAACAAGAATGTCACTGAGGACGATCTCTTCGACACCGTGCGGACGGCGTTCGACGGCGGCTGGCGGCGGCTGAAGCTCTACTTCATGCTCGGCCTGCCCACGGAGACGGACGACGACATCCGCGGGATCGGCGCCCTGGTCTCGAAGGTCCTGCACATCGCCCGCGAGGCGACCCCGCCGGCACAGCGTGGCGGAATGCGCATCGCGGTGTCGGTCTCCACCTTCGTCCCGAAGGCGCACACCCCCTTCCAGTGGGAGCCGCAGCTCACGCTGGAGGAGGTGCGGCACCGGCAGAGCGTGCTGCGCGAGTCGATGCCGCGGAAGGGCGTCGAACTGCACTGGCACGACGCCGAGGTGTCGCTCATCGAAGGGGCGCTCGCTCGCGGAGGGCGCGAGCTGGCACCGGTGATCGAGCACGCGTGGCGCGCGGGCGGAGGCTTCGACGCGTGGACCGAGCGGTTCTCGCTCAGCCGGTGGCTCGAGGCGTTCGCAGCTGCGGGCGTCGACCCGGTGGCGCTCGCCTCGACGCCGCGCGAGGTCGGGACACCACAGCCCTGGAGTCACATCTCCTCCGGCGTCAGCGAGGCGTACCTCGCGCTGGAGCGGGAGCGGGCGCTCTCCGGAGAATCGACCCCGGATTGCTCGTTCGACGGCTGCACCGACTGCGGGGCATGCCCTCAGCTCGGCGTCGATATCGTCCTGGCGGGTGGTGCGCGTGGCTGACGCTGCGTTCCGCCTGCGGGTCACCTACGGCAAGACCGGGCGTCTACGGTTCCTGAGCCATCTCGAAGTGGCGCACGCCTGCGAGAGGGCGGTACGCCGCACCGGGCTGGGGTATGCTGTCACGCAGGGGTTCAACCCACGCATGCGGATCGCTTTCGGGCCGGCTTTGCCGGTCGGGAGCGCCGGGGTCGCGGAGGCCTACGATCTGTGGCTCTCGCGGCTGGTCCCGGCGGCGGAGGCGCTCGAGATGGTGCTGGTGGCGACCCCTGCGGGCCTCGCCCCGGTCGACGCGCGGTATGTCAGCGACAAGGAACCGTCGCTCACCGCCGCGCTGACGCTCGGAGAGTACGAGGTTGTTGTGGAAGACCCGGGCATGGGTCCGGGAAGGTTGGCGGAGGCGCTTGCCGACGTTGTCGGGTCGGGGAGCCTCACGATCGAGCACAAGGGTGCGATGAAAGCTTACGACCTCGCGGTCTGCCTCCCCGAAGGGGCGCAGGTCGGCGAGGAGCCCGGCCGGGCAACCGCGCGCATGGTGGTTCACATGGGTCCGTGGGGGTCGCTCAGGCCGGAGGCCCTTGTCCGTGAGGCACTCGGACGTATGGATGCGAGGTCTGCGTCCATGACCGTCACGCGCGTCGCTCTCCGCCCGATGGAGGGGTAGGCATTGCAGGCGCGTCCTGTGGTCCGCCCTTCTATAGGAGCGGGTATGGCCGAGTTCGTTCGGGAGATGCTGATCTCCCACGACAGCTCCGAGACCCGGGTCGCCGTGGTCGAGGACGGGGCGCTGGTCGAGTTCTACCTGGAGCGGGCGAAACGCTCCGTGGTCGGCAACATCTATCTCGCTCGTGTGCGCGACGTACTGCCGGGCATGCAGGCGGCGTTCGTGGACATCGGGCTTGAGAAGAACGCCTTCCTCTATATAGACGAAGTGGTAGACACCGACGGGAGCGTCGAACTCCCGCGTCGCGAGATCTCACAGCTCCTGTCGTCGGGGCAGCAGGTCGTCGTCCAGGTCCTGAAGGACCCGATGGGCACGAAGGGCGCTCGCGTCACCACCGACGTCACCCTTCCGGGACGGTTCCTGGTCCTCATGCCCTTCTCGGAGTTCGTCGGGATCTCCCGCAAGCTCCCGGACGCCGAACGGGAGCGGTTGCACGCGCTGATCACCGAGGCGGCGCCTCCGGGCATCGGGCTGATCGTGCGCACCGCCGCGGCGGGTGCCAGCGACAAGGACCTGCTGGCCGATCTCGAGTTCCTGCAGCGGCTGTGGAAGCGCGTCCAGCATCAGACAGGGGAAGCGCTTGCGCCCGAGGTCATCTACACGGAGATGGACCTCGCACTGCGATTCACTCGTGACGTCTTCGGCGAGGACTTCAGGCGCCTCATCGTCGACGACAGGGCCACGTTCGACAAGCTGGTCTCGTTCCTGAAGAAGACGTCGCCGCATCTGGTCAAGCGGGTCTCGCTCTATCGCGAGAAGGTACCGCTGTTCGATTTCGCGGGGGTGGACTCGCAGATCGACGCGGTCCTCGAACGGACCGTCCGGTTGCCCTCCGGCGGCTACATCGCGATCGACCAGACCGAGGCCCTCACCGCGATCGACGTCAACACCGGCTCCTTCACCGGCAGGCGCAGCCTTGAGGACACGATCGTGAAGACGAATCTGGAGGCGGCCGAAGAGGTCGTGCGCCAGCTGAGGCTGCGCGACATCGGCGGCATCATCGTCATCGACTTCATCGACATGGAGGACCCGGCGCACCGTCAGCAGCTCCAACAGCGCCTGGGCGACGCGCTGGAACGCGACCGGACGAAGACCCGTGCCAGCGAGATCTCGCGCCTCGGGCTGGTCGAGATGACACGCAAGAACGTGACCGATGGGCTCTACAACGTGCTGACCGATCCGTGTCCGACCTGCCATGGCCAGGGGAGGGTGCTCTCGGAAGCGACGCGCCGGATCATGGTCGAACGCAGGATGCGGGAGACGTTGCTGGCGGGCAGGAGCGCCGCCTATCTGTTCGGCATCGCGCCGGAGACCCTCGCGATCGTGAACCAGCCCGGCCGGAACGTGCTCGCCGCCCTGCGCGCCGAGACGCACAAGCAGGTGGCCATGGTCGCCGACCCGGACTGCGGGCCGGCCGAGGTGCGCGTGCTGATCGAGGGCAAGGCCGGTTCGATCGAGCGGGCCCTCCGGTAGCGCTCAGGTCCGCGTCCCTTCGGTGGACACTCCCGGACGCGTAGTGCGGGGTTTGCGCACGTCCGACCCTGTGCTAACATACCTCCTCGCGCAATCAACCGAGCAGTAAGGCGAACCTGACATGTATGCAGTGGTCAAGACCGGCGGCAAGCAGCTGAAGGTCGCAGTGGGCGAGACGGTCTCCGTCGAGCTCCTCGACGCTTCGCCGGGTGCCGTCGTAACCCTGCCCGCCCTCGCGATCAACGACGGTGACAAGTTGTTCACCGGTGACGAGGCGGCCAAGGCCACCGTGACCGCAGAGGTACTCGGCCACGGCAAGGCCGACAAAGTGATGATCTTCAAGCTCAAGAAGCGGAAGGGCTACAAGCGCACGCGTGGCCACCGCCAGAACCTGACGCTGCTCAAGGTGACCGGCATCGCGCTCGCGGGTGCGAAGAAGGCCGCGAAGGCCGTCGAGACGGCCGTCGTGGTCGAGAAGCCGGCAGCCAAGAAGGCCGCCGCCCCCAAGGCCGAGGTCGCCGCCCCGAAGAAGGCCGCTCCGAAGAAGGCAGCAGCGCCCAAGGCCGAGACAGTCGAGAAGAAGCCTGCTGCCGCCAAGAAGCCCGCTGCGCCGAAGGCTGCCGCCGAGAAGAAGCCGGCTGCCGCCAAGAAGCCCGCTGCGAAGAAGACCACCAAGCCGGCTGAGCCGGCCGAGTAACGAGGCAGGTGTAGAGAGATGGCTCACAAGAAAGGCCTCGGCTCGACCCGTAACGGTCGCGACTCGAAGCCGAAGATGCTCGGAGTCAAGCGCTTCGCCGGCCAGGAAGTCCTCGGCGGGACGATCCTGGTCCGTCAGCGCGGTACCGCGATCCACCCGGGCGAGAACGTCGGCCGTGGCGGCGACGACACGCTGTTCGCGATGAAGCCGGGCGTGGTCGAGTTCACGCACGGCAAGGTCCGCAAGGTGCACATCCGCCCGGCGGCCGAATAGGCGCCCGGAGCGGAACGTTCCACCGCTCGCTGCTTCTCTCCGAGCCCCCCGCCGCTACTCGCAGTGGGGGGCTCGCGGTAGTCTTGGATCGGGAACCGTCCCACCCGGGGCGGCGTGCGCACAACATGAGATGACGTGGTCGCTATGTTCGTCGACGAGGCTCGCATACACCTGCACGCGGGAGATGGCGGAGCCGGTTGCGCTTCGTTCCGGCGTGAGAAGCACGTCCCCAAGGGCGGCCCGGATGGCGGCGATGGCGGTCGCGGCGGCGCGGTAGTGTTCGTGGCCGAAGTGCAGACGTCCACGCTCATCGACTACCAGTTCAAGCGCCACTTCAAGGCGACCCGTGGCACTCACGGCAAGGGCAGCCGCATGGATGGGGCGGTGGGCGAGGACCTCGAGCTCAAAGTCCCTCTCGGCACCGTCATCCGTGACGACGAGACCGGCAACGTGATCGCCGACCTCGTGCACGCGGGGCAGAAGGCGGTCGTCGCCAAGGGCGGGCACGGTGGCCGCGGCAACACACACTTCGCGACCCCCATGCGCCGGGCGCCGGCCTTCGCAGAGCTGGGCGAGCCGGGCGAGGAGCGCTGGGTCACGCTCGAGCTGAAGCTGCTCGCGGACGCCGCGCTGGTCGGGTTCCCGAGCGTAGGCAAGTCCTCCCTCATCGCGCACATGTCTGCGGCCCGTCCCAAGATCGCGGACTACCCGTTCACCACCCTGGTGCCGAACCTCGGCGTCGTGAAGGCGGGGGAGTACAGCTATGTCGTCGCCGACGTCCCGGGCCTCATCGAAGGCGCGAGCGAGGGCCTCGGCCTGGGGCACGCGTTCCTGCGGCACATAGAGCGCACGGCTGTGATCATGCACGTGATCGATCTGACCGGTGGCTACGACGAACGCGACCCGATCGAGAGCATTGCCGCCATCGAGGCGGAGCTGTCCGCCCACGCCTCGGACCTGTCGTTGCGCCCGACGGTGCTGGTCGGCAACAAGCTCGACGTCGAGGGCGCCCGCGAGGCGTCGGAAGCGGTCGCGGCCTGGGCCGCGGAACGGGAGCGGGCGTACTTCCCGGTGTCCGCCGTGACCGGTGAAGGCATGGACGCGATGATGCAGGCCGTCGGCGAGCTGGTACGCGCGGCGCGCCTTGCGGCGGTGGTCGATGATGCGCCCTACCAGCAGGTGTACGTCTACAACCCGCCCGAGGACGAGGACCTTGAGATCGAGAGGACCGCTCCGGGCGAGTTCACGGTGCATGGCAAGCACATCGAGCGAATGGTCGTCATGACCGACATGAACAACGACGAGGCGGTCGGGTTCCTGCAGCGTCGCCTCAGACATGCCGGTGTCGAGCCTGCGCTCATCCGGGCGGGCGCCGTGGACGGCGACAGCATCACGATCGGACCGATCAGTTTCGACTTCGACGCCGAGGGCGCGGACGAGGTACTGGACTAGGGCCGCGAGCGCGGCGGATCGTCCGATACCATTCGGGTGGCAGAACCCGCTCGGTCGGGAGAGCGCATGAGTCACGGTAAGCGGATCGTCGTGAAGGTCGGCACGTCGACCCTGACAGGGGCCGACGGCCGGGTCGACCGTGTCTGGCTCGCGGACCTCGCGCGACAGACCGCGTTTCTGCGCGCCAGCGGCGCTGACGTGGTCGTCGTGAGCTCGGGTGCCATCGCCGCCGGTGTCGAAGCTCTGGGTCTCGGCGCTCGTCCGTCGGACCTCACGGGGCTCCAGGCGGCCGCGGCGGTGGGCCAGGTGCGCCTGATCGGAACGTACGCCGAGGTGATGGGCTCGGTCGACGTGCCGGTCGCGCAGGTGCTGCTGACCCGGCACGACACCGGTCACCGGCAGGCGTACGTGTTCGCCTGTCGCACCTTGGACCGTCTGCTCGACATGCGGGTCGTGCCGGTGGTGAACGAGAACGACACCACCGCGGTCGAGGAGATCCGTTTCGGTGACAACGACACGCTCGCCGCTCTCGTCGGTGTGATGGTCCATGCCGACCTCGTAGTGCTGCTCACCGACATAGAAGGGCTCTACGACCACGACCCGGGCCGGGGCGATGACGCGGTTCTGCTCGAACACATCGATGAGCTGACCGACGAGGTCGTCGCGGCGGCCGGAGGCTCGGCGAGCGAGCACGGCACCGGCGGCATGGCCACCAAGCTGGACGCAGCTCGGATCCTGATGAAGGCCGGCATCCCGATGGTCGTATGCGATGGCCGGCGCCGGGACGTGCTGATCGACGCGTTCGCCGGTGAGCCGGTGGGCACCTACTTCGCCGGAGGCGAGGAAGACGTCGAGGCCCGGAAGCTATGGATAGCCTTCGCACGCCATCCGAAGGGCACCGTCGTCGTGGACGATGGCGCGCGGGAGGCGCTATGCTTGCGCGGCACGAGCCTCCTGCCTGCCGGCGTCGTCCGCGTGGAAGGCCGTTTCGCCGCCGGAGACCCGGTCGCGATCGCCGACACGACGGGCAAGCAGCTCGCACGTGGACTAGCCGACGTGTCATCCTCAGACCTCGAGCGGATCCGTGGGATGCGGTCGGACGCTGTAGCCGCACTGGATCCGGCGCTCGCCGGGCGCGAGGTCGTCCATCGCGACAGGCTCGTCATCCTGTGAACCCCAGCCCGTCAGGGACCCGAGCCAGCGGGAGTGAGCATATGCCGGAAGTCAGAGAACTCGCACTCAGGGCCCGTGAGGCCTCGCGCGTGCTCGCAGGCACTTCGAGCGCCACGCGCGACCAGGCGCTGCTCGCGATGGCTGCGGCCATGCTGGAGCGCGCGGACCTCATCTTGGCCTCGAACCTACTCGACATGCAAGCGGCGCGCGAGGCCGGTACGCCGGGACCGCTGCTCGACCGGCTGATGCTGGACGAGGGCCGGATCGCGGGCATCGCCGCTGCGATCGTGGCGCTGGCTCGCGAGGCCGATCCGATCGGCGAGGTCGTGTCGGGGCACCGGATGCCCAACGGGATCTGGCTGACGCAGGTCCGCGTGCCTCTGGGTGTCGTGGCCATGATCTACGAGGCGCGGCCGAACGTGACCGCTGACGCAGCCGCTCTCACCGTCAAGACCGCCAACGCGGTCATCCTGCGAGGGGGATCGATCGCGCTCCGCAGCTGCATGGCGATCACCGAGGTGCTGGCGGACGCGATCCAGACGGTCGGGTTGCCACGCGATGCGATCCAGTACATCTCGTCCACCGACCGGGCCGCCACCGACGAGCTCATGTCCCTGCACGGCCTGATCGACGTCCTGATCCCCCGTGGCGGAGCAGGGCTGATCAACACCGTCGTGGCGAACTCGAAGGTGCCGGTCATCGAGACCGGCGTGGGCAACTGTCACGTCTACGTCCACGCGGGCGCTGACGTCTCGATGGCGGTCCCGATCGTGACGAACTCGAAGTGCCAGCGTCCCGGGGTCTGCAACGCCGCGGAGTCCCTGCTCGTGGACGAGGCGATCGCGGCAGAGGCGCTTCCGCCGATCGTCCGCGCGCTGGCGGACGCCGGCGTCGAGCTGGTCGGTGACGCCCGCGCGGTCGCGCTCGGTGGCGGCTTCGTTGCAGCGGCGACCGAGGACGACTGGGGCACGGAGTACCTCGACCTGAAGATGTCGATCAAGGTGGTGCCCGGTCTGGACGAGGCGATCGCGCACATCAACAGATACGGCACCCGGCACTCCGAAGCGATCGTCACCGGTGACTATGAGGCCGCCAAGCGCTTCGTGGACGAGGTGGACGCAGCCGCCGTGTATGTGAACGCCTCCACGCGCTTCACTGACGGCGGCGAATTCGGCCTTGGGGCCGAGATAGGCATCTCCACCCAGAAGTTGCACGCGCGCGGCCCCATGGGCCTTGTGGCGCTCACGTCGACCAAGTTCATCGGCATGGGCAGCGGGCAGGTGCGCGCGTGAGGAAGACACTGCGTCTGGGGGTCATGGGGGGCACCTTCGACCCGGTCCATTTCGGGCATCTCGTGACGGCCGAGGAGGCGTTGGTCCAGTTCAACCTGGACAAGGTGGTCTTCATGCCCACGGGGCGTCCGGTCCGCAAGACGCACAAGCACGTGTCGTCAGCGGAGGACCGCTACCTGATGACCGTGATCGCGACCGCGTCGAACCCCGACTTCGAGGTCTCCCGCCTCGAGATCGACCGTCCCGGTGACACCTACACGGTGGACACGATGCTGCAGTTGCGCGACCTGTATGGACCCCGCACTGAGCTGTTCTTCATCTCCGGAGCCGACGCTGTGCGGGAGATCCTGACGTGGAAGGACGCCGGACGCGTCGCGGAGCTGTGCACGTTCATCGCAGCGACCCGCCCGGGGTTCGACACAGATCTCGGCTCGTTGCGGTCGCCCGAAGGCGCGGCCGTCCCCCGGGTCGAGGCGATGGCTGTGCCAGCGCTCGCGATATCGTCCAGCGACATCCGTCAGCGTGTGGCCGCGCGGCGCCCGGTGCGCTACCTCCTCCCCGAGGCGGTCGCGGCCTACATCGAGAAGAACGGGCTCTATCGTGAGCCGCTCGTCTGAGCTCCTCGCGCAGGCGCGCGCGCTGCTCGCATCGCGTCTCTCTCCGGGCTCGGTCGCGCACTCAGAGCGAGTCGCGACGAGCGCCGTGGCGCTCGCGCGCCGCTCCGGCGTGGATGTGGATGACGCGGAGTTGGCGGGCCTTCTGCATGACTACGCACGCGATGAGAGCGGCGAGTCATTGCTGGCCCTGTCTGACACGCTCGGCATCCCGCTGACGCCCTTCGAGCGCAACAACCCCCGTTTGCTGCACGCCCGCGTAGGTGCCGCGCTGGCGCGTCGCGACCTTCCGGCGATCAGCGAGGCGGTGCTCTCGGCTATCGAGGTCCACACCGTCGGTGGGCTGCCGATGTCCGACCTCGACAAGGTGGTCTACTTGGCTGACATGATCGAGCCTGCACGGGACTTCGACGGGGTCGAGGCCCTGAGGGCGGCGTGCGACACGCTTCCTCTGGCGGAGTGCTTCCGACTGGGCTACGGGCGTTCGGTGCGCTACGTGCTCGAGCGTGGACTCGCCCTTCACCCGATCAGCGCCGCCGTCGGCGCCGCGATCGAGCGCGAGACCGGTCGCGCCCTCTTCGACCCGGCGGAGGTGGCGTGATGGCATGGTGGTCCCGGAAGGTGCGCAGGCGGCCCGAAAGGCCTCGCGCTGAGATCGATATGGACCTCGACACCTCACTCGTCGACGCGTTCCGGCCGCCGCAGGTGGAGACGCTGTTCGACGCGGACGAGTATGTCGCGGACTTCGCGAGGCGCGAGCCCGATCCCGATGCCGATATCGGATCTGGAGTGGATGCCGAGCCGGAGGATGGGCCGCGCCACGCACCGGCGACGCATGCGCGCCGGCGCGCCCATGGACGGTCGCGGCGGAGTCGTCCGACGCGCGAAAGCGCCGCTGAAGAGGCGAAGCAGCCGCAGCCGGGGGCTCCCGCGGAGCCCGCTGTGCCGGTGGATGAGGCCGCGCACCGGCGCCCAGGCCGCCTGACTCGCGCCCGGACTGCGATGCCCAAGCTGGGGAAGCGCGCCGTGTCCGTCGTGCTGATCGTCGTGCTTCTGCTGGGAGCGGTGGCCGCGCTGCCGCTGCTCGCGGACGGCATCAACTGGCTCGTGCGCTGGAACAAGCTCCGGAACGCGGGCACCGCGACGGTGGCCCTCCCGGCGCAGGACAACCTCCTGGTCATCGGTGTGAGCGATGGCGTTGTGGTAGGCTTCGCCGCCCTGAAGGCCGAGCGTTCGTCGAACAAGGTCCTCGGCATCGCGATCCCTGACGGGGCGTTCGTGGAAGTCCCCGGACAAGGCTTCGAACGTGTCGGCGCGAGCTACCTCGGTGGTCCGCAGGTCAGCGAGGACGCCATCTCGAACTTCTTCGGCGTGCCGTTCCGGAAGTACGTCGTGGTCGACGGGACGGAGTACCAGGCGATGCTCCGGGGACAGGACGTGAGCGGCCTGATGCCGGCCGTGACGTCGACCGACCTGACGCAAGACGAGCGCGCCGCCTTCACGAGCTACTTCGCGTCCGTCGGGACGCAGGACGTTTGGATCGTCCCGTTGCCGGTCAAGCCCGTGGCGGTCGGCGATCAGCGCTACTTCGAGCCTCAGAAGGCGGAGATCGCCGACCTCCTTCTCCAGTGGTGGGGAGTCCAGGCCAGTCAGGCGCAGTCCACGCCGCGCGTGATCGTCTACAACGGCGTGGGGACTCCGGGGCTCGCCGGGGTGGCGGCGCAGCAGCTTATCAGGGCCGGCTACCGGATCGTCGACAGCGGCAACGCCGCGAACTTCGACTACGCCACGACCGAGATCCACTTGTTCCACGGTACCCAAGCCGACGCGGACGCCGTCCGCGCTGCGCTCGGTGTCGGCAGGATCATCGTCGAATCCGCTCCGCAGGAGCTCACCGATATGATCGTCATCGTCGGCGCCGACTACCGTCCCCCGACGAGCGATATATCGACCGTACCGACAGAAGGAGTGCAGTGACAGCAGTCAGCCGCGCAGACATCGAGAACCTCGTCCGCATAGCCGCACGTGCCGCAGCCGACAAGAAGGCGACCGACGTCATGGCCCTGTACGTGGCCGAGACGCTCGTGGTGACCGACTACTTCCTGATCGCGACCGGGTCCAGCGACCGCCAGGTCCACGCGATCGCGGATTCGGTCGAGGACGCCCTGCGCGAAGCCGGCGCGAAGCCGATCGGCCGTGAGGGGGAGCGCGAGCTGACGTGGGTGCTCCTCGACTACGGTGACTTCGTCGTCCACGTGTTCCAGGCGGCCGAACGGGAGTTCTACCGGCTCGAGAAGCTATGGAGCGACGCGCCGAGGCTCGAACTGTCTGCGGACGTCGCCAATGCGGCGGTGTCGGCTCCGGCTGAGGTCTCGTGACCGACAAGACCCGCCGGCTGCTGCTCACAGCGGCGCTGATCGGGGTCGCGGCGGTATGGGGCTCCACGTTCGTGATGGTGCAGACCGCCGTCGCCGACTACCCGGTCTTCTCGTTCCTCGCATGGCGCTTCGCCATCGCCACCGTCGCCTTCGCGGTCATCTTCCCGAAGACGTTCGGCCGGATGAATGTCCGTACCATCGGGACCGGGGTCGTCGCCGGGCTCCTGCTCACCGGGGGCTACGTGTTCCAGACGTTCGGCCTCGCCCCAGGGATGACGTCGCCGGGCCGTGCCGCATTCATCACCGGGATGTTCGTGGTGATCACGCCGTTCATGCAGGCGACCCTGCTCAGACGGATGCCGCGCTGGACCGCGTGGGTGGGCATCGTCTGCGCAGTCACAGGGTTGTGGCTGCTGTCGGGGGTCGGCTTGGGCGGCTCATGGGGCCTCGGGGACACCCTCGTCCTGCTCTGCGCCGTGGTGTACTCGGGGCACATCATCGTGCTGGGCTCCATCGGACGCGGTCACGACACCTTGCCGCTCGCCTTCGTGCAGCTGGCCACCGTGGCGGCGGTCTGCGCGGTACTCGGTTTCGCAACGGAACACGCTGCGGTGCCCGCTACGGCCGGGCTCTGGACCGCTCTCGTCGTGACCGGTGTCTTCGCGTCCGCGATCGCGTTCGCGGTCCAGACCCATGCACAGAAGCACCTTTCGCCGACGCGCACCGCGCTTATCCTGATCTGCGAACCGGCGTTCGGAGGATTGTACGCCTGGGTGTTCATGCGCGAGGGGATCGGGGCGATGGGCATGCTCGGGGCGGTGCTCATCCTGACCGGGATGGCGGCGAGCGATGTGCTCGGCGCCTTCGTGGCCAAGCGCGGCGAGCATGAGGTTCTCGAGATCGCCCTCGAAGGTCCGCCGAGCAACCTGGTGGAGCCAGACTAGGACTGCGGGGCCAAGCAAGCTCCGTGACCGATCCGGAGGCGCGAGCGCCGGTTGACCCTCTAGCACCCCCTCCGTATACTGTCCCTCGCGCCCGAACCGGGCGAGCGACAAGTGGGGCCATAGCTCAGTTGGGAGAGCGTCTGGCTGGCAGCCAGAAGGTCAGGGGTTCGAGCCCCCTTGGCTCCACCAATAGCTTGATAACCGAACGGTCGACATGAGCAGACGCCCCCGGGCGTTCATCAGGGCGGTTCGGCATGTATCCAGG
>Ga0209638_1000204_pt1 | contig 39862 bp, 44 predicted proteins | sample BarGraNGADG00211_FD_184490 | JGI IMG/M metagenome (GOLD analysis project Ga0209638, IMG submission 184490) | Arctic peat soil microbial communities from Barrow, Alaska - Barrow Graham LP Ref core NGADG0002-211 (SPAdes) (version 2) | ecosystem: Environmental > Terrestrial > Soil > Wetlands > Peat...
CTTCGTGAACACCGGGAAGGTCGACCTTCGGCTCTACACGATCTACGCTCCGCCTGAGCACAAGCCTGGCACGATCCACAAGACTAAGGCTGAAGCCGACGCGGCTCACGAAGCCGAGCATTGAGGCGCGGCGCCGCGGGATCCAGCCGCGGGGTTGCGTGGTGAAAGGGCCCGCTGATCAAATCGACCTGATCGCTTAGTCACTACGCAGCCATGGTGTGGTTGCCGGTGTAGCGTGAGTCGACCGGCCAGACGACCAACGCTCCCGCCGACTAATCAGGCCCCACTCCGGGACGCCACAGCCGAGCTTGAGGTCGCGGACCGCGCCGGCCACGTCCGCGGGTCAGGACCTGGTGCTACGGTCAGGTCGTGACCGCGTGGACGATCGACAAGATCGTGCATTTCGCTCCGGGCGATGTCCTGAACGACGGGTTCGCGGGCTTCGGCTTCCACGACCGCGCCGGTCGCTTCTACGCCATTTCCCACCAGCGGCACTTCCTCGGCCTGGTCGGATCCGACGGCAGATTCGAATGGACCGTCGCGGCACAGCAGGTGATCGAGGGCGTCCCGAACATCGCGGCGGACCTCGAGTTCCCGATGTTCGTCGACGTCCTTCCCGACCGGACGCTGGTCGCCTCGAACTTCGGGAACGCTCGCCTCTACCGGATCGACCTCGACCGCATGGCGGCGAGGCTGCTCGCCGATGGGCAAGCCCTGGGATGGCGGACATGGGCAACTGCGTCGTCGATCGAGAACGCTTCGTGTGGGTGAACGAGGTCACGGGCTGCCGTGTGTGGCGTTTCGACCCGGATGGCGGGGTCGAACGCGTCCTCGGGGACGGTCGGCCAGGGTTCCAGTCTGAGCCCGCAAGCTTCAACGAGGTCAACTTCAACTGGATCTACGACCTTCGCCTTGGCCCGGACGACAGGCTCTACGTCCTGGACAGCAAGAACTTCGCAGTGCGGGCGATCGACCTGCGCGGACGACATGTCGTGACGGTCGCCGGGAACGGTAGCCCCGGCTATTCAGGCGACGGAGAAGAGGCCCGGCTACCTTCGGCGGCGATCCGACCGCGCGGTTCGACGGCCCGATCTCACTCTCCCTCGCCGAAATGGGGAACGTGTACGTGGGAGACAGGTTCAACCACGTCGTCCGCATGATCGACGCAACGACCGGGACCGTTAGCACCCATCGCGGGCCGGCTGGCGGCGGACGACGATCGCCCCAACGACCCCGGCGAGCAGGACCTCGCCAACTCAACCTGCCTCAGATCAGCAGCATGGACTACCACGGCGGCCGGTTGTTCGTGCCAACCGATCTGAGCGGCGACCGAGGCGATCTGGCAGTTCTGCGAAAGACCGGGACCGGCTGAGACGGGACGGCCGGCGCCCTTCAGGCGCAGGGATCGTGGAGCCCGACTACAAGAGCTGATTGGCCAGAGCCTCGACTTGAGCAAGCGAGGCCGGCGTGGCCGTGGCTGTGATCGATACGAGTTTCGATCCCTTCGTTGCCACCACGCCCTCGTTGTCCTTCCCTCCGTTGAGAGATTGCAGGAAGGATCGAGCCTGGTCTCCTACCCCGGACACGCTCGCGTAGGGCACCGGGAACTTGCTGCTGAACTGGTCGATAGACGACGGGTTGATGTTCGAGATCAACTCGATGATCACGTTGAGGCCAATGCCTGGGTATTCGCAGGCCACGCCGGTCGCGCCGGCGGGAAGCGGAGTTCCTCCACCGCCTGCCACGCCGACTGGCTTCGAGACAGTGATCCCCAGGGCGGTGCCGACTGTCTCGGCCGTGGGACAACTGACCGCAGCTTGGGTTGTCGTCTGGCTCGACAGCGGCGCTGTGCTGGCGGATGTGGCGGCGGATGGGGTAGCGGATGTGGGAGCGGATGGGGTGGCAGCGGCGCTTGAGGGCGATCCGCCGCTCGAGCTTCCGCAGGCAGTGAGGGTCACGCTGAACATGAGCGTGGTTAGCGCCAACCAGCGCGAGCGGCTGTGAGACACTTGAGACGCCTCCTTCCGAGAGGGTCGCGTTCCGGATGTGTTGGAACCTCTGCTAGGGGCGGCTCCTCGGTACGGGTACGCTATGCGATCCGCTCTTCCGCCCTCGGGTTCGGGCATGCGTGTCTCGACGGCCGCGCTGACGCCGCCTGTTGGCCACGGCGTGTGGCGGGCCTACCCCAAATACTAGGATTGGTCGATCCGTTCGGGCCACGGGCACGGACCTCACCGTGAACGCCGGGGCTCCCGAAGACGCGGCCCTCGTCATCACGACCGAGGACGAGCAGCTGCACCTGCTCCTGACCCATCGGCTCGCTCCAGCGGAGGCGGTCGGGTCCGGCGCCGTCACCCTGGAGGGCGACGTCTCCGATTTCCCTCGTCTGATCGAGCTGTTTTCTTTCCCGGCACTCGACTCAACTGTCGCGGACTGAACGCGGATTCCGGACGCCGCAGCGCTGGCGCTGGACGCGCCGAGGCCGTTTCCTCGCCAACCTCAAGCCCCGCGGCCGTCTCGCTGGATGGTCTCAGGTGGCCTGATATATGTGCCAGGTCTTGTAGTAGTAGGGCGTAAACAGCGCCAGGAGAACAAGCCCCTTCACCATGCCGATGAACCCCGGCAGCACGGCGATGAGCACGAGCGAACCGAAGATCACGGCGCCGTCGCCGAGAGTGATCCGCGTCCTCATTCGCCGATTCTGGATGCGACGGTTCTTCAGCCCTACCAATGTCGAACCGACGAAGCCCATCACCATCCAAACGTAGATCATGCCGGTGTCCGTGGAGCCATCGAGGTTCTGGTGCGTGTACCCGAACGTCGCGTAGCCCCATAGAGCGCCGAAGAGAAGTACGTAGCCCCAGAAGGCCAGAGTTCGGAGGCTGACCCTGTGGGTCGACGGAAACTCCACAGCTGCTGCCCTGGCGATACTCTGAGGCGACCCGACTTCCTCCAAGACGTTCCGGACGTCGCTCTCACTCGGGCTGGACATGGCGGACAGAGCGGTCGCAATGTGCTCGCCGACCTGCGCGGCCACATCCTTCGCCACTTCGGGTGGCAGGCCGGCCAGGCATTGCTCCAGTCGGCGCATGTAGTCGTCGACGATCGATTCAGAGGTTTGAGTCATTGGATCGGCTCCCCTCGAGTATTCCTTCCACACTGTCTCGGAACCCGGCCCACGCAATCTCGAAACTATCGAGGGCGCGGGCTCCCTCGTCGGTCAGGGCGTAGTAGCGTCGGGCGGCTCCTTGCGGCGAATCTCGCCACTCCGTGCGCACGTGCCCGAGCAATCGGAGCCTGCTCAGCAGCGGGTACACGGTCCCTTCACTGGCAGTCAGGCTCGTCGTTTGTGACAGGACCTTCACCAGCTCGAGCCCGTATCTCGGTCCCCGACGCAGCAGAGCCAGGACGCAGTATTGGAGTGCCCCTCGGCGCATCTGCGAGATGAGCTGGTCGTCCTCGGTCATGAATACCTTGTATCACCAGGTATTCATGGGAGCAAGGCTTAGTCTTCGAAGTGCGGCGCGAAATGGGAGCAGCGCGCGTCGTAGCCGGGCAATATCGAGGCGGGTCCGCAATCGGAATGAGAGAGGCGATGAACGGCAATCGAGCCAGCGGAGCCAGCGGAGCCAGCGGAGCCAGCGGCGTCGACGCGATGTCGGGCTCGGCTTTGCGGGCGCGCTGATGGCCCTGACGGTGGCCGGTTGTGGCGGGAGCTCCGCCACCGCTTCGCCGACAGCCCAGCCAAGCGTGCTTCCTACAACGAGCACGCCGACTGCGATCGTGAGTGCGAGTCCTCAGCGGCTGTCGTCAACGCCGGTACCGACTGCGACGCCTGTGCCGATAGCCACATGGACGGTCGGCGCCTCGCTCGGCCATGGGCAGTTCGGTCCCACCGGAGCGATGGCCGTGGCGCGCATCGGCCAGGCCGCAACTCTCCTGTTGGATGGTCGCGTTCTGATCGCGGGCGGCTCGAATGGCACGACGGCCGAGCTGTACGACCCGCAGACCGGGTCCTTCAGCCCCACCGGACCGATGAACGTCGTCCGGCTGCGCGGCCACACCGCCGCCCTTCTGGAGGACGGCCGAGTCCTCGTCACGGGCGGGACCGACGACTCGCTCGCAGCGAGCCCTCTGGCGTCGGCTGAGCTGTACGATCCAAAGACCGGCACGTTCGCCCTCACGGGAGCGATGGCGTACGCTCGTTCCGGTCACACGGCCACGCGGCTGGCGGATGGGCGCGTCCTGATCGTCGGGAACGAAGGGAACTCGTTCGGGCCGCCCATCGCGGCCGAAATCTACGACCCGCCGACCGGCCGCTTCGTCTCGACCGGGGCGCCGGTCTACGTTCGCATCGGCCAAGGTGCCACGCTGCTGCAAGACGGGCGCGTCCTTGTCGTCGGGGGAGGTGGCTCCGGGGCCTACGACGACAAGACGCCCGGGTCGGCCGAGCTTTACGACCCGCGCACCGGTCGCTTCACTCTGACCGGATCGATGACGACCCGCCGATGGGGCGGCAACACGGCCACGCTGCTGCAGGATGGGCGCGTTCTCGTCGTCGGGGGAAACGCGAGCGCCGTCCAGGAGGTGCCGCTGGCTTCGGCCGAGTTGTACGACCCGAAGACCGGAAAGTTCAGCGCGACCGGCTCGATGGCCGTGGCGCGCGACACCCAGACCGCCGCCCTGCTTCTCGACGGTCGCGTCCTGGTTGCGGAAGGCCAGGACCGCACGGCCGAACTGTTCGACTCCAGGACGGGCAAGTTCAGCGAAGCCGGGTCGACAAGCGTGCCTCTGCAGACAGCTACCCTTCTACTCGATGGACGCGTCCTCCTCGTCGGAGGTTGGGACGCGCTCGGCATCCAGCCCGGCTCCGACTCAGCGGAGCTGTACCAGCCCTGATGAGCCCGGCGGTTGCGCATATATAGAGGCGCCGGCCGTGTGCGACAGCGACTGCCCACTCGACCGGCGCGTTTCAGACTCAGGCATGCCTGTTAGGGCTTTACGAGGCTCCAGTTCGGGTAATTGCCGTTCGTGTCGCTCGACCCGCGCAACGACTGCGGCGTCCCCCGGCCGGGGGTCAGCCGTGCGGTCGGACCTTGTTCTGCTCGATGAACGCGAGGACAGCGTCGAGGCCGGGCGCATTGAGCGCGTGCGGCATCGTCATACAGACGCAGGCGGCGACGGCGGAGGCGAACTCGACGGTGCGCTCGTCGCTCCAGCCCTGCAGCAGGCCGTAGGCGATCGCCCCACGAAACGAATCCCCGGCTCCGGTGGTGTCGACCGGTTCGATGGCATACGGCCTGTAGCTCGCGATGGGCTGGCCGCCGCGCGCGTACCAGAGTTCGTCGCTGCCGAACGTGAAGATGACCAATCCGCGGCAGGCGCCCAGGTAGCTGGCGAACACGTCGCGCATGTCGCGCTCCCCGTAAGCCTGATCCCTCAGCTCATGGGAGATGACCACCGCCGCGGCGTTCTGGGCCACGTAATCGTCGAACGGGCTATCGAGGGTGACGTAAGGCTTAGCGTGGGCTACGCACAGCTCGGCGGCGAGGCGTGCGTCCTGCCGGAAGTAGGGATCGAGGCACACGATCGCCGCCGCCGCGACGTCTTCCGCCTGAGGCTCGTTCCACTCTCTCGGGCCCGCGTGGAATGCGGCGTAGTTGCCGAAGACGGTGCGCGAGTCGCCGTCTGCTATCACGATTTCTTCGGTGCCGCCCTCTTCGGTCACCGCAAGACGCGAAACGTCGATCCCGAACCCCGCGAGAGTGCCCGTCACCCTATCCGCATTCCGCGCGTGGATCCAGTTGCCGTCGAGCTTGGTCCGCAGGCCGAGCTTGGCAAGCGCGATCGCCGAGTTGGCCGCCTCGCCGCCGATCGACGGCAACATGCGCCCGATCTCGGCGTAGCCGTTCGGCTTCGGGAAAGCGAAGTCCTCACGCAGGACATACACGGTGCTCGGCGAAATCATGCCGTACAGGTAGACGTCGGTGGCCACGGTGGGACGAACTCCTCACGAAGCCTTGGTAGTCGGGACGAGGCGCAGAACGGGAATGCGGCGGTTCGTCGCTCGCGTGTAGCGCTCGTAGTTGTGGTCGCGCTCCTCGATCCGAGTCCACCAGACGGCTGCCTCCTCGTCGGGCAAGTCCTCCGCCCGAACTTCGATGGTCTGGCCCACAACTTCCACCCGTGCCGCAGGTCCGGCCTTCAGGTTGGCGTACCAGGCCGGGTTTGCGTCCTCTCCGCCGTTCGCCGCGGCTACGATCATCGCGTCGCCGTCCGGGAAGAACTGCAGGATGACGTTTCGCTCGCGACCCGAGCGCCGGCCTACGGTCGTGAGCACGAGCACATCCGCGTTCCAGGGCTTGGCGATCCCGCCCTTCGTGCGCCGAAACGCCCAGATACCCACGGCCGAAAGCTTCTTGTCGAGGCCGCGGTGGATATGCAGGCCGATCCGTTCCTTGCGAGACAGGCCCTTGGCCGAAATGACAGCGGTCGCAGGTTCACCCGTGGCGTTGGTACTCATCGAGACCCTCCTCGAGTTGCAACCGCCGCGCGGTGCGACCGGCAGTATGTCCCGGATCAACCGGCCCCCACCGGGAGGATTCCGCTCGGCGCCCGCTCGTCGGTGCGGCGTGAGAGCAGAGTCTTGGGGGCCTCGGGCCGGAGCTCGACCTAGAGGCCCCACCTGGGCGACTCGGAGTCGGCCTCGGCCTTTCCCTCGAGATGAATCTGGGCTGCTCGGGGAGCGCCGCAGAGCGAGCAGTTGGCTCCGCCCGCATCAGGCAGCGCTGGGCCCTCCGTAAGCGTATAGGCGGCGGGGACCTCTGGGCCTGCCTCGAAGGTGTGCGGCTGATCCTTGTCGGGTGCCGGCATCGGTATTTCGGCCATGAAGCGGCCCCTTTCGATCTTGTTCGTTCGGGCAGGTCGTCCAACCCGGTTGAGGCGATGGTAGGCCCCCGCGCCTGCGCGGTATGAGAGGGTAACCGCGCACGTCGTTGTGGAATCGCGGCCCGCCGTGTGTGACATCGGTACGTCCCGGAAGGAATGTGGATAAGCTGGCACCTCCGCCGCCTACAATTCATTTGCACTACACGGTTTGGCATCCGCTGGCCGCCAAGGCAGGCAGGGTGGCATGTCATCGGTGACATCGGCATAAGCCAGCCGGACGAGGAAAGGGCCGCCCGCTCACCAAATCGACGAGCGATCGATGACGCGCGATCCGCTTCCCAGGCGGACCAGGGTGGAGCGGACGCAGACCAGACCGCACCGGATCAGGACGAAGCCGACGCCGCGAGTGATCAGCGGGCCGCCGACCTCGATCAGGCGAGCGCCGAGCAGCGCCAGCCAGTCGGTGACAGTGGAGCGAGCCTGGACGTCGGTCTGGCCAACCTCGAACCGGACGACACCCTTGATCGGCTCACGGCCCGCGCCGACGCCTCGCTCCTCAGTGCCAAGCGGGAACGCGGCCAGCAACGCGACTAAAGCGCCCTCCACCCTCGTCCGTCACTCGCGTGGATCGTCGAGCAAGGCTCCGATCGATCGCAGCCGGCGTCATCGACTACGCGAGGCGGATGACTCCGGGGCCAACCGGAATACCCGCGATTTCTGACAAAGGAGAGTCTTGCGCCGGGCGGTCGCCCTCACGATCCTGGGTGGGATGTTGACGGCGGTCGATCCATACCACGTGTTGCAGGTCGCACCCGACGCGGAGCCAGAGGTGATTCAGGCTGCCTACCGGGCCCTGGCGCGCAAGCACCACCCCGACGTGGGCGGCTCTGAGTTGCAGATGGCGATGCTGAACGCCGCCTGGGAAACGTTGCGCTCCGAGGACGAGCGGGCACGCTACGACCTGCAGCGGAGGCCGACCATCGAAGCGACAGCGCTCGCGTCGCAGCCCCAGGCCGTCGTGCGAACTCCGGCGGCAGCCGCGGCAGCCCCGGCAGGCGCGTGGTCGCGGCCGATATCACCGCGCGCTCGATCCGGCACCGTCCTCGACTACGGCCGCTACGCCGGTCTATCGCTCGGAGAGATCGCCCTCCAGGATCGGAACTACCTCGAGTGGCTGGCTCGCACGCCTCTGGGCCGCCGGCTGCAGACCGAAATCGAGGCCATCCTGACGGTCTCGCGGCCGGCCGCACCGCAACCGTTCGCCGCACGACAGCCGCGGCCCCGATCGCGTTTCTCCCGGCGTCGGTAGCTCTAGGCGGTCGAGCCGGACGCAGCGGCGGAAGGTTGAGGGGTTGCCGCGGCATTTGGGCCGCCGGAGCCGTGACTCCGTCCGAACCCGCCGCCGAAGCCGCGCCCGTTGAAGCCCCCGAACCCACCGAAGCCCGGCTGATCGTTCGGGGAAGCCTGGACCATCGTCGCGTTGAGCGAGCCATAGGCGTTGAGCGTGCCCTGCGCCGCGATCCGGTTTCCTACGGCGACGTCCGCGAGCGTCGGCGCGGAGACGCCGCGTACCGAGTACTTGGTCGCCGAGGAGACGTCGACCGTGACCGTCTTGCCGGCGGTGGTCGTGACCACGATCGTCGTGGCCGTCTTGCTAGCGACCGTTCCCTGGACGGAGGACGGCGCAATCGTTATGGCGGTCGCGGTGAAGTTGCCCGCCGAGTCGACCATGCCCTGAGCGGAGATGCGCACGCTCACGACAAGCGCGCTCTTGGTAGCCGTCGCGCCGGCCTCGGAGTAGGTCGTGGATCCGGTCAGGGTGAGCGTCTTGGAGGAGCCGTCGAACTGGGTGATCGTCACCGAGCCGGAGCCGACCGCCGAGACCGTTCCTGACGCGGTGGGCACCACGACCTGGATCGTGGTGATCCTATAAGTTCCGTCCGATTGGCGAGATTCGCGGAAGTTGATCTGGTCGCCGACCTTGAGGTCCGCGACCGCCATTGTCTGGCCGGCCTTCGTGATCGTGGCCCCGGTTGCGTCGATCGTCCGAGTCCAGCCGTCTGTTGTCTGCAGCGAGAGCTTGCTGCCGTCGACCTTCGTAATCGTGATAGCAACCTGTGCCGTACCGCCGCCGAGGGAGCTGGGAGCGTACCAGCCCGGCCCGAGCTCGGGATGGCCCGGGATCGTCGAAGCCTGGGCGGCCTGAACCGCGGATGAGCCACGGGAAGCGACTCCCACCGCGAACGCCACCAGGGCCACGACCGTGAGCAGCAGGGTGCCGAGAAGAGCGAGTGAGCGCCAGGTCGAATGAGGAGCCGTCATTTCGAACCACCCCTTGTTGCCAACCTCTCGTTGCCACCTCATTTTCGGCCGGAACGAGGCATGCGGCAACGGGACAAGCCTACGCTCTGTTGACCAACTTTTGCACCGCCGCGCTCAAGAAATCCTGAAATGCCGCGGTCGTGTCGCCGGCTGCGCCCGAGATCTCGTCACTCGCCGGCGGGTCCGTAGATGGTGAGGCACGCCAGGGTTACGCATCGCGTCTCCAGGGAGTGGTAACCCGCGGGCAGCGCCGGGGGAGCGACGCCGGGTCCGGCGATCCAGAAGACTCGACCGCGATTCGCGACCACGTCGGGCGGCACGGCGTGGATTACCGCGCCCGGCGGGAAGGCGGCGGTTCCAAGGAACCAGGGCGGCGTGCCCGTGGTCAGGACATGCAGCCGAGCCTGAACGCCTGGATCCGTTTCGTCGAGTAGGATCAGGTACTGGTCGCTCGCCGCTGCAGCCAGGTCGCCGGGTTTGACCCGGGCGTTCAGCTCCGGGACGAGCCACGACGTCTCGGTATGTGTCGGGGCGATGCTCAGGGCAAGGGTCGGAACGGCCAGGGCCGCGACCAGCGCGCCGGCCAGGCGTCGTGGCATCGCCGCCAGGCCGACGCCGGCAAGGGCGAAGAGCGGCAGCCACATGACGTTGGCATATCGGGCATCCAGCAGAGGCCGCCAGATGCCGGCCACTGCCAGAAGCGCGACGCCGCTCGACGCGAGCAGGCAGAACCCGGCCGCGCGCCGACCCGCGCTGCCGAGCCTTCGCCAGGCGAAGACCGCCCCGGCCAGGCAGGCGAAGCCAGCCGCCGCGGCGACGGCCTGGAGGCCGAACAACGCCGGTCCAAATGACACGCGGTCGTCGACGGCAGGTCCCACGAAGAGTTGGGCGAGTGTGCCGCCGAGCACCGTCGGACTCAGGGGCGGTACCCAGAAGCCCTGGCCCGCGTGATCGAACTGGGAGCGGGCAACAACGAGCCACGGTGCGATGCTCGCGAGTGCGAGGACGGTTGCTCCGAAAGTCAGGGCCGCGGTGCGCCGGCCCGGGCGCAGCCACAGCGCCGCCGCCAGAATCCCGACCAGCGCCACAGCCGAGAAGTAGTCGCTCCAGACGGCCGCGGCGGCAATGACGACGTAGGCTGCCCAGCGAGCCCGGCCGGGCTTCTCGAGCGCGCGCCAGAGAAGCAGCGTCGCAGCGACCGTGAACATGGCCGCCAGCCCGTACATCCGAGCGAAGCCGGACAGCGTGACCGTCGTTGGTGCAAGCGCGGCGAAGACTGCCGCCCAAACGCCGGCGCTGTCGCCGGCTACACGGCGCGCAAGGGCCGCGAGCAGTGGAATCAGTGCGATCCCCGCCAGGGTAGGCACGAGCCGCAGAGCCACCGGCCCGCCCGGGCCCCCGAACGAGGCCTGGCCCAGCAGGTCGAAGAGCGCGACGACGGCCCGCTCCAACACATAGAAGAGCGGCGGTGCACTGTCGCGGCTGGCGATGTCGATCATCCGGCCGACTGGCTGGTGGACGACCACGGCGGTGAAGTCTTCGTCGACGCCCAGCGCCTGACGGGCAATGAAAGCGAACCGGAGCACGGCTCCGGCTGCGGTTACGAGTGCTAGAGCCCTGCCGTACGAGAGGCGAGAGGCAACTGACGCGGCCAGCGTCGAGAGCGCTGCGGTGGGCCTCCTGGCTTGAGTCGTCTCCAGCATGTCGCTGAAAGACTAAGGCACCCCAGCTCGGACAACCGCCATCTCGCTCGACTCGCGGACTGCCTCAGGCAGGATCGCCGTCCCGGGGCTGGCCAGTTTCGACGATCGTCGTTGGCGTGTTGTGGACGGCCGTCAGCGCTGGGATGGTGCCGAGGCGGCCGGCCTGGTAGTCGGCCATCGCCTGCATGATCTCCTCGCGGGTGTTCATCACAAACGGACCCATCCAGGCGATGGGTTCCCCGATCGGTCGACCGCCCAGGATGAGGATGTCGAGGTTCGGGCTGCGGCTTTCCTGGAACGGGAGGGCTGCAACCGTAATGGCATTGCCGCGTCCGAGTACGGCCAGCTGGCCGGTCTGGATCGGCCGTGCCTCCGCGCCGACGATGCCGTGCCCGGCCATGGCGTAGACGAGGGCGTTGTAGTCGGCCCGCCAGGGCAGCGACAGGCGAGCGCCCGGGCTCAACGTCGCATGGACGAGCGTCATCGGCGTGTATGTCGAACCCGGCCCTTTGAGCCCGCCGACCTCGCCGGCGATGATCCGGACGAGTGCCCCGCCGTCGGGCGTCGTAGCGAGCGCCACTTCCGTTGCGCGCAGGTCCTGGTAGCGCGGGGGAGACCACTTCTGGGCCGCCGGTAGGTTGACCCAGAGCTGGAACCCGTGGAAGAGGCCGCCGCTCGTCACGAGCCATTCCGGCGGCTTCTCGATGTGCAGGATGCCGGCGCCGGCGGTCATCCACTGCGTGTCGCCGTTGGTGATGACGCCGCCGCCGCCGTTCGAGTCGTTGTGCTCGAACGTGCCGTCGATCATGTAGGTCACGGTCTCGAAGCCCCGGTGCGGGTGCCAGGCCGTGCCTTTGGGCTCGCCCGGCGCGTACTCGACCTCGCCCATCTGGTCGAGGTGGACGAACGGGTCGAGCTCGCCGAGGTCGACTCCGGCGAATGCCCGTCGGACGGGGAAGCCCTCGCCCTCGAGCCCGTGCGGGGCGGTCGTCAGGCTCCGGACCGGGCGCTCGCGGGCGACAGCTGGATCTGGCTCCGGGATCCGGGGCAGGACGGTGATGTCTGGGACGGTGATGGCGGGCACGGGAACATCCTCGGTTTTCTGCACTGTCGGCGAGCGGTTCTGGCGCCCACCCATGCCCATGATGGACTCGTTGCCCCGAGCGGGCCGGCCACGGCTCCCCGAGCACCGTCCAGCGGTTCCGCCGCTTGGTCAGACGTGCCCCTCGTGTCCCGACGCACGGCGCCGAGACGGGGCCGTCCCGCGTTTGACCAGGTACCGCAGCCCTGCAACGATGATCGCTAATGCTCCTGCTTATCGTTGTTGCGTTCGTCGCGGGGCTCGTTACCGCCGTGTCGCCCTGCGTCCTGCCGATCCTGCCGATCGTGCTGGCGACCGGGGCCGACGGCGACCGCCGCCGACCGTATCTCGTGATCGCCGGTCTCATCGCGAGCTTCTCGTTCTTCACCCTCGCCAGCGTCCAGATCATCCAGGCGCTCCACCTCCCGAGTTCGACGCTGCGCGACATCGCCATCGCCGTGATCGCCGTCTTCGGGCTGACGCTGCTGGTTCCGGCTCTCACAACAGGCTACGAGCGCCTGACCGCGCGTCTTCCCGGCGTCGGCGTGAGGCTCGCCAGGCCCGGCGTCGCGGGTGGACTCATCACCGGCGTCGGCCTGGGCCTGGTCTGGACGCCGTGCGCCGGGCCGATCCTGGGCGCGATCACCAGTCTGGCCGTGACCGCCCCCGGTTCGGGCGCGACCCTCACTCTTGTCGTCGTCTATTCGATCGGCGCCGGGCTGCCGCTCCTCGCGATCGCGCTCGGTGGGCGCGCGGCCCTGGCTCGGCTGGGTATGCGCTCAGCCTCCGCCTGGGCGAGCAAGGTCTTCGGCGTCCTCGTGCTGGCGACTGCGGGCTTGATGGCGGTCGGCGCAGATACGGTCCTTTCGGCCGATCTGACCAGCGCGCTTCCAAACTGGACAGGCACCCTCCAGACGCTCGAGCGGGTCGGCCAGGTCCAGTCGGCCCTCGGCGGTCTGGGGGTCGGCCAGCAGAGCAGCCTGGTCCCGAGCCCGAACACCTCGCCTGGCCCCGGCGGCTCGATCGCCCCGCTCCCGGTCGGCCAGCAGGCGCCCGACTTCGCCGGGATCGACCACTGGCTCAACTCCCAGCCCCTCACGATGGCAGGGCTGCGAGGCAAGGTGGTCCTGGTCGACTTCTGGACATATTCGTGCATCAACTGCATCCGCACCCTGCCTTACGTCGAGGGCTGGTATCAGAAGTACGCGGCCGACGGCCTCGTGATCGTCGGCGTTCACACTCCGGAATTCGCCTTCGAGCACGATACCTCGAACGTCCAGGCGGCAATCTCGCGCTTCGGGATCACGTATCCGGTCGCCCAGGACAACGAGTACACGACGTGGACCGCCTACAGCAACAGCTACTGGCCGGCCGACTACCTCATCGATGCCAGCGGCCACGTCCGCGCCACGCATGACGGCGAGGGCGACTACAACACGACCGAAGCGCAGATCCGGAGCCTGCTGACCGAGGCCGGGGCCAAGGGTCTCCCGGGCGCCGCCCCGTCGGCTTCCCCGCCGCCGATCGCGCAGAACCAGAGCCCCGAAACCTACCTCGGGACCGACCGGCAGAGCGGCTACGTGACGGCGGTTCCGGCAAATGGCGTGGGCCAGTTCACGTTCCCGAGCTCCTTGCCGTCCATCGACGAGTGGGCCGTCTCGGGCACGTTCGATTTCGAGGCGCAATACATGCAGGCCACCGCGGCAGGGGACAAGCTCGAGTACGCGTTCGAGGCCCGAGACGTCTACCTCGTCATGTCCGCCGACTCACCCACGTCGATCCGGGTCAGCGTGACCGGGGCCGGCAGCGTCGGATCGACCGAAGACATCTCCACCGACGGATCGGGAACAGTGGGTCCGGCGCGCCTCTACCACCTCGTCCACCTGGGAGGCCTCGGCCACGGGACGGTCACCATCACGTTCAATGGACCTGGCGTCCGTGCCTACGCTTTCACCTTCGGCGGCTAGGTCACAATGGCGGTCGCGAGCTGTCCCAGTCGGTCGTTGGGCCCGAGAGCTATGAGGGTGGAACGGTGGAGCGAGTGTCGGGGATGGGTCGCGCCGGCGGAGCGGCCCTCGCGCTTGGGGTCGCCGTCGTCTTCGTAGCCGCCGCGGCTATGCTCGGCGCCAGAGGCCGAGTGTCGCCGTCCGCATCGTTCGTGGCAGTGCGGTCTCCGGCGACCGAGGCGGTTTCTCCGGTGGCGACAGATTCGCCCGCCGTGACGCCGACTGTCGGCGAGACGGGCCTCCCCGCGCTGACCATCGCGCCGATTCCGACAGCCCCGGCGTCCCCTTCGCCATCGCCCTCGCCACGGCTATCACCGGCGCCCCTGCCGCAGGTCGGCTTCACGACGCCCGGCAAGACCGGAAGCTCGGGCTGGGCGAGCCTGACCTGGTCCGCCGTGGATCCCAGCAGCCCCTTGCCAACCATCGACCGTATCGTCCACTGGCGCGGCGGCTACGTCGCCTACACCTGCGGCTGCACGGGCGCGGCCGACGGGGTCCAGAAGGTTCACGCGGTCTACTGGAGCTCGAGCGGCGGCGTCGAATGGGCGCCTATTCCCGCCCTCGACATCGGTCTTCCGGCGGCCTCGTGGCTATCGAGAACGCTTGGAGCGCCGACGCGGCGACCGGGCCGCACGTCTGGGCCAGCGCCAATGGGACCGACTGGCAATTCCTCGGCGCTCCCGCCGCCCTGACAGGCCTCTCGATCGACACCGTTGCCGGTACGGCCAACGCGATCGTGGCGCTCGCGTACGACTCGAACAGCAGCCGAGTCATCTCCTCGAGCGACGGTGTGAACTGGCATGAGGTCGTTGTCCCAGGCGGTCCGTTCTGCTGGTGCGACACGGCCAGCGCACCGGTCTGGGTACAGGCCGCGGGAGGACATCTGTTTCTCGAGGGAGTGAAGCAGTCGGCCGCAGGCGTCGATACCGTCGGCGTCTATTTGTCAAGCGACGGCCGATCCTGGACCAGCGTGAAAACCACGTTCCGCGGCTTGCCTGGGATGTTGACGACGCGAGACGCAATCCTGGCCGTATCGGGCGACGGCCTGAACGCCTGGGACTCGGTGGTTTGGTCAGTTTCGAGCGACGGCGGGTCAAGCGGGCACCGCCTCGACTCCTACGGCCCGCTGGCGGACAGCAGGTGCTACGAAGGGTTGGGTTGCCAGCTGAACGCGCCGTGTACTCGACCGGCGACAGTCTCCTCGCTGTGAATGAGGCGGGGAAGGCCTGGACCTCGACCGACGGAACGAGCTGGGCACCATTCGACCTGGGCCAGCGGCCTCTCGGCACCGACCCGAACGGCGCAAGCGAGGCCTACGACTTCAAGCTCTTCCCGACCGGCGTGTACGTGAACGGCTGGTATGGGTCGGGCCAGTGAACGTCAAGGTGTGCGACGCGGCCCTCGGCCTCTCGGTGGCTCGTCTTCTTCGGCCCGCCGGCGCTGAGTGTCGAGGACCTGCTTGAACTGCTTGGCGAGTCCGGTGCGCATGCCGGCTCGCGTTCGAGCCTGCGCGTCGTGATCGCGCCGCTTCTCTCGCGCCGCTTCCGACGGTGGGAGTGCAGACTCTTCGCTGTCGTCGAATTCGTCCATCGATATGAGCTTCGGCCCCTCGTCAAGAGGGGCGACCGGCGGCGGGCGCGGCGGTGACCTGCTACGATCCGGCCGCGATGGAACTGTACGGCGTCAGGATCTCCACGATCGTCACAGACAATGTGGCCGTCCGATGCGCCGGTTGCGGCGAGGTCATCGAAGGCACTCCCTGGCGAGTCAGCATCCTCGACGTAGTCGCGCCCGAGGCGCCTGTGTTCTGGGACGAGACCGCCGGTCTCAACCCCGGGCCCTTCGAGTTCCACTCCGAGCCGAGCCACGTGCTCGCCTGGATGGCCCGGCGCGGTAACCTGTTCTGCCGACGCTCTCGAGTTCGCGAGCTAATGCGGCCGGTGTGGCTGCCAGTCGAGCCCCGCCGGTTGGGTTTGTGCGACGGGATCCATCGGGACGACCACGAATTCGTGGACCCGCTGACAGTGGTGGAGATGCCCGCTTCTTGATCGGAATGCCGCCGCTGCAGGCGACGCCGAGACCGAAACTGAGCTGAGGTCGGATGCGCGTTCGAAAAGCCGTCTTTCCAGCAGCGGGTTGGGGGACCCGCTTCCTTCCGGCCACCAAGGCCCAACCAAAGGAGATGCTGCCGCTCGTCGACAAGCCGGTCATCCAGTACGCTGTCGAAGAGGCGGTCGAGGCCGGGATCGAGCAGGTAATCATCATCACGAGCAGCCAGAAGCGAGCCATCGAGGATCATTTCGACCTCAACCTCGAGCTCGAACAGCTGCTCGAGTCTCGCGGCGACATCGACATGCTGCGTCAGATTCGGGCCATCTCGGATCTGGCCCAGGTTTCCTACGTGCGCCAGAAGGAGCAGCTCGGGCTCGGCCACGCCGTGCTGGTCGCGAAGGAGCTGGTCGGCCACGAGCCGTTTGCGGTGATCCTCTCCGACGACGTCGTCGTGGGCGATCGGCCCTGCATCGGCCAGCTGATCCACGCCTACCAGCAGACCCACTGCTCGGTCGTGGCCGTGATGGAGGTGCCGCACCAGGACACGTGCCGCTACGGCGTCATCGACGGCGTCCAGGTCGACGGACCGAACTCGCGCCTCTACAAGCTCTCGGGCCTGGTCGAGAAGCCCGAACCCGACGACGCTCCGTCGAACCTTGCGATCATCGGCCGGTATGTCCTGACGCCGAAGATCTTCGACAAGCTCGAACAGACCGCGCGCGGAGCCGGCGGCGAGATCCAGCTCACCGACGCGATCCAGGCTCTCATGCAGGAGCAGGACGTCTACGGCTACGCCTTCGACGGCGTGCGCTACGATGCTGGAACCACGATGGGGTGGCTCAAAGCGTCTGTAGAGCTGGCGCTCGAGCGTCCGGACATCGGCGCGGAGTTCCGCGAGTACTTGCAGGCGCTAGACCTCAGCTAGCACGCCCGGACGGCCGGGCCGGACACGAGAGGTTCTCACTTGGCCGAGATCGGACGGATGATCGGGGGCCGCTACCGGCTCATGGAGCTGCTCGGCGAAGGCGACGTCGCCACCGTCTACCGAGCCAGCGACATCGAGCTCAATCGGGACGTCGCCGTCAAGCTGCTTCGCCCCGAGTACGGTCGCAACGCCGACTTCGTCTCGCAGTTCCGCCAGACCGTACGGGCCGCGGCCGGGCTCAGCCACTCCAACGTCGTGTCCATCTACGACTTCGGCACCGATGCCGTGGGAACTTACGTCGTGACCGAGTACGTTGACGGCGACGACCTCGGCTCCCTGCTCCGACGCCATGGCCCGCTGCCGGCGCGACGCGCCGCCCTGATAACCGCCGCGGTTGCCCGGGCTCTCGAGGCGGCCCACGCCCGCGGCCTCGTCCACAGCGACATTCGACCGGCTCACGTGATGATCACGCACGACGGGCGAGTCAAGGTCACCGACTTCGGCGTCTCGCTGGCGCTGGTCGAGGCCAAGGCTGAGTCGATGCAGGCTGAGTCGACTCCGGCTGAGTCGGCGCCGGGCGAGCCGAGCGACGATTCCCCGGCAGATTCGCCGGCTGATTCCGTCGCGGATGCGCCCGCCGACGCGGCAGGTTACGCGACTCCCGAGCAAGAAACGGGGGCCCCCGCCGACAAGACCGGCGACGTCTACGCCCTCGGAGTGCTGCTCTTCGAGCTGCTCACGGGTCGGCGGCCCTGGGATGGCGACACCGCTGCGGCGGTCGCGGCATCTCGAGCGGCCAATCCGACGCCCAAGCCTTCGCAGTTCCGATACGGGCTGCCGTCCGCGATAGAGGCGATCGTCGTCAAGGCGATCTCGCCAGAGCCTGAGGGACGATACGAGTCGGCCGGAGCGATGGCGAGCGCGCTCGAGGCCTTTCTCGCCACCTCCGCACCACCCGCCGCGGTGGTCGCAATTCCCGGAGTGGTGACCGCGGCTGGACCCGGTATCGCCGGCGCGGGAGTAGCCGGAGCTGTCGCTGGGGCCGTCGCGGGTGGGGGGGTCGCGGCAGGTGCCGCCGGCGCCGCGAGCGCAGCAGGCGCGCCCGGCGCCATGCCTCCCGGCGTGGTCCGTCCCAACCCGGCGGGGCGCGTCAACTACACGCCCGATGCGTACGTCTCCGGGCCTATGGCGCCCGGGTCATTCACTCCCGATTCGCGTTCGCCCGGCGGTTACCCCGACCTGAGCCCGACCCAACGCGTCGGCCGTCGCGCGCAACTCGTGGAGCCGCAGGAGCCCGACGAGCCCGCCCCGAGCCCGTGGCTCTGGGCCGCCGGGATGCTCGCCTTGCTCATGGTCACGATCGTCGGGCTGATCATCTTTCTCTTGATCAACCAGAAGGGTTCGATGCCCGTCTACGCCCCCAACCTGGTCGACGTCACGTTCGCTCAGGCTCAGCAGATGGCGAGCGACAAGGGCCTGAAGCTCATCGAGGCCACGCAGCCCAACAACGGCGCGCAAACGGACAACCTCGTCATCGCGCAAGACCCACCCTCCGGCACCGCGATGCATCCGGGCGACGCGATCACCGTCACCGTCGTGGTTCCCGCCGGCCTCATCGCCGTCCCCGATCTCGTCGGCCGCACCGAAGACGAAGCTCGATTCGCGCTGCTCTCGGCCAACCTGGCGTCCGGCACTCGGACCGAGCAATTCGACCCGACGATCCCCGCCGGTCAGGTCATCAGCACCAACCCCAAGGCCGGAGCAATGGTGGCGAAGGGGTTCCTCGTGGATTACGTCGTCTCCAAGGGCCCGGAGCCGAGCCCATCCCCGTCGCCCTCGCCGAGCCCGACGCCCAGTCCGTCGCCAAGCCCATCTCCGTCGCCCTCCCCGTCGCCCTCGCCCAGCCCGTCGCCAAGCCCGTCGCCGAGCCCATCTCCGTCGCCCTCCCCGTCGCCAAGCCCGTCGCCGACCGTGGCCCCAGCCACGTCGGCCCCGGCCGTGCGTACGCACCATAGGCAGCGGGCCGCCCCTAACAGAACCTCTGTGCTAGCCGCGGCCCTACCGGCGGCTCGGTGAGCTGCCTCTCTCGCTCGGCGCCGAGCCGGCCGGACCCCACAGCCCGAAGACCGGGGCCGGCTGGTCGACCGCAGTTGCCACCGGGCCGGCTGCAGCGTCGCTCGTCGCGCCCTCCCAGCACGCCCGTTGCTCGTCGCCCGTGAGAGGGCTATGCGCGCGATCGAGGGCGCAGTAGCCGAGCCTGAGCGTGACGGCTTTTCGGAAGTGGCGGCACGTGGCGCAGGTGGTCGTCGAGCGATGGCATACCCAGCACCGTGCCGTCTCGGGCTGCGGCGTTCCGCAGAAGGGGCATCGCCAGCTCGCCATTGCGCGATTGTAGCTGCGAAGCGCACGCACAGCGGGCCGTGGCCACCACGCAGGACGGCATTTCTGCGGCGCCGTTCAGCCGCGGCGACCCGCCGGCGACGTCTCGACGCCGGCCGAGACCAGGCGCCGCTCGCGATCAGGGAGTGGTCGTGATCGGGGCGCTGTCCTCGACCGAATCCCCGGTGCTCAAGACAACCTGAACCGTCGCACGGCTATTCGTGCCCGCCGTCGCGCCGGAAATGGTCGTGCTGAAGGTCGCGGTCCCGGTGGCGTCCGTCGTGGTGGGCGCCGGCATGATCGGGCCCAGGCCCTGGATGGTCAGCGTGAACGTGACACTGGCGCCCGCAAGCGGGCCGCCGTTGGCCGACGTTGCGTGGGCGGTGAGCGTTATCGGAGTCGGAGCCGCGACGGAGAACTTGGCCGGAGCCACGGTCAGGTGGACGGCCAGCTGGCCGAAGTCACGCCTGAGCGTCAGGCTCGCCGGAGTCGAGTTTCCGGCCTGGTCCGTCGATGTGATCTGGATGGAATTGCTGCCGGCGACTAGGGCGACGGTCAGGTCGAACTTCCCGTCGCCACCCACGACCTGGCTGCTCTGGTTCCCGCCTGGCGCCTGCGAATTCCGGATCGTGACCGTCGCGTTGGCGTCGGTCGTGCCGGTGACGTGGACCGACGTGCCGGTGTGGGTGCTGTTGTTGGCGGGCGAACCGATCTTGATCGCGGGGGCCTTCGTGTCGAGCGTGTACACGACTGGCGGCGAGCTTGCGCCCTCACCGGACGGCGACACGAGGACCGCGACGAACGCGTTTGGGCCCTCGACCAGATTGAGGGCCGGCGATTGGAATTGGGTCACCTGGCCGACGGGGATGTCGGCGACCGGGCTCTTGACCCCGTTTGCGGCCACGCTGAAGATCCGGACGAGATAGCCCGTCTTGCCGACCACAGCCCCTGGCACGCTGCCTGCCAGCATCACTTGCTTCTGGTTCGTGAAGCCCTGATCCGCCGGTTGCTCGAAGATGGGCGTGTCGAGTGCTACGCCGGACGGACCCACGGTCGCGGGTGCTTGAGACTGGGACGACACCTTCGAAATGGCGCCGCCTATCGCCCCTCCGAGCTGGCCCGCAGCGCTCGAGAAAACCCCGACGCCGATCGACAGGGTCAGGAATCCGAACACCAGGCACACAGCGACAAGAGCGATCGCGACCGGCACCGGGATCCTGCCGGTCGTGCGAACGGGCCGATATCGCCGAAGCGATTCCTTCGGCGGCGCGGCGGCGCGAATCGTTTGCGACCGTAGCCGGTCGCTGGACGGTTGGCGCGGACGAACGTGGGCGGCTCGTCGTTCTCGCATCGACATGGGCGCTATTGTCGCACCTGCCGCCGGGAGTCCGAGCGACGGTCCGATCGCCGGCGGGAGTCTTGGGTTGAGCCAATCCGAACCGACTACCTCTCAGTAGATAGATCCGCCCTACGCATGCAGGCCGTGCGGGCTTTGGGCGGATGGATGTACTCTGCTGCGGAAAGCGGACGTTTTGTAGCGTCTGTTCAGGTAAGAGGCCACTGTGCAGGCACGCCAACCGAAGTTCGAGCGGCTCAGCACTCCGGGCTCCGGCCCCCCGACTCGAGGAACGACCGGGCTGCCGAACCGTGTACCGGCTGCGGCCGGGCGTCCGCCGGAGGCGCCTCTCGGTCGCCGGTTCGCGCCCGCGGGCCAGATCGCCCCGCGCCGAGCCCCGACCCTTACCGGCTTCGACAACCCCGTAGCACCGCGCTACCCCTCGCTCCCCGGAGGCCGGACCGGGTTCGGGCTGCCGAGCCTGCGCCGCAACGTCTGCCCGCACTTCTACGTCACCGGCTGCCGCGGAGCCATTCCGATCCAGGCCCCGCACCTTCTCAAGGCCCTGATCCGGCAGGACCAGAACATATCCCGCTGCCAGGTGCGCGGGGGAGTTCACCTCGAGCAGGGCTACGTGAACGACGTCTGCCTGACGCCGCGGTTCAACCAGTGCGTCTTCTACGAAGACGAGCTGACCAAGGATTGACCCAGCTCCTCGACTACGCTGCGGCGCTTGCCGCGCTCGAGTCTCGCGGCCGCTTCGGCATCAACCTCGGCCTTTCCCGGACGCGCGCCCTGCTGGCTGGACTGGGCCATCCGGAGCGAGAGTTCCGCGGCGCGCTGATCGCGGGCACGAACGGAAAGGGAAGCGTTCTGGCGCTCGTGGGTTCGGCCTTGCGAGCCGCCGGCCACCGCGTCGGTGAGACGCCCAAGCCTCACCTGGTCACCTACCGTGAGCGCCTGCAGATAGGCGGTGTGCCGGTCGATCCCGAGACTTTCGCCCGCCTCGCCGGCGACGTGCTTGCACTCGCCGACAGCGTCGCGCGGCGCTACGGCGATCCCACCGAATTCGAGCTGCTCACCGCGATGACCTTCCGCTGGTTCGCGGATTCGGGCGTGGATCTGGCCGTGGTCGAGGTCGGGCTGGGCGGGCGGCTCGATGCCACTCACGCCTGGGACGGCGGCGTGGCAGTCGTCACGAACGTCGCCCTCGACCACATGGACCGGCTCGGCGCCACCGTGGAGGCGATCGCCAGGGAAAAGACGGCGATCGTGATGCGCGGCGATCTGGCGGTGACCGGCGCCTCCGGCGGGGCGCTCGACGTGGTCGAGCGCCGATGTCGGCGAGTGGCGGCTCCTCTCACCGTAGCGCCGCCCGCGCCGCTCCGCGGCCTGGACCGCGACGGGATCGACGTCGATCTCGGGCGGCTGGGTCGGACGCGCATCGCCCTCCGGGGCCGGCACCAGGCGGCCAATGCCGCGGTCGCCGACGCGACGCTGGACGCTCTCGAAGCGGCGGGGATCGCGACGGTGGGGGAGCGGACGCGGCGCGAGGGCTACGCGGCGGTCCGCTGGCCGGGTCGCTTGGAACTCATCGAGGTCTCCGGCCGGGAGGTGCTGCTCGACGGTGCCCACAACCCGGCCGGCGCCGCGACTCTCGCGCTGGCTATCGACGACCTGGGGCCGTTCCTGCGGCCGGGCCGCGCCACACTCGTGCTGGCCATCATGGCCGACAAGGACGTGGATGGCGTGATCGCCGCGCTCTCGGGCGCGGCCGCCCTGGGGGACGCGCGGGTCATCTGTACGGCACCGGCCGGTGGCCGGGCACTCCCCGCGGACGAGCTCGCGGCGCGGTGGCGGGCCGCGACGGGACGACCCGCCGAGACCGCGGCCGATCCCCGCGCCGCGCTGGACGCTGCGCTCTCATCGGGGAGCGGCCCCGTCTTCGTTGCGGGTTCGCTGTACCTTGTGGGCGCTGCACGAGCCCAGCTGGTCGACGATCCGGACCTGCTGCCCGACCCGCCCATCTCCGCCGCGGAGACCCACATCCCGTGACTTTCCAGTCCGCCTCACCCGCACCGACGCTCATTGGCGGCCGGCTCTTCGAGTGGGGCAGCCGCACCTTCGTCATGGGCATCGTCAACGTCACGCCCGACTCCTTCTCCGGCGACGGCCTGCTGGGCGACGCCGCCGATCCTGCGCCCACGGCCGTCGCCGCGGCCGCGCAGGCCGGCCGCATGGTCGCGGAGGGCGCCGACATGGTCGACGTGGGCGGCGAGTCCACGCGGCCCGGGCACACGCCGATCGGCGAGGACGAGGAAGCCGCCCGGGTGGTACCGGTCATCGCGGCGATCCACGCGGCCCTGCCGAATACGCCGATCAGCGTCGATACGTCCAAGCCCGCGGTCGCGGCGGCCGCACTCGACGCCGGCGCGTCGCTCCTCAACGATGTCTGGGGCGTTGCGCCGGACGACGCCATGGCCCGCCTCGCCGCGGAGCGCGGTATGCCACTCGTCCTCATGCACAACCGGGCCGAGGCGACTTACGTGGACCTCATGGCCGAACTGCTGGCCGATCTGGCGGCGGCCGTCGAGCGTGCGGTTCGGGCGGGGGTCCCGTCGGAGAACCTGATCCTCGACCCGGGCTTCGGTTTCGGGAAGACGGCCGAGCACAACCTCCTTGTCCTGCGCGAGATCTCACGTTTGCGAGAGTTGTGCCGCCCCATCCTCCTGGGCACGTCACGCAAGTCCACCATCGGCCGAGTGCTCGGCGGCCTGCCGCCCGAGGAACGACTGGAGGGCACGCTCGCCACGACCGCCCTGGGGATCGCCGCGGGAGTGGACCTGGTCCGCGTCCACGACGTGCTCGCCAACGTCAGGGTCGCGCGCATGTGCGACGCGGTGCTCCGGGCCGGCCAGGCAGGCACACAGTGACCGACCGAATAGTCCTCTCGCGGATGGTCTTCCGCGGCCGCCACGGAGTTCTGCCTGCAGAGCGCGCCGAGGCGCAGCCGTTCGAGGTGGACGTGGAACTGCATCTGGACCTCCGTCCGGCCGGTATCGGGGACGATCTCACCGGGACAGTCGACTACCGGGACGTGTTCGAACTGTGCCGCCGCATCGTCGAGGGGCCGAGCTTCCAGCTCATCGAGACTATCGCGGAGACGATCGCGAGCGAGCTGCTCGCCCGGTTCGCGGTCGAAGAGGTCGTCGTACGCGTCCGCAAGCCCGAGGTCGCGCTGCCCGGGGAGCTGGCTTACGCCGGTGTCGAGATCCGCCGGCGGCCCTGAGTCAGCTCGAGGAGTCCGGGCGAGTGCCCAGCGTCAGGTGGACCGTCAACGTCTGGCCGCCGCGATAGAGGTCTACGCTGACCGTTCGGCCGGGGGCGTATTGGACCAGGATGTCCTCGAGGGGATGGGCCTGGTCGATCGCCTGACCTTCGATCGCGGTGATGATGTCGTCGCCCTTGATGCCGGCCTTGTCGGCCGGGCTGCCGGCGACGACCGGATCGATCGCATTGCCCGAGGCGTCCTCGTTGTGCACCCAGGCGCCGTGATCGAGCGGCAGGTTGTTCTGCGCCTTGAGGCCGAGGTCGATGGCCATGTAGGCGATGCCGATGTACGGCCGGGACAGCTTCTCGCCGGCCAGCGCCTGCTGCAGGATCGGCTTGGCGACGTTGATCGGGATGGCGAAGCCGATCCCCTGGGCGGTTTGCGCGATTGCGGTGCTGACGCCGATCACGCGGCCGGCCGAATCGATGAGCGGGCCGCCGCTGTTGCCGGGGTTGATCGCGGCGTCGGTCTGGATCAGGCCGTGGAGGTTGGTTCCGCTGCCTGCCGAACTTCCGTCGCCCGCGACGGTGATGTCGCGGCCGAGTCCCGAGACGATCCCGGATGTGACGCTGTTCGGGTAGTCGAGTCCGAGCGGGCTGCCTATCGCGACCGCAAGCTGGCCGACCTGCAGCCCCGAAGAGTCGCCGAGCGGGGCGGCCGAAAGGCCCGTGGCATTCGAAATCTTGACGATGGCCAGGTCGGTGAGCGTGTCCAGGCCGTAGACGGTGCCGTCGAACTCGCGCTTGTCCTGGAGCCGGACCTTGATCGTGGTGGCCCCCGCGACGACGTGCTTGTTGGTCAGGATCCAGCCCCGCGTGTCGTACACAATGCCCGAGCCGACGGCTTGCGGTGTGCCGCCTAGCTCGTCGACGATCATGACCACGCTCGGCCCGACCTTCTGGGCGGCGGCGATGATGGCCGACGACTCCGATTGGATGGACACGTTCGACAAGCTGCCGGAGGGCGGGCTCGCGGCCATGCTGTCGAAGGCGCCGGAAGCCTTGAGGGCCATGTAGGTGCCGCCGCCGCCCAGAACGGCGCCGACCATCGACGCCAGCAGCAGGATGACCACCAGCGGCCTGCCGGGCCAGCGGGGCGCCGCGGTGGGTCCGACGGGCTCTGTTGGGGCGGACTCTGTTGGGGCGGGCTCGAACCAGCGCTCAGGCGTGGATTGCTCGCTCGGGTCCTCGGGCGCCCAGTTCGGTCGTGTCTGCGGAACGGGAGCGTAACTCTTCGGCTGCTCCGAGTCGGGAGGCGACCAGCCTCCCTCCGGCGGATCCGTCATCTGGATTGGTCCCGGTGCACGTGCCCCTCGGCGGGTGAGTCGCCGCGGTAGTAACTGACGATGCTAAGGGTGGAACGGGATTCGTGCCGCGACGGCCCCTGCCAGAGCGGCGGCCGAGACGTACGGCGAGCCAGTTCGCAACGCGCCGAGCGGGCGCGCACCCATCAGCTTTGCGGGACCGCGGCTCCATTTCCTTCAGACGGCGTCCGCGGGTCCGTCGGCAGCGTGACGGTGAACGTGGAGCCGACATGCAGCCGGCTTTCGACCATGACTCGGCCGCCGTGCATCTCGACGACGGAGCGGACGATCGCCAGACCCAGGCCGCTGCCGCTACTGCGCGCCTCACTGGCACGGGCGCCGCGGTAGAACCGCTCGAAGATATGGGGCAGTTCCGTCGGGTCGATCCCGACGCCCGTGTCGATGACCTGGATCCGGGCCCCGTGTCGATACTCCCCGAGCGTGACGACGACAGATCCGCCGCGGGGCGTGAACTTGAGCGCGTTGCCGACCAGGTTGCTGACCACCTGGCCGAGTCGCTGCGGGTCGTGCCGAACCACGAGCGGCGTCTCGGGGAACTCCGTAGTGAGGCGGACGCCGCGACGTTCGGCCGCCGCCTCCGCTTGCTCGACAGCCGACTGGACGGTCGCCCGCAGGTCGTCGGGCCGCAGATCGAGCCGAACCAGGCCCGAGTCGAGCTTCGACAGCTCGAGCAAATTCTGGGCAAGCCAGTCGAGCCGTTCGATCTGCTGGGCGCTCGATTCGAGGAATTCGGCCCGCGCCGCGACGTCGTTGCCGGCCTTCTCCTGGAGCAGCTCGTTGAACGTTCGGAGGGCGGCGAGCGGAGTCCGCAGCTCATGCGAGACGTCGGCCAGGAACTCGCGGCCGGTGTCGCGGTCGCGCCGGATGACGTCCATCGTCTCCTCGACCTGCGCGGCCATGGCGTTGAACTGGCGTGACAGCACAGTGATCTCGGTCGCCCCGGTTCGTGCGCGGTCAGCCGGCACTCGCCGGGCAAGGTCGCCTTCGGCCAGCGCCCGAGCCGCCTCCGTCAGTCGCCGCAGCGGCGTGGTGAAACGGCGAGCGAGCACGGATGCGACGACGATCGCAAACAGCAGCGCGCCCAGTGAGGTCAGGGCCAGGAATCCGACGACGGCGGCGATGGTGCTCTGGCGCGTGGTGTAGGGCGCGGAGAGGCTGACCTCGAGATACCACGTGGGCTTGACTCCCGACGGATCGTCGAATCGGAAGACCTCGATGTAACTGATCTGATCCCGAGCCTGGCCGCGATCCGGCGGGCCGGTGAGCCCGGCACTGAACGCCGAGACGCCGGCGGCCGGCTCGAACGTCGTGCCCGTCGCCGTTTCGTAGCCGAGCCCGAAACGCAGCCGCAGGTCGGCCAGTGCGACCTGGTCGGCGTAGTTGCTCAGCTCCGTGGGGTTCGAGAAGATGTCGAGGACTTTCGGGTTAAGGACGCCCGCGGCAGACACGACGGTCTGGTTGGCGGCGTCGTCCCCGGCGGTCGCCTCCGCCTGGATCCGGACCACTGCGGCCACGGCCTTTGCCCTCGCCTCGAGGTTCGTTTGCTCTTGCTGGCGCAGGTCGGAGTCGAGAACGAACACGGTCAGGACCGAGACGATCCCGACAGCGATCGCGAACACAGCCACGAAAGCGAGCGAAAGGCGGCCCTGGAATGTCCTGGGCAGCGCCCTCGAGAACGGCCAGGAGAACATCCGAGTGAAGCCTCGCGGCGAGGTCATCTCAGCGCTCCGCGAAGGCGTACCCCGCGCCCCTCACCGTTAACACGAAGCGCGGCCTGGAGGGGTCGTCCTCGAGCTTCTCGCGCAGGTGGCTGATGTGGACGTTGATGGTCTTCTCGTCCTGGCCGAGGGCTTCGTAGTCACGGATGAGCTCGAGCAGCTCGCGTCTCGAGTAGACCCGGCCGGGCCGGCTGGCCAGGTGGCGCAGGATCTCGAACTCGGTCGCGGTCAGCGGAATGCGTCGCTCACCGCGCTGGACGCGGCGGCGCTCGAGGTCGATCACGAGGTCGTCGTGTCGGAGCATCCGGCCGCCGCTCGCGTCCGCTAGGTCGCCGTAAGCGCGGCGCAGCAGGGCCCTGATGCGGCTCATCAACTCGCGCAGACCGAACGGCTTGGTCACGTAGTCGTCGGCGCCGAGCTCGAGGCCGATGACCTTGTCTACCTCGTCGTCGCGGGCCGTCAGGATCAGGACGGGGGCCTTGGAACCGGTCATCCGCAACCGCCGCAGAACCTCGAAACCGTCGATTCCCGGCAGGCGCACGTCCAGAACCACTAGATCCGGGGCTTCGCGGGTGGCGAACTCGAGACCCTCTTCCCCGGACCGCGCCACCGCTACCTGGTAGCCCTCCTGCTGAAGCGCGTACTGGATGCCGCGGGCGACGGCGTATTCGTCCTCGACGATCAGGATGGTGGCAGCCACGCAGCGAATCTACACCTCGGGAGCGCAGTCGCGACCTCGGGAGCGCAGGCGCGACCTCGGGAGCGCAGTCGCGACCTCGGGAGCGCAGGCGCGACCTCGGGAGCGCAGGCGCGACCCCGGCCCGCGGCGGCGAATCGATTACGGCGCCCGCGCGTGGTAGGCTCCTACGTCACCAAGTCATCAATCCCCGCGACCGGTTCGCTCGGCCGCGCTCGACCGAACCCGCGCAGGAGGTTCCCGCCAGTGAGCACCGCCCCGACAATTCTCACCGCAACCAAGAGAACCGAGTTGGAGATGGGCAAGGGTGCCGCTCGCGTGCGCAAGGCCGGCCGCGTGCCGGCGGTCGTCTTCGGCCACGGCATCGAGTCGCTGCCGGTTTCCCTCGACGCTCACGAGTTCGACGCGCTGCGCAAGCACCTCCACTCGAACACGCTGATCGACCTGCAGGTCGAGGGCGCAGAGAGCCGCAAGGTGATGGTCCACGGGATCCACATCGACCCGCGCTACCGCCGGCTGCTGCACGTGGACCTGTTCGCGTTCAAGTCCGGCGAAGAAGTCACCGTGGACATCGCTCTCGTGACGGTCGGCTCCTCGCACGCCGTGGACAAGCTCGACGGCACTCTGCTTCACAACGTCGACCACATCCGAGTTCGGGCGCTGCCCGAGGACCTGCCGGAGTCGATCGAGATCTCGATCGAGCCGCTGGTCGACTTCGAGGTCGCGATCCACGTGCGCGATCTGGAACTGCCCGAAGGCCTGACGCTGCTGTCCGATCCGGACGAAGTCGTCGCCAAGGTGATCCCGCCGGCCGTGGCCGAGGTCGTCGAGGCCGCGCCTGTCGAAGAAGAGGCCGCCGAAGCCCCTGCGGCCGAAGGCGAGTCTTCCGGGTCGTAATCTGCGGGCCAGACGGAGCCGGCGTCAGCGATGGTGGAGATGGCGGAAGGTACCGATCGAGGCAGCGGCGACGGGGGCGACCCCTTTCCGTTGCTGCCTCCGACGCCGTCGTCCGGGGGTCAGCTTTCGGCCGAGGAGCGCAAGAGTCTCCTCAAGGTCAAAGTCCGCGAACTTACCAGGGAGAACCGAGCCACCCTGCGCAGTCAGGGCGATTTCGACGCCGTTCTCGTAAGGGGCCAGCCGACCAACCATCTCCTGATGGTGGTGATACTCGCCGTCATCATGGCCGTCGCGGCGCTGGGCGGGCGAATCCTGGGAGATCTCGGCGCGGGCGCGCTGGCCGCAGTCGTGCTGGGCGGCCTGTTCGCCCTGGTCTGGCTCGTCCTGGCTCTCACCGGGGGCGTGGAAATAGAGAGCCTCAGCATCGACCGGCGGGGCGCGATCGCGAGTGTCAAGTCGGGCCGGAGTGTCGATGCCCGCGGAGACTTCATCAAGGTTGCCGCCCCGTGCGTGGTCCTTCTGATCAGCGCCTTTTTCGCCTTCAGCCTGGCCCGAGACATCGTCAACTCGCCCGCGCCTAACTGCAGCGGCAACCCGCACGCGGTCAAAGACTCGGACTTCTGCATCGCTCTGCCCAACCTGGGCAATCTGTTGGGCGGCGTGCCGACCGCGACGAGCCCGAGCTCCGGCGCCAGTGCTAGTCCCGCGGCGAGCGCCGCGACGGATGGCAGCTCGGCTTCGGCCGGCTCGAGTGGTTGGACCGTGGGAAGCGAGAAGCTCGTCGAGCGTCTGGTTCGAAGCTTGCAGCTGCTCTTCGTCACCATCGTCGCTGTCGGGGCCGCGGTATTCCTGGGAATGATGCTGGCCGGCGAATGGGTCTTCGGCATCCGGCCGGTTCGCCGCAAACGAGGCGACAGCTAGGGTCGCCTCTCGGACCGAGCGCCGGAATGGCCGGCCCGGCCCGATCTACCGACCCGGCCCCCGACCGTCCTGCCGACGCTACCATGGCGAGGTGGCCCGGCTCGAGGGTTCCCGTCTCGCGATGCGGCGTTCGGTGCCGGTTCTCGGCGCGTTCGTCGTCGGGGCCGTCGCCTATGGGCCGCTGTATTGCTTTCCCCTCCTCGCGCCCGAATTCGAGGCCACTTTCCACACCTCCCGCGAGCTCGGCCAGATGCCCTGGACGATCTTCCTGCTCGTGTCTGCGCTCGCCTCGCCGCTTCTCGGACGCGCCTACGACCTGTTCGCGGATCGGATCCTGCTGACCATCGGGTCGCTGCTGCTTGCCGTCGGTTGGCTCGTGGCATCGGCCGCTTCCGACGTCGTCTTCCTCGTCGCGGCGTATGGAGTGCTGCTGGCGCTGGGCCTGCAGCTCGTCTTCGTAGGGACGACCACCGCGATCGCGCGGCGTTATGCCGGCGTGACCGGCCTCGCCCTCGGGATCGCCTACGCGGGCCCGGGGATTGGAGTTGCGCTGGCCCTGCCGCTTGCCTCCGGAGTCATCCACGACCTCGGTTGGCGGGAAGTGGCCGTCGGATTCGGGATCCTCTCACTGGTTGCGGTGCCATTCGTATTGCTCATGACGAGCGGCGCAGCCGTGATCGTCCCGGTCCGCGCCAGAACCGCCGCGACCCCCGCCACGACGCCGCACCGGAGCGGCGACGCCGGAACCGGCCTCCATGAGACCTCCGCGCCCGGAGCGATCGGCGCCTCCCAGGAACCTGCCCCCGGCGGCGCCCGACCGAGCACAGATGCCCTGCTGCGCGTCCTGCGCACGCGCCGCTTCCTGATCCTGCTCGTCGGGGCGATCGCGATCGGCTGCATCGACGAGGGGATATTCCAGATGTCGCCCCGCCACCTCGTCACCCAGGGAGTGGATCCGGGCTACGCCGCGTTCGTGCTATCGATCCAGGCCTACGCCTACGTGGTCGGGCAGATCGTCGGCGGCGGCCTGTCGGATCGGTTCGGCCGGCGCTTCATCGGCCTGCTGTGCGGAGGCTTGATCGCGATCGGGGCTACCGCCGTCTTCCTCTCCACGGGTTCGCTGCTCGCCCTGGCGCTCGCCGGGAACGTGATCTACGGGTTTGGGATCGGGGCAACGATCGCAATTCGATCGGCCGCCTTCTCGGATGTTTTCGGTGGCCACAACTTCGGCGCCATCGTCGGCATCATCGCCATGGCTTACCCCGCGGGCGGCATCATCGCCATGAACGCCGGCGGGATTCTGTTCGATCGGCTGGGCAGCTACTGGCCGGTCTACTGGGTGGCGATGGCTTCGCTGGTTGCCTGGAGCATCGCCCTGGTCGTGGCGGGCCCGCGGCGCCACGGCCTGCGCAATCGCCTGGATAGCGTGCGGGACCGACTTCCCGTCTGAACCTACGCTACTTCCCGCCGGATCGTGGACGCGGCCAGCAGCACGAACACCGCCGCGATGGCGGCGAGCACGCCCAGATCGAGCAGCACCTGCCTCGAGGTGAGGTCCGCGCCCGCGATCATGACCTGGCGTAGCCCGTCGATGGCGTACGTGACGGGCAGTATCCGCGCCACCGGCTGCAGTAGCGCCGGCAGCTGGTCCGTCGGCCAGAAGAAGCCGCCGAGCACGCCCTGCGGGACGATCACGATCGGAATGAACTCCAGGATCTGAAGCTCCGACCGAGCGAACGTCGAGAGGAAGATGCCCAGCGAAACCGCGCCGAGCCCCAGAACCAGGACCAGCAAATACGCGATCAACGGATTACCGGCGGTGCGGACTCCAAGTCCGATGGCAAACGCCGGGATCGGGCCAAGCGCCGGTATCTGCAGGCGTGCCAGGACGAAAGCGAGCACCAGGGTCACCTGCAGGGTCGCGAAAAAGCCGAAGCCCAGGCTGTAGCCGAGCACGATCTCGGCTCGACTCACCGGCGTTGCCAGCAGGCGCTCGAGCGTCCCGCCGAGCCGTTCGCGCAGGAAGCTGATGCCCGTCAGCACGAAGACGAAGAAGTAGACGAAGAAGCCGACCACGACCGGAGCGAGCGTGTCGAGGGTCGTGGCGTCGGGCGAGCCGTAGACGGTCGCGCGTTCGATCGTCGGCAGGGCGGCGCCGGCGGCGCTTTCGGCCACGGCCATGAACAGGGCTCTCTGGACTGCCGGTAGGACCGAAGCCTCCGCGGTGGGATTGAGGCCCAGAGTGAGCAATTCGATCTTGTGATTGTCGAGGCTGAAGTCGGGCGGGAGTATGACCACCAGATCGAGCTTCTTGTCCTCGAGCATCTGACGGGCGGTCGAATCGTCGACGACCGATCGGTCGAGGGCGATGCCGGCCTGGCCTTCGAGCACGGACTGGAGCCTGCCGACGACGATCTGACCGGCCGGACCGGGCGACTCATCGACCACGGCAATTCGAGCGGTCATGGTCTGCTGGCTGCTCAGGACCCAACCGAGCAGCGCGATGATCGCGATCGGGGCGGCGAACAGCAGCGCCAGCGATCGTGGATCGCGGCGGAATTGCGTGACGATGCGACGGAACACCGCGGCCACTCGAAGGGCGTTCATCGAGCCTCCGCCTTCGACGCCGTCTCGGTGGATCCGCCGGAGCCTGTCGCGAAGCTCATGAAGGCGGTTTCGAGGCTGTCCGTGCCGGCGCGCGCTCGCAGTTCGCCCGGCGTCCCCTGCGCCAGGACATGCCCGTCGCGCATGAAGAGCAACTCGTCGCACCTATCCGCCTCGTCCATGACGTGGCTCGAAACGAGGAGCGTCGCTCCGCCCGCCGCCAGCCTGTGGAAGTGGTCCCAGAACTGCACTCGCAGGGCCGGGTCTACTCCAACGGTGGGCTCGTCGAGGAAGACGACCTGCGGGTTGTGCGCCAGGGCGCAGGCCATCGACAGGCGGCGTCTCATCCCACCCGACAGCTGCATCGCGGGCGTGTTCGCCCGCTTGTCGAGCTCGACCAGCTCCAGGGACGTGCGCAACTCGGCCTTATTCGTCTGGCCGTACAGGGCCGCGAAGAAGGTCAGGTTCTCCCAGACCGACAGCTCGGGGTAGATCCCGTCCGACTGGGTCATGTATCCGATACGCGACAGGTTCGATCGGGACGGCATTTCGACGCCCAGGACGCGAGCGGTGCCGCTCGTCGCGGACGCCAGACCCATCAGGAGGCGGATCAGCGTGGTCTTGCCCGACCCGTTGGGACCCAGCAGTCCGTAGATCCGACCGGGCGGCAGGCTCATGTCGATGCCGTCGACCGCGACGATCTCCCCGAAGGCCTTGCGCAGCGCGGTCGCCTCGACCGCGGGGGCGGGCGTTGGATCCACGACCATCTGGAGCCTCCTCTTCCGCTATGGGGCGTTCACGGTGGCGATTGCCGGACGTTTCAAAGCCCACAGCGAGACCGACTGGACGGCCCCGGCTGCCAGTATCGCGAGCCCGAAGGCAGGCGCGATACCGAACGTTTCGATGCCTGTGGTGACCACGAGGAAGAAGACGATCGTACCGAAGAGGCCGACCTGCAAGCCTCGGACGACGCCTATGGCCGCGTCCGGTCCCTCCAGGCGGTGGGCGAAGATCGCCAGAACCGAAACGTAGACCGGCGCCGCGGCGAGCAGGCCGCTCAGGGACGGGCCCAGGACCCCTGCGGCGGCGGTGATCGCCAGCACGATGCCGGTGCCGACGACCATTCGCGCCGGGAGGTCCCAGGCCGGTGGCGGCGCCGGAGCACTTGCATCGCGGGTTGGCGGAGCGAGCAGCAGGCATACCGCCATGCCGACGGCAACCGTCGCGAATACGACCACCGACGGCGTGGCGAGGACCGGCTGCATGGCTACGCCAGCCGCGGCGAACGCCGCCAGCCCGCAAGCGGCCGAAACACGCCATCCCGCCCGGCACGCCACCCAGCCGTATGCGAGGGCAAACGTCGCGTCGCCGAGCAGGCCCGCGATCGAACCTTTGGCCGCGCCGGCGGCGAATGCGTTGCCCTGGTCGAGCGCGACGTACAGAGCCACCGGGCCCGTCGTGAGAGGCAGCGCCACGATCCAGCCGCCGACCGACGGGCCCCAGCGTCGGGCAGCCAGGCTCGCTCCGCCGATCAGAAGCGGCGTGAGGCAGAGCTTTAGCAGTAGAAGGGCCACGGCGGCAGGGTATCGCGGTGAGCGGAGTGGCGTCAGGCCGGGCGGCGGCTGGTCAGGCTAGTCTGCCGCTTCCACCAGAAGGGTGTCGGCCAGAGCTTCGGGCCCGGCTTCCGGCCGGTGCGCTCGCAACGCTGCCCGCAGCTCGACCAGCTGGACGACCACGACGACCGAACCCGCCAGGGCGAAAGAGGCCGGGATGCCCAGGGGCACCAGTGTGGCCGCCACGACCGCCAGGAACGAGGCGAAGCCGAGCAGCCCGTGGGTCATTCCGCGCATGACGCCAACAGTCCGATCGGGACCCTCCTGAGCGTGGGTGAAGATTGCCAGAACCGCCGCTACGGTTGGGATCGTCGTCAGCATGCCGCTGATCGTGGCCCCGAAGTACGGTCCGACGGTGGTCACGAACACGACCATGCCCGCGCCGGCGACCATTCGCGCCGGCAGGTCGGACGCGGCGGTGGAGCGGCGCGGCATCGGCCGGGCCGCCGGGAGGAGCCGACGCGAGATGAGCAGGATCGCGACTGTGGCCGCGAACGCCGGCGCCAGGCCCACGGCCGAGATCGGCAGCATCACCGCCCACGTAACGACGAACGCGCCGTAGGCGACGGCTCCCGCGAGCGGCCAGCTCAGCCGGCGGCACACCAGGGCATAGACCAGGCAGAAGACGCCGCAGCCGCCCGCCCCGCCGAGCGATGCCGCCGCCGAAGTCGCCGCGAACGATCGCCCCTGGTCGAAGGCCAGGAAGATGAGGATCGGGCCGCCCTTCGCCGGGACGGCACCCAGAATCCCGCCGACCGCCGGCCCATAGCGGTGGCTGACCAGAGTCACGACTCCGATCATCACGACGGGCAGAACGACCTTGAGGAGGAGCTCGATCATGTAGCCCGAAGGCTAACCGGTGCGAGGCCAGTCGGCCCGAAGGCCCCGCGTTCACCACCCGATCGGCGCCTCCATAGCCTCTACAGACTGCGCCTAGAATGGCGACCGTAGGGCTGCATTTGGAGGGCGAGATGATCGTCGACGCAGGGCCGGGCTTCTTGCTGTTCGGACTTCTATCCGCGGTTCTCGCTCTTGCCATCCCGGTGGCGATCATCTGGCTGATCGTCATTCTGATCCGGAGGTCGGGCGACGGGACGACGCGGCGCCGCTACGATCCTGCTGCCGAGCAACTTCGCTACCGGTACGCTCGGGGAGAGATCAGCGAGGCCGAGTTCGAGCGAGCGATGCACCTCCTCGGCTACGAACGAGTGCCGTAGCCGCCTCGAGTCGTCCCTGCGCCCCAGGTGGCTGGATGCGCGAGTCGGGCCAGCATCTGCGGGTCATCACGGCGAGGCTATAGTCGGCGAGTGAACCTGCCTTTCGACCCTCCGATAGAGCCGATGCTGGCCAAGCTCACCCAGGCCATGCCGCTCGGCGGTGGCTGGCAGTACGAACCCAAGTGGGACGGCTTCCGGGCGATCGTCTTCCGCGACGGGGACGACGTCTTCATCGAGAGTCGCGACCTCAAGCCGCTGGACCGTTACTTCCCCGAGCTGCCGCCAGCGCTCCGGGCCAACCTTCCGGAGCGGTGCGTCCTCGACGGGGAAGTCGTGATCGCCGGACCGAGCGGGCTCGACTTCGACTCGCTGCTGCTGCGCATCCATCCGGCGGCGTCGCGCGTGAAGCTGCTCGCGGAGCAGACTCCCGCCAGCTTCGTGGCCTGGGACCTGCTCGCGTTCGACGACCGAGACCTCCGCGCCGTGCCTCAGGTCGACCGACGCCGGCTGCTGGCGAAGCTGCTCGGCGAGGCCGCCCCGCCGATCCACCTCACGCCCGCGACCGACGATCCGGCTCTTGCCACCGACTGGTTCCACCGCTTCGAGGGCGCGGGCCTGGACGGCGTGGTTGCGAAGCGGCTGGCCGACCCGTACATGCCCGGCAAGCGGGGCTGGGCCAAGATCAAGCACGCCCGAACGGCCGATTGCGTCGTCGCGGGCTTCCGATGGCACAAGAACGGGCCGGGCACGATGGTCGGGTCGCTGCTGCTCGGGTTGTTCGACGACACCGGCCGATTGAATCACGTCGGGATCACCGCGAGCTTTACTGCGGATAAACGCCGCCAGCTCGTCGAGGAGTTGGCGCCGTTGCGCGAGAACGCCCTGGCGGGCCACCCGTGGGCAGAATGGGCGGAATGGGAGGAGACTGCGCGAGCCGCCGCCGCCGAGTCCGGCCAGCGCATGCCCGGCGCGACGAGCCGCTGGAACCGCGGTCGCGACCTATCGTGGGAGCCGCTCCGGGCCGAGAGGGTCTGCGAGGTCGGCTACGATCACCTCCAGGGCGATCGATTCCGCCATGCCACGACATTCCTGCGCTGGCGCCCCGACAAGCCGCCCGAGGCCTGCCGCTACGACCAGCTCGAAGTCACGGCGCCGTTCGAGCTGATGGAGATATTCGGCGGATAAGGCGCCGGGCCTGGCCACATGCCGAGGATTCGGCCTCACGACCGACGCGGTCAGCCCCCGAGCGAAGCCGCCGTGCGCGCGAGCTCCGCGTCCCAGAGGCGAGCCCGTTCCAGTTCGCCATCGCGAAGCGGCCCGAACTTGCCCGTGACGACGAAGCGGCGACCCTTCACGATCGGCCGGTAGCCGGCGAGCTCCAGGCCGCGGCCGAGCGCCGAGGTCGCGCCGCCGGGCGACCACCGGTAGGCCGTCTCGAAGGTGGTGAAGCGGCCGTGCCCCGGTGTCAGCCCCTTGAGCCAGGATCGCATCGACGGGCCCGAGAGGTCGGCCGGTCTTGGGGCGCCAAACGTCGTGGCCATATTTGCGCGCATTCCTTAGGAAGGAAGCTGGAAGCCGAGCACCGGCGAGCCAGCGACGATCAGATCCACGCCGGCCAGCGCCGGCGCCACAGCTTGGGCGGTCGATAGAGCGCAAGCCTCGGGGCCGAATCCCTCCGCGACGGCGCGGGCAATGGCCGCCGTGTTGCCCCAGAAGGATTCGTAGACCACGACCACTTTCACCGGCACACCTCCTGCCGCGGAAGATGCCACGCTATGGCCGGCGCCGGTAGGGCTGGACGGCACGGCCGATGATGGAGGCCCTGGCTCGGCGCTGGCCGGGCCGCCGCGGTCAGCCAGGCAGCGAAGCCGCCGTGCGCGCGAGCTCCGCGCCCCAACGCCGCGCCCTATCCAGCTCGCCTTCGCGGAGCGGTCCCCATTTCCCGCAGACCACGAAACGCCGGCCCTCCATGACCGGCCGGTAGCCGACCCGCTGCAGGCCCCGACCGATCGCCAGGGTCGTTGCGCCGGGTGACCAGCGCAGAACCGTCTCGAAAGTGGCGAAGCGGGCGCATCCAGGGGTTAGCCCCGCAAGCCAGGCCCGCATCGAGGGGCTCGAGAGGTCGGCCGGGGTGGGGGCGTCGGCCGGGGTGGAAAGGACGGTCTCGCGCATCGTGGCACACGGGAACTGGAAGCCCAGAACGGGCGCGCTGGCAACGATCAGGTCCACGTTTGACATCGCGTGGCGTGAAGCCTCGGCTGTCGAAAGCGCGCAAGCTTCCGGACCGACTCCTTCCGCGACCGCGCGAGCGATCGCCGCCGTGTTGCCCCACGGTGACTCGTAGACCACCACGACCTTCATCGGCGCACCTCCCTGCGATTGAAGATCGCATCGCCGAGTTAACGGCGAAACGCCCGATGGCCAATGGGAGGTTAATGAAGGGGCCGAATTGTGTTATTGGGCCGCACTCCAGGGGTCGTAATCCACTTCGAGCCGTTCCTGGAGCGGCCGCTCTTCCAGGGGCACGTGCTCGAGGTTGACCCGGATGCGGTACCAGAGAGTGAAGCGGCCGCGCATGCCGTCGACCAGGACGTCGGCCGGCTCCAGGCGCGCGGCGACCGAAGCGTGGCGCTGCTTCCAGCGCTCGAAGCCCGCGAGGGCCTCTTCGCGAGTGGCGGCGCGGGCGATCTCGATCAGCGGCTTGGCGGAGACACGGCGTCCCGTCAGCGAAGCGGCAGAGCCGCGGGAACTGCCCGGGCCGCCGGAATTCCGGCTCGGCGCCGCCGCTTCTCCGCCCGTTTTGCGGGCCCGCGACGGCATGACCCGCGGCGGCTCTCCGGCGGCCTTGGCGTAGTGCGGCGGCCACGGCGCGTCGCCGAGGCCCTCGCGCTCCTGCCGCGCCGACAGCTCGAGCAACGCCTCCAGCGAACCGACTGCCTCGTCGATGCCCGCGCCCGGGTCTCCGATCTTGGCGAACCGCGCCGGCACCGTCGCGATCGTGAAGTCGCCCAGCTCGCACGCCGGCAGCTCATCCCAGGTCACCGGCGCCGAGACGCGCGCATCCGGAACCGGCCGGACGGAATATGCCGAGGCGACCGTTCGATCCTTGGCATTCTGGTTGTAGTCGATGAAGACGCCGTGGCGCTCTTCCTTCCACCACTTGCTCGTCGAGATGGCCGGGGCTCGCCGCTCCACCTCGCGAGCCAGGGCGAGCGCGGCGCGGCGAACCTGATCGAACGACCAACGCCGCTCGACGCGAACGTTGACGTGGATGCCGCGCGAGCCCGACGTCTTCGGCCATCCGACCAGGGCGTTGTCGCCCAGGACTTCGCGCACAACGAGCGCCACACGGCGTATGTCGTCCCAGGACACGCCGGGGCCGGGATCGAGGTCCACGCGCAGCTCGTCCGGATGGTCGAGGTCGTCCGCTCGAATCGCATGCGGGTTCATGTCCAGGCAGCCGAGATTGACCACCCAGGCCAGGCCGGCCGCGTCGTCGAGGACGACCTCGTCGGCCGTTCGCCCGGAGGGGAACGCCAGCTGGACCGTTCGAACCCATTCGGGCCTCGAATCCGGCGCCCGCTTCTGGAAGAAATACTCGCCGTCGGCGCCGTTGACGAAGCGTTTGAGGGCCATCGGCCGACCGCCCGCCCCGCGCAGAGCGCCGTCGGCCACGGCCATGTAGTAGGCCACCAGGTCGCGCTTGGTGTAGCCCGGTCCGGCAAAGAAGACCTTGTCCGGGTTGGTGATGGCGACCTGCCTGCCGGCGACCTCGACGAGCTCGCTCTTGTCTGGCATGGGCGAACGATAGCGCGTCGGCTTGGCAGGGCCCACCCCGCAAGACGGGACGGCCGCCGGGTGACTCCGGCAGCCGCGCATTTGCGTGCGATGCGAGCGCCGGCGGCTATTCCTCCGTCGGCATGTGCAGGTACATGCTCTGGATGCCGATCCGGCCGGGTCCAGTGAAGCGGTTGAAGATGAGGTTGCCGGAGCCGCCGAGGAGGCCGGTCCGCAGCCCGAACATCTTGATCTCCATGCCGACCGTGGGGTCTTTGTAGACCCAACCGCCCGGTTCGACGTCGAAGACTTCGCCCAGCCCCAGAACGCGCTCGAAGACGTTGCCGTAGCCGTGGAGCCACAGGCAGCCGCCGCCCTGGCCGCCGGTAAAGGTGTCGATGAAGATGCCCGTCCCGCCGAACAACATGTTCCCGACGCCGCGCAGACGGCGGAAGCCGTAGTCGACGTTGGCCGTCGCGGCGAGGAACTGGTGCTCGCGCACCTCGACCTGCTGGCCCGGGGCGAGGGTCAAGTGGAAGACATGTCCCACGCCGTCCCGGCTGAAGGCGATCTGGCCGGCGCCCGTCGCCTCCGTCATGAAGATGGCCATGCCGGCGATCGCCCGCTTGAAGGCGCCCTTCATCGGGTGCATCCGGACTTCGAGCGAGGGCGTCTTCCACAGGACGATGTGGTGCTCGAAATAGACGGGCATCGAGCCGTCGAGTTCCATCGTGAGCATGGGCACGAGCTCGCCGTCCACCCGGAACATCACGCCTGGAGCCTGTCCTGCCTCGACCATTGTCGGGAGCAACTTCGGTATGTAGTCCGTGTGCATCGGGCCCTCCTGCTCGGCGCCCCCAACGTGGTGGCGGCACCGCCACTTTAGGGCAGCGGGGGTGCCGTCTGCTCCCCCTCAGTGGCGGGGGTGTGCCTGCGGCGAGTGACCCGGTCGCCGGCCGCGGGGCCAATTGGGGCGTGTTACGATCCCGGTCGCGCCGACATAGCTCAGCGGTAGAGCAGCTGTTTCGTAAACAGCAGGTCCTCGGTTCGAATCCGAGTGTCGGCTCCACT
>Ga0209638_1000205_pt1 | contig 39833 bp, 34 predicted proteins | sample BarGraNGADG00211_FD_184490 | JGI IMG/M metagenome (GOLD analysis project Ga0209638, IMG submission 184490) | Arctic peat soil microbial communities from Barrow, Alaska - Barrow Graham LP Ref core NGADG0002-211 (SPAdes) (version 2) | ecosystem: Environmental > Terrestrial > Soil > Wetlands > Peat...
CCCCGCAGGCGGGACAAGCCGGTTCCCTCTCGCCGACCTTCATGATCCGCTCGAAGAGATGGCCGCAGGACGCGCACGCATATTCGTAGATCGGCATGGTTCCTCCACTTTTAAAAAACCAATACCATGCGGTGCGCGTCCGGTCAAGGGGAGGAATGAAGACGGGAGGGCTCTTCGAAGGATATAAAAAAGCCCCGGGGCGTGGTGTTCCCCGGGGCCGGTTTGGAGGTTACACTCCATCCATCAGAATCAAACGGCCTGAATTAGAAGTTCAGGGAGATCCTGTTCATCAGGAGGTAGTCGTTGCTGACACTGTTTGCGTTATTGTTTCCCTTGAAGGCATCACCGGCCCAGAGATAACCTGCGCCCAACATGTAGGTCAGGTTGTCGTAGATCTTGTACTTGGCGGTGATGTCCAATTCCCATCCCAGGTCCTTGGAAACAATATCAATGCCGGCTATCTTGACCTTCTTGTCGAGTTGGGCCCAGAGCAGCACCGATTCGATGTTCAGTTTCGGCGTCACGTCGAAACCGGCGAAGCCGCTTACAATAAGCGAATTGTACTTGGCGCTGTCGAAGGCAACTCCGTTCGCGCCGCCGTTTCCGATCGCGCTGCCGCCCGGCTGCTGCCATGTCTGGAGCGCATCGTTCCCCAGGATGAGACCGACATCCAGATCCTGGCTGCCGTTGCCACTGCCGTTAGACCAATCTTTCTTCTTGGTCGCGTCGCTTCCGTCGTCGCCGGAGGTCCACATCCCCGCGGCGCCGAAATAGGCCGGTCCCAGATTCACGCGGGCCTTGAGGTAAGCGCCCCACGCGTTAGCATCTTTGTCGGTGCCTGGGGCTGAATCAAACTCTGCCGCCTTGCCGAACAGCCAGTCAACTTCGCTCTCGATATAGACCGGCCCGAACGTCGCTTTGACGTAAGGGGCCAGATAGTGCAACCTTGACTGGTAGTTTCCGGCTGCTGTCGGCCTGGAGGCGTTATTGTCCGTGTACTTATACAGAAGACCCGTGTTCCCGCCCGTGAAGTTGTAGATGGCGTAGATGGAGTAGTTGTCATTGTCCGCATCGACTTTGAGCGATTGGTTCGGGTAGCCCGCCGCGGAGGCGTAGTAGGCTTCGAATTGCTTCTCGTAGACGAAGCCAAGGACCATGGGACCCATCTGGGTCTGGAACTTGATTCTCGGCCTGCTTTTTTCGTCGTCTAAGAAATCGGTGCCCCACTTGCCGGAGGACTGATAGCCGACATCGAACTGACCGATCGCGGTCTTGAACGTCACATAGCCGCGTTCAAATTCGAAGTTCTCCTGGACCTTGGGGCTGCCGCTTGCCGGTATCTGCTTGCGGCTCAGGTTCATGTCATCGAATTTACCCCTCCAGTCGTCGGAGCCCCACCCTTTCTCCATCGCGTCGAAACGGGCCGTCAGGGTCAGGCCTTCGGCGATCTGGAAGACGGGCTGCATCCTGAACCTCTGCCAGATAGCGGCGCTGGAGGTTTTGTCGCCCGCCAACGTCTGGTTGTCGGCATACCAGCCGACCACATAGTAACTGCCGCTGAACTTCACATCAGCGGCCGACGCTGTAGCACCGAAGGCTACGATCAGCCCCAGCGACAGTAAAACGACCAAAAACTTTTTCATCTCTTTCCTCCTGAATGTTGTTGGTTTCGATCCCCACGGGCATGGGGATCACCTTCTGGAACAACCGACGCTTTCGCGTCTCCGCTTGCGGCCCGCTTTCCACCGGTCCGCTGCCGGCAGGGGAACCTTGCTGCATTCCCGAAGGCCGCCAAAATATCTGCTCGGGACACCACCTTCTCTCACAGATATCTGAACGGGAGGCTAACACCGCCGGGGGGCGATGTCAAGCCCCAATTTTTCCCCAATCTTTCCCGCCTCGGTGTAGACCGCAGCCGGGCGGGAAATGTCTCTGACCGATTCCTGCAATCACCATACCACCAAGAGACCAGCGAAGTCGCTCCGGACAACCGCAGGCGCAGGCCAACGGAGCTCAATCATGAAAACATAAGTATAAACAATATTTTTGGTGATTGGGGTCCGTGGACACCTCTTTTGCCTGCGCCTACGGAGCGGAAGGGGAGTGGGGGCAAAATCGGCCAGAGATACTACCCGTTCCTGTGTCAAAAAGAACACACCTGAACCGAAACAATTCCCGCATTCGGAAACCGGAGAGGTCGAACGGCCGCTTATGATCCATCCGACCGAAGGCGTCGAAGGGGCGGATCGACCCTTCAGCCAGGGCTGTTTGCAGATGAAAAACGGTTTTTCCGCGGTTCCAAAATATTTCTTGACATCAGGCTCGTCTTGATATAGAGCAGACACAAAATGACATGACCTTTGGTCAGATAGTGACCGCCGTTCATACATCGGTGGCGTTTCTAAAGATGTTCAGAATTTGTTCCCTGGTTTGAAGATACTCCGCAGCGGCAGTCTTGGCGCTCTCACAAAAAGTCGATCTTCCCGCGCAAGTCTGTCTTCGCTTCCCGGTGCGACCAAGGGAGGGTCTTTGATTCATCCGGCAGAAATCCATAGGAGGCCACCATGGGAGAAGAAGAGAAGGTCCAATTGAAAGAGGTGTATCCGGTACACGAAAGGGTTCGTAAAATCGCTTACATCAAGAGCAGGGAGGAGTATGAGGGGCTCTACCGGGAGTTTCTGGCCGACCCGCCGGGCTGGTGGGCCAGGCAGGCCGATGAGTACCTGACCTTCTTCAAGAAGTGGGACAGGGTCGAGGATTTCAATTTCGACATCCGCAAGGGTCCGATCTATGTGAAGTATTTCGAGGGTGCGAAGCTGAACGTCTCCTACAACTGCCTCGACCGGCAGTTGGAAAAAAGGGGCGACAAGGTGGCGATCCAGTGGGTCGGAAACGAACCGACCGAGGAGCGGGCCATCACCTACCGCGAGCTCTATACGGAGGTCTGTAAGTTCGCAAATGTATTGAAATCACATGGAATCAAGAAGGGAGACCGCGTCTGCATCTATATGCCGATGGTCCCCGAGGCCGGTGTCGCCATGCTGGCCTGCACCCGTATTGGCGCCGTCCATACCGTCGTTTTCGGTGGTTTCAGCCCCGACGCCCTCTCCGTCCGGATCCGGGATTCCAAGGCCAGGATCCTTGTCGTCTGCGACGGGAGCTTCCGCGGCGCCAAGGCGGTGCCGCAGAAGAAGGACGCCGACGCGGCGCTAAGGGATTGCCCCTCCATCGAGAAGGTGATCGTGGTGAAAAGGGTCGGCGACAAGGTCAAACCGGACTGGATCCCCGGCCGCGACCTCTGGTGGCACGAGGAGATGGCGAAGGTCGACGACAAGTGCGAGCCCGAATGGATGGATGCGGAAGACCCCCTCTTCATCCTCTACACCTCCGGCTCCACCGGGCAGCCCAAGGGCGCCCTCCACACCACCGCGGGTTATCTGCTCTTCGTGGCCTATACGCACAAGCTCGCTTTCGATGTTCACGAGAATGACATCTGGTGGTGCACTGCCGACATCGGCTGGGTGACGGGCCACAGCTACACCATCTACGGGCCGCTCTGCAACGGATCCACCTCCCTCATGTTCGAAGGCGTCCCCAATTATCCGACCTACAGCCGGTTCTGGCAGATCGTCGAGAAGTACAAGGTGACCCAGTTCTACACCGCCCCGACGGCCATCCGCGCGATCGCCAAGGAGGGGACCCAGTGGGTGGAGGGGATCGATCTCTCCTCGATCCGGATTCTCGGCTCCGTCGGCGAGCCCCTGAACCCGGAGGCCTGGCACTGGTATTACAGCGTAATCGGCCGCAATCAATGCCCGATCGTTGACACCTGGTGGCAGACGGAAACGGGCGGCTTCATGATCCTGCCGCTTCCCGGCGCGATTCCGATCAAGCCGGCGCTGGCGACGCTCCCGATCATGGGGGTTGTCCCGGCCCTGGTGGACGAGACGACCGGCGAAGAGATCAAAACCCTGGTCGGCCGCGGCGCCCTCTGCATCAAGCGGGCCTGGCCCGGCTTCACCCGGACGATCTACGGCGATCACAAGAAGTACGAGGCAACCTACTTCGAACCCTTCCCGGGTTACTACTTCGCCGGTGACGGGGCGCTCCGGGACAGCGACGGGTATTACCGGATCACCGGCCGCATCGACGACGTGATCAACGTCTCCGGCCACCGGATGGGGACCGCCGAGGTTGAGGCGGCGCTGAACTCCCACGAGAAGGTGGCGGAATCCGCCGTCGTAGGCTATCCTCATGAAATCAAGGGACAATCCATCTACGCCTATGTCACGTTGAACACGGGCGTGGAGAAATCCGATGCGCTGAAGAAAGAACTGGTTGCGCACGTCCGGAACATCATCGGGCCGATCGCCACGCCGGAGAAGATCCAGTGGGCGGATAGTCTCCCGAAGACGCGGAGCGGCAAGATCATGCGTCGCATCCTGAAGAAGGTGGCCGCGAACGACGTCAACGATCTGGGCGATACGAGCACGCTGGCCGATCCGGCCGTGGTTGCGGATCTGGTCAAGAATAGGCTATAAGGAGCAAGACGTGAGGAGAAAACCGATTCCGGTCCTCCGCACGCGGGGGGCCGGAAAAGTCCCGGGGCGCGTTCCCGGAATCACAAAACGGCCGGCGGCAATGGTTCTGTTTGTTGCGACAACAGTAGGGTAAGAGACATTTTTTGGAGGATGCACGACACGCCGGCTTTTGGACGCCATGGCTGATGTGCATCCGGAAAGGAGGGGAAGGTGAATATCGTTGCATGTGTCAAACAGGTTCCGGATACAGAGGCTCAGATCAAGGTAAAGCCGGACGGCTCGGGGATCGAGGAAGGCGGCATCAAGTGGGTCATGAACCCCTATGACGAGTTCGGCGTGGAAGAGGCCCTGCGGCTGAAGGAGAAAAACGGCGGCGAGGTGACCATCGTCACCGTCGGACCGGCGCGGGCGATGGAGACGATCCGGACCGCCCTCGCAATGGGTGCCGACAAGGGGATCCACATCTGCGATCCGGCGTTCGACGGCGCGGATGCCTATGCCACGGCCTCCGCCCTGGCGGCGGCGATCAAGGGGATTCCCCATGATATCATTTTCTGCGGCCAGCGGGCCATCGACGACGACTCCGGGCAGGTCGGCGCCGTTCTGGCCGAGTTCCTGGGAATTCCCCAGGTGACCGTGATCACGAAGCTGGAGTTTGCAGGCGGCGCCATCAAGGCAATCCGGCCGATCGAAGGCGCCCAACTGCTGATCGAATGTCCGCTTCCCTGTCTGGTGACCGCGCAGAAGGGGTTGAACGAGCCCCGTTATGCGTCGCTCCCCGGGATCATGAAAGCCAAGAAGAAACCGGTCGATGTGAAGGACGCCGCCGCGCTGGGCGTCACCGTTACCGCCAACGCAAAGGTTGCGAAATTTATTCCGCCTCCGGCGAGGGCAGCGGGAAAGATTATCTGCGGCGACGATCCGGCGATGAAGGCCGCGGAGTTGGCCAGACTGCTTCGGGAAGAGGCAAAGGTCATCTGATGCGACTTCGGAAAAAATCCATAGGCTGCGTTGCGCTTCCTCCTGCGTCGTTGCGGCGTACGGAACAGTACGCCTCACTCCTCGGTGTCGCGCGCCTTGCCTCTGGAGCTTTTTGCGAAGCCGCTTATCATTGGATTCTCGTTTTTTGACGGAGGATATGGATATGGCAAAAGGGGTATGGATTGTTGCAGAACAGCGGGACGGGGCCTTCCGCAAGATCAGCTTCGAACTGGCCAGTACGGCCCGGAAACTGGCGGACGTTCTTGGAGAAGAAGTGTGCGCCGTCCTCTGCGGCTCGGGGATCGAGGGGATCGCCGGGCAATTGGGAAAATATGGCGTGGATAAGGTCTTTGTGGCGGACTCTCCCGCCCTCGAACCCTACACGACGGACGCCCATGCGGCGGCGGTGGCCAAGGTGGTCAAGGAGAATGATCCGGCCATCCTGCTTCTGGGCGCCTCCACCCAGGGGAAGGATCTCTCCGCCCGCCTCGTCGGGAAACTGGCGACCGGTCTGGCGACGGACTGCACGGACGTGAAGATCGCCGACGGTAAACTGCTCGCGATCCGCCCGATGTATGCCGGGAAATGTTTCGGCGAGGTGGTCTTCTCCACCTTCCCGCAGATGGCCTCCCTGCGGCCGAACGTTTTTCCCGCGGTGGAAAACGCGAAGGCCGGCGCCGTCGTGAAGTTCGATCCCGCCCTCGACGCGGGCCAGCTCAAGACCAAGGTTCTTGAGGTGCAGAAGGATACGAGCGGCAAGGCCGACCTGACGGAGGCCAACGTCATCGTCTCCGGCGGGCGCGGCATGAAGGGTCCGGAAGGATACGCCATCCTTGAAGAACTGGCGGCCGTCCTCGGCGCCACCGTCGGCGCGTCCCGCGCGGCGGTCGACGCGGGATGGAGACCCCAGTCCGATCAGGTGGGACAGACCGGCAAGATCGTCTCTCCGAACCTCTATATCGCCTGCGGCGTCTCCGGCGCCATTCAGCACCTGGCCGGGATGAGCTCCTCGAAGATCATTGTGGCCATCAACAAGGATGCCGAGGCGCCTATCTTCACGAAGGCGGACTATGGCATCGTGGACGACCTGTTCAAGATCGTTCCAGAATTCACCAAGGAATGCAAGAAACTGCTTGCATGATCATATGCTCTCCCGACCCTCTATCCTAGAGGGTCATTTTCTGACTGAGGGGATTTCCCAAAAGGGAGATCCCCTCCCTTTCAACGGGAGGGTCAGGGGGGAGGGGGCGCGATGGAGGTCCATTTTCAGCTTAAAAAAACGGAGGGGGTATGGAGCAGAGCCCATTTACGGTTGGAAACGAAGGGCGGCAGGTCTTCTGGAATGCCGATTATTTTGAACCCTTTCTCTTTCTCTTTACCGCGGTCGCCCTCGCCATCTTCGCCTACGGCGTCTACCGGCGGTGGCAACTGTGGATCGCACTCGGCAAGCCGGAGAGACGGATGGACCACCTCCGCGAGCGGATCCGGTCGCTTCTGGTGAACGGGCTCGTCCAGTGGAAGACCTTCCGGGACCCCTATCCCGGCGTCATGCACGGGCTGATCTTTTTCGGGTTTTTTGTGCTGATCTTCGGAGCGGCGTTCGACGCCACCGAGTTTCACATCGCGGAACCGCTCGGGTGGGCCTTCCTCCGGGGGACGGTCTATATCGTCTTCTCCTTCCTGATGGACCTCTTCGGTGTGGCCGTCCTGATCGGCGTACTTGTAGCGATTTCCAGACGTTACGTCCAGCGGCCAGACCGCCTCGGTTATCAGGGAAAGCCGGACAACACCCCGGATGATGCGATCGTGCTGCTCCTCATCTTTGGGATCATCGTGACCGGTTTTATCATCGAGGCCCTCCGGATCCGTGTAACCTACCCCCCGTGGGAGGTCTGGTCCTTCGGCGGCTGGTTCCTGGCCAAGGCCTTCGCCGGCGTTGATCCCGGGACGGCGAAGATCCTCCACAAGCTGTTCTGGTGGATCCACGCGTTCCTGGCGCTCGGCTTCATCGCCTATATCCCTTACTCCCGCCTGATCCATATGATCACGACGCCGGCCAACCACTTCATGGTCTCCCTGCAACCGGCGGGGGCCATCGAACCGATCCGGGACTTCGAGACGGCGGAATCCTTCGGCGTCGGAAAGCTGGAGGAGTTCACCAACAAACAGATCTTCGATTCGGACGCCTGTACGCGCTGCGGCCGATGCCAGGACGGTTGCCCGGCCTATCTTTCCGGGAAGCCGCTCTCGCCGAAGAAACTGATCCAGGATCTGAAGAGCTACTGGCTCGAACAGGCGCCCGCGTCCGCTACGGCGAAGAGGGTGACCGAAGGCGCTGCCGACAACCTCTTCCGCAAGGCGCTCGATCGCGTCGACCGGATGGTGGATGCCCGGTTCAAGGGGACGATGACCGAGGCGGTGGCCGAAGAGAAGGCGCTGGTCGGTGGGACGATCGATCTCCACGAACTCTGGGCCTGCACGAACTGCCTCTACTGTCAGGAGAACTGCCCCGCCTCGATCGAGCATGTTCCCAAGATCATCCAGATGCGGCAGTACAAGGTTCTCACCGAGGCCGATTTCGCGCCGGAGCTGCAGCTCACCTTCCGGAACATCGAGAACAACTCCAACCCCTGGGGGATCGGTTCCCACCTCCGGGCGGACTGGGCGAAGGAGCTCGGGATCAAGACCCTGGCGGAGGAGCCCAATGTCGAGTACCTCTTCTACGTGGGCTGCGCCGGATCGTTTGACGACCGCGGGAAGAAGGTCTCCACGGCCTTCGCCAAGATTCTGAAGGCGGCGGGGGTGAGCTTCGGCATTTTGGGGACGGAGGAGGGGTGCTGCGGCGATTCCGCGATGCGGGGCGGCAACGAATACCTCTACCAGACGCTGGCCCAGGCGAACATCGAGGTGATGAAGGGCTACAACGTGAAGAAGATCATCGCCACCTGTCCCCACGGCTACAACGCGCTGAAGAAGGACTACCCCCATTTCGGCGGGGAGTTCGAGGTTTGGCACCACACGGAGATCATCGCGGATCTGATCGCCCGGAGCAAGATTGTCCTCAAGAAACCGGTGGAGGGGCTCTTCACCTATCACGACTCCTGCTTCCTCGGCCGGTACAACGGGATCTATGATCAGCCCCGGAATATCCTGAAGGCCGTTCCCGGACTGAAACTGATGGAGATGGAGCGCAACCTCGCCAAGAGCTTCTGCTGCGGCGCCGGCGGGGCGAGGATGTGGATGGAGGAGGATATCGGCGAGCGGATCAACAACATGCGGACCGATCAGGCCATCGCTGCGGGCGCGGATCGAATCGCCGTGGGCTGTCCCTTCTGCCTGACGATGCTTTCTGACGGAATCAAGGACCGCAAGAAGGAGGAGGGGATGGCCGCCCTCGACATCGCCGAGATCGTCTGGAAGTCGATGGACCTGGAGGAGGAAAAACTGCCGGTGGAGGTTTGCGCGGCGCCGTCGGCCTCCTGACGAAAAGGCGGCTTCACCGACCGGTCAACAATGACGCGCCTGTAAAAAGTTACCAACCGTCACCCGGGTGACAGCCGGGTTCCAGGAGATATCGAAATAACCGGATTCCGGTTTTCACCGGAATAATTAAAGAAGGGAGAAGGGACGAGAATGGCTGAGACAAAGTATCAGGAAAAGCTGTGGCTGAAGTCCTACGAAAAGGGGGTTCCGGAGTTCGTCAAGTATGAAGAGATCTGCATGCCGGATATCCTGGACCGGACGGCGAAGGCGTTCGCCGACAAATCCGCTATCATTTTTCAGGGGACGGTTGTCACCTACGATCAGTTGAAGGAGATGGTCGACCGTTTTGCCGCCTGTCTGACGGACTTCGGGATCAAGAAGGGGGATGCCGTGGCGATCCTGCTGCCGAACGTGGTTCCCTGCGTCGTTGCCTATTACGCGATCCTGAAGATCGGCGCGATCACCGTGATGAACAACCCCCTCTACTCGGATCCGGAGCTTGAGCACCAGTTCAACGATTCCGGCGCCAAGGCGCTGATCACGCTGGATCTCCTTGTTGACCGGATGGTCAAACTGAGGCCGAAGACCAAGATCAAGCAGATCGTCCATACCTGCATCGGCGACTACCTGCCCCCCGTCAAGCGCATCCTGGGACGGTGGCTGAAGAAATATCCTTTCGCCAAGGAGGTGAAGACGGCCCCGGATCTCTACCTCTGGAAAGATTGCCTGGCGAAATACCCCCCCAAGCCGCCGGCGGTGAAACTCGACTTCCAAGGCGTGGCGATGTACCAGTACACCGGCGGGACAACCGGCGTCTCCAAAGGGGTCATGCTGACCCATGCGAACCTGAGCAAACAGGTCCAGCAGATCGAGGTCTGGTTCCCCAAATTCGGCAAAGGCGGGGAGATCATCCTCGGGGCGCTGCCCTATTTTCACGTCTTCGGCCTCTCTCTCGTGATGAATTACGCCATCTTCAAGGGATGGGCGCAGATCCTGGTTCCCAAGCCCCAGCCGGAGGCGCTGTTGGAGGCGATCCGGAACTTCCGGCCCACCTTCACGCCGCTGGTGCCGACGATGTACATCGGGATCCTGAACCACCCGGATCTGAAGAAGACGGACATGAGCTGCATCAAGGGGGCCTTCTCCGGGAGCGCGCCGCTGCCGGTGGAGGTGATCCATGATTTCGAGAAGGCAACGGGTGCGGTTATCGTGGAAGGGTTCGGAATGACGGAAACCACGCCGGCGACCCATATCAACCCCTTCGCCGGCGGGGCAAGGAAGGTGGGGAGCGTTGGCGTCCCGATCTCCGACACCCTTGCCCGGATCGTGGACCTGGAGGACGAGGTGACGGACGTCCCGCAGGGCGAACGGGGCGAGCTGATCGTCAAGGGGCCCCAGGTGATGCTGGGCTACAAGGACAGGCCGGACGAGACGGCGAAAATGATCCGCGATGGCTGGTGCTACACCGGCGACATCGCCACGATGGACGAGGATGGCTATTTTTACATCGTCGACCGGAAAAAGGATATGATCATCTCCGGCGGATTCAATGTCTATCCGCGGGACATCGATGAGGTCTTCTACCTCCATCCCAAGGTCCAGGAGGCCTGCGCCATCGGCATTCCCCATCCGGTCCGCGGGGAGAGCGTGAAGGTCTTCGTCGTCCTCAAGGAGGGGATGACGGCCACCCAGGAGGAGCTGATCGAGTACTGCAAGACGCGGCTCGCCACCTACAAGCTGCCGACGGAGATCGAATTCCGCAAGGAACTTCCGAAGACAAACGTGGGCAAGATCCTCCGCAAAGAGCTCCGGGCGGAGGAGTTGGAGAAGCGAAAGAAGAAATAGGGGGACGAAAAGTTATCGTAACCCGATGAGCTTCCGGGCGACGACGACCCGCTGGATCTCGTTGGTCCCCTCGTAGATCTGACAGATCTTGGCGTCGCGCATGTGGCGTTCGGCGGGGTACTCCTTCATGTAGCCGTTGCCTCCGAAGATCTGGACCCCCTCGATCGCGGCCTTCATCGCCACGTCGGAGGCGTAGTACTTGGCCATCGCCGCCTCTTTCTCGAAATCCAGGTCGTTGTCCTCCAGCCATGCGGCGCGCAGGAGCATCAGTTCGGCCGCGTCGAGTTCGGTCGCCATGTCGGCCAGCTTGAACTGGATCGCCTGGAAGGTGGCGATGGGCTTGCCGAACTGGATCCGCTCCCGGGAGTATTCGACGGCGTCCTCGAGGGCCGCCCGGCCGATCCCGCAGGCCTGGGCGCCGATCCCGATCCTCCCGGCGTCGAGACCGGAGAGCATCTGTTTGAAACCCTGTCCCGGCTTACCGAGTAGATTTTCCGCAGGCACCTCGGCGTCCTCGAAGATCAGCTCCGCCGTTCCTGAGGCGAGGAGCCCCATCTTCTCTTCGACCTTGCCCACGCGGAACCCCGGGGTGTTCTTCAGGTCGACGATCAGGTTGATGATCGCCTTGTAGCCGCGGGCGGTATCGGTCGTTGCCGCCAGGACGCAGTAGCGGGCGACGTTGCCGCTGGTGATGAATGTCTTCACGCCGTTGATGATGTACCCGTCCCCCTTGAGTTCCGCCCGGCACTTGAGCGCGGCGGCGTCGGAGCCGGCGGAGGATTCCGTCAGCGCGTAGCAACCCTCCACCTTTCCGCCTGCCACGGGGGCGAGGAATTTCTTCTTCTGCTCCTCCGTGCCGAAGGCTTTCACCGGGTAGCCATAGAGGCTGTTGTTGACCGAGGCGATGACGCCGCAACTCGCGCAGGCCTTGGAGATCTCGATCAGGGCCATCACATAGGTGACGTTGTCCATCCCGGCGCCGTCGTATTCCGTCGGCACGGCGACACCCATGAGTCCCATCTCGCCCAACTGCCGGCATATCTCTTCCGGGTGGCGATGGGTTCGGTCCAGTTCCGCGGCGATCGGTTTGATTTGTGTTTCCGAAAATTTCCGGACCATCTCCCGAACCATCTTCTGTTCTTCCGTGGGTGCGAAATTCATAGGTAGCCTCCGTTGCTTGAATTAAACCCGTTCAAGGAGGATCGCCATTCCCTGACCGCCGCCGATGCAGAGCGTCGCGAGCCCGAGATTGAGATCCCGTTTTTGAAGCTGCACGGCGAGGCTGTAAGTGATCCGGGCGCCGGTGCAGCCGACGGGGTGGCCGATCGAGATGCCGCTGCCGTTCAGGTTGCATTTGTCAAGGCCGATCCCCAGTTCCCGCATGCAGGCGATCGCCTGGACGGCGAAGGCCTCGTTCAGCTCGAAGAGGTCGATGTCTTTGATCGTGAGACCTAAGTTGCCGAGGAGCTTTCGCGTCGCCGGAATCGGTCCCAGTCCCATGTAGGCCGGATCGACGCCGCCCGCCGCATACCCTCTGATCCGGGCGAGCGGCTTGAGGCCCAGTTCTTTGGCCTTGTCTGCCGCCATGACGACGACCGCGGCGGCGCCGTCGTTGATTCCGGAGGCGTTTCCGGCGGTGACCGTTCCTCCTTCCTTCTTGAAGGCGGGTGCGAGCTTGGCCAGCTTCTCGATCGAGGTCTCCATCGGCCGCTCATCCGTCCGGAAGGCGACCGGTTCCCCCTTCTTTTGGGGGATCATCACCGGGACGATCTCGTCGTCGACGGCGCCGCTCGTGATGGCGGCGCGCGCCCGCTGGTGGCTCGTGAGCGCCAGTTCATCCTGTTCCCGGCGGGTGATCCCGCAGCGGGCGGCGATGTTCTCCGCCGTGAACCCCATGTGGTAGCCGTTGAAGATCTCATAGAGGCCGTCGAAGACGACCAGGTCGGTGATCTTCCCGAAGGGCATGCTCATCCGGTACCCCCAGCGGGCGTCCGGGAGGGCGAAGGGGGCGTCACTCATGTTCTCCATGCCGCCCGCCACGACGGCCTCCGCGTCGCCTGCCTTGATGGACTGGGCGGCGAGCGTGATCGCCTTCATTCCGGAGGCGCAAACCTTGTTGACGGTGATCGCGTTGGTCTCCTCGGGCAGGCCCGCGTAGATGCCGGCCTGGCGGCCCGGGTTCTGTCCCAACCCCGCCTGGAGGACGTTTCCCATGATGCACTCGTCGAAATAGACGGGGGCGGCGGTATCGGGATAATCGTAATATTTCTTATGGATTTCCGTCTTGTCCGTATCCCGGAAAACGTCCGGACGGCAGGCGCGGACGGCGGCGCTCACGTCGGGTCGGAGGCCGGCCCTCCGGATCGCCTCCCGGATGACCAGAGCGCCCAGATCGACGGTTCGGATCCCTTTGAGTGAACCGCCGAAACTGCCCACGGCGGTCCTCGCCCCGCTTACGATCACAACATCCCTCATCAGCATTCGTCTCCTTTCTAAAGTTACACCCGGATCAGCATTGCGTCGCCCTGTGCGGCGCCGGAGCAGATGCCGCAGACCCCCAGGCCCCCGCCGCGCCGTCGGAGCTCGTAGACGAGCGTCATCAGGATCCGCGCCCCCGTAGCTCCGATCGGGTGACCGTAGGCGATGGCGCTCCCGTTGACGTTGACCTTCGCGAACATCTCCTCCTTCGTCATCCCCAGGATCGACCGGGCGCTGACCAGGACGACCGCGGCGAACGCCTCGTTGATCTCGACCAAGTCGACCCCGCCGAGGGTCATGTCGTTCTGCTCCAGGATCTTCCGAATGGCGAGGCCCGGGACTGTGGCGATGTCCTTCGGCGGCTGTGAAACCTCCGCGTAGTCAAGGATCGTGCAGAGGGGTTTGATCCCCAGCTCCGCGGCCTTCTCGGCGCTCATCAGCAGGCAGACGTCCCCCCCGTCGTTGACCCCCGGGGCGTTCCCGGCGGTGACGCTCCCCGGCAGGCCGGTGACCGTGCTTGTGTGGCCGAAGACCGGCGGCAACTTGGCCAGCCCCTCGATCGTCGTCTCCGGCCGGGGGCCCTCATCCTGACTCAGCACCGAGATTTTTTTTCCTTCCCGGATCTCGACGGGGAAGATCTCGTCGTCCAGCCGCCCCGCCTTCATCGCGTCGACCGCGGCCAACTGGGAATGGAGAGCCCATTCGTCCTGGTCCGCGCGGCTGAAACCGAACTCGTCCGCCACCTCCGAGCCGTGGAGCGCCATGTGGCGGTTGTAGAAGGCGCACCAGAGGCCGTCGTTCACCATCAGGTCCAAAACGGGGCGCGAGGGGAGGCCCATCCGGCTTCCCCAGCGCATCTCCGTCAGGCCGAAAGGGGCGTTGGTCATGCTCTCCTGGCCGCCGGCGATGCAGATGTCGGCCCGGCCGAGCTGGATCATCTGGCAGGCGAGATCGACCGTCTTGATCCCGGAGGAGCAGACCTTGTTCACGGTGATGCTGGGGACCGACTCGGGAAGCCCCGCCAGGATCGTCGCCTGGCGGCTGGGAACCTGGCCGCACCCGGCGGTGACGACCTGCCCCATGAAGACGTAGTCCACGTCGCCCGGGCTCACCTTGCCGTTCGTCCGGCGGAGGACCTCCTGGATCGCCAGGGCGCCGAGTTCGGGTGCGGTAAATCCCTTCAGCGCACCGCCGAAGCGGCCGTAGGGGGTCCGGCAGGCCCCGACGAGGACGACCTCCCGGAGGTCCGGTGCGTGCTTTTTCTTCCGGGCCGGCGTCGAAGAATCAGGCTTTCGCTGGCCGAGTCCCGCCACGGGAAGCCCGGCGTATTTCTGCGACAGCTTCTGTTCCAGTTTCTGTGGCGTCTTGTCCATGCTCATTCTCCAATCTTTTCCACAAACTCAACCTCCCTCGGGACCTTGTACGAGGAGAGGTAGGTCCGGCAGTGTTTGAGCAGCTCCCGCTCCTCGATCTCCATGCCGGGTTTTTTCACGACGACGGCCTTGACGATCTCCCCCCGCAGCAGATCCTCCTTGCCGATGATGCGGGCCTCCTGCACGGCGGGGTGGAGGCCGAGGACGATCTCGATTTCCCGGGGATAGACGTTGAAGCCGCTCGTGATGATCATCCGCTTCTTCCGACCGGTGAGGAAGATGTAACCGTCCCCGTCCATCCGCCCGAGGTCGCTCGTATGGAGCCAGCCGTCCCGGATCACCTGGGCGGTTGCCTTCTCGTCCTTGTAATAACCCTTCATCACGTTTTCGCCCCGGAGGATCAGTTCGCCGACGGTCTCCCGCGGGAGCTCCCTGCCCTCCTCGTCAACGATTTTCGCGGCGACGCCGGGAATGGGAATCCCGATGGAGCCGGGCTTTTGGGGCATGTCGAGACGGCTGAAGGAGGAGACGGGCGACGCCTCGGTGAGACCATAGCCCTCCATGATCTTGGTGCCGAACCGCTGTTCGAAGACGGGGATGAACTCCGGAGGCATCGCCGCCCCGCCGGTGATACAGAACTTCAGGGAATCGACCCGGTATTTTTCGGTCCCCTCGTGGAACAGCATGCCGATGAACAGGCGGGGAACGGCGGCGATATAGGTTACCCTTTCCTTTTCGATGGCGCCGAAGATCCCGTCGAGGGTGAAGCGCTCCATCAGGACGACCCCGGCGCCGATCCGGAGGGGCATCAACATGTTGGCGACGGCCCCGAAGGAGTGGAAGAAGGGGATCACGGCGAGTCCGATGTCCTTGTCCTCCTCGGTCCGGCAGCAGACGGTCCGCAGAAGGACCGACTGGGTCAGCAGGTTGCGGTGGGTGAGGACCGCGCCGAGCGGCTTTCCGGTCAGTCCAGCCGTGTAGATCATGACGGCGGGGTCGTCGCCTTCGAGTTCCGGGATCTCCGTCGAGAAGGGACCGTTCACGATGATCTCCCGGAAAGGGGAATCCTCTTCCAATCCGTTCGTCGTGATGAGGCGGCGGCTGAGGGGAAGTTCATCCCGGATCTCCTCGAACCGCTTTGCCAGCGCCCCCTGCGTGATCAAACATTTCGCGTCGCTGTTTCCGAGAAGGTGGCGGAGCTCATAAGATGTGGACTGGACGTGCAGCGTCACGGCGACGCCGCCCATCTTCTGGATTCCGAAATAGGCGATGATGAACTCCGGGCAGTTGGGGAGCATCAGCGCCACTTTGTCTCCCTTGCCCAGGCCGAGCGACCGGAGGTGGTTCGCCAGCGCGCAGGCGGCCCGGTCCAGTTCACGATAGGTGATCCGGCGATCGCCGTGGATCACGGCCACCCTTTCCGCGTATTTCCCGGCGCTTTCCGCCAGCATCTTTCCCAGACTCATCATGGATCACCAGCCCCTTTAGTTTTTTCATCTCCTTAACACAGGAGAGAAAAAAAATTCAACAGAATAAAGGCGGTCCGGATCATTTAAATGCTTGCATCCATGATTTTTTTCTTGATTGCACCTCGCATTTTTTCTATAATGTGCCCGCTTCAGGAAGACCGTTCATGCGGGCACGGAGCCGACAGGACTGCCCAGGCTTCCGGGAATGTCGGGATCCCAAGAAAATCCGGATCAGATCCGCGGATTGTTCAACGGATTTCCGTTTTCAGAGACCGATCATTTACTCAACAAGGAGGAACAGGGATGAAAAAAACCGTTTTTGCGTTGCTGCTCGCGTTGTTGTGGACCGCTTCCACGGCCGTTGCGGCCGAACTCAAGGTCGGGGACAAGGCGCCGGACTTCAAGCTGAAGGATTCGACCGGCAAGGAGTACTCGCTGGATCACCCGCAGTTCAAGGGAAAGGTCCTCTACATCGCCTATGTGGATCCCGACGAGAAGGACACGAACAACCATGTGGAAGACGCGCTGAAAAAGGAGCGGGATTCTGGCGGTCTGGACAAGACCCGGTACGAAGGTTTCGGGATCGTGAATCTCAAGGCGAGCGCGATGCCCAATTTCCTGATCAAGTCGGCCATCAAGAGCAAACAGGAGAAGACGGGCGCCATCATTGTTCTGGACCTTGATTACACCATCCTGAACCTGTGGGGCGTGAAGAACGACTCTTCCGACGTGGTCGTCCTCGACAAGGAACGGATCTGCCGGTATCTCTACAACGGTAAGCTGCCGCCGGAAGAACTCACGAAGATGATCGGGATCATCAAGGAGTATCAGGTCAAATGACCATGCATGAGACGAATCATCGTCCAAGGTTGTCTGCAAATGTCTGAAAATGCTGATCGCCAAGGGCGTTTGATACGGTTGATCTTATCCTGTTTCCGGTGTGTTCCCACTCGCTTGCGAACCCGTATCTTTGTCAGCCTGTTTCTCGCTTTTTACCATCTGTCCCCAAGGCGGCGTCTGATTGCCATACACAATCTGAAGAGGGCCTTCCCGGAGAAGTCCATGGCAGAGATTGTCCTGATCGCCAAAGGTTCCTACCGGAACATGGCCATCGTTGCCGCCGAATTTTTTGACATCCCCTGGTTGACAAAGGACCGTGTACGGGAAAGCGTCGAAGTGGAGGGGTTCGAACATTGCGTGGAAGCCCTGAAAAAAAAGCGAGGACTTTTGATGATTGCATCTCATTTTGGGAATTGGGAGTTACAAGCAATTGCGTTTTCGTTACTTTTTCAGCCTCTGTTATTTTTATACCGTCCTTTGGACAACCTGTTCCTTGATCGTTTGGTGACCTCAGTCAGATCGTCAACCGGCAACAGGCCGCTGGCAAAGGAAAAGGCCATGAGACAGATGCTCCGCACAATCAAGGCCAACGGGATCGTTGGTCTCCTCATTGACCAGAATTGGTCTTTGCAGGAGGGGGTTTTTGTAGATTTCTTCGGCCGACCAGCCTGTACCAGCGATGGATTAGCCCGCCTGGCACTTCATACAGCGGCGCCAGTCATCCCGGCCTTTATGGTCAGACAGGAAAGCGGAAAATACAGGTTAGTCATTAGAGAGGCGGTTGAGTTAGTCAACACGGGTGAACAGGAAAAGGATGTTATGATCAATACCCAGAATTTTACGAGGATCATCGAGGAGATGATCAGAAAATATCCCGACCAGTGGTTCTGGGTCCATCAAAGATGGAAGACGCAGAGCCCGCATCGTACTGAAAAAGCGTAATTCGCCTGCCGCCGGAAGAGATTGCCAAGATGATCCGGATCATCAAGGAATACCAGGTCAAGTAGCCGCTCACGAGAAACGAAATTCTCTATGGGTGCGGGATTAAGGTAAAAGATACCTGCTGTCACTCCTGCACATAATACATGTGGATGAGTCCAAATCCACCCTTTCAGGTATTTTATTGAAGGGAACGGTTTTGTCGAATGGTTTCATCAAAGATCTTCAAGAGATGCTGATGATTTTTGATAATGGAATACTCCTTAATTGAACGGGATGCGGAAAGAGACATCTTCCGTCGATTTTCCGCTGAGAGAAGTGACGCCATCTTCGTGGCCAGCTCTTGGGGTTGGGGCGGGTGGGAAATGATATATCCATTTTCTCCATTGACAATGACGCCGGCGGCCCCGTTATATTCGGTCGTTATTGCGGGGAGTCCCGAGGCCATGGCTTCAAGAAGAACCAATGAACATGCGTCATAATAGGTTGGTAACACGAATACATCAGCATTCGCATAATACTCATCGACGTTCTTGACCGGACCCGGGAAGAAAATCGCTTGTCCTATCCCAAGCCTATCGATCCTTCTTAAAAGCGAGCGATACGGTCGATCGCCCACAACGATGATGCTGAAATTCTTTTCGCCTGACTTTTTCAGTAAAGCGGCCGCTTCCACGAGCGGCACGATCCCTTTTTTCTTGAGATTGTAAGAAACAAAAAGAAAAATGACATTGCCACTTGTAATATTGAGTCGTTGTCTCAGCGGACTCTGCAATTTTTCGCGGTGTGACTCATTCAACCGTTTCAAATCCACACCATTGAAGACGACTTCAATTTCCTCTTTGCTGATGTGAAAATAGGATGCCATATCATCCCGGATCATACGCGATATGGCAATAATTTTCGGCCTGGGATGCTGACGGAAGGGCGCGGACTCGATCCAATGCCTTGCCCGGTGCTTCAAAGAAAGCTTCGTCAGAAGCCTTTTCAGTGTTCTGATCAATGGACTTTCGCAGGCATACAACATACGTTCCGTAGACAGCCAATGCACGCCTCCGTGGCTCTGGTACACATTCATCGAGATGGTGCTGCCAAATCCCAAGACTATATCGAATTGCTCCCGTTTCATCTCCTTGCGATGTTTCAGAGCAAAAAGGATGAGTTTAAGGGGCCTGGGAAGGAATTTGGGGATGTATATTCTGTGAAAGATCGCATTGTTCGGTTCCCCATCCCATCGCTGACCGAAAAAATGGACTTCCCAGGAATGATCGATAAGCGTGCATGCAAGGGAAACCGCGTATGATTCGGCTCCGCCGGCAAACCGGCTGAAATTTTCAATTGCCAAAGCAATTTTTTTCATGTCAGAAATATTCCTCAGGCAGGGGAATTGTCCGATGTCCTATTCGTCGTTCTGCTTGGTGAGCTCGGCTGCGATTTCTTTTGGCCCCACCGACCAGGCCATATTTCGGTATCACCACGGCAATTCTGTGGGCGCGTCCGGCCATGTTCCTCACCGCACCTTGAAGAGGGTGATCTTCCCCGAGTCCCGATGATGCCACGAGCCGAGCGGGATGAAGTCCCGCTCATAGGGCGAGGCGAGAAAATCGAAGCGCCCGGCCGGCCAGTTCTTTTCCTCCCAGACAAGGTACTGTATCCCTCTCGATTTCACAAATTTGAGAAACTGGCCGTAGTCGTTTCCGATCATCTTCTTGTATTCGGCGTAGTCATCGGTGCAGGGGGCGCCGGGGAAGTGCAGGTTGGCGTAAAACCATACCCAGCGCTGAGAGCCGCCAACCGTCAGGATCTCGATTTTTTTTGCATTTCCCTCCAAGCCCGCAATGGCTTCCCCCACCGTCTTGAAGATGATTTTGTCCTCCCCCCGCGGTTTCAGGTTTTTCGGCAGGCCGAAGGCCAATATCAACAGGCAGATCAGCAGCAGCGCCACGCCTCTTTTCATCGTGAATTTTGATTGCATCAGCGAGATCAGCCGCTCCAACCCAGCACCCAGAAAGATGAAGGAGGGGAAAAGGGCGAGGGAGAGCCATCGGTTTTCCATTTGCCAATAGACGAACAGATAGCAGTAGAGCAAGAGAAAAACGGCGGGTACGAGCAGGCAAAAATAGAGCACCCGGACATCGCCCCTGATCCGCTGCCCCATGGCTCCCAGTCCCATGAGGTAGAAGAGAAAAAATGGATAATAGTAGGCCTCCAGGGTATTTTGAAAAATGATGCCCAGTCCGACAAACCAGAGGATATCCCGAGTCTTATCGAAGAATTCCGTCGGGATGCCGGATGTCGGGTGACTGGCCAGTTCCGCGAGCTGCGCCCTGATTTCATGATACTGAGAAAGAAAAGCGGAAGCCTTATTGACCCGTTCCGGGTTAAGCAGCAGCTGACTACCGACGATGGCTGCGAAAAAAATGACGACAGCCGGGAGGAGAAAGACGGACGCCCTCCGGAGGCGTTTTTCTCCCCGGTCCATCAGGATGTAGATCGGTGAGCAAGCGACAAAGATGAAAAATTCTGTCCGGGTCCAGGCGGCGATCATGAACGAGATGCTGCTCATCATCAGATAGAGGTCGCTTTGCTTTTTGTCTTTGGTGAAGAGGTAAAGGCCGAGCGTCAGAAAAAACCAGGCGGTGGAATCTCTAACGATGTCGACGCTGCCGTCAATTAACGTAGGATTAAGAGCGTAAACCAACGCAACAACTGCCGAAATATCCTTGTCGAAAAAGCGCCTGGCAAGCAGATAGAGCGGTACGAGGGTAATCGTTCCAAAGAAGAGGGAGACAAACGTGCCGGCGGCGACCCAGTCGCCCAGGATCGGATAAGCGGCGGCAATGCACAGCGTCGTAACGGTCGGAAACCGGAGTATGCTGCAGGTGTTGACTGAATCCCAGAGGCCGTAATAGATGGCCCTCGCCTGGTTGATATAGATGGCGCCGTCCGGATTGATAATACCGGTATGTTGCCAGGCGAACAGGCGAAGCACCAATCCGAGGGTGAAGATCAGGAGAATCAGGATGATATGGTTGTTCGATGATCCCGAAGGATGTTCTGGAAACAATAAATCCTGTCCGCCGACCGATGGCATCAAACTTCTCCTTTTTCTTGATACGGTTGTCTATCATAAAAGATGAACGCACGCAATGATCCGCGTCTTACCGGCCGCGGCAAGAAGAGGCCAAAGAAAACCGATATTGACATTGCCGTTACTTTTTCGGTACAACCATGCATCTGGATCGGGTTTTGAGATGTGGGTAGGGGGAGCATGGAACGGCAAAAGATCAGCATCGCCATTATTGCGAAAAACGAAGCGGATCGTATAGATAACCTGCTGAACAGTTGCAGTTTCGCCGATGAGATCGTCGTTGTGGACTCCGGCAGCACCGACGGCACTCAGGCCCTGTGTGAAAAAGCCGGTGCACGGGTCTTGTACCATGAATGGCCCGGCTATGTTGTTCAGAAACAGTTTGCGTTGGATGTAACCTCATCAGAATGGATACTCTGCCTTGATGCCGATGAAGAGGTCCCGGTTGCACTGGCAAAAGAAATCCTCTCCGCCATAAACAATGCCGAGGCGGATGTAAGCGCCTTTTCGATGCCCCGATTGTCGCGTTACCTCGGGCGCTGGATAAGACATGGCGGTTGGTATCCCGATCGTAAGGTGCGCCTCATTCGCAGGGAAAGAGGCTTATGGCAGGGGAAGGACCCCCACGATAAACTTGTCGTCACGGACGGCAGGGTAAAAAAACTGACAAATCCGATTCTTCACCATGTGTATCGTGACATTTCGGATCAGATTTCAACGATAAACAACTTTTCTGACATATACGCGCGGGATAAAACGTTTCGGGGTGGATGGTTCGTCGCGGCGGGAATGGTTCATGCGCTTGGAAAATTTTTCGAGTGCTATCTGTGGAAAATTGGGGTTTTAGATGGGATTCCCGGGCTTATCATCGCTGCGAATTCGGCATGGTATGTTTTCTTGAAGCACGCCAAACGGTGGGAAAAAAATGTGCCGGGAAGGTGATTTCACGAGGGAGCCTCACTTCTGAGTAACTGCTATGCGGATTGCCCCCCATTTTGGTAAGATATCGAACCCTCATCGAATTCTGATCATCCAACTCGGTGATATCGGCGACGTTGTTTTATCTCTTCCCGCCCTCCGGGCCGTCCGGGAGGCCTATCCGGGGTCGGTCGTCGGGGTGCTCCTGAGAGGGGGAAACGGAGAGCTTCTCGCCGCGGAGTCCTCCCCTCCGGAGATCTTCGAGGTCAGGAAGAAGGGGCAGGCCGGTTTCCTGGGGCGACTTACCGAACCGTTGAAGCTCATACGAGCGCTCCGCCGGGAGCGCTTCGACCTGGTCATTGATCTCAGAGGGGATGAACGGGGAGGATATATGGCCTTTTCAACGGGAGCGCCGGTCCGTGCCGCCGAGTACTACAACCACCTTCCCTGGGTGCGGAACCGTCTGTTTACGCATCTCGCGGCGTTACCGAGTGAGGGGCCGGCGGATGGGGCGACGGAGCAGTACCTGCGTATGCTCCGGGCCTTCGGTATAGAAACCGGGGATGTCGTTCCTGAACTCCATCTCTCCGCCGAGGTGTCCCGTCGGGCCGCCGCTATTCTTTCCGGCGAGGGGATCCCGCTCGGTTCGGGAGAGGAAAGGGGGAGGACAGTCGCCCAGTCGTCTTGCCGCCGCTGGGTGACGATGAACCCCTTTTCCCGCTGGTCGTATAAGGAGTGGGGTTCTGAAAAATGGGTCAAGATCATGGACTGGCTTTGGCGGGATTTCGATATGGCTGCCGTCATTGTCGGTTCTCCGCATGAGCGGGAGCGGGCGGCCGATCTGATTCGTGCCAGTTCAGGAAAGGCGTATAATCTGGCGGGAAGAACCACGCTTGCGGAGCTGGCCGGCGTCATTCAACAAAGCTGTCTCCATATAGGGGTCGATAGCGCCGCTCCGCATATTGCTTCTGCGGTGGCAACAGCTACGGTGACTCTCTACGGCCCGTCCGACTGGCGTTACTGGGCGCCGCCGGGGAAACACCACCGCATCGTCACTTCGGATATGGACTGCGTGCCTTGCCGACAGAAGGGGTGCGAGGGCCGTGAGGTTAGCCGATGTCTCGATACGCTGGAGGTGGCGCAGGTGCAGAAAGTTATTCGCGAGGCGCTTTCCGGGGAATGACTGCCGAATGGATATTTCAATCATCATAGTTACTTGGAACACACGGGAGCTCCTCCGGAGGTGCCTGGAATCCGTCGAGGCGACACTTCAGCACTTGTCCTACGAGGTGATCGTCGTCGACAACGCCTCCACCGACGGCAGTCCGGCCATGCTGCGGGAACGGTTCCCGTCCGTTCGCCAGATCGAGAACGGCGAGAACCGGGGATTCGGGGCGGCCAACAACCAGGCTTTGCGGATCATGATGGGCCGCTACGCCCTTCTGCTCAATTCCGACACACTCCTCACCGAAAACGCCGTATCCGAACTGTTCACCTACCTGGAACGACACCCCGATGTCGCAATGGCCTGCGGGCAGCTTCTCAACGCCGACGGGAGCAGGCAGAATTCCATCGCTGCCTTTCCCACGCTCCTTACGCTCATGACCAATACACCGCTGCTCGAGTACCTCTTCCCGAGGCGATTCCCGAGTAAACGGCGCCGTTACGCGGCGCCCGTCGAGATCGAATCGGCGATCGGCGCCTGCCTCCTGGTCCGGAAGAGCGCTATCGACGCGGTGGGGATGTTCGACGAACGCTACTTCTTCTTTTTCGAGGAGACGGACTGGGCCTACCGGATGCGGCAGGTGGACTGGAAGATCGTGCATGTGCCCACGGCCTTCATCTACCACTTCCAAGGACAGAGCATCGGCCGGAACCTCCCTTCCCGGATCGCGTTCTACCGTTCCCGCTATCAGTTCTTCCACAAATGGAGGAATCGCCCGTACTATATCGCGGTCCGCGCTATCATCCCGCTTCGTCTTCTTCTGGACTGGCTACTCACCTTCCTTGGAGACCTCCTGTTGCTGGGCATGAATCGCGAGATGCGCGACCGATTGGCAGTCTATGGACAGCTGCTCCTCTGGCATATCCGGGGGTGTTCCTGAAGGGTCCTTTTATTACCCGGCGTCTTTTTATCTTGACTTTCATTGGCGATTTGATTAGCCTCTGCACAATGTTCATGGAATGAACGATATGGAGTCAAGGATGTCCGTTCAACCGCCCGACCAACTCGAAAACGAGGAGATGCTCCGGATCTTCCGGGAGATCGACAGATCTCCCGAGATGACCCAGCGCGGACTTTCCTCCCGGCTGGGGATCAGCCTCGGCAAGGTCAATTTCCTTATCAACACCCTGATCGAGAGGGGGTTCGTGAAGGTGGAGAATTTCAGGAAATCCAGCAGAAAAAGCGCCTACCTCTATTACCTGACCCCTACGGGCGCCGAGGAAAAAACTCGAACGACCTATCTCTTTCTCAAGAAGAAGATCCGGGAGTATGAACGGTTGCCGACGGAGATACAGCAGTTGCGGGAAGAGGTGCGGGAGAGCGGTTTCCCTTCCGATGAACAGGACCAAAGCGGCAACAGGTTATAACGGTTACGTAAATTGAATGACCAGATGGCACGGACGTCACGACGGGGTCTCCGGATGGAATCCAGAGAGCGGAGCTGTATCTGAGTATCTGCGGGATGGTTGTTCTTTTATTTGTACGGATAAGGGGGAATGAAATGAAAAAAAAGGGGAATAAGGGGAATCTGGTTATCTGTCTGAGTGTATTCATGCTATTCGGATTGGGATCGTACTCCACCATAGATGCCGCCCCCTTTGCCTACATACCCAATTCCGACAATAATAACGTTTCAGTGATTGACACAGCGACCAATCCTCCCCGTGTTGCGGCAACCGTTCTTGCAGGAACGAATCCCCGTGGTGTGGCGTCAGTGGGGAAGACTTCAGAAACATTGACTTTTATAACAAATTTTGGAAGCGATAATGTGTCGGTCATCCGAACCTTCAGTGACGCTTTAACCACCAATGTTGTTTTCGAGAAGGTTCGAGACATCAGCGTAGGCAGGAATCCTTATGGGATAGCGGTTGACCCGGCGGGAACATTTGCATATGTCACAAACTCCGGAGGTGGCTCGGTCTCGAAAATCGACCTCGGTAATTATTCCGTCACGGCAACAATTCCCGTTGGTTCCAATCCGATAGGCATAGTCGTAAGCCCTGACGGCTCCAAAATCTATGCGGTTAATAGCTCGAGCGGTACCGTTTCCGTCATCAGCGCTGCCGACAACACCAATATCATTACGGTCGCGGTGGGCAACAATCCCTTCGGCGCCGCCGTCAATCCTGCGGGTACCTTCGTCTACGTCACAAATTCAGGCGGGAATTCAATTTCTGTTATAAAGACAACGGACAATTCGGTAATAACAAAATCGGATTTTCATTTGGCAACCCCTTCGGGGGTGGCGGTTAATCCCACGGGAACGCCTGTCTATATCACGAATTTCAGCAGCGGAACCGTTTCCTTTTTTGATGCGAACAGCAATACTTTTAGCAGCCCGAACATTGGCGTTGGAATAAATCCCATTGGTGTGTCGCTGAGCATGGAGGGGATGTTCACCTATGTTATAAGCAGCTTTGACGGTACTGTTTCCATTATCGACAATTCAACCAATACCGAAAAACTGCCGCGGATAAAAGTCGGGGCAATGCCATATGCTCTGGGTTCTTTTGTCGCCCCCTTTGGAAAAACCGTTCCGACCGTCACGTCTACGATACCGGCGGACGCTGCCACAGACGTTTCCCTGGGTACGACAATTCAGGCTACCTTTTCTGATATCATGGATGCAGCAACGATCAATGGTTCGACATTTATGGTGAGCGGGGGGATAACAGGCACCGTGACGTATAACAGTGTTAATAAAATTGCCACATTCAAACCTCTCATTGACCTTTCAAAAAACACCACCTACACAGTCACCCTTACGACAGGCATAAGGAATACGATGGGGAACGCCCTTGCTTCCAACCACACCTGGAGTTTCACAACATCAGAAAAAAGCGACGGTTCCTGTTTTATCGCGACGGCGGTTTACGGCTCATATGATGATATTCATGTTCGGGTATTAAGGACATTTAGAGATCAGTACCTTCTTCCCCATGCGGGGGGCGCAGCAATGGTCGCTGTCTATTATAAATATTCACCGCCCATTGCCGACTTTATCAGAGAACACAGTTCCCTGAGAGCGCCAACAAGGTGGCTTCTGACGCCGGTGGTATATTTTGTCCAATATCCGTCTCATCTCGCGTTGATGTTAGGATTGGGTTTGATCATCATCGCAGGAAGAAAAAAGGTTGCTTTCCTTTTTAAGGTAAAAAGATAAAATGGCGGACATATCTTTTCAGGAATACCCCGAGAAACCGGTGGTCATCGGCAATCTTTCCGTTCTGTTTATGAAGCAGTCCAGGTTTGTTCCCTTGCAGCTGGATGGCGATACTCTGAGAATTGCCATGGCGGATCCGGGGGACTTTTACACCATAGATACCCTCAAGCTCGCCTGCAACTTGAGCATAGAGGTATGCCAGGGCAAGGAGGAGGACATCCTTGGGGCCATCGAGAGATTGTATGGCACCGGAAGCCAGTCTCTGGAAATGATCATCGAGGAGGCAGGCAAAGATTCCGATGATATTTCCTCTGATGGGGTGGTGGACGCTGACCATCTGAGGGATCTTGCTTCAGAGGCCCCGATTATCAGGCTGGTCAACCGGCTTATTTTAAATGCGGTGGAGGTGAGAGCCAGCGATATTCATTTTGAGCCTTTTGAAAATGAGTTTAAAGTAAGATATCGCATAGACGGTATCCTGCACAATGTGGAATCTCCCCCCAGCCGCCTTCAGGACGCGATCATTTCCCGGGTCAAGATCATGGCGAAAATGGATATCGCTGAAAGACGTCTTCCCCGGGACGGGAGAATCAAACTCAAGGTATCGGATAAAGAGATTGATTTCCGGGTTTCAACCCTGCCCACCATCCACGGCGAGAGCCTGGTAATGAGGATCCTGGACAGAGATGCGTTAATTCTTGATCTCGAAAAGCTCGGTCTTCCTGAAGACCTGCTTCCGCAATATGTAGAGCTGATAACAAAGCCTTACGGGATGATACTGGTTACCGGACCTACAGGCAGCGGCAAAACGACGACGCTGTATACCACCCTGGCAAAGATAAACTCTCCCGAGACTAAAATTATTACGCTTGAAGAACCGGTGGAATATCAGCTAAGAGGCGTTAATCAAATCCAGGTTAATACGAAAATCGGCATGACCTTCGCGAATGGTCTTCGTTCCATTGTGCGCCAGGATCCCGACATTATCCTGGTCGGAGAAATAAGGGATAAAGAGACCGCAGAGACCGCTATTCAATCCGCTCTCACCGGTCACCTGCTTTTCAGTACCCTGCACACGAACGACGCAGCAGGCGCCATTAACCGACTGCTTGATATCGGTGTGGAGAACTTTCTCCTTAGTTCCACGCTCTTGGGAATTCTGGCCCAAAGGCTTGTCAGGGTTATCTGTCCTCATTGCAAGAAACGAGTCGAGCCCGAGGAAAAGCTCTTGAGGGCGATGAATTTAAGCCCCGACAAAATTTCCAGAATCGAGTTTTTCGCGGGAGAGGGGTGTGAAGAGTGCAACCATACCGGGTTCAGAGGAAGAATAGGAATTTTCGAGTATCTTCCCGTGGATGATGACGTCAGGAGAGAAATTACAGCGAGGTCCAGCACCGAAAGGATCAAAGAGGTAGCGCTACAGAAAGGGATTATGACGTTGCGTCAGGATGGCTGGAATAAGGTCGCAAGGGGAATCACCACCATATCAGAGGTGTTGCGGGTAACGCTCGAGAAATAACATGTCCACGTATTCATACAAAGCAACAGATCTTACGGGTAAGCTTGTTACAGGAACCCTGGAAGCCGCAGAAGAGAAGGAAGCGGTGGCCAGTCTTCAGAGCATGAGATATATCCCCATAAGGATTAGCCTGGCGAAAAGAAATCGCATCGGGCAGGATATTGATCTGTCCAAGAGAGTCGCTTCTTTTTTCAAGAGAGTTTCCACGAAGGATGTCGTGGTCTTTACCCAGGATCTTTCCACTTTGCTGGAAGCCGGAGTTCCGGTGGATCGGGCACTGTCGATATTGATCGATGTTGCGGAAAAGGATAGATTCAAGGATGTCATCAGAGATGTTTTGAAAAGTATCCAGGGGGGGAGTTATCTGTCGAACGCGCTGGCAAAATATCCCAGGGTGTTTTCTTCTTTTTATGTGAGCATGGTAAGGGCAGGGGAAGCGGGAGGCGTCCTGGATGATGTTTTAAAGAGGCTCGGCGCTTTTTTGGAAAGCTCCCAGGATTTCAAGGACTATATAAAGTCCGCCATGGTTTACCCGATATTCCTCGTCTTTGTCGGCGGTATTTCAATTATCATTCTGTTAACCTTTGTGCTGCCCAAATTTTCCATTATTTTTTCCGATATGCGTCAAGCCATACCGCTATCCACCCGGTTTTTACTGGGATTCAGTGCCGCGCTAAAAACGTACTGGCCATTCATTCTTGGTGGATTGGGGGTCATCTATTTTTTGACGAGAAGGTATATAAGGACGCCTGCCGGCAGTTTAAAGCTGGACCAATACAAACTTCATTTTCCCGTCGCCGGCGAACTGGTCAAGAAGATAGAAGTGGCCCGGTTCGCAAGAACACTGGGAACGCTGACACAGAGCGGGGTTCCCATTTTGCAGGCCCTTAATCTGGTTAAGGACATTATCGGCAACCAGGTGATTGCGGGGACTCTTGGAAATGTCTATAAAAGGGTCAAGGAAGGGGAAAAGCTCTCAAGGCCTCTTGGCGAGATAGATATGTTTCCTTCCCTGGCGATCCAGATGATTACGGTGGGGGAGGAAACGGGAAGACTGGGTGAAATGCTCCTGAGGGTGGCGGAGAATTACGAGAAGGTGGCAAGGGACACGGTAAGAAGACTTGTCAGTTTTCTTGAGCCGGCCATGATTCTTGGCATGGGGGTTGTGGTGGGTTTTATCGTTATATCCATGATGATGGCTATATTCAGCATGAATGAAATGCCGTTTTGAAGGGAGTGGTTTGTTCATGAATATTTCAAGGAAAGAAGAGGGATTCACCCTCATTGAACTTTTGATTGTGATGGTTATTTTAGGCCTTCTGGTTTCCCTGGTAGGCCCTCGCATGTTTGGGAAGGTGGGAACGTCCAAGCAAAAAACTGCAAAGGCCCAGATATCGCTATTTGAAACGAGTCTGGATACGTACAGGCTCGACGTAGGCAAATATCCAACAACGGAGCAGGGACTACAGGCGCTCAGGGTGAAACCGGAGGGTGCGGAAAAGTGGGATGGCCCCTATCTTCCGAAGGATGTGCCTCTGGACCCATGGGGAAAACCATACGTATATGAATCGCCAGGCAAGCATGGAGACTATGACATTATTGCACTGGGAGCTGACGGAAGGTCTGGGGGAGAGGGCGAGGACACAGATATTGCGAGCTGGGCAAATATCGGACAATAACCCCAGTGTGCTGTTTTTCAGGCACCGCCGGCGCCACAGAGGCTTTACGCTTCTTGAACTTATCGTAGTATTGGTAATCATCGGCCTCATGTCTGCCCTCGTGGTCCCGAAGTTGGCGGGGCCCATGAGCAATCTGGATCTGAAAACCGCCTCCAAAAAGATCTCGGCATCCCTGAGATATGTAAGGAGTCGCGCCGCGTCGGAAAAGACAACCTATGTAGCGCTGTTTGACTTCGATAAAAATAGACTGGTCATGATCCATTCCACGACCCCCCCTTTGGTAAAGGGGGATTTAAATGTAAACAATGGGGAAACGCTTGACAAGACGCCGATAGAACCACCGGACAATGAGCAAAACCGGCCAGACGGATTAAAGACTTATAATCTACCCGACGGGGTTAAACTTGCAAAAGGGGTATCCAGGGGGGGTGATATTCAATCGGGTCTCTTTAGGATCTTTTTTTTCCCCAGTGGAGGCAGCAGCGGGGGTGAAATAACCGTGGCCAATGAGCGAGGCAGACAGTACAAAATCAATGTGGATTTTATCACCGGGACAGTGCAGCTCTTAGAGGTAACGGGTTAGTGAGAAACAGGGGCTTCACACTCATAGAAACCCTTGTTGCCATGTCTATACTTGCCATCTCTCTTGTTGTCATCTTACAACTCTTCTCCGGCGGCCTGAAATCCAGTAGATTGTCGGATGAATATACCCGTGGCATATTCCATGCAAGAGAAAAGATGGATGAGATCCTCCTTGCCGGAGAACTCACCGAGGGGGTCATTGGCGGTGAATTTGATGACGGTTTCAGATGGAAAGCGGAAGCCCTGCATCTTGATATTCAAGAAGCAAAAGATGTCAAATTGCCATTCCGTGCTTTCAATATAAACGTGGATGTCATCTGGGATGCGGATGGACACGAAAAACATTTTGCGATAAGCGCAATAAAGCTGGTCAAGCCGGGTAAGGGTAACCTCTGATAAGAGCTAAGATGTCGCGATGATTAAATCCGGGCAAGCCCGTAAGGTAAAAACAACCGGGGTAAAAATCTTGAACGGTCATAACAGAGGTTTTACCCTTTTGGAATTGCTGATCGCTCTTACGATCGTGGCAATGATTGTGGCTATCATATTCGGCGCTTTGAGAATCGGTATAAGGGCATGGGAGAAAGGTGAAAAGGATGTGGACAGTCGCCAGAGACAGCGCATTGTGCTGGACCTTATCAAGCGCCAACTGGCATCAACCTGTGTGAGTGACGTGTGGGATAGAGATCAACAACGGGTCTCCTTAAAGGGCGATAGCAAGTCCATAGAGTTCGTATCCTATATCCCCATGGAACCCGGCAACCGGTTTGGCCTGGTTAATGTTCAATATGCCGTTAAGAAGGAAAAGAATGGCGACAAAGAGCATCTTACATTTTACGAGAAGAATGTTGCCTTGCCCGACAAAAAGACAGGCGCGGGTAACCCGGACGAAAGCGATTTCGCTGAATTAATTCCCGGGATGAAAAGCATAGAGTTTGAATACTTGAAAGTCCGGACAGGTGAAGACGCATCCACCATGTGGCAGAAAAGCTGGGACCCGGCAGTCGATAAGGGGGTTCCCCGGGCGGTCAGGATTACGCTCGAGGAGAATGACGAAAAGGCCCCCATTTATGTGATTGCAGGCGCAGGGGAGTAAAGGGCAGCGCCCTCATGAAACGCATTTTTAAAAGTGAGCGTGGTATTGCGTTATTCCTTGTGCTGTGGGTCATGGCGCTCCTCACGGTCATTGCAGGCGAGTTTTGCTATTTCGTAAGAACAGAAGCAAACATCACCCGTAACTTCAAGGAGGAGACGCAGACCTATTATATTGCGATGTCCGGGCTCTCTTTTGCTATCGGGGAACTGGTAGTCAATGAGCTTGTTCCCCGGCAGGTGAAAGCTCCTGATGGCAAAGAGGAACAAGAGGATATCCGGTTGAGAATCAATACCGATATTCCCGCGATCCCCTTTGGAGATGGTCAATTCAAGGTGGAAAGAGAAAACGAAAGCGGAAAGGTTAACCTGAACAGGGCCGGCGCGCCCCTGCTGAAGATGATGCTGAGCAATTTTGAAATCGATGATGCCAACAAAAATATCATCGTAGATTCCATTATGGATTGGCGCGATAAAGACAGCCTTCATCGCCTAAATGGCGCTGAAGATGATTATTATCTTTCCCTTCCTCAACCTTACAAGAGTAAGAATGGCGATTTTACATCGATAGAAGAACTGCTTCTTGTCAGGGGTGTAACTCCCGGGATATTCTATGGCGGGCTTAAGGATATGGTCGCCGTTTATCAGGATAAAGAAACGGGACTCGATAACCGGATAATAGCGAAGTTTGATTTTGACAAGATAAACATCAATGCCGCGTCGCCGCGAATGCTGCGCGCTCTTCCACGGATGACGGAGGATGTTGTTCAGGCAATTATAAAATATCGAGAAAAAAAAGATTTCCGGTCACTGACCGATCTGTCCCTCCTTGTTGGATCTGACATATACGCGGGAATCTCGCCCTATATCACGTTGACCCTGTCTCCCTACTATACGATCAAGTCGGTGGGAATGCTCAAGGATAGCCAGACCCGGGAGGGTGTGCAGGCCGTGGTTAAAATTGATAGAAGGCTTACAAAAGGATATGAGGTCATTCAGTGGATCGATGGTCTTGAATACCGATCGCAATAGTAATGTCCGGCAACTTTTAACCCCGGCAAATTGATGGATGGAGGTTGGTCTTGTACTTTCAGGCAAGTGTTGGCATAGACATTGAGAGCAACCGTGTTTCTCTGGTATACCTGAAAGCATCGCTCAAGGGGCTTTGCCTTGCGGCCCACGCCATATATCCCCTTGAAAAGGAGGATTCAGAAGAAAAAACAGCGGAAATCAGAAAGTATGTCCATGAATTTCTGAGAAAACACCGGATTTCATCGGCGGATATTTTTCTGGGAATACAGCGGGATTTGACGATACTCAGATATATTGAACTGCCCTTGGCCGTCAAGGAAAACCTCAGGGGAACCTTACTATATGAGATGGAGAAATATGTACCCCTTCCAGTCAGCGAGATCTACTTTGATTGCCAAATAATTGCCGAAGACAAAGAAGCCAACAAATTAACGGTTCTCCTCATAATCGTTAAAAAGGAATTTATAGATCCGTACCTTGATCGCGATAACCGGTTAGGCGCAGGAATCTCGGGGATAGAGATCCATTCCACTGCAATGGTTAACTACTTATCCTACAAACCTAAAACACCGAATGCGGATACCTATGCCATTGTGAGTCTGGGGAGTGAACATCTTGAACTGAGTCTCGTCAAAAAAAGGCTTCTGCATTACTCAAGACATGTGAAAATTGATAAAAAGGGAGGCAGCCTGCAGCGCCTTGTCCTGGAAGAGTTAGAACTGTTCCGAAAAACACTTGGACCGGAGCAGGGCCGGTTGGAGGTTGTATTGTGCGGGTCTGACGCCGATAGCGTCGTTGAACTGCTCAAGGCCAGGGAAGATATCGGTCTCCGTCTTCAGGAGCATTCCAGAACGGGGATCCCGTCGGATGTCCTGGCGCCGGCCTACGGCCTTGCCTTAAAGGGGATCCAAAAGACGCCGATGGATATCAATCTTCTGCCTATCGGCCTTCGGAAAAAGAGCGGTAAAATTCGGTATTATACGAAGTTTGTCCTGGCCGGTCTCTTCATCTTATCGATGCTTGCGTGGGGAGGGAACAGTATCCTGCAGCAGAAACGTCTTTCTGACAACCTTGACAGCGAGATCAAAAAGCTTAGCGCTGAAGTTGCGAATATTAACCGGACTCAGGCAAGATTGAAAGAATTAGAGAAGAAGATCGATGCCATAAATGCGCTTCGCCAGCGCCATGTGCCTGTCTTGACTGTTCTACGGGATCTGAGCAAAGAAATCCCCGAAGGCGTATGGCTCGATAGACTCGCGTTTACCGATAAGGGGGGGGAAATAGAGGGTTATGCGGATTCCGCCTCGGCATTGATTCCTCTTCTTACGGCATCTCCCCTGTTAAAGGATGTGGCTTTTCTGTCTCCAATCACAAAGGGCAAGGATGGCAAGGAAAGATTTCGGATAGGGTTTAAGGTAAGGTAACACCCTGGTCGCTTGAAAAATTAAGGATGGTTATGAAAATCCCCTCTTGGGAATCATTTAAGGATGAGTGTTCAACACTCATAATTGATAAAAAGAGAAGATATCTCTTAATAGCCGGGGCGGTGTTACTTCTCTTTGGTCTTGCTTTCCGGTTGTTCCCCGTTTTTGAAGGAATTCAGGGTATCGGAACGGACATTGCCGCCCAACAAAAGAGGGTTGCAAAGTACCGGCAGACGGTTAAGGGGCGGGGTGAGCTTGAGGCAAGGCTTGTTTCCGTTAACAAGTCTCTCGAACGGATGGAAGCAGGGCTTTTGACCGGAAAGACCGTAGCCCTTGCGGCAGTGGATATCCAGAACATCTTAAACGAAATTGCAATCGGAAGCGGTGTGGAGATAAAGAGTGTGCAGGTACTGAAATCTCAGAAACAGGATTCTGACCAGTACATCAGTGTCCCCGTCCAATTTATGGTTAGTGTGACAACCAGACAACTGAAGGATATTCTTTACAAGATCGAGGCGTCTCCAAAATTCTTCTTGACAGTGGAAAGGATTGGAATTAGCGTTGCTGGCGCCGGAAGCCCTGGGCAAATGCGGTGTGATATCACCGTTTCGGGCATAATGAAAAATGTCAAAGAGTGAGGATGGCGAATGTTTCGAGTATTTTCAAAAATAGGGCTGATTAATATTTCATTGGCGGTTTTTGTGGTCTTCTTTGAAATAATGAGTTTTGATGTCTGGTCCCAAGGAAACAAACCGATTCAGGAGATACAGCCCGGCAAAAGTTCCGAGAAGCCCCTGCCCGGGAAAGGGGTTATGGAAAGGACAACGCCTCCCGAATCCACCTATGGGATAGTGGCGGAGAAGAATCTCTTTTCCTCGAACAGGTCCGAGTTTATTCCTGAAAAACCGAAACCCGGGCCAGGGGCAGAACCAGGGTCGCTGAAAATTTCAGAGAAAATGATCTTTCTGTACGGGGTTGTTTTAATGGGTGATAACAAACAGGCCCTCATCAGCAATCCCGAGACCGGAACCCAGGCCGGGAAGAAGCCAGCCAAAGACAAATGGGTAAAGGTAGGCGACACCATGGGTAATTTCAGTGTGTCTGATATCAGAAAAGACAGGATCATCCTGGCCGACGGCGCCAATACGCACGAAATTCTTTTATATGACAAGAATAAACCGGCAAGAAAAATAATCGTTCCAGAAAAGCCGGCAGCACCTAAGGTAGGTACAACGGGATCGGCGGTGACAGGACCGGCGGGGGCCGCGGACGCCGCGAAACCGGGTACGGAACCGCCAAAAGCCGCTATTGCAGAAGGAAAAAACGCAGCAGCGGGAGAATATATAATCGTCAACACGCCTTTTGGACCGACGAAGAGAAGGATAAAATAACTGTATGAAACAAGCTATAGCTATCGTTTTTTGCGCGCTGCTTTTTGCCTTCTCTTTTACGGGTTGCGCGGGACCGACAACCCAGATCAAGGATAAAGGCGTCGCGGTAGAGGTAGCGGGTGGCGTAAAAGCTTCCGAAACGGCTGAAAAGCCGGTAGAGAAGGCCGCTGACCATGAGAAGAAGGATGGATCATTAGAGGGTGGCGTAAAAGCTGCCGAGACGGCTGAAAAGCCGGCAGAGAAGGCCTCTGACCATGAGAAGAAGGATGGATCAGCAGAGGGTGGCGTAAAAGCTGCCGGGACGGTGGAAAAGCCGGCAGAGAAGACCTATGTAGATAAGAAAGGGAAGTTTGAAATCAGCTCTACGCCATTCGGTTATGTGAAGCGGGATAAAAAACCGGCTGAAAAGGAGTTGAGCGCGCCCGTGCCTGGGCAGCAAGTGCCCGTCGTTCCTCTAACGCCGGAAGTAAAAGCTCCTGCCGCTCCACCTGCCGCTCCACCGGCGCTCAAGGTCGAACCGGCCGCTGCCGCTCCTCCGGCAGCTCCGCCGGCGATCAGGGTCGAACCGGCCGCTGCCGCTCCTCCGGGCACTCCACCGGCGCTCAAGGTCGAACCGGCCGTTCCCGCTCCGGGACCGTCTGAGAAATTGGCGGGGGAAAAGGCCCCTGAAAAAACCGGCCAGATCAGCTTCGCTTTTGACGATGCCGACATCTATGCCGTGATCAGGACGATGGCCGATTTATTAAAAATCAACGTAATTATTGATCCGACTGTCAGTGGGAAGGTGACGATCCACACGGCCGGTCTTCTGAAGGCAGAGGACATTTTCCCCATCTTTTACCAGATCCTGGAGGTGAACGGCCTGACCGCCGTCAAGGAAGGGAACATTTACCGGATAATAAAGCCCAAAGATGCCTTGCGAATGCCGATTGCCATGAGGCTCGGCAGGGAGGCGAAGGATATCCCGCCCGAGGAAAGAATTGTTATCCAGATCATACCCCTTAAATTCATCTCCGCCACGGAGATAACCAAGGTGTTAACCCCTTTCATCTCTGCTGACGGAACGATTATCTCGGAAGGGGGTTCGAATACCCTGCTGGTGGTTGATAAGGGGATCAATATCTTTAAGGTACTGAAGCTGGTGGAGGTGTTCGATGTCAGTGTGTTCGAGAAGATAAACTATCGATTTTATACACTTGAAAACATCAACGCCGAGGAAGCGGTGAAATTACTCACGGCGGTATCGCTATCCGCCGGCGGTAGCAAAGACGATGTGAAGTTTATTCCCATTAACCGGTTGAATGCCCTGCTTATCGTCAGTTCAAGCCCCGACGTATTTGGCCGGGTGGATGCATTTATCCGTCAACTGGATGTCCCCAGCGAATCCGCCCAGACGCAAATCTATATCTACTCGGTTAAAAACGGGATGGCCGTGGAACTTGGCGATATTTTGAAATCAATTTTCGGCAAAGGTGGGGACATCAAGAAGAGTTCCGGATCGGTCAGCGTGCCCACGAATCCTTTCCTCGTGGGTTACACAGAGAGGAAGGCAGCAACAACAACAACACCGGCAGCAGGAACACCAGCAGCAGGAACACCAGCAGCACCAGCAGCAACCGCAGCACCGGCAGCATCGGCCACACCGGCAGCAACGGAAACGGGTCCCTCGTCTACCTTGCGAGGAGATATCAGGATTACGGCAGATCCAATACGAAACGCCCTGGTTATTGAGGCTATCCCCAGAGATTATAAGATCATTGAAAAGATTCTGGGGCGTCTGGATGTCCTCCCGCGACAGGTGCTGATCGAGGTTGTCATCGCTGAGATTTCCCTGGCTAAGGATAAATCATTGGGCATGGAATGGACCTTTAAAAAAGAAGACTGGACCGATACCACTTCTCTGACCGCCCTTATAGGCGGCACCGGTCTCCAATACGTCGTAGGTCTGTCAGCACAATGGCGGGTTGCCCTGAATGCCCTTGCTAATGATGGCAAACTCAATGTCCTCTCCTCCCCGAGTGTTCTTGCCTCCGATAATAAACCGGCCAACATTAACGTGACGACAGAGGTGCCCATACCCACCACGACCTACGCGATGGCGATGCAGACTACCACGATCCCTCTGCTGGAAACCCAAGTCGCGTACCGGAATACCGGTGTGATCCTTGATGTCACGCCGCATATCAATGAACACGGCCTGGTAACCATGGATATCAGCCAGGAGGTAAGCGATATAGGCGTACCTATGTTGGTGGCCGGCCAGGATTATTATACCTTTGACAAAAGACTGATCAAGACCACCTTGACGGTAAAACACAATCAGGCAATCGTCATGGGAGGACTGATCAAGAACTTAAAGTCCGAAGCAACGGCCGGCGTGCCCTGGCTGATCAACATTCCGTTCATCCGGTGGTTGGTTGGAACGGAGAAAACAAAAGCAACCAAGTCGGAACTGATCGTCATGATCACCCCCCGCGTGATTACCAGTCTGGAAGACGTGGATGCCGTCAGCGAAGAGTTCAAGAAGAAGATAGCAAATGCCATAAATTTATTGAAGTAAAATGGCATAAAAATCCCACCAAAACGTAAATGGACATACCCCCGCAAAACGCTAATTAATCGGATACAGAAAAACATGAAAAAATATCTCATTACCGGATATTCCGGTTTTGTCAGCCGTCACTTTCTGGAACATCTCGATAAAAATGAGACCCATGCATCCATCAAGGGATTAGATGTACAAAAACCGGAATTCTCGCACAGTTCTTATAAGAACATCCGGTTGGATTTTGAGAAAATCGATCTGCTCGATCGGGATCACGTCGAAAGCATCATCTTCAACTTTCAGCCGGACTATATTGTCCATCTCGCATCATACAGCAGCGTGGCCTTCAGTTGGAAGGACCCCATCTTAAGTTTTCAAAACAACATGAATATTTACTTGAATTTGCTTGAATCCGTCAGGAAATTGAATCTGCCCGCAAGGATTTTGTCGATCGGATCTTCGGAGGAATACGGCAATGTAGATGAAAAAACTCTGCCCTTGACGGAAGCGCACGTGCCGAGGCCGGTTAGCCCCTATGCGGTAGCCAGGGTTTCACAAGAGATGATTTCAAAGGTTTATGTCGACGGATACGGTCTGGACATCGTTATGACCCGGTCCTTCAACCATATCGGACCATTCCAGAGAGACACATTTGTCATATCATCATTTGCCAAGCAGCTTGTTGAGATTAAAAAGAGTGGAAAGAACTCTGGTGAATTGGTCACGGGAGACACATCTATTGTTAGAGATTTCACGGATGTGAGAGATGTGGTCGTGGCCTATGACCTGCTGTTGAAAAAGGGTAAACCCGGAGAAATCTATAATGTCTGCAGCGGCAAGGGAACGTCGTTAAACGATGTCATTGGTATCATGGCAAAAATATTGGATTTAACTATTCATACTCGGGTTAACGAAAAGTTGGTGCGACCGAGCGATAATAGAATCATCATCGGTTCCAATGAAAGAATAAAGAAAGACATCGGCTGGGATATCAGCATTTCCCTGGAACGCAGTCTAAGCGACAGCATAGACTATTGGGTAAAAAGCTAATAAGTTAATTTCATAAACATTTCTTTCCGTATCACACCATTCTCAATGCAAAATCGATTATAAAGTGGAGGACCCGATTTAACACTTGTAGTCACGGATTGCATGTGGTAAAAAATTCGACTTTTCATGATGATCCACACGTTAACCTATATCCGGATGCCCTCAATCGGCGCCCCCTTGGGAATCGAGAGGGCGGAGCTCCGGTATACCCCCTCAAAAACCAGGAGCCGCAACAGAAAATCACCGACCATCTGACTTATTGCCATGACCAGACAAGAACTCATTAACCGATCCGAAGCATATATTCGCCAAATTCTTAGAGAATACATTCCGTTGCAGGCACGGATATATCTTTATGGTTCGCGCGCCAACGGAGACAACCGCTGGAATTCGGACTACGACCTTTGGATTGACAGCGAAATCTCAGGTAGAATACTGAGTGAGCTGATCGAGGAGCTTGATGAATCCTTTGTGCCATTCAGAGTAGAAATAGTGACGACTCCACAACTGACTGGTCGTTTTGGGGAACGCGTGAAACAGGAGGCAAGGCCGTGGATTTAAGAATTGCGGCGTTTAAAGAGGCATTGGATAGTTTCGCTTATCTTGCCCGGACAGACCTTGCTGAGATCAGGCAAATGCTCCACGACGAACGCCTTATCGACGGATTTCAAAATGGACGTGCGCAAAAATTTGAGTACACCACTGAATTATGCTGGAAAGCAATTAAAGCGTTTCTAAAAGAAAAAGATGGCATAGACGAAGCAGCCCCTAAAAAGGTTATCAAAGCCTATTACGTTGGAGGTTATATTACAGAGGACGATTACCTGTTGCTGCTGGATTCTATAGAGGACAGAAATCGCCTTAGCCATATCTACGACGCAGAAACATTTAATCACATTCTTGCGCGCCTTACCGATTATGCCGCGCTTTTCGAACGGATTGGTGCGCATTTAACGAAAGAAGAGGATTGCCCCCGCAAAACGCTAAATTGAAGGGCCCCAACCCCAGATTGACGCTTCGCTAAATTTAAAGACCTGACCCCTGATCTTGCACAGTGGAAAAACCGGGGCGACTCCCTCGTATATTGAAAGTTAGCATACAGTGTTTGTTTGCGAGTTCGTTCTTTTTTGGTAAAACCATTTCAGTATGTCGGAAGAGAAGGTCTCTCCCTTG
>Ga0209638_1000209_pt1 | contig 39473 bp, 28 predicted proteins | sample BarGraNGADG00211_FD_184490 | JGI IMG/M metagenome (GOLD analysis project Ga0209638, IMG submission 184490) | Arctic peat soil microbial communities from Barrow, Alaska - Barrow Graham LP Ref core NGADG0002-211 (SPAdes) (version 2) | ecosystem: Environmental > Terrestrial > Soil > Wetlands > Peat...
GCGGCGTCCATCGTCTCTCCCTTTCTGGCGAAAGAGATCAGGTCGATCTGGTGAGAGGCCGCGGCCGCACGGATCAGCTGGAGGTTACGCATCTGGGTGCCCTGTCGGGGCGGGAAGGGCAGTTGTGGTGTGACAAAGAGTATCCTCAATTGCCACCATCCAGTGCCTTGTGGTAGACCGAAAGGGTCTCTCGGGCGGTCCTATCCCAGGAGAACTGCCCGGCCCGTTCCAGCCCCGCCCGGCTGAGCCTTCGGCGCAAATCCTCGTCCAGAATGACCGTCTCCAGGGCGGCAGATAGCCCATCAATATCCGTGGGGTTCACGGTCAGGCCGGCGTCTCCAACTATCTCCGGAAGTGAGGAGACGTTGGAGACGACCACGGGGACGCCGCAGGCCATAGACTCCAGCGCCGGTAAGCCGAAGCCCTCGTACAGGGAGGGCATCACCAGGCAGGTGGCGCAGCCGTAGTAGTAGGGGAGTTGGGCGGAGGGAACGGCTCCCACAAAACCGACCCCCTCCTCCAGGCCCAGTCTATCGCGAGTGTCGAACAGATCCTGGAACAGCCACCCCTTGCCCCCGACTATCAACAGGGGGATTCCATGTCGGTGCCAGACAGGCGCGAAGGCCTCCAGCAGGGTGGGAAGGTTCTTCCGGGGCTCCAGGGTTCCGACGAACAGCAGGTAGCGCTCCGGCAGCTTCAGCAGGGAACGCTGCTGTCGTACCTCATCAGGCGTAAGCGGTCGGCAGTCCGGCGCGGCCGCGGAGTAGACCACGCTTACCTTGGCTGAATCGGCCCTTAGCAGTTCCAGGATGTCCTGGGCGGTGGAGTGGGAGACGGCGATGATCTGGTCCGCGCTCTCAACTGCCCGCGCCACCTGGCCGTAATAGCGAGCGCTCTCATCGGTCAGCAGGTGCGGGAAGCGGATGAAGGCCAGGTCATGGATGGTGATGACGGAGCGGAAGCGACGCCGAAAAGGTGGCACGAAGTCCGGGCTGTGGAGCAGGTCGGCCTGCACCCTCAGCAGCTCCATGGGCAGGGTGATCTGCTCGAACCGGTTGTGGGGAGGGGTGACCATCGGGATCCGCCGGACGGAATCGGGCCACGCCACGCCGTCGGTTCCCCTGCGGCTCTCCAGCAGAATCAGCTCGTCGCCGGAGCCAAGCGCGGCCATGGCGCGCACCAGCCGTATCGTGTACTGGCTGATGCCGCCCAGGGAGTAGGAGACCAATCGTGCGTCTATAGCGATGCGCATTGTGGCTCCTACCTGCGCGAGTATAGCTCAGTGCCCCCTGTCGAGCGCTAGCCTGACGGCCGATCGTCGAGGGCTGACGGCTGATAGCTGTCCACCCAGAATCTCCCCGACTCGGCGCGGAGATAACCCATCGCCGTCGCTGGATCGTGGGGGAAAACCAGCAGCGTGTGGTCTGCCACTGCCTGCTGCTGAAGCCGACGCTTGGCCTCCATGGTGCGCAACGGTTCGATGTCGTAGGCTGCCAACCAGGCCAGCCGCTCCATGTGGACGGCCAACGGCGCCACGTCTGCCAGGTAGATGGCCCTCTTTCCCTGGGGCGATTCTATCATCACGCTCTGGTGGTGGGGAGTATGCCCCGGAGTCAGCAGGCATCCAACGTGCGGCGTGATCTGGGTGTCCCCATCTATCAGCTCCAGCCGGCGCGCCTCCCGGATCGGCAACAGGTTCTCCGGAAAGTACGAGGCCCGTGTGCGCTCATTGGGGTTGGTGGCGTCTTCCCACTCACCTCGCTGCACGATATAGGTGGCGTTCGGGAAGGTCGGCACCAGCCGGCCCTCGTGCTGCACCGTGTTGCCGCCCGCGTGGTCGAAGTGCAGGTGGGTATCGATCACCATATCCACATCTGCCGGGTCGATACCCTGCTCGCGGAGCAGTCTGGGCAGTTCGCCGGCCCTTTTGATGCCCATGATGGCCCTGGTCCGGTCGCGTATCTTGCCGCCGATGCCGGTGTCCACGATTATGGTGTGCCCCCCGTCCCGGATCAGCAGGCAGTTAGCCACTATCGCAATCCGGTTGAGGTCGTCCGGCGCATACTTGCTCTCCCACATCTGCCTGGGAACCACGCCGAACATGCCGCCGCCGTCCACCCTCATCAATCCATCGGAGAGGAGGGTCAATTCGATGTCGCCGAGGAGTACCCGGTCATGCCGTAAGGAGGTCGCCATTTCCGTTTCCAATATCCCAGTAGGCGAGGTTTTCTCAACCCCGCCCAGCTATCCGCCACAACCGCGCCGCTGCGATCAGGTGTCAGAGTCTAGCGCCTTGCACTATACATCTCTTCTCTTCCTGAACATCGCTGCACCACCTGAACCGTGTTGGGCCAAAGCCTCCACTCCATTTGCTGCGTGTTGTCTCCCGGCCCTTGCTGAAGCCCTCACCCCGACGCCGCACGCGAGGAGGAGCTAGAAGGCGCCTCTGCCCTTGAGGACCACCCAGATGGTCTTCCAGAGGATCAGCAGGTCCAGGACCGGGGAGTAGTTCTGGATGTAGTAGAGATCGTACTCGGTGTTGAGGAACATCGGCCGGTCGCTGCGACCGTTCACCTGCCACCACCCGGTCATGCCGGGCATCACGGAGAGCCGCTTGCGCTGCCACGGCTGGTAGCGCTCGACGATCCAGGGCTGCTCGGGTCGGGGGCCGACCAGGCTCATGTCGCCTTTGAGGACGTTGAATAGCTGTGGCAGTTCGTCGCCGCTCATCCGGCGGAGCACCCGTCCTATCCCCGTGACCCGCGGGTCCTCCTTGATCTTGTAGACCCCATCGCCGTATACGCCATCGCTCTCCAGTTTGGTCACCATCTTGTCTGCGTCGTCCACCATTGTGCGGAACTTGTACATCGAGAACAGCTTGCCGTTCTCTCCCACTCGTCGCTGCTTGAACAGTGCCGGGCCCTTGGAGTCGAGCTTTATGGCCAGGGCGATGAGCAGCATCACGGAGCCCAGGAGAACGAGCAGCGTCGAAGAGAGCACTAGGTCGAAGGCTCGCTTGAACGTTCGGTCGAAACCGGTGATGACTGGGTCGCGCAGTCCGATCAGCGGCACTCCCCAGAAATCCTCCACCTGGGCTCGCACGGAGACCATTTCGAACAGGTCGGGCACGACGCGCACCCTGACGGGGTAGACTTGGAGGCTGAGGATGATTTGGGCGATCTTGTCGTGCAGTTCGCCACCCAGGGCCACGATCACCTCGTGAACGGTGTGCCGGTCGATCACCTGGGTCAACTCGGCGGTGGTGCCCAGCACCGGCCGTCCCTCGATCTCCGTACCCCGCAAGGCAGGGTCGTCGTCCACGAAACCCACGACGGAGAGCCCGGACCAGGGCTGGGTCCCTATGATGTAGGCCAACTCCTTGCCGACCTTGGAGGCCCCGACCAGCACGACCCTTCGGACGTAGTACCCGCTAGCGACCATGGACTTGACCACGTACCTGGTGATCAGCCGGTAGTTCAGGAGCAGCCCCAGGTTGATGGCCGCGAAGTAGGCGAAGAGGATCCTGGATCGGAACTCGATGTTGAACAGGTAGAAGAAGGAAGCCAGGGCCAGCAGGCCCGCCAACGTGGCCAGCACCACCGCGCGCCCCTCGTCCATAGAGCTGGAGAGCCGGCGGGGATCGTAGGCGCCGAACAGCTTGAGGAAGAAGCTCCAGAGGATGGCAACGGCCAGCATGATGGACAAATCGAGAAAGCTCATTCCCACGCTTTCTCTACCGAAGGGCATCACCCCTCGAGTAATCTCAGCCAGGAAGAGCGCTAGTTCACTGAAGAAGATATCAGCTACAAAGAGAAAGAGGATGAAGCGGTTGCTAGATTCCTTCAAATGGCAACCTCCTCGCGGAAACTGATGTTACTAGATCTAGGTAGAGCTGTCCAGTCCGCTCCACCATCGCTTCTTGAGAGAAGCGGCGCAGAACGGTGTTCCTGCCGGCGGCACCCATGGCCTTTCTTTCAGCCGGCGACAGCAGCAGTCTAGCAATGGCTCTGGCCGCCGCCTCTGGGTCTCCAACCGGGGTGAGCATGCCGGTGATGCCCTCCTGGACGATGTCCCGAGTGCCCACCGCGGCGGTGGCGACGACCGGCTTGCCCAGCGCCATGGCGTCCAGCACGGTGTACGGCAGCCCCTCCCAGTGGGAAGTGAGGACGAAGACGTCCAGGGTGGACATGATATCCAGGACGTCGGTGCGATATCCCAGGAAGTGCAATCGATCCGATACTCCCAACTCTCGTGACAGCGCCTCCACCTGCTCTCTCAGTTCACCGTCGCCGCACCAGAGGATGTGGACTCCCGGGACCGCGTGTACCAGGTGACTCGCCATTCGAACGAAGTCGAAAGGGCCCTTCTGCGGGGTGAAGCGAGCCACCGTTCCCACCAGCTGCTCCGCTCCCGGTGCCAGGACCTCTCGGAGTCTGGACACCGTTGCCAGTCCGGGAGGCGATGGGACTCGAATGCCGTTCTCGATCAACGCCACCTTATCGGCGCGGACGATCCCATTGTCCATGGCCTCGGCCATCTCAGTCGGTGAGAGGGCAATCATCCGGTGCGTCATCAGTCCGGCTATTCGCTCCAGACGCAGGTAGAAGCTGCGCTTTCGGCCGGGCTTCTGGTTGAGGAAGTAGAAGCCGTGGGGGGTGTGGACCACCGTCCTGACACCGGCTGTTCGGGCCGCGAACCGGCCCAGGAAGCCGGCCTTGGAGCTGTGGGTGTGAACCAGGTCGTAGTGCCCCCGAGCCATCAGCGCCACCAGTCTCCAGAAGCAGGCCACATCGGAGCCAGGGGAGATCGCCCGCTGCATCGGCACGAAGTGCTGCGTGATGCCGGCCTCCCGAACCTCCTTCGTGAAGGTGACATCGTCGAAGGCCTCGGATCGCATCTCGGGCGCGGCCACCTCCACCTGAAACTGAGCGCGGTCGAGACCGCGCACCAGTGCCAGCAGGTGGCGTTTGGTGCCGCCTATTGTGGCCTCCATCACCTCCAGAACCCTTATGGGCCTGGAGACGATTGACTCACCCACGGCAGATCCACTCCCACTCGCGGCGAAGGCCCTCCTCCGTGGAGACCGAGGGGCGGAAGCCCAGAGCCTCGCGGGCGCGGGTCGTGTCGGCGAAGGTGTGGCGCACGTCGCCCTTCTGGTCGTCTATCCGCCGGATCCTTGCCTCCCGGCCGGAGATCGACTGCATCAGTTCCAGGACGCGGTTGACAGAGATGCGAGATCCTCCCCCCACGTTGAACAGGTCACCGCTCACGGGCGCATCCATGCAGGCGAGGTTGGCCGCCACGGCGTCGCTGACGAAAGTGAAGTCCCGTGTCTGATCTCCGTCCCCGTAGAGGGTGATCTCGTCGCCCTTCAGCATGGCCCGGAAGAACTTGTGGAAAGCCATATCCGGCCGCTGCCTGGGACCGTACACGGTGAAGTAGCGCAGCGACACGGTTGGGACGCGGAAGTTCACCCAGTAGAGCCGGCAGAGGTGCTCCGCTGCCAGCTTGGTGACCCCGTAAGGGGAGATCGGCTGAGGCAGGGTCTCCTCGGTCACCGGCAGCTCCTTGGCGTCGCCGTATATCGATGACGAGGAGGCGTAGACAAGCCTTTTGATCGGTAAGGCCTTGGCCTCCTCCAGCAGTCGCTGGGTGGCCAGGACGTTGTTCTCGGTGTAGACGCTGAAGTTCTGCCCCCAACTGGCGCGCACGCCGGCCTGGGCAGCCTGGTGGAAGACGTAGTCGACGCCCTCGAGCAGCCTGCTCAGGTCGTACTCCAGCAGGTTGGCCTCGATAAATGCGAAGTGTGGGGACAGTCTCAATGCCGAAAGGTTCGACTCTTTGGCCGGCCGGGGGTAGTAGTCGGTGAAGCAGTCGATGCCCACCACCTCGTGCCCTCGCTGAACCAGGGCCTCGGATAGGTGGGACCCGATGAACCCGGCGCAGCCGGTTACCACGCACCTCAATGGCGTCTCCATAGCTGAGAGTAGATCTGTTCGATGGACTCCACCATCTTATCCTCTGTGAACTTCTCCTTCAACCGGAGCAGCCCCGCCTTCCCCATCTGTGCCGCCCGGTCCCGGTCGGTCAGCAGCTGTTGGATCGCGTTGGCCAACGCCTCTGGGTCCTTCGGCGGCACCAGCAGCCCTGTCACCCCGTCTTCCACCACCTCTGGCACGGCGCTCACCCTCGTCGCCACGATGGGGCGCGCCGCGGCCATCGCCTCCAGGAACACCAGCCCGAACCCCTCCCACAGCGAGGCCATGGCGAAGAGGTCTATCGCCCGCATAACCGATGGGATGTCGTTGCGAACGCCGGTGAAGCTCACCCTGTCCTGCAGCCCCATCGACTCCCACCGGCGGAGCAGATCGATCTTGTACCCGTCCCGGCCGTCCTGGGAGTCGCCCACCACCAGCAGGCGGGCCTCTGGCAGACGATCCCGAAGGATCTCCATCGCCTTGAGCAGGTACACCAACCCCTTCTGTTCCATCAGCCGGCCCACGGTGGCTATCAGGGGGGCATCGTGGGGGATGCCGAGTTCCGTGCGCAGCCTCATGCCATTCTCGGCCGTGGCCGTCGTACCGGGCTGGATGCCATAGTAGACACGAGTGATACGTTTGGGGTCAACCCTCCCCACGGAGGTGACGTAGCGGCCGACGTAGTCGGATAACACCACAACCCGCCGGTCCAGCCGCGAGAGGAGGCCGTGGACCGTGGCCACCCTCGGGTTCTGGAGGGCGGCCTCGTCGTTGTGCTTGGAGGCGAGGATTACCGGCGTTCGGGCCAGCACTCCGGCGAGGGCGCCGTAGCTGTCGGCCTTCAGCAGATGGGTGTGGACAATCTGGTAGCGGCCTCGGCGCAGGATGCCTGCCAGTCGAGGGATAAGCAGGGGCGAGAACGTCTGGCGTGTGGAGAGGTCGAATAGCTGGGCACCGGTTGACTCGAACTCCTGTCGCAGCGTGGGGTTCTTGAAAAAGGCCACGTCGGTGGTATGGCCACGCCCGCGCAGCCCCTTCACCAGCGAGAGAAGATGCTTCTGAGCCCCTCCCATATCGAGGGAGGTCACGACGTGCAGAACCCGGAAGGGGCCGCTGCCGGACTCCCTCACGCCTTCCGTTCCAGCGCCGCCTGGTAGGCGGAGAGTGTCTTGTCCGCCTGATGCGCCGCGGTGAACTGCTCCTTGACCCTGAAGTACCCGGCCGCGCCCATGGCCGAGGCTTTGTCTTCGTCGGTCAGCAGCTCCTGCAACCTGGAGGCCATCAGATCCACGTTGCGCGGATCGATGACGTAGCCGGTCACCCCGTCCACCACCACCTCAGGAGGGCCACCGAAGCAGGTGGTGACCACCGGCTTCTTCATGGCCATCGCCTCGATGTTGATCAGGTTGAATGGCTCACGATAGAGAGATGGTGTGATGCAGACGTCCGCGAGGGCGTACGCGGCTTTGAGGTCCTCGCCAGATAGCCAGGGCAGGAAAACCGTCCGATCCTCCACACTCAGCTTGTGGCCCATCTGGAGGATATAGGAGATGTAGTCCTCGCTGCTGCCCAGTACTAGGAAGACAAAGTTGAGTTCCCGAGGTAGCTTGCCCAGGGCGGCCACCGCCTGGTCGATCCCTTTGGCATGGCTCACCCTGCCGCCGAACAGGATGACCTTCTTTCCCTCCAGGGCGTGGCGGCGGGCGAAAGTCCGGACGTGCCCCTGGCTCACGACCATGGAGTCCGGGTCGATCCCGTTGTGGACAACGCTCACGCTCTCTGGGGCAAAGCCGTTGGCAACCAAATCGTCTCGTAGAGCCGAGCTGACCGCCAGAATGCGGGTGCCGGACTTGGTAACCTCCCTGCGGATCAGGGAGTTGCGGAAGGGGAAGAATCGGAGCCTCTGGCAGTGCGCACACTGAGATGCCGACACTGCCATGGCTCCTTCCGGCGGCAGGCAGTCGAACTTGCCGCTGCAGAATAGCTGGTGGTCGTGGGCCGTGAGGATTACCGGCACTCCCTGTTTCTTCGCCTCCATGAGAGACTGGAAGGAGAGGTGGGTGTGGATGTTGTGGGCGTGGACGATGTCTGGGTTGAACTCGGCGATGTTCCTCCCAACCTGGCTCACGACCATCGGGTTGTAGACGGCCATGAGGTTCCGCAGTCTCAGCGGGTACTTCGAGAAGATGCGGCGAACGTGGACCCCCCTCACGGTGTCGCTGATCGCCTGGGACTTGTCCTGTACAGTGGTGAGGGCACACACGGAATGGCCGCGCCGGGCGATCTCGGAGGAGAGCCGTTCGGCGGCGATGTCGGCTCCACCCTTTGTGTTGGGTGGGTAGTAGTCGGAGAGGACGAGTACCTTCATGGTTAGGCGGTGCTCCAGTTCCGCGTCATTGCGGTCACTTCAGATTTGGTATTATACCCCAGCAGCCATGCTGGGCTAAAGGAAACCACGTGAATCCTGCCACACCTCCCCCCAAAGGACGTTTCCCCGGGTGCGCTCTAGCCTTGAGGCTGGCTGAAGCCCCGCGGCGCTTGCTGGGCCGCCGTTTTGCCAGAGAGGTCCTCACCCTCCAGGTCGGCAGCTTTGCCACCATGGGGATCCAGTTCGTCACCTCGGTGGTTATCGCCAACCTGCTGGGCCCGCACCCCCTCGGCGTCTACTATCAGGCGCGGGCCCTGCTCGATTTGGTCAATATGCTGGCGAACCTGGCCGTTGGCCAGGCGCTCATCACGCCCCTGGCCGCGGCACACGCCCAGAAGAACCGGGAAGAGTCGTTGCGGATCATCGCCTACTTCCTGAAGATGGGGCTCACCGTTAGCCTGGTCACCTCGGCCGTGGGGCTGCTGGCGGGCAGCTACCTGGGAGCGGTCTTCCTGGATGACCCCCAGATCGGTGATCTGGCCAGGGTGCTGTTCGTCACTCCCCCTCTCCTGACCCTGTTCAATATGGCGACCCTGGCGTTCCAGAGCTCCCGGCAGGTGGGCCGCCTTACCCTGCTGGAGAACGGCTACCTGATATCCACCAGCCTGTTGAATGTCGCGGTGGTGATGCTGGGGGGAGGGGTCAACGAGCTACTTTACTCCGTGGCATTCGCCACCCTGCTGACCGCGGTGGCATCGCTATGGATGTACAGTCGCGCGCTTCCCAAGATGCCGAGCTTCCCCACGCTGCTGGAGATTGTGAAGGCTGCCCCCGGGGTTCCCCTTCGGCGCTACTTCGCCTTCAGTGCCCTGGTGAGCGTGGACAAGAACTTTGCCAATCTGATCTCCCTGGCCCCGACCATCCTGCTGGGTCGGTGGGCAACCGCCGTGGATGTTGCCTACTACAAGGTGGCCGCCAACCTCACCGTCACCCTGCTCTCGGTGCCCATGTCGCCCATATCCAGGAACCTCTACGCCAAGCTGGCGGAGGTGCGGGTGAAGGCGCCGTGGCGGCTTGGGCGGGTGCTGGTGCAGGTGACCCTGGGCAGCCTGGCCATCTCCGGGGGCTTCGCTATGGGGCTGATGTTGGCCGCGCCGTTCATCATCCAGATTTACAAGCCGGCCTACCTGCCGGCGCTGGCCGCGATGTACGCCCTCGGGGTCCGCTGCGCGCTGCTAGGCTTTGGGGTGGGGCTGGGGCCTCTCTACCAGGTGCTGGGCCGGATGAAGTTGGCCATCGCCTCCAAGATCGTTCCTGCCCTGGTGATGCTGGGGACCGGATACCTCCTTATCCCTCCCCTCGGGGCCGTTGGCGCGGGATGGATGGTGACCCTAACCTACCTGTCGGGGGATATCATCAGCGCCTGCCTGATGTGGTGGATTCTGAAGCAGAACCGGGCGGCGGTGCGGTCAGCGGAAGGGTAGGCACGGGGGAGTGGAGAGAACTGAACGGGAGGCACAGGATAGGATCCGGATTTTGCGTTTTCAGTACCCAGCACCCACCTTCGCCCCCGCGGCCGCGTATGCCTTCAGGCAGCGGCGAGCGACCAGATCCCATGTCCAGTTCTCCAGCACGTGCTGTCGGGCTGCCTTCCCCATGCCTCGGGCGCGCGCCGGGTCGTCCAGAAGCCGGTACAGACGGTCCGACAGCGCCTCAGAGTCGTTGGGCGGCACCACGAAGCCCGTCTCCCCCTCTACCACTGCCTCGGGCATGCCCCCCACGTTGGTGCACACCACCGGCGTCTCGCAGCCCATCGCCTCCAACAGGCTTATCCCGAGAAGCTCCGGCTGCTTGTGGGTGACACCGTCCCAGGATCGGTAGACGGAGGGCAGCACGCACACCGTCGCGGCGCCGTACTCCTGTATGATCTCGCGGTCGCCGGCGTCGTTGACGAAGGTCACCTGCTTCCCCTCGGCTAGCTTCCGTAGGTATGCGAAGTACTGTTGGTTGTAGACCCTGCCGATCACCTTGAGCGGGGTGTCTGGCCGCACTGCCTGGACCAGGTAGTCGATCCCCTTATGGGGCATGATCCGCCCCACGTACAGCACGGATCGTTGTCTTTCCACGTCGGCCGGCTTGAAGAGCTCGGGGTCGATGCCAGAGCCGATCATCGTGGTCTTGCCCGCCATCTCTGGGAAGAAGGTGGCGGAGAAGGCGGAGACCGGCAGGAAGCCGGTGAGGCGGTCCGCGATCCGCAGCCTGCGGGAGTAGTTCTTCCCACCACCGCCGTGGTCTGTGGCGAAGCTCTTCTTCCCCAAGATGGAGCCGAGCAGGACGGCCATGTTGGTCATCAGGGTCTGATACTGGTGGCAGTGGATCACAGCGGCGCCGGGCAATTCTCGCAGGAACCAGGGCGAAAGGGGGTTGACCCGTTTCTGGTCGACATAACGAATGATCGGGTAGATCCTGGTGGTGAGGTTGCCCTCTCGCCGTACGGAGCCTCCCCGACCGAAGGAGATCAGGGTTGTGGGAACGTAACGGGCCATAGCCCGGCTCAGCTCCGTGGGATAGCGCTCTCCGCCCCCGACCACTGCCTGGTCGGCGAAGGGGATTGGGGCCAACTGCAGTACTGAGGTCAACTCTCGATCACCTGACTAATCAAAGCGGTAGACACGAACGGTTGGACCCGGCCTCTCGTGCTCCATGACGTGCCAAAAGGGCGTGTAGCTGTCGTCCAGCGAGTAGGCGGCTGAGCGCCCCCCATAGCCCTCGGCGAAAGTGGCTACAAGATGACCCTCCTCCTCCGTAGGTTTGTACATTTCTGGCAGAACAGAGAGGTCTCCGACTCCTCGGCGGATGCCGTCGTAGCCGAAGCTGCTGATCACCAAATAGAGCGGGCGCCGCAACTCTGATTTCCAGGAAGCAGGGTCCTTCCGCGGGTCAAACCACTGGACTTCGAGGTTGCCGAAGCTAGACCATCCCTGGGATTTCCTGAGGTCCGAAATGTCGTCGAGCAGTACTACCGAGCCCTTGGGCAGGTTGGTTGAGAACCAGCGGTCAAGCATTACCCGGGTGTCTGGTCGGCCGCTGATCAGATCGCTTTGCACTGAGAAGACTGCCGGCTGGACGAGGACGATAGCCAGGAGGGCTGCCATGGCAATGCCGCGGTAGCGGACAACGGTGATCCTCTCAGCAATCCACTCCATGCCGTAGCCGGCCAGGATCGCTAGAAACGGAAGATCGGGGATGTCGAAGCGGGCAAAGAACAGCTGTTGAGTTGACATGAAGGCGATGTAGACGGCCGGAAATGCGCAGACCAGAGCGAGACGCGCCGGAGACCGGCGCAGCAGGACCAGGACACCTAGCAGAACAAGCAGTACGGGGACCAAACCAAAGCCCTGCACCAGCGTGGTCAGGTGCATCCACCAGGTAGGCAGGATCGTCTGGCCGAACCATGGTCTGGGCCCGTTTCCTACCTGCACGGTGAACTCGCGGATGAAGTTGGGCCAGTCCAGGATGCTGAAGGGGGTGCCGAGGACAAAGGCTGCGGCCGAGATCGCGTAGCTCGCCACCAGCGGGGCCAACCGGCGTGGAGCAAGCATCGATCGAAGTCCGATGCCCTTTTGTCTGGCCATGTGAGCTGCGAAGATTGGGAAGATGAACATGCCCGCATTGTACTTTGTGGATGTGGCCAGTCCCCCCAGAATCCCCGCCCACAGGTAGTGTTTCAGACGGCCGGTGTGGTAGAGCCTGACCGCATACAGGAACGATGCGGCGGCGAAGAAGGTGGCGGCGACATCGTTGGTGCCGTAGTGGGAGTTGCGAACGTGGAGGAAGCACACGGCGAGGATGCTCCCGGCTAAGAGCCCTGCGCGGCGGCCGAACAGCTCCTTCCCGGCCAGGTAGACAAGCAGAGCTGTGGCAGCCCCCATTATCGCTACCAGGCTTCGAGAGGCTAGTACCACAAGATACATCCCGGTTGGGTCGGACACTTGACGGCCGAAGTACTCTGCGAAGACCCGGAACGTCTCGAAGAGGCCCCCACCCAGCAAGTTGAACAGCGCCATATCCAGGTAAATCATCACGCTGGGGTTGATGAAGCGGTGGGGATTGGGATCTCCATGGGCCCATGACATCATGGAGGCGGCGAGGTAGGCGCGTTCGTCGTTGTGGAGCTGGAAGGGCAACTGCCAGTCGATACTCCAGAGCCTGAGCAATAGAGCCACAGCTAGAATGGCCGCCACATCGAGATGTTGGACCAGCCATCGACGGACGAGTATCGCTACGACTGTTGCCTGCAGGGCTGCCGGCACCACCACCAGCAGGACAATGGTCATGGGCCTGTAAACCGCCAGCCCGTAGGCGCTGCTTGAAAACAGGTAATTCACCGCGTCGTCGGCGTATACCGCTCGAATCACTACGAGTCCCATCAATAGCGGCAGGTGGCAGATGGCTCCCAGCTTCAGCGCCCGACCCCTGGACATGCCGGCATTGCGTCGAAGCAATTCGGAAAAGAGCAGCCCCCAGACGGTGAGCAGCAGAGAGCCGCAGAGGAATACTCCGATCCACGGTAGGCTCGCCGAGGTTGGGGAAGTGCGGCCCGCGATGGTGACCGCCGCTGTAAGCCCACCTGAGGCGGAGGCAAAGGCGATGGTGCCTAGTGGTATGAGTCCACCCGCGATGCCCAGATCTCGCCCCCGGCGCGGGGTTTTAGGGTTGGGGGACTTGCCAGAAGGGATCATTCGCTCGCTCTCTCTTCAACCGATGGATTTCCAGGGGCTGAGCACATCCCTAGCGGTAGCTGTTCTCCATCCACTTGGGATCGAAGTTGTCCAACCGCTTTTCCGGATAGACGAAGGCCGGATCCTTGCGCGCCACCACCGTGATGCTGGCACCGAAGCGGCGGGTTATGGGAGAGGTGATCGCCTGAAGCTGCGGGTTGCCCAAATCCAGCGACACCGATTCAATAAGCTTGAATCCCGCCCTCTCGATGGTGAAGACGAAGGTGTCCGGTGTATATGCGTTGATGTGCTCCGATGCCTCGTAGCCCAGCGGGCGCCCGAGCATCTTGACTCCTGCCCGCACCGGCCAGGGAGGGATCACCGGCACCTTCGCCACCAGCAGGCCATCGGGGGCAAGCACCCGGTGCAGACGGTTCAACAGCAGGTGGGGCGCCACCATGTGCTCCAGGAGGTTGGCGCACCAGGCCGCCTGGAATGACTCCGGCGGGATGGGGAGGGCGTCCTCCACGTTGCAGTCCACTATCTCGAGGCCAATGGAGACGGCCAGTCTCCGACTCGTCTCGTTGGCGTCCAGGCCGATAGAGCCGGGACCAAAGTGGATAAGGTAGTGCCCGTAGCCGCAGCCCACGTCCACCACCCGCATCTCACCCAGGTGGTGCCGGTCGACGATCTGGAGGAAGGCGCGGGGCACGGTGGCGAAGAACTTCCGATAGATCCTCTCGTTCTCCGCCCTCTCGAAGCAGCCTCGCTCCATTACCCTTTGCCTTACCTGGGACAGATCCAAGCTATTCCCTCCTTGAGGTTGATGACAGAGTCGCCTCATACTGCTCTATCAGCTTGGCGGACGTCACGTCCCAGCTCATCAGGCTGGCACGCTGGTACCCAGCCGCCCCCATCCGAGCCGACAGCTCCGGGTCCTTCAGCAGCCTCACCATCGCTTCGGCCGCCGCCTCGGGCTGCCCCTGAGGCACCAGGAGCCCCGTCTCACCCTCCACTATCGCCTCCTCGGCGCCGCAGCCGTAGCTGCCCACCACGGGCTTGCCGCAGGCGTTGGCCTCCAGATAGATCAGCCCGAAACCCTCGAACTGGGTTCCCAGGGTGAGGGGGGTGAGCGCGAATAGGGCACACCCGCGATACAGGGCCCTCAACTGCTCGTCCTGGACCTGCCCCAGGAAGTGGACGCTATCGGCAACGCCCGCCTTTCGAGCGGATTCCAGAAGCTGCTCGTGGAAGTCGTCGTCGTGGACCATGCCGACGATGTAGTACTCCAGGTCGGGCACGGCCTTTTTCGCCAGGGCGAATGCCTCCAGCGATACGCTGTAGCCCTTGCGTGGTTTGATGGGGCCGACGGACAGTATGTATCGGCCTGAGGGCGTAAGGGCGGGGTCCGCGTGTGCCTGGAACCGCTCGAAATCCACCCCCTCGGGAACCACTCGGGTGACCACGCTGCTCACCTTTTCCCGAAGCCGCCGCTCGGTGAAGCGGCTGACGCAAAGCACTGCCGAGGCCCGCTTGTAGGCGTAGCGCAGCAGCAACGCATCCTTTCGTCGGGTGAGCGGGTAGATCGAGTAGGTACCGTGAGCGGTGATCAGTTGTGGTCTCTTTCCAGCGGCTAGAGCCGCCACGGGCGCGTAGGGCTCGGTGATGCAGTGCACCACGTCGCAATCGGAAACCAGCCGGGACACCGTCCGCCAGTTCGTGAGGGTGGTGCTCAGAAGGCTCCTGGTCTCCCACAGAAATGAGGAGATGGAGTGGTGGTCCGGGTGCTCGATCAGGTCGGTTTCGGTGCAGAGCCTCTTCGGTGAGAGGATGCGCAGGTCAGCACCATGTCTCAGCAGCGCGCGAATCACCGCAATGGAGTAGCGACCCCATCCATGCTTGTACGACAGCTCGTCCGTGAGCAGACAGATCTTCACCGAGATACCTCGTAAACCAGGATCGTTGGCCCCGGCCTCTCTACCCGAAACAGCTCCGAGATGGGGTCCTCCATGTTGTTCAGAATGTCCGACGGGGCGTATCCGGCGTCGGCCGATGGGGCGAAGGTGGCCAGCAGCCGGCCGTTCTTCGCCAGGTAGCTCTTGAGGGCCAGGTGGCTCACATGCTCGGACTTCCAGCGGAAGTCGGTCACCACGAAGTATCGATGGCTATGGGTCGCGAGGTAGGGAGTAAGTTTATCTGCCGTGGGGGATGTGTCTATCAGGTTGAGTCGGGTGATCCGGAAGGCTACCTCGCCCGCGGGGAGCCCTTTCTCGAGTATCCACTGGTCCCTGGCCCCCAGGCTCTTCGGGTTCGCCTGCTGCTGCGCTCGCAGTGTCTCCAGGTCGGAAGTGAGCGGGGGCGAGTAGGATTCCACCGCCACATCGGACCCCGCCGGGAAGTTGCGCTCGATCCACTCCGTCGCAAGTGTCCGCGTATCCTTCTGGGAGAGGAGCCAATCGTAGCGCAAGGAGGGCAGGGAGACAAGGAAGAGCAGGAGCAACGATAGGCTTGCCAGCGCTGTGGTCGCGCCCCTACCGGATCCCAGGCGTCGATAGAGCCATCTCCCCGCTGCCTCAACCGCCACCCCTGCGGGTAGTGCCCACACCGCCACGGCCGGGAGCATGTAGCGCTGCTCCAGGCTGGGGGCAGCGGCGGAGAACATGAAGTAGTGGAAGAAGGGATAGACCAGCACGAGTGCCGCGGTGGCGCGGAAGCGGCGAGCTACCAGGATGGCTCCGGCAAAGCCCAACAGGGTTATGGCCGGCTCGTAGGCTATCGTGGCCTCGGCGAAGAATGGGAAGCCGCCCTTTTCGGAAAAGAAATTCTCGAAGTGCCCCCGGATCTGTCCACCGATGGAGGAGTCGCCGGTGGACTGGAAAGAGGCGAACTGCCCGAACTGCAGCAAGATGTAGGGATTTAGGACGAAGAACACGACCGGCGCCAGCAGAACGGTTATCAGCATTGGCATGTGAAGACGCCAATCCAGCAGCCTGACCCCCCGGTTTCGGAGCAGCATCAGGTGGGCGATCAGCGGGAAAAGCATCACCAGGAAGCCGTTGTAAGATGTGGCGGCGGTCAGCCCTATAAGCAATCCGCAGATCCAGTAGTCGCGGCGGCGACCCCTCTCCGCCAGATCCATCGAAAACCACAGCACCACCAGGGTCAGGAGGGTTACCGGGGCCCAGTGGCGGGCCTGGTGCGACATCTGGACGTGCATTACGCTGGCAGCCAGCAGGGCCGCGGCGGCGACCCCCGCCCAGCGGCCGTACAGCCGCTTACCTACCAAATAGGCCATCGGGATGGTCGCCGCGCCAGCCAGGGCCACTGTCAGCCGCGGCAGCAGGTAGAAGAAGGTGGGGTCGATAAAGGCGTACTCTTTGAACTGGGCGATAGAGGCGAAAAGCCCCGTCAGCCGTCCCACCACCAACAGCCCCAGGTACTCTCCGGCGAAGAGGTACATCATGAGGGCGGGATAGATGAAGGTGTTTGGCTGCAGGCTGCTGGTAGACCCCATCCGCAGTGCGCCGCCCACCATTGTGCTTTCGTCCGGCACGTACTGGTTGGGCAGGCCGTGGCCCAGGGCAAACAACCGCAGGGCAAGGCCGAATATGGTCAGCAGGACGACCGAGCCGACCACCCAGCGAATGCTGAGAACTGAGTGGTGGGTGCTGATCGGTGCGTCCTGCGTTCTGGGTTCTGGGTTCTGGGAGGATTGCCCTTCCACATGAGAAAGGTCCTGGGTAATGGACATGACCGGCTCTTTTGATGGCTCATGGCTGATGACTGATGGCGTACCGCCGTCTGGTGCCTGTTTCTCCATGCTTTAGAGGTACGCCGCCTTGCAGCAGCGCGTGCAGATCGGCAGCAAGTTCTTGCCCATCAGCAACTTGCGGTAGCGCCGGTACTCCTCGGAGTTCCAGATCTCCTCCACTGGTTGCTCCAGCAGGTTGCCGAAGGGGCGCCGGATCACGCCGCAGTGGTGGGCGTTGCCCAGGTGGTCCAGCCGGAAGGTGGGACTGTCGGTCACCAGTTTGGCGCAGACGAGCTGAAGGTTCTTGGCCGCAGTGCCGTGATAGTAGTCGGACAGCCGGCGAGACCACACGTCCGGGCTGAAGACGGGATATACCCCCAGCCTGCGCCCCTCGCTCTTCAGCCGGTCGATGGCGGCCACCAGCTCCTCGAAGCTGTACTCGAACTCCTCCCGGACGTTTGTGCAGATCTCGTAGTCGCTGGGCTCCCACCCCATCTCCTTCTGGAGGATCTGGTGGGTCTTCTGCACCTGAGCCTGGGTGTACACCTCTTCGAATATGTAGTGGACGAAGGGGATGCCCAACTCCTTGCACAGCCGCAGCACCGAGGCGAGGTCGTGCAGATTCTCTTTCAGGATCACGGCGTTGACGCTTACGGTGAAGAAGGGCAGCGTCTGCCTGATGGCCTTGACGGTGCGGGCGAAGGCGTAGGGCCGGCGCCGGATCTCATTGTGAAGCTCCTCAGAGCCGTCAACGGAGAAGCCGATCCACTCGATGTTGTCGTATCGGCGCAGCTTCTCGATTCCGTCGGCGTCCAGCAGGGTGCCGTTGGTCATCAGGCTGGTGGGGATCTTCCGCTTCCAGAGGTAGTCCAGAAGGTCGTAGATATCCTTCCGCATGAAGATCTCGCTGCCCACCAGTTTGGCGTCGGCAACGTTGACCCGATCGTAAGCGGCGATCATCTGGTCGAGGGTCAGCTCTTTGACGCCCCCCTCGTCCTCGCGGAAGTCCCCCTGGTAGCACATCTTACAAGCGAGGTTACATAGGATGGTGGGCTCGTGCCCTATGGAGAATGCGGTGCCCGCCTCAACCCTCTGGTCATCCTGGAGCATTTCATTGTACCTGCCTGCCAGGTAACCGCGTCGCTTCCGGAACTGGTAGTCGGCGTAGGGCTGATAAAGCCAGCCGAATAGGGTGGGCCTGCCCGCGATTGCTCTCTTGGCGAACTGTGAGATGGATGGCACTTGACGGTCTCCCTTCCGGCCGCAGTATCCCCAAGCGGACGTCGAAAGTCAAGGTGAGGGCGCGTTTCGTTGCCTGCCCGGCAAGCCGGTGCTACAATTCCGTCGCCATAGATACTTCTTCCAGGACCAACCCCAAGTTGACCCAACCCTCATCCTTTGGCCCGTCTGCTCGGGCCGATGCAGCCCCGATCCGCCGGCCGGGGCCGATGGCGCGCGTACTCGATCGCCGCCTGGACCTGCTGGGCATTGCTTTCCTCTTCGGCCTCGCGCTGCTGCTCTCGTCGCGGCAGATCCTGTTCGGCGGGACCTTCTACGACTACGATATCCTATTGATGAGCATCCCCGCATACTCCTGGTTCGCCGAGGGGCTCAAGCAGGGTCAGTTCCATATATGGTCGCCGGACGTGCTGGGCGGCTTTCCACTGTCCTTCGCCATCTACACCTTCCTGTACCCGCCGGATATCCTGCTGCTGCGATTGCTGGATGCCGCGCGGGCCTTCCACCTCTCCCTGGCTCTGCACCTGGGGTTGGCAGGGGCCTGCTGCTACTGGTACTGCCGGGTGCTGGGGATGCGGCGACTTCCCTCGCTATTGGCTGCGGTTGCCTTCCAGATGGGCAATCAGGTGCTCACCTGGCAGTCCAACGGCTTCATAACCAAGACCCTCTTCGTTCTGCCGTCCCTGCTGGCGTCTATCGAATTGACCTTCGGCCGCGGCGCTCGCTACTGGTTGCTGCTTCCGGTGATCGTGGGGGTTGGGCTGCTGGGAGGCTACGCACAGGTAGTGCTGTACGGGCTGGCCGCGGCCGGTGTCTACGCGCTGGTGGTTGCGCACGTCTACAAGAAGTCTCTTGGCCCCCGGAGGGCCGCCTGGCGTCTCGGCCTTCTGGCGATCGGCGTTGCCCTGGGCTTTGGACTGGCCGCGGTTCGAGTGGCGCCGACCCTCGCGGCGACCTCCCTCTCCACCCGGGGCGGCGGAATGGACTTTGCGCGCTCCGCGGTGGACTCCATCGAGCCAAGGTCGCTTGTGGCAGGCTACCTGCTCCCGGCGGTGTTCGAACTGCCCGGTATGGCCGCTGCCAAACCAGACTACGTCGGCATTCCCGTACTGATGCTCGCCTTGCTGGCGATTGCGGCCTGGCGACGGTTGGACCGAGTGGCGGGGTTTCACCTGGCCCTGGCCACCGTGGCGATGGCCCTCTCCCTCGGCAGTTACACCCCGGCTTATGGTCTGTTGTTGAAACTGCCCTTCTTCTCCTGGTTCCGAGAGCCCGATCGATTCTCTCCGGTAGCCGCTCTCGCCATAGCTGTCCTTGGAGCTTGGGTGCTGGACCGCGGGCTGGTGCTGGACCTGCCCGCCCGCCGGAAGCTTTTCAAGGTTGCCATGGGCCTGTCTTCACTCCTCGTGCTGGCAGCGGCCACCGCGATGCTGCTCAGTCTGGCCTTCCAGTTCGGCCCTGATCCCCTCTCCAACGCCTTGAGGAGCGCGGCTGGGGCGGGGGGATGGGATGCCCTGAACCTGCTCCGCCCACGGGTCGGAGTCGCCGTACTCTGCCTCGTCCTGAGCCCGCTGCTCATCGTGGCATGTGCTCGCCGCTGGATCTCTCACGAGGTTCTGGAGTGGTCGGCCCTGGCGTTGAGCGCGGTCACCCTCTTCGTTATTGGCTGGATCCAGAACCCCTGGCTGCCTCCCTCCGCGCTATACGAGCCTCCCGCTATGTTGAAGTCGCTCAAGGCGGATCCCGAGCCGTTCCGCATCTTCTCCTGGACCCCACGCTTCAGCACCTACAACGTTGGGGTGTTCTACAGGGGCCAGATCGGCTTTCCACAGCCCTCCCAGCAGTTCGAGGAGCGCTATCTCCGGCAGTTCATTCCACCTAACCTGGGCATGCTTTTCGGGGTGTCCACGGCGGAATGGTACGATGCCCTGCAGACCACTCGCCAGGCGCTCTTTGCCAACTACATGGGCAGCGAGCGGGCGGAGACGGGCCACTACGCCAACGGCGATTTCGTCGACTGGAATGTGCAGAGCATGAGCCTGCAGGCCAGGTTGAAGCTGCTGGCTGCCTTCAATGTGAAGTACATCACCCACGCTTTTCCCATCGACGACCCACAACTCGAACTGGTTGACCAGACCGGCGTGCAGATCTACCCCGAGCACCCCGCGGAGGCGAAGGTTTACCTCTATCGGTTGAAGGACGTCATGCCCAGGGCCTTTGTGGTTCCGGCGAGCCAGTACATGCCCGTGGACAAGGGGGTGCTGGAGGCGCTGATGGCCGGCACCGTCAATTTGCGGGAGAGGGTGATCCTGGAGCAGCAGCCGCCATCCCTGCCGGGGCCTCCCCTCACCGCATCGGGTTCGTCCACTGAGATCGTGGGATACGGTGGAGAGCGGGTGACTCTGAGGGCCAAAACCGACGGCTCCGGTTATCTCGTGCTGATGGACTTCCTTCTTCCCGGTTGGAGCGCCACGGTGGATGGCCGGCCCGCGCCGATAGTGGCCGGCAACTACGCCGGAAGGGCGGTGCCCATTCAGGGGTCGGGGGATCACATCGTGGAGTTCAATTACCGGCCGCCGCTGCTGTACGAGGGCCTTGCCGTGAGCCTGGTGAGCCTGATGGTGTTGGTCGCCGCTGCGGTTGTCCCCAGGGCGTGGATCAAGAAAGGCGCCTAGTGCCCGCTGGCTCCCCCCTCTTCAACGGGCCCAGTGCGTAGATCAGGCCGGACAGTACCACCATCAGGGTTGTCCAGTGGTATGGCTCCGACAGATTTGTGAAGTGCAGATCCACCGCATCCATCCTCCCCTGGGTATCGCGACGCAACTCCTCGCCCGTTCTAGGGTCGTTCTTGCCCGGAAGGGGAGTCGAATAGGCGAAGACGTCGGTCAGGAGATAGCTGCTTCCGGTCCAGAGTAGGCTCGCCTGGCCCTCGAAGTGCGGTTCCGGGCGGGCCAATCGCTCCACCTCGTAGTAAATGACTGCACAGAGGAGGGCGACCAGGGCTACCACTAGCGCTGTTCGCAGAGGCTGACGGGCCATTTGGATCCCAGCAGCCCGAATACCCGTGTGGAGAGCATAGGCTATGGTAAGCACCACGAACGGAATGCCCGAGGACCAGTGGCGGAGCGCGTCTACAGGGGTATAGGACATGAGAATGATAGGGTGAAGTAGCAGGCTGGTGGCGATGTACCCAACCCCGAGAAGGGGGATGAAGAGCAGCGCCGGACAGTTCTTTAAGATCAGCAGCCCTCCGGCAATGATCGTTATCACTATTGCCACCCCTGCCACAGCCAGAGCGGGAGCCGGTAGTCCGATGGCCTGCTCGTACCAGGGAAGGGCGAAATAGTGCAGGTAGCTGAGATTGGCGTCCAGGTGCTCGAGACCGACAGTGCCTCCGAAGGTTGTGGGCCAGAAGCTGCCAGCAACGGACCGATAGGTCAGAGCAAAAGGGGCAATCACCAGAAGATATGCCAGCACTGCTCCCCAGAACTGCCTCTTTCGGATGTGGAACAGCAAAAGAGTTCCGAGCACCGCGATTGAGAAAGAGAGTCCCTCAGGCCTACTGTTGGCCACAAGCCCGTTGGCAACCCCCATGGCTATCCAGTATCGCCATCGGGTGCTTCCGTTGGCATTTACCGCCAGGGCGGCCAGCGCCAATAGAGTAACGACAAAGAGAGTATCCGGGACCGGCGTTCCCAGGACATGGATTTGATACACCGGAAACAGTGTCAGCAGGGCGCTACATGCATAGCCCGCGATGCGACTGCCCGTGAGATTGCGGCATGCCCAGTACATCGCTAGAGGAAACACCGCGGCGATGGCGGCCAAACCTGCAACCATTCCCGCCGTTGTCGTGCCGAAGATGGAGTAGGAGGCTGCCAGTATTATCGGTAGAAGGGGCATCGCAGGGCTATCAGGCGACATACCCACATCGATTAGGTAGGCTGCTGCTCTATGTACAGGATAGGGATCCCTATTCAGTAGGGCCTGGGCTGCCTCGGAGTACTTGCCGATGTCGTCACCGACCGGTGAAGTGGCGGCTGCTGCCTGCAGTACACCCACCACGACTAGAGATGTGATTATCATCGCAGAGGAACGCTTTGTCAGCGCCTCGCGAACGGCCTGTATTGCGCCTTTGTTGGAATTGAGAATGGCCAGAGAAGCTGCCTGCAGTGTTTCCTGAGCGCAGAGCAGGATCAGGAACGCTGCCACGAACTGCATGTGCTTGTAGGGCCACTCCAGCAATTCGTAGAACTGATCCGACGTGTACGCGAGGATGATGGCCGGCACGGTCAGGATCAGAATGGGAGCCAAGCCCCACGACATGGCACTTCTCCACTCTTTGCCACTGGTTGCGAGCGCCCCAACAGTGCCCCAATGACGCAACTGGTGCAGCGCAACTAAGAGAAACTGGAATCCGAAGACGGCCATCCAGTTTCGGGTCGCTTGCCACGGAAGGGAGCGCTCAGCCAGAAGTAAGGTCCCGAGCCACGCCACGGCGAGGGCGATAGATGCGGAGATGAGCGCGGTAGATATAGCGGTCCATGGTGTCGATAATGGGGAATTAGGGACCGCGGTGGCGTTATCGCCTTTGACGACTGTCGGTTGCATTGTCACCAGCCAACACCACAGGGATTCGGACACCCTCGCGAGCCAAAGTCAATACGGACGGAGACAATGGGCGGGGGCGGCAAGGTTCCGGTTGCCACGAGCATTCTACCAAAAGGTCTCTGCTTCTGCCCGCTCAGTCCCGAGATCGGCCGATCGCTGCAATCGAGCGTTGACTTGGGACTCTGACGCTCTGCTGGACTACCGCACAGAGTCCTTCTCCGATGGTAGCAATCGCCCCGAACAGGACCACCAGAAGTGTGGATACTTCGTACTGGCTCCCCTTGCCCGTGCTGATCGACGAGTAGGGCTCGAAGAACTCCCTGACCATGTCCAGGTGCTTCGGCATGTAGTCGGACTTCGGGTCAATCAGAAGCACTCCGTTCACCCTCGCCTGTGGCATCATGGGAAGCTGATACCGGTGGGCGATCAGGTCGGGGAGTGTCACCCACACGTCGGCGGTCAGCAGTTGATTCGCTCCGGAGCCCCACGTGCGAGAGGGTTGGGCCATCAGGCGCAGCTCGAAGGCGGAGAAGAGCAGCAACAGAATCGCCAGAGCGATGGGGGCGATCTGCGTGGCCCGCGGCTTCAGAATGTGGGGCACAAGTCGCCTGCCGACCTTGGAAATGAGCATCTGGGCCGCGAACAGCAGCGGCAGCATCAAGAAGGCTGTGCCGTAGGAGAGGTGCCGGTAGAAATCGAACCACTGATCCACCCCGCTGACCCTCGGATCCACCGTGAATACTCCGAAGATATGGGCCGCTGTGACGGCGGGGAGCGCTGCCATCTGCCAACACCTCGTGGCGATCCATAGTGTGCCTATCGCCGCGGCCACAACCAAGAAGCAGATCAACGTGATGAAGACCGGGTAGGGCAGGCCGAATGGATCGGCGAAGAAGGGCAGTGTCATTCCGCCGATCCAGTTCAGGTTGCCAACGATATTCTCCAGCGCAAAGGAGGATCCCGCATTTCGGGGCCATGGGATCCCGAAGGTGGAAAGCATGAGTAAAGAGAAGGGCACCGTCGCCGCCAGCAAGACGCCGCCTGCCAGATAGAGCCTCGGTTTCAAGATGTTCGGCAGCAGCGCGACGAACATCGCCCCGACGAACATGATCCCTTCCGGCCTGGTCAACGTCGTGAGCCCCGCCATCAGTCCGAAGCCGGCCCAGAGCCGGTAGCCGGGTTCGGAATTCCGGGTTCTGAGCTCAGAGTTGGGCCCGTCGCTTGGTCCTGTTGTGGTGAGGCCGTTCAGCGGGCTGGGCCCGATGAGATGGAGGAAGAGGTAGCCGGTAGCCGTGAGCAGGGAAACGAAGATGGCGTCCGGGACAGGCGCGTTCAGGGTGTACAGCCTGAGGAATGGGAAGAGCACCATGCTGCAGGCTGCGGCATAGGATAGGGGCCGGTTTAGGCCAGCTTTCCGGAAGAAGGCGTAGACGATCAGCGGGAGGGCGCAGTTAGCGACCAGCGCGGGGAGATGTGCTGCCAGGGTGTCGTGTCCCGCCAGAGTGAACGAGAGCAGCAGAAGCATGGGGAAGGCCGGCAGTTCGATGGAGTAGGGGTACATGCCCCCCTCCACGTAGCTGGGTAGGTGGGCCGTTGCCGGGTATCCAACCCACAAACGTATAGCATCGGCGACGGACCAGTAGCGGCCGAAATCGCCGCCGACGATCCAGAGAAAGGAGGAGCCCTGAAGCAGGCCTATCACGACGAGCGAAAAGGGAAGTGCCCATGGCCGGGCTCTCGTGAGGCCGTGTAGCAGCCGGTGCGCCAGGACCCCGGGTTGCGGGTGGATCACCGCCTCTTGGACCACGACAGTACACAAGATGGCCAGCAGCAAGACCACATCGGGAGTTGGTTGCAGGTAGTAGGCGAGTTGGTGGTTGATCCCGTCGGAGAGGTAGATTGCCGCGCTTCCGACGAACGATAGCGTCAGCAGTGGTGCCTCCACGAGTACTATCTGTCGGTAATTCGGCGTGGACCCTGAGCGGTGAGCGTGCAGCCGACTCGAATAGGCCGATAGCCACGCCATGCACAGGCAGAACAGCAGCGCGAAGAGCAGGAGCCACGGCAGGGTGGCCTGGGCCGGCCACGCCCTGCCCAGCAGGGCCAGACATCCGGCCAGGGCCGTGGAAGCGGCCACCATGACGTTCCATGCGAAAACAGTTGGCCCTGTGGGGCCCGCGGCTCCATTCCCATCTTTGCCTGCTCTACTCTGCACTGCTGGTTCACCTGACAACTGTCAAACCGCCTCCGAGAAGAAGTCCAAAATAGATTTGGCCCTGGCGGCCCACGAGTAGCGCTGAACTTCAGCGTAGCCATTGTCGGCCAGTTGCCGCATCAACCCAGGGGAGGCCACAACAGTCCGGATCCCGGCGGCCAGCGCCTCGGGGTCGTCCGAGTCCACAAGCCAGGCCGTTTCCCCGTGTTTCAGCACCTCCTCTATCGCCGGCAGGCGGGAGGCCACGATCGGCCTGAGCGCCGCCATGTACTCGAACAGCTTCATCGGCGAGGTGTAGCGGGACGAGGCAGCGGAGCGGCCGGAGTTGGGCAGCACCACCAGGTCGGCCGCGGCCAGATAGGTGGGTATCCTGTCGGGGGAGACGTGTCCGGTCCCTTTTACCCGACTCAGCTCCTCTTTGGCAAGGAATCGTTGGAAAGCCAACGAGTCTTCCTCCGTGCCCCCGACGATGTAGGTGAGGTAGTTCTCCGGCAGGAAACGGGACGCCAGAGCCAGGGTGTGGGCCCCCTTCCAGGGGTACAAGTGGCCGGTGTAACACACCATTACGGCTTCGCGCGGGATGTCCAGCGCTCGCCGTGCCTCGTCCCTCTCCGGCTGGGAGCGGAAACGCTCCAGGTCCACGGCGTCGGGCGCCACCAGTATCCTGTCTCGCCCTATCCCCAGCGCCTCGTACTCGTCGGCCAGCCCCCGGGTTATGCAAACCATGCCGGCCATCCGCCCAACTGTCGAGAGGTGAAGCCTCTGTTTCAGTCCCGGATTCGGGAAGGTGTGGGCCTCGTACACCGACCTGGAACGCACGGAGCCCGGCGCCATCCCCAGCAGCACGGTCGATAGTGGATCCCGGGAGTAGTAGAGATCCGCCCGGTGGCCGGCCAGGTATCCCGCGACGGAGAGACTGAAGCTGGAGGATTGTAGGGCGAAGGCCGCCGGCTGCAGTCTCCCCGGTGCCAACTCCAGGGTATCTAAGCAGGGTAGCCTGACGATGGGGAATCGGTCTGGGATGCCGAAGTAGGCGAAGGGGTCCGCCACCTCGCGCATCACTTTGGGCTGTAGTCTGCGAGGCACCACCAGTCGCACCTCAGCCCCCTCCTGTTGGAAGGCCCTGCACATCTGCATCACCTGAAGGCTGTTGGCCTTCTCGCTGGGGATCCGGTTGTTGGCCAGGTAGATCAGTCTCAACTGTACTCGATATCCATGGCGAATCCTGCCGGTAGCGGACCGTATTCCAACAGGTGATCGGTGCCATCTCGGCTCAGCGCCAGCGGAACCTGGCCCCCCACCCGCGGTGAGGATTCGGCATCCGGCAGCCCGATCCGGAGCACCAGCCCGTCGATCTCCTCGGGGGCTTCCATCCTCCAGCCGACGCGACCGTCCATCAGGGGTGAGAGCCGCACGGCCTCTCGGGCTTTCCACCAGCCGGCGATCTCGTTGGCCGGTGCGACGTAGCACTGGTTCTCAGCCAGCCAATCCAGGGCGGACTCGTAGAGGCTGCCGCCGCCGGGAAACTCGGGATCAAAAAAGCTGGTGTTGTGCCACAGCAGCGTTGCGAGGCCGTTCACCGACCGTGTCTGCCTGAGGACGGTCTCCATCGCATCCTCGGCATCCGCCCCCCGCAGCTTTCTGTACTTCGACAGGCTCATGTCCATGATCGCCAGCGGGATCTCCAGCAGCCCCATGGGCCGGTCCGCCACCAGGTCGTAAGGGAAGAAGGGAAAGGCATGCCCACCCCGGAAGCCCTCCCGGTCGGAGAAACCCAGCGTGGCATCGTACGCGAATCCAACGGACTCCTGCGCCCTCCACGAATCAGGCGCTCGGAAGCGCAGGAAGTGGTTTCGGTGTCCGACAACGGCATGGCCTAGCTTTCCTTCCAACTCCGCTTTCAATGACCTCAGCATCTCGACATCGACGCTCGAGAGGTAGCTGCCGTGCAGCCCGATCTCGCAGCCCGATCCCTCCAGCTTGGCCATCAACTCCGCGATGGATGGCTCTACCAGGCTGTAGACGGCGTCCTCCGGGTGGCGGTTGCCGGCCATGAAGTAGTAGGTAGACCGGTAGCCCCGCGCTTCCTCCATGGTCGTGATCCGGTCGAAGCTCCAGTAGGGGTCCTTATCCGAAGCGGCCGTGCCGGCAATGGTGGAGATCTGGGTAGCGGCGCGGCCGAGTCGGCCCCGGACCAAGCTGGAAAGGGCTCCCCTCACATCCCTTACCGCGACACCCCGGCCCAGCTTGCCCCGCTTCACCACATCCACATCGTGGGTGAGGCAGCCGGCCATCGGTTTGCCGTGGGGCCAGAACTCCTTTCGGATCACCGGCTGGCGGGTTTGTAGGCACCCCTCCAGCAGGCAGGCCAGCAGCAGGTGGGCGTACTCGCTGACGAGGGGGCGAGGACCTAGATCGGTGGCGCTGAGGGGGCTGCCGCTCCACAGGAACCGGTCGTGGTCGTCGCGGGCAGAGACGCCGTACTCCTCGTCGCGGGCCAGCAGCTTGAAGGCCAGTCCGACCAGATCTGCCGCAATTCCCACCAGGTGCCCCCCCTGGGTCGGCTGAGAGAGCATCCGAAACTGTTTGGGAGCCAGTGCCGGTTCTGGGTTCTGTGTTCTGGGTTCTGGAAGGACGGAGTCTGGTGCCGTTGACTCGAGGTCTGGGTCTGGCAAAACCACTACCGCGGTCTCACGGCAGATGCGGTCCATCAGGCCGCCGTCCGCCGTGCCCACCACGAGGTAGACACCCCGACTCAGCGGGCCGGCCCCGTCCACATCCGCCGCACTCACGAACTCGTGAGAGATCCCGAGGGTGGAAAGGATCGTTCCGACGGTGTAGCGTGCCCTCTCACCGGAGGCAGCCCTTCCGGCCAACACTACTCGAACGTAGATGGTTGCCTCCCCTCTCTTACCTCTTGCATCACCTGGACTATCCTGGACATCTGCCGGTTCAGATCGTGCTCCCGGAGCACCCAGCCGCGCAGGTCGTTGCCGACCCTCTTGCGATCCGAAGGAGACATCTGCAGCGCCGCTCTCATCTTCTCGGCCAGGCTCTCGTGGTCCCGGGGTGCAAAGAGGAATGCCTTCCCGTACTCCGGAAAACGCTCGTAGTAGGTGGGGGTGGAGACGAAGGCCGGCAGCCCGCAGCTCATGGCCTCCAGCACCGCCTTGCCAAGTCCCCCCTCGACGTGCATGTTGACGAAGTAATCGCAGCCCTGGAGCTGGCCGACCGTCTCCGAGTGGGGAATGCCGCCGGTAAAGCGGAACAGCCCTTCCAGCTTCAGCTCCTTCACACGGTCTTTTAAGTGCTGGTAGTAGACGTGGTCCTCCGGTGCCAGCGGACCACCGGCTACTATGAACTCCACATTCCGCTGCCCCCAGCGATTGGTCAGCAGGTCTGCTGCCGAAATCAGCGTGTCCAGCTCTTTGCGTGGCGAGATGCGGCAGAGGCTGAGGAATCGGACCCTACCGTCGCAGGGTGTGCTCTCGGGCGTTGGCCGGAACAGATCGGTGTCGACGCCGTGGCCCACCACGCTGCACTTCTCCGGGCCCAGGGGGAAGCTATCCCTGGACACCGTGACGAAGCGGTCCACACACAGGTTGGCGGATTTCAGCTTGAGATCCGCCGAGTTGTGGGCGTACCACATCACCGTTGGAACGCGGAACAGTAGACGATAGGGGGCGAGCAGTAGGGCGTAGCGAGGCACCATGTGGGAAAAGAAGACGTCCACCTGTCGCCGGAGGGCCAGTCCCCCGGCGACGCCGTTGAACATCTGCAGTTGGCGCAGCTTACCAGTGCCCAGATCCTTGCCCAGGGAGTGGACGAAGACGTTGGGCGGAAGGTCGATGACGCCGGTGTTGAGGGCCAGGACGTGGACGGTCTCGACCTGCCTGGCCAGGGCGCCAATCCACCCGTGGACCGCTCCCAGGTTGTCGTGAGAGCGGTCCACGATCTGGGTGACGAACAGTACCTTCATTACTACCCGTACTAGCCTTTTAGGGCTGCCCGGAGCTGTTCCACCACGTAGCTCTGCTGCTCCAGCGTCATCTCCGGGAAGAGGGGCAGCGACAGAACCGAATCCGAGGCCTTCTCAGCCACGGGGAACTCACCCTTTCGGTAGCCAAGGGAACGATAGGCCGGCTGCATGTGAAGGGGAATGGGGTAGTGGATGCCCACTCCCACCCCGGCTGCTTTCATCCGGTCGAAGACCTGGTCGCGGTTGGGAACCCGCACGACGTACTGGTGGTAGACCGATTTCGCCCACTCTGGCTGATATGGGGATTCCACAAGACCCGCCAGCAGCCGGTCGTAGGTTGCCGCGTGGTCGCGCCGGGCGACAGTCCACTCCTCCAGGTGGCGAAGTTTCGCCAGCAGGATCGCGGCCTGAAGGGTGTCCATCCTCTTCCCGTAGCCTATGTAGTCGTGGGAGTACTTCTCGGTCCGGCCGTGATCGGCCATCATGGCGCACCAGTCCGCCAGTTTCTTGTCGTTGGTCGTGATCATCCCCGCGTCGCCGTAAGCTCCAAGGTTCTTGCCCGGGTAGAAGCTGAAGCAGGCGGCTGCCCCGACGCTGCCGATCCGCTTTCCCTTGTACTCCGCGCCGTGGGCCTGGCAGGCATCCTCCAGGACGGCGATACCGTGGCGCCCGGCGACTGCCAGGATCGCATCCATGTCGGCTGGCTGCCCGTACAGGTGAACCGGCATGATCACTTTGGTCCGCTTGGTGATCTTCGACTCGAGCTTTGCCGGGTCCATGTTGTAGGTTCGGGGATCGACGTCCACGAACACCGGCGTCCCGCCGCAGTGACTGATCGCCTCGGCCGTGGCGGTGAAGGTGAGAGTCGTGGTGATCACCTCGTGGTCGGCACCCACCCCCAGCGCCAGAAGCGCCAGCTGAAGGGCATCCGTGCCCGAACTGGCGGCCACGCCGTGCTGGGCTCCTGAGTATGCCGCGAACTGCTGCTCCAGCAGCCGGCACTCCTGCCCCTGGATAAAGTTGGTGTTGGAGATGACGGAGTGGATGGCGTCGTCGATCTCCTTCTGGATGCTGGCGTACTGTGCCTTTAGATCGCACAGGGGGATCTTCATCTCGTACCTCCATAGGGACTATCCATCAGATCCACCGGGCAGGTGAGCTCGTCAATGCCCTTCAGCACCCTGGCGGGATTGCCCGCCACCACGGCCCTGTCCGGAACGTCCTTGACCACCACCGAACCGGCCCCCACAAGGGCCTCCTCCCCGATGTTCAGGAAGGGCAGGATGGTGGAGTTGGCCCCGATCTTGGCGCCGCGCCGAATCGTCGGCCCCTTTAGGCAGTCCTTTGCCCTGGGACAAAGGGGATGGGGCGCGTTGGTCAGCACTACGTTGGGACCTATCCACGCCCCCTCCTCCAGCACGGAGAACTCCGGCACGAAGGCCTGGCTGTGGATCCGAACCCGGTCGGCGATCTCCACGTGGTGCTCCACAACGGAGCTGCTGCCTATACTCACATTGTCCCCGATCCGGTTCTCCTCCCGGATCAGGGTGTGGTGGCCGCTCTGGAAGCCCCTGCCGATCACGTTCCCCGCGTAGATAACGGTGTGAGAGCGGATCACCGCGCCGTCTCCAATGACGGTCGGCAACTCGCCATCGCCCTTTCCCCGGGGGGGCACACCCACTATAGCGAAGTCACCTATCTCGACGTTCTCGCCCAGTTGGACGTTGGCATAGATCCTTGCCATGGGGCTGATCATCACTGGTTCCTCTTATTGCTATCGGGGTCAGGGACGACCCCTTCTCCTTTTTCGACCTCTTCCATCTTCACCTCGCGGCCCAGCCGCGCCGATTGGTAGAGGGCCAGCACCAGTGCCAGCGACTTTCGCCCTTCCACGCCGTTGGTGGCCGGCTGGCGGTCTTCCCGGATCGCCTTCACCATGTCGTCCAGCACCAGGCTGTGGGATAGGTAGCGGCTGGGCGGCGGATCCAGCTCCTGCCGGCGCAGGATCTCCTGCTCGTGCTCCACCTCCCCCTCCACCTTCCAGAAGGCGATGCGGTCCAGGGAGTTGCCGCCGATCTTTATGGAGCCCCTCTCGCTGAATACCGCCAGGGAGCCCTCGATATTGGCCGGGTAGGTTATTGTGGAGCCTTCGATCGAGCCCAGGGTTCCGTTCCGGAATCGGACCACCCCTACCCCCGTGTCCTCGGCCTCCATGTTGTGGGCCAGGGTCGCGGTGTAGGCGAAGACGCTATCCACCTCGCCCATCATCCACTGCAGGGCGTCAAGGTGGTGGATCGCCTGGTTCATCAGGGCACCACCATCCATGGCCCAGGTGCCGTGCCAGTTGTCTCCGGAGTAGTATTCCTGGGGACGGTACCAGCGGACTGTTACCGTGGAGAGCAGTAGTTTGCCCAACTTGCCCGCTTCCGCAGCCTCTCTCAGCCGCCTCATCGCCGTATTGTAGCGGTTCTGCAGCACTACCGTCAGCTTTACACCCGACTCCCGGCAGGCTGCCTGGAGTGCGTCGGCGTCCTCCAGGGTGAGGGCCATCGGCTTCTCAACGATTACGTGCTTCCCCGCCCGCGCGGCCTGGATCCCCTGGGCGGCGTGGAGTCCACTGGGAGTGCAGACGCAGACCACGTCCAGATCGGGCCGGGCCAACATCTGGTCCAGGTCGGAGTAGGTCTCACAGCCGAACTGGGAGGCCATCTTGGACGCTCGCTGCTCGCTGGCGTCGCACACCGCCACCAGCCTCGTGTCACCTCTTGCCCAGAGGGCATCGGCGTGGCGGGAGGCGATGCGGCCGCAGCCGACTATCCCGAAGTTCAATGCCCTATCCTTGCGGCCGTTCTCAGAAGTCACAATTCACCTCACGTAAGCAGTTAGCTATCAGCGGTCAGCGATCAGCGGTCCCCGCCGTAGCTTCCCACATTCGCACCATCTCCGCCAGGTTGCGCTGTCGGTCGTACCGTTCCCTGGCGAGCGCCCGGCCGCGTAGTCCCATCCCCGCCGCCTTTTCGGGATCGGCGAGTAAGCGGAGGATGCGGTCTGCCAGCGCCGAGGGATCGCGCAGTGGAACGATGTGGCCGGTTTCTCCCTCGTCAACCACTTCGTCCGCTCCGCTCACGGCGGTCGAGACGATCGGCTTCCCGGCGCAGGCCGCCTCCACCAGGGCCCGAGCCTTTCCCTCGTACACCGAGGACATCACGAAGAGGTCGCAGGCGGCAAAATAGGATGGTGCCTCCTCCGGGCCTACCCCGTTGGGAAGCCTGAGGTTGGTCTCTAGCCCCAGGGCCGGCACCAGCCTCTCCAGATAAGCGCGCTCATCTCCATCGCCCACCAGCAGAAAGAGGGTGTCCGGGCTCTTCTGAGCGACGATAGATGCCGCACGCATCAGAGTCGGCAGATCCTTCTGCTTCACCAGCCTGCCCATGAACAGGGCGATGTGACGGTAGCGATCACCCAGCAGTTGGGCCCTCAGGGCAGAGCCGTCCGCGTTTTCGAACTGTCTTGCGTCGATGCCGGCACCGGTCATAATGTTCCACGCCCTCTCGGCCACCATGCCACGGGCGGTGAGCCGATCGCGGATGGTGTGGCTGACTACCTGCACCGTGTCCGCCCTTCGAATGAGCCAGGCTCCCAGCGGCTCCATCAACCGGTTGGCCCGGGATTCCCTCATCCACCACTTGCATCCGATCATGTCGTTATGCACCTGGATGCAGAGGGGGATCCCCAATCGCCTCTTCAGCCAGTAGCCGGCCAGTCCAGTGGAGAATGGGTCCTGGGCAACGACCAGGTCGGCCCCTTGCTTCCGGTAGACCTCCGTCGCCAGCCGGTAAGCATCTGGCGGGAACTGCAGCGGGGAGGCCGACAGGGTGGGAAGCACCGCGTGGCCTTTGCCCCAGTAATAGGGGCGGTATTGCTGCGAGCGAGGGGTCTTGACAATGGCGGTGTAGCCCGCCGAAAGCTCCGCGTACTCAGCCTGCCGCCGGTGAGCGTCGCCCCTGCTGCCTTTGGCGTGGTCCTCCAGGGCAATGGTGAGGTCCAGCCCGATGGAGATCACCTTCAATCCGCTGGAACCGGTCATTCCGCGGCGCCCCGAGCAACCTGCTCCAGGATGCCCACCGTTGTATCCACCAACTTGTCCCAGGAGGCGTCCTTCACCTTCTCTTTCGACCGGACGATGAAGCTCTCGCGGACGTTCTGGTCGTACAGCACCTTCCTGACCGCGGAGATGATCTGCTTGCGGTCGTCCACCTGCACCAGGAAGCCGTTGAAGCCGTCCTCAATGAGCTCCATGTTGCCCCCCACGGCCGTGGCCACCACCGGCAGTCCGGTGTCCATGCACTCCAAAATGGTGTGGGAGAGCCCTTCGTAGCGGGTATTCAGCACGAAGACGTCGGCTGCTCGCAGGTAAAGGGCCACCTGTGCCTGGGGCACACTCCCCACGAAGACGACCCGATCGGCAACCCCCAGTTCAGCGGCCAGCCCTTTCAGGTGGGCCTCCTCCGGGCCGCCGCCCACGATCACCAGCTTGCTCTCCGGCGGAAGGTCTGGCACCAGGCTGATCAGCACGTCGATGTTCTTCCATTTGTAGAGCCGAGCCACTGTCAGCACCAGCGTCCCGCTGAGCCCAACTGACTTGCACGCCTCTTCCCGCGAGATGCTGCCGTCGAACCGCTTGACCAGGGCGTTGTACACCACGCTGACTCGCTGCGGCGGGACTCCCCAACCGGTGACGATGCCCTTGAGGTAGAAGCTAGGGGTGATCACTCGGGCGACGTTCTGGGCGTACCAGTGCTCTATCCTGCGCACCAATTCCACCTTGCGGCTGAAGCGCTTCGTCTGGAACTCGTCTATGCCCTCGTTCGTCCAACTGTGGCGGACCGCATACTCCCAGGCGAAATCGCCCACCACCTTGAGGGCGGCCGGTTTTCGCATCAATTTGGAGCCGAGGACGCCGGGCAGCTCCAGCCCGTTTACGTACACCACGTCCACGTTCCTGGAGTACCACAGCACCCACCACAGCACCATCAGCAGTCTGAGGGGCATGAAGATCTTGCGGGAGACCCGGTGGACCGGGAAGGGGTACTTCTCGCCGGCGGATGGGTCCTCGGTGCACACCACCAGTTGGACGGCGTGGCCCCGGCGGTAGAGGTCGTCCGCTAGTCTGGAGACGTAGGTGGCCGGTCCCCCAATGTCGGGTGGAAAGAGGTTGGAAACCAGGAGTGCTCTCACCTCGTCCGTCCGCCCCTATAGGTCGCCCCAATCAGTTTGGAGGCCGCACTGAACAGCTTCCAGCGCGGGCCGTCGGGCTGCCAGGGGGAGTCGCATCCCTGGCACAGCGGCAGTTGGCCCAGCTTGCCCTCTCGCTGCAGGGTGCGGATCCTCACCATCTGCGGCCCGTTCCAGATCCCTCGCAGGGTGTCGCTGTTCAGGTCGCCGAAGACGTCCTCCGGGCCGAAATCGCCGCAGCAGGTGGCCACCTTCCCATCCCAACAGATCGCCAGCGACTTCCACAGCCAGTTGCAGGGGAAGTAGTTGTGGCCGTAGGGCGCGGCCTTGAAGTCCGCGGTCTCTTTCATCGTGCCAGCCCAACCATGAGCCCACAACGGGTCGAACTCGTCCACGGGCAGCCCGTCGAAGAGGTGGACGAACGGCTCGGGCACGGTGGGTCTGGGCTGGGACGGGTCGAAGAAACGGATTACCTGAATAGTTGTGTAGGGTTTAGATGCGCCGCGGGCCGCCTTGGCCTTCAGAAAGGTCATGACGTTCTCCAGCGTCTTCTCATACTTTGCCCCACGGCGCATCTGCTCGTACTGCTCCCTCTCGCCGGCGTCGAAGCTGATGGTCAGCTTGTCCAGCCCAGCGTCCAGCAGCCCCCCGACAATCTCTCCCCTCAGTAGGGTAGCGTTGGTGTTAACGTGTACCGCAATACCGGCGTCTCGGGCGATCCTCACCATATCGACGATGTGAGGGTGGAGCAGCGGCTCGCCTCGGAAGAACAGGTTTATCTCCAGGACGAACTCTCTAGCCTCGTCGATGATCTTGCGATAGAGGTCCATGTCCATGTAACCATTGCCTTTGAGGGCGCCCGTGCTCTGGGGGCACATCACGCAGCGCAGGTTGCAGTTGCTGGTAGGCTCCAGGTGAAGTTTCAGCGGGGCGTAGGGCACGACGGGGCTCCTGCGCAACCAGTGGAAGAGGAAGCTCAAGGTGCGAGGGTGCAGCACCGCCCTGTGTCTGCGAAACTTCACGAGCAGGTTCTGCGCTCCGCCGATGCTGTTCATATGCGGGATTCCTTTAATGTCATCCCATTGGCTCAGGGCTTGTCCTGGTGGCGTGAGGGTCCACGGCTTCGTCGATCAGCATGATCGGTATCCCATCCTTGATCGGGTACCTCTTGCCACAGTCGTCGCTGGAGGAGCAGACAATCCATTCACCCTCTTGTCTCACGGTCGATTTGCATGCCGGGCATGCCAGGATATCCAGCAACTCTTTGTCTATCATTGCGTGGTGTTCTCCTTCCGATGCTGTCGGGTCTTGAAATGGAACACGGCGGCCGCCAGGAGGAGGGCCAGGGTAGGCAGAGAGAGGGCAAGGCCTAGCTTCAGCGAGTCGGGTTCAAACCGGAACTCTACCTCGTGCTCTCCAGGAGGGACTTCGATCGCCCTGAAGAGGTAGTTGGCCCGCCACACCCTGGTTCGTTGGCCGTCCAAGTAGGCGTTCCAGCCGGGGTATGATAGCTCATTCAGCAGGAGGAATCCATACGAGGAGACGCGCAGCTGCAGCCTCACAGCGTTATCGCTGCTGGAGGTCGAGATCACATCACCGCTTTCCAGACCCGATCCCTGCTCCTTTGGGAAACCTGGCCCCTCCAGCACTACCAGTTGCCTGGGATCGAAACCGTCTCTCTGGATTCGCTCCAGGGCATCTTCCGGCTGCTGGACCACTTCCGCCCGGGGCACCATCAGCGCCCTCGGAAGGGCCAGGTTGTTTCGGAATAGCTCGGTTCCTCTCGCATCCCCAATCAGTTGGTAGCGAGGAGTGGAGTTCACCGGCAGCGCCGTGACCTCGGGGACCGTCACGAACAGCCCCGGCTCCACCCTCTCCAGTGTCACCTCCACCACCTGCATCGGCGTCGGGAATGTCAGGTCGGTCACGTAGGTGTGCACGGGATAGGGTACGTTCCAGGTCATGGCCACCCGAGCCCTCTGGTGCTTCAACTGCCCCTGCAGGTCGGGCCGATCATAAGCCCACTCGGCGGTGTCGATCCCGGCTCGCAGGTCGGAGCTCCAAACGTGTCCATCCGCGTCCACCACTCGCAGCCTGGCCACGGTACGTCCATCGGGTACAGCGACTGAGTTACCCAGATAGGAGTAGACCTGAAGCCCGGAGGCCAGTATCGACTTCGGGCGAACCGTGATTGATTGCCCATCGACCTGGAGATTGAGGTTGGTCGCGATGGTCACGTTTCTCGTCCTGGCATCGTCACCTCGAAGCATCACGTAGCGGACGTTCAACAGGTCCAGCAGCTTGGACTGGAGGTTGTACACGAGGGACCAGTGGTAGTCGTCCGGTCCCCCGTTGATGGCAGCTATGTACTCGGCATAGCGTCGAAGCTGCAGCGGGTTGTAGCCCTGCACGTCCTCCAGTCGATCAACCATACCCAGGTTGGGCGGGGTCAAGTCCGGGACAAGGTTCTTGGGAAAGTCGGAGAGGAAGTGGTTCTCACCGTTCCTCGCGTATCCCAGTACACGGAACTGCCCTTGGTTCCCAGCATAGGCATTCAATCGGTCGGCCAGCGTCGACGGTTGGAGAATATCGGCAGCTTTTGAGAAGTACATTCCCCCCAACGGCAGCGCGAGGAAGAGATCCGCTGCCAGTAGGGTCACCACCGCACAGTAGCCGAGCCTCGTCGGTACTCGGAAAAGAACCAAGGCTGCTACCACCACGATGGTGGCAACCCCGAAGAGAGAAATGTGGCGGGCGAGCCCGAACCACAGGAACGGTCCATCGCTCTGCTGAAGAAGGTTGCCCACCAGCTCACCGAAGGTATCGGGGCCGTACATGCGGGACATGGTGTAGTAGAGGGGAGCCAGCAACAGGATCGCCGTGCCGGTAACTGCCAGCAGTTGGCGGCGGGTCACCCCCTTCAGCAAAATGTCTGTTCCCATGGCGGCCAGCGCCGAGGAGGAGAGCAGGTAGAGCACCATGAATCGGCCGGGGGTGTGGAAGGTCTGGAAGCCCGGCACCCATTGGTAGAGGATGCCATACAGGGGCGCCTTGGTGCCGAAGGATGTCAGGAGCGCGAACCCCCCGAGCGCTAGATAGAGCCACCTACGCCCTCTGTCTTGGCCGAAGAGCGCACCCAGGAGCATCAGGAAGGTGGCCGCGCCGCCGATATAGGCATCGTGACCCTCGGTGCCCCCAACGCCGAAGAGTGCCAACACGGTGACGTTTCCAGAGCCCCCTGCCTGCTCCAGCCCTCGGCCCATCAGGTAGTTGGATAGGGACATGTACTCCACGGCGGGGAGCAGAAGCATGGCACCGAGAGCGGCCCACACCGACGCGGCAAGGGCCATCAACCCCGTGCACTTCAGTGCGGGCCGCCAGCTTCGCTCGGCCAGCGAGCGGGTGACGGCGTGCCACAGATAGGTGGCCAGCAGCGCGAAGGCGGTGATGTACAGTCCGTGCAGCCACCCGTTGAAGAGCTGCATCGTGAGGGCGGCTGCTGCCCCGAGCGCGTACCAACTGCTGTTCCGTTGGAGGCTACGCTCCACCAGCAGGACGGCCACCGGGATCCAGGCGAGGTTGATCAGCAGCGGGATGCCGGCAGCCTTGATGATGGTGTACTGGCTCAGCCCGAACACCATGGCCCCTACGAAGGCGGGACCCGGCGATAGGCGGATCGTCCTGAGGTAGAGGTAGGTTGCGATGGTGGCAAGGGCGTAGTGGAACAGGATAATGGCCCTGGCCGCGTCCGCGGTGTTCAGCAGTAGCAGGAACGGCCAGTTGGGCAGGTAGAGGACGCCGGATTGGGGGTCGGCCAGATAGGGTGTCCCCGCAAAGCTGTAGGGGTTCCAGAGGGGGAGTTCCCCGGCCTGCAGGCTGTGGGCCAGGAATGCCAGGTTCGGGTAGTACTGAAGGATGAAGTCTATGGAGTTGGGCAGGTAGCCCAGGAGCGATAGCTGCCACGGGAAGAGTATGGCCATCACCCCCAACAGCAGGAGCGCGACCACATCTTTCCCTCGGGTGGATCTGGAGCCGACATAGAGAAGGCTCTTTCGGGCGTAGCTCAGGCTAGAGAAGGAAGTGGATGACATCGAACAACAGCAGGGCCAGGATGGAGACGGCGATCCAGGTGCGGGCTGGCCTGCCCGCGAGGCCGCTGCCTCCGAAGGCCGCGCACGCCAGGCGGGTACCGCTCACGATCAGCGCCACCTCGAACAGGAGCAACATCAGGAAGACCCCCACCTGGAAACCCACGTATGATGGGAAGTCGGTCCGCAGCTTCATGGACCAGAAATCGAGTCCCAGCCCATACTCCGGATGCTCCAGGGTGGCGTTGATGCCCCACAGTCTCCAGGGAGGGGTATCCAGCACCATCTCTTTTACTGGCTGGAGGAAGGAGGGGCCGATGGCCAGAAAGTCGGCGGTGAGAAGCCACGTGTGGGCCAGGATTGGGCTGAACGGCCACGCCCAGATGGTGGCCGTGACGGAGTTGTGATCGTCCAGCCCCTCGGCGTAGGGGTAATAGTCGGCACCGCCGTATTGGGCGCCCTTGTCGGGAAGCTGAGAAACGACCTTCTCACGGAATATCCCGAGGTAGTTGTCGAAGCTCTTGGACACCGCCAGTAGCTGCATGCCGACGCCGAGGAAGAAGGTGGCGATCAGGGCGTACCTGGCCAGTCGGTGCCGCTCCTCGACGGCCTTCTGGATCAGAGGCGCGATCATCAGGATCACGATGGGGATGACGATCACCTGGTATCTGGGACCCCATCCTGCCCCAGCGTGCCACGCCGGCTTCTTGCTATAGATGAGGAAGTAGATCAGGACGATGGCAATCAACCCGATGGACTTCAAGCCATGCCGCCGAACGAAGGGGAAGACCGACAGTACAGCCAGCACAGTCGGGGGCGAGTAGAGGAAGAAGCTCTTGCCCGGACTAAGTAACAAGCCTCGAAGCCCGATTTCCATCGGCAGCGGCAGCCACCCGCGCTGCACCCCGGCCCACGCCTCCAGTATGGAGGGTGAGTAGCCAAAGCGCATCCCAAAGTAGAACAGCGCGGGCACGGCCACCACGATGAAGGGGACGCAGAAGAGCAGCAGCGGCTTTACCAGCCCGAATAGCCGATTGCTGCTCGGACGACTCTGCCAGTAGAGCAAGGCGATCTCCATCAGGAGGAACGGCACCAGCACGCCCGCAAAGTACTTGGTGGCGGCGGCACAGAGAGCGGACAATCCCGCCAGGAGAAGGAACCACCCCCGTCTATCCTGGGCCCACCTGAAGATCAGGTAGATGGAGGTCAGGAGGAACATCACCAGAGTGGGTTCTGAGAAGTCGTACTTGGAGTAGGGCCAGGCCAGGGTGGCCAACCCGTAAATCAG
>Ga0209638_1000210_pt1 | contig 39246 bp, 38 predicted proteins | sample BarGraNGADG00211_FD_184490 | JGI IMG/M metagenome (GOLD analysis project Ga0209638, IMG submission 184490) | Arctic peat soil microbial communities from Barrow, Alaska - Barrow Graham LP Ref core NGADG0002-211 (SPAdes) (version 2) | ecosystem: Environmental > Terrestrial > Soil > Wetlands > Peat...
TCTGTCGGTGTGGCCTGCTGCCGTTCTGTTCCCGGTCTGTCAGGATCGGTTTTGGTGACACCCGGCCGTTTCAGGTGCCTGGGATGCCCGGGAAGGCAGACATGGCTCACGATGACGAGGCCCTTGCAGCAGTGACGATCCACTCCGTTGCGCGCAAGGCCGGCGTGTCGACCGCCACTGTCTCCCGCGTATTTCATGGAAGCGCTCCGGCCTCCGATGCGACTCGCGCGAGGGTGATCGCCGCCGCGCGCGAGCTCCGCTACTCTCCGCCCGATCGGTCGCGGGCTCCCGTAGCGGCGCGGTTCGAGACACATGGGCTGGTGTTGGCGGAACTCACCGGTTCCTACTACTCCGAGCTCGTCCTGGGGCACCAGTCAGTGGCCGCGGAGCTGGGTCATAGCGTCGTCATCGTCGTGATCAAGCGTCGGCCGGATGCCTCCGAAGCAGTTCGTGAGCTGGCCAAGCGCGTCGACGGCTTGGTCATCGGACCCAACACGGTGCCTGACTCGGTTGCCAACTCCTTGTCCAACACCTTGCCCGTCGTGCTGCTCGCGAGGCAGCACGTGGCTGGCTGCGACTCGGTGCGGGCCGAGAACCTCGAGAGCGCGGCCATGCTCACATCTCATCTCTTCGAGCATGGACGTTCCCATCTGGTGTTCGTCGGCGACCCCGACACCTCTCGGGACGTGGCCGAGCGATACGCAGGGTTTCGTATGGCGCATGCCGCGGCCGAGGTAGCCATCCGTCGTCCACCGTTGCGGGTGCCCCTGGTCGAGGGTGCCGGGTTCAAGGTCGCGGAGGAGATCCTGCGGCGCCGTGTCAAGCTCGACGGACTCGTCTGCGGCAACGACGAGATCGCACTGGCCATCATGAGACGCCTGCAGGACAACGGTGTTCGCCTGCCCGATGACCTGGCCGTCGTGGGCTGGGATGACGTCCCGGCCGCCAGGTACATCTCCCCTGGTCTGACGACTGTGCGCCAGCCGATCCGTGAGCTCGGCCGGCTTGCCGCTGTACGGCTTCATTCCCGGATCGCTGGCGAGCAGCCGGTGGGCGCGCCGGCTTCGGCCCGGGTGCTCCCGGTGCGGGTCGTCCTGCGCTCGTCGTGCGGCTGTGCGGCACTGCCACCGCTCGTGAACGCCTGACCCCTCGCCGGTTAGGACCGGACCCACGGTGCACACACCTGCGGTTGCCTCCCTGTGCGGTTCGGTCGCCGAACGTGCACGACGTCGGCCACCGGCCTGCCCGCGAGCACGAAAGCCCGTCGGCCCCGGTCCTGGACGACCGCTCTGCATGTCTGACCGCTCTTGCACGTCGAGAGCAGGGGACTGCCCAGGTTATGACTTCGCCGCTTCAGATCGCGGCCTGTGGACAACCAGATGCACCAATCTGCCAGGACAGCCAACCTTTGCTTTATGAACCACACCGTCACCGTGGTCACGGCGATCACGCGCTGTGGCGGGACTGCCGACGCAGGCACACTGATCAGGCTCACCTCGCGCCATGCGGTCTCGAAGGCCGTCCAGCGACAGGTCATCGTTCGGGACTCCCGTGGAAGGTACGCGCTGCCGACGGCCGAGGTCGGGTTGAGGGCGGCCAACCGCCTCAGCGCCGTCATGTCACATACCAGCGCTGCGGCTCACTGGGGCTGGGAGATGAAGGTGACGCCGGCTCGTCCGACCGTCACGGTTCCCCGTAACCGCAAGGTGCCGGCCCAAGTACGCGCTGAGGTTGACGTCTTCTGGCGACCCCTGGCTCCCGGTCGGATCGGACCCGCGTTCGTGACCTCACCGGTCCAGACGGTGCTGGACTGCGCGAGGTGGCTGCCGTTCGACGAAGCGCTGGCAATCGCGGACTCAGCCCTACGGCACAGGTCGGTCACCGGTGCCGAACTGGCCGGCGCAGGGGATGTTGTCAGAGGCCCCGGCCGGCCGCGGGTGCTGCGTGTTCTTCAGGCGGCAGATGCCAGGGCCGACAACCCCTTCGAGTCAGTGCTGAGGGCGATCGCGCTCGACGTACCCGGGCTGCATCTCGTGCCGCAGGTCGAGATCCGCATCCCCGGGCGACGGCTGGTGAGACCCGACCTGGTTGACGAGCGGCTGAAGATTGTGGTGGAGGCCGACAGCTTCGAGCATCACGGCTCGCGAAAGGCTCTGGTGCTCGACTGTGTCCGGTACGACAACCTCGTCTCCGACGGTTGGACCGTGCTGCGGTTCGCTTGGGAGCAGGTGATGTTCCAGCCGGCCTGGGTGCGGAGGACCCTCATGGTTGTCACGGGTCGTCAGACCTCAGCAAACGGGGGCCCAACCGTGTCGGTCAAACGTGCGATTGCCGCTGACTGAGGTATGCCGCCCCCCGAGTCAGCACGGATGAGTGCAGCTCAGGGCGCGGGAGACGTGATCTGCACGTTCGACGGCCGACGGCCGTCGGTCTCAACGTGTCACTCCCGCCCCCGTGGCTCCGATTCGCGTTGCGGAATGCTCGCGTAACCTTTGCGACATGACCTCCGCCGACACCCAGCACCCCGGCCCCGATGCTGGATTCAACACTCGCGCCATCCATGCAGGACAGGAACCGGACCCCAGGACGGGCGCGGTGGTGCCGGCGATCTACCAGGTCTCGACGTACAAGCAGGACGGGGTCGGTGGGCTTCGCGGGGGCTATGAGTACAGCCGTTCGGCGAACCCGACCCGCACGGCGCTGGAGAGCTGTCTTGCTGCGCTCGAGCGGGGCGGCCGCGGCTTCGCATTCGCATCGGGTCTGGCCGGGCAGGACACCGTGATTCGTTCGCTCCTCAAGCCTGGTGACCACATGGTCGTCCCGACCGATGCCTACGGCGGCACCTATCGCCTCGTGAACAAGGTCGCCCTGCCGTGGGGGGTGGACCACACGATCGCCAAGATCTCCGACGTCGAGGCTGTGCGTGCCGCCATCCGGCCGGGCAGGACCAAGATCATCTGGGTCGAGACGCCGACCAACCCCTTGCTGGGCATCGCCGACATCGCGGCGCTGGCAGCTGTTGCTCACGAAGCCGGCGCGATCCTCGCGGTTGACAACACCTTCGCCACGCCCTACCTCCAGCAGCCGCTGGCGTTGGGCGCTGACATCGTGATGCACTCGACCACGAAATACTGCGGAGGCCACAGCGACGTGGTCGGCGGCGCTGTCGTTACGGCGGGCACCATTGCGGTTGCAGGGTTGGAGGACGCCGAGGAGCGCATCGCCTTCCACCAGAACTCCATGGGGGCGATCGCGGGACCGTTCGACGCCTGGCTGGTGCTTCGAGGTCTCAAGACCCTCGGTGTGCGCATGGACCGCCACTGCGACAACGCCGAGAAGGTCGTTGAGTTCCTCCAGGGTCACAGCGCGGTGAGTGCCGTCCACTACCCCGGTCTGCCGGGCCACCCCGGCCACGACGTCGCGACCAGGCAGATGAAGCGGTATGGCGGGATGGTCTCCTTCCAGGTCGACGGGGGTGAGCAGCAGGCCGTCGACGTGTGCGGCGCCACGGAGATCTGGACGCTGGGAGAGTCGCTCGGCGGCGTCGAGTCCCTCATCGAGCACCCCGCCCGTATGACGCACGCGTCCGTCCGCGGCACCGAGCTGGAGGTTCCCGCCGACCTCGTGCGTCTGTCCACCGGTATCGAGGACGTCAACGACCTCATCGACGACCTCGACCGCGCGCTGACCAAGTCCGCGGGCTGATGCCGCCACCACCGACCGGACACCACCTCGGCTCCGGATCGGGTCGTGCTCGGCGTCAACACGCTGCCGCAGCGGGGTCCGGTTGAGTCAGGTGCTGTGCGTCGACTTCGGGTCGACGTTCACCAAAGCCGTGCTCATCGACCCCGAAGATGGTCGGCTGTTGGCTGGTGCGTCCGTGCCGACGACCATCAGCCCCGACGTCCTGGACGGCTACCGCCAGATTCGCGAAATCCTTGCCACTCAAGGGTTTTCCGCGACGAGTGAGGTCTTGGCATGCTCCAGTGCCGGTGGCGGTCTCCGGCTCGCGGTTGTGGGCTTCGAACGCTCGGTCACCGCAGAAGCGGGCCACAGGGTAGGGCTGAGTGCTGGGGCGAAGGTCGTTCACGTTGCTCACGGGCCAATGACCACCGCGCAGGTGACAACGCTTCGGGCCGCGCGCCCGGACGTCATTCTCCTCGTTGGCGGCACTGACAGCGGAAACGCGGACGTACTGCTGCATAACGGTTCTCGGCTGGCCAAGGCCCGGATGGGCGCCCCAGTCGTCGTCGCCGGAAATGTCGAGGCCCGGGCCGACGTGGCGGCGGCACTGGAGTCGACCGGCCGGCGATTCGTCCTCGCCGACAACGTCCTTCCGAAGATCGGGGTGATCAACCCGGACGGGGCTCGGGCGGCCATCCGTCAGGTGTTCCTGCGGCACGTCATCGGGGGCAAGGGCCTGTCAAAGGGGCCCGAGTTCGCTGCGATGGTCAGGGCGGCGACACCCGACGCGATGCTGCGCGGGGTCGAGACGCTGGCCGCAGGGACGGACGGGGATGTCCTTGTCCTCGACATCGGCGGGGCCACCACTGACGTCTACTCGGTGATCAGCCCCCAGGGTGAGGACGCGTCGCTGCGCAAGGATGTCGTCGCCCCGCTCTGGCACGCCCGAACCGTGGAGGGTGACCTCGGGATGCGCTGGAACGCCACCGGTATCGCCGTGGCAGCGTCAGCGGAGCGTCTGCTGTCGGGCTCCGACCTGGCGCGGCTGCAGAGCTGGGCGGTTGGGATGGAGGCCGACCCGGCATACCTGCCGAGCGGAGAGCGCGAGCTCGAGCTCGATCTGGCCCTTGCGCGCGTGGCTGCCCTCACCGCCGTACGGCGGCATGCGCGACCTTCGAGTCCCTGGGCCTCGGCCCGGCCACTGGACAGGGTCGCCCACGTCATCGGCTCCGGCGGCGTGTTGCGGCACAGTCCCAAGGTCATGCAGGGCAACGTGTTGCGAGCCGTCACCAACGACGTCGGCGGTGGCTGGAAGGTGCCGACCCAGGCGCGCACAACGGTCGACTCGTCATACCTGCTGTTTGCGGCTGGGCTGCTGGCCGATGATGACGGGTACGGACCCGACGTGGCCGCCAGAGTGGCCGCACGGGTCCTCGCGCCGTCGTAGACGTGGCGGAGGTACCCTGCGCGCATGGCATCAACGTCGCTGCCCGTGACCCTTGACGACGTGCTCGCTGCACAAGAGCTGCTCAAAGGGATCGTGCGTCCCACTCCGCTGGAGTTCAGCCGCGCACTGTCCGACCGTGTCGGGGCTGAGGTCCACCTCAAGTGCGAGAACCTTCAGCGCGCCGGGTCGTTCAAGATCCGCGGCGCCTACACCCGCATGTCCCGTCTCAGCGATGAGGAGAAGGCTCGCGGTGTGGTTGCCGCCAGCGCAGGTAACCATGCTCAGGGCGTGGCGCTGGCGGCCCAGATGCTCGGCATCAGGTCGACCGTCTTCATGCCGTTGGGTGCGCCGATCCCCAAGCTGGTGGCCACCCGAGGGTACGGCGCCCACGTCGAGCAGCTGGGCACCAGCATTGACGAATGCCTTGTGAGGGCAAGGCAGTTCGAGGTCGAGACAGGCGCCGTCCTGATCCATCCGTTCGACCACGTCGACATCGTCGCCGGGGCGGGCACCTGTGGCCTGGAGATCCTTGAGCAGTGCCCTGACGTCAGGACCATCCTCGTGAGCGTCGGCGGCGGCGGGCTCCTGGCCGGCATCGCGACAGCCGTCAAGACCAAGCGGCCCGACGTGCGGGTCATCGGTGTGCAGGCAGAGAAGGCCGCGGCATACCCGCCGTCGCTGGCAGCCGGCAAGCCTGTGCCGCTGGCCACGATGGCCACGATGGCCGACGGCATAGCGGTCGGCTGTCCAGGTGAGGTGCCGTACGAGATTGTCCAGGAGCTGGTCGACTCGATCGAGACGGTCAGCGAGGAGATGTTGTCTCGCGCCCTGCTGTTCCTGCTCGAGCGGGCCAAGCTCGTTGTCGAGCCGGCTGGCGCGGCGACCGTCGCCCGGCTGCTGGACACTGGCGAGGGGGCTCATGACGGGCCGATCGTCGCCGTCCTGTCGGGGGGCAACATCGACCCGCTGTTGTTGTTGCGGATCATCCGTCACGGCCTTGCCGCAGCCGGTCGCTACCTGCAGCTGCGGGTGCGCGTCCCGGACAGCCCGGGCTCGCTGGCCGGGCTGCTGGCCGATCTGGCCGACGCCGATGCGAACGTCCTGGAGATCGAGCACGTTCGCACGAGTGCCAACCTGCCGGTGGACGAGGTCGAGATCGCGGTCCAGCTCGAGGCCAAGGGCAGGGCGCACTGCGAGGAGCTGTTGAGGGCGTTGCACGACAAGGGGTACTCGGTGGTGTTCGGCTGAGCTGGCGCATCCGCGGTCAGCGGTAGGTGACCGAGAATCTCAGGTGATCAGCCGACGTACGGCTTGGCGTTCAGGACCTTGACCTCGATCTCCTCGCCGTTGGGGGCCCGGAACTTGGCCACCTCGCCAACCTTCTTGTCGAGGATGGCCTTTCCCATCGGTGACTTCTCGCTGTAGACCTCGAGGTCCGAACCGTCAGCAATCTCGCGGCTGCCGAGCAGGAAGGTGAGCTTGTCCTCCAGGAGCTGAACGGTGACAACCATGCCGGGCTCGACGATGCCGTGATCCGGTGGAGCCTGACCAACGGTGGCGTTGTCCAGCAGCTGGGTCAGCTGGCGGATCCTGGCCTCCATCTTGCCCTGCTCCTCCTTGGCAGCGTGATAGCCGCCGTTCTCCTTGAGGTCGCCCTCGTCGCGGGCCGCCTCGATCTTCTTGGAGATCTCGGCACGGTCCTCACCGGTGAGCTTGGTCAGCTCCTTCTTGAGCCGGTCATAGGCCTCTTGGGTCAGATAGCTCGCAGCAGGCGTCGCAGTGTCGGTCACGTCTAGCTCCTTGTGTGCGGGGGCTTGGCGACGGTCCGCCAGAACCAGCGGTATGCCGTGAGCCAAGCAAGCGGGCCTGGACCCTCGATCTGATGATCGGCAGGAACCAGACCCACGGTGATCCGTCAAGCGTACCAATCTTCTCGTCCGACGGGGGCGGACGTGCTCAGCGGACCGTGCAGGACCTGACCACTCCGGTGACCGCGCGGCTCGTGGTCCGGACCCGGGTCGTGCGCTGAACCGATGACACGTCCGAGCCCGGGATGTTGACCTCCACCAGGCCCACCGTGGCGAAGCTCCTGTCCAGGGCGCGGATCGCGCACGTGACATCGCGACCGACCGGCCGACTGACGAGGTAGGTCACGTCCACCGTCCTGTCATCGAGGACGTGATAGCTCAGGTCGGTCCAGGTGGGCTTCCCCACGGTGCTGGCCAGCGCGAACCATACGGCCAGTGCGCAGCCGAGCAGAATGGCGATGGTGCCGGCGACCCACCTGGCCGTCGTGCCCGGTGCGGGGCGGGGGATCGGCACGAGAGATGACCTTCCCTGGATCGTCGTCCGCGGGTGAGAGGATGCGGCTGAGGCCATTGTCCGGCATGACGTTGAGCAGGAGCGCACGTGGATCAGAGTTCACAGCGACGTGATGGCGCATGAGTCGCGAACGAGCGGGAGCCTAACGTGGGTCAGGATCAGAGACTGCGACTGATGGCGGTGCATGCGCACCCCGATGACGAGTCGAGCAAGGGCGCCGCGACGATGGCCAGATACGTGGCCGAAGGCGTGGATGTGCTGGTGGTGTCCTGCACCGGCGGCGAGCGCGGCGACGTCCTCAACCCGGCGCTCCAGCACGACCCCGAGATCCTGCGCGACCTGCCCGAGGTCCGCCGTCGCGAGATGGCCGAGGCCGTGCGGATCCTCGGTGTCCGGCATACCTGGTTGGGCTTCCTGGACTCCGGTCTCCCCGAGGGCGACCCGTTGCCCCCACTGCCCGAGGGCTGTTTCGCCCTTGAGCCGATCGCTGTGACGACGGAGGCGCTGGTGCGGGTCATCCGGGACTTCAAACCACACGTGATGACGACGTATGACGAGAATGGTGGTTACCCCCACCCGGACCACGTCATGTGCCACACGGTGTCGATGTCGGCCTTTGCGGCCGCCGGTGACCAGACCGCGTACGAGCATGCCGGCCCGGCGTGGCAGCCTCTGAAGATCTACTACAACCAGACGCTGACCCAGGGCCGGATCATCGCGTATCACGACGCGATGGAGGCGGCGGGGATCGAGTCCCCCTTCCGCGAGTGGATCTCGCGATGGGAGGATCGCGGCGAGCGAACCATCACGACCAAGATCGAGTGCGCCGACTACTTCGAGGTGCGCGACCGGGCGCTCATGGCCCACGCCACCCAGGTCGACCCCGATGGCACGTGGTTCAAGATGCCCCTGCAGATGCAGAAGGACATCTGGCCGACAGAGGACTTCGAGGCGGCCCTGTCCTATGTGCCGGTCGAGGTGGTGGAGTCCGACCTCTTTGCCGGCCTGGGCACACCCCAGCGGGCCAGCGAGCTGGCGACATCAGGCGACCAACACATCGTGTATGACGGACGGAAAGAGGCCTGATGGATCCCGAGAGTGTTGCCGTCACCGCAGGGCTGGGGGGCTTTCTGTCCTTCTTCCTGCTCGCCGTGGCGCTGTATTTCCTGATGAGGAACATGAACGCCCGCATGCGCCGGATGGCCTACCGCGAGGAGCTGGAAGCCAAGGCTGCCGAGGCTGGTCCAGGCCCAGATCGCACCGATTCCTCCGGTCCGGACTCTGGTCCGGTGAAGGGCCCCGACGTAGTCTGATCGGACGGTGCGGGACTGCCGTGCCGGCATACTCGAGCTGACGGAGGTAGCGCAATGAGCGGCCGCGTAGTGCATTTCGAGATCCCCTTCGACGATGGCGATCGAGCACGGAACTTCTACCAAGCCGCGTTCGGCTGGGACATCACGCACGTCCCCGACATGGACTACACCATGGTTTCCACGGGCCCGACCTCGCAGGAGCAGGGACCGACAGAGCCCGGCTACATCGGTGGCGGGATGCTGCAGCGGGTCGACTTTGCCCAGGGACCGATCATCACCGTTGACGTGGACGACATCGACGCCGCGCTGGCGAAGGTCGAGGAGCTGGGTGGCACAACGGTGCGGCCGAAGCTGGCGGTCGGGCAGATGGGGTTCGCCGCCTATTTCAACGACTCCGAGGGCAATCTGATGGGTCTCTGGCAGACCGCTCCGACCAGCGGCTGATCGGCCGATCTTCGGACGGCTGATACTCAGGGTTGGCTCAGACAACATGCCCGGACGCGTAGACCGCCATCGACACCGCGATGTAGTGCACGACGAACGCGGCGACGGTGAGCACGTGGAAGATCTCATGGAAGCCGAACCAGCGCGGTGAGGGGTTCGGCCGCTTGATGCCATAGACCACGGCGCCGAGCGTGTAGAGCAGGCCCCCGATGGCGATCAGGACGACGACGGCGGCGCCGCCCGCTTCGTACAGGGGCTTGAGGTAGAAGACGGCGACCCAGCCAAGTGCGACGTAGATGGGCGTGTACAGCCAGCGTGGCGCGCCGACCCAGAAGACCCGGAACAGCACCCCGCCGATCGCACCGATCCACGCAATGAGAAGAAGGCTGCGGGTCTGGTTCGGCGGCAGGAGCAGCAGCGCGAAGGGAGTGTACGTACCGGCGATGATCAGGAAGATGTTGGAGTGGTCCATGCGCTTGAGCAAGCCCCGGACCGACTCGGACCAGTTGCCACGGTGATAGACCGCTGACGTGCCGAAGAGCAAGGCAGCTGTCGTGGCGAAGATGATGGCACCGATGCGGGACCTGCCGTTGGGGGCGAGGGCCACGAGGACTATTCCTGCGGCCAGAACCAGCGGGAAGGTTCCTGCGTGGATCCAGCCACGCAACAGGGGCTTGACGGCCGCAACGGCCGCCTCCAAGGGATTGCGGTCCGTCTGGGAGGGTGTCGAGCTCATGGGACAACGATAACCTACGGAACCGTAAGTTACTTAACCGTAACTTGCTGGGTCGCTGGCCTTGGTCCGCGGGAACTACAGGAGCGCGGAGTATCTTTGGTCTTGGTCAAGAGATCAAGGAGGCCTGCCGTGGGGCTGCGTGACCTGCTGTACCGCGCGTACGAGCGTCGACTTGCCGCCGGCCTCCCGCCGCAGAGCGTGCCGCGTCACATCGGTGTCATGCTCGACGGAAACCGCAGATGGGCCAAGGCCAACGGCGCAAACACCGCTCAGGGGCACCAGGCGGGCGCTGACAACATCTCGCCGTTTCTTGGCTGGTGCCAGGATGTCGGCGTCGAGGTGGTCACGCTCTGGTTGCTCTCGACAGACAACCTCAACCGCCCCGCCAAGGAGCTCGAGCCGCTCCTGTCGATCATCGAGAATGTCGTCGCTGACCTGGCTGACTCCGGCCGGTGGCGACTGAATCCCGTGGGTGCGCTTGACCTTCTGCCTGCAGAGACGGCCAGGCGCCTCAAGGAGGCGGCCGACGCGACGCGAGACGTCCACGCCATGATCGTCAACATCGCAGTCGGCTACGGCGGACGCCGAGAGATCGCCGACGCCGTCCGGGCGATGTTGCAGGAGCACGCGGCCAAGGGCACCTCGATCGAGGAGCTTGCCGAGATCTTCGACGTCGGGCAGATCGCCGACCATCTGTACACGAAGGGGCAGCCCGACCCCGACCTGGTGATTCGCACCTCGGGGGAGCAGCGTCTGGGCGGCTTCCTGCTCTGGCAGAGCGCCCACAGCGAGTTCTACTTCTGCGAGGCCTACTGGCCGGATTTCCGTCGGGTGGACTTTCTCCGCGCTCTACGTGCCTATGCGGGGCGCGAGAGACGTTACGGCTCATAGCTGGTTGCGAGGCGGGCTGTTGCACGGGCCGGGACGGCCGTGGGTACAACGTTGGAGCGACCGCGTCCGAACATCGTGCGTGTCGCCACAGAGGTGCGCCACGCCGGCGTCCCTCTGGCCTAACGTCAGCACTGACACACGGCACCCGTCGTGTGTTCGGGAGGCCCACAACATGGAGCGACTTCAGCTCCGGACGGAGGGCCGGTATCGGCTCCACCGTCAGCTGGTGGCCCGGTCCCGGCACCACGTCCGCGAGTAGAGGCACAGCCGCACACGCTGTGCCGAGGGAGTTGTAATGGCCTCTGTTCGTCGTTCATCGACCAGCTCCAACGCCAGCCCCGGTGGTGCCAAGGGGGCCACGCACAGCGCCTCCTCGCGGTCTGAAGGTGGCCGCAAGACATTTGTGCTGGACACGTCTGTCCTGCTGTCCGACCCGCGGGCGATACTCCGCTTCCACGAGCACGAGGTGGTGCTGCCGGTCGTCGTGGTGACCGAGCTCGAGGCCAAGCGCAACCACCCGGAGCTCGGCTACTTCGCGCGGCAGGCGTTGAGGTTGCTCGACGACCTGCGCATCCAGGAGGGCCGCCTCGACGCGCCCGTGCCGGTCGGTGACGATGGGGGGAGCCTTCACGTCGAGCTCAACCACACCGACGCCAAGTCGCTGCCCGCGGGCTTTCGGCTCGGCGATAACGACTCCCGCATTCTGGCTGTCGCCAAGAACCTGAGCCTTGACGGTCGCGACGTCACCGTGGTCAGCAAGGACCTGCCGATGCGCGTCAAGGCCTCGGCATGTGGGCTCGAGGCCGAGGAGTACCGCGCCGAGTTCGCCGTCGACAGCGGCTGGACCGGCATGTCCGAGCTGGCCATCTCGGTCGAGGACATGGACTCCCTCTACGAGACCGGTCGCCTCGAGAACAGCGCGGCGCGCGAGCTGCCTTGTCACACAGGGCTTGTGCTGGTCTCGCCGCGTGGCGGGGGCCTTGGGCGGGTGGGCCCGGACAAGGCGGTCAAGCTGGTGCGGGGTGACCGTGATGCGTTCGGTCTGCACGGACGCAGCGCTGAGCAGCGCATCGCGTTGGACCTGCTGATGGACCCCGACGTCGGCATCATCAGCCTCGGGGGGCGGGCCGGCACCGGCAAGAGCGCGCTGGCGATGTGTGCGGGGATCGAGGCGGTCATGGAGCGTAGGCAGCACCGCAAGGTGGTCATCTTCAGGCCGTTGTATGCCGTGGGCGGCCAGGAGCTGGGTTATCTGCCCGGCAGCGAGTCCGAGAAGATGGGACCCTGGGGACAGGCGGTCTTCGACACCCTGGGCGCCCTGGTGTCCACCGAGGTTGTCGAGGAGATTCTGGACCGGGGGATGCTGGAGGTCCTGCCTCTGACCCACATTCGTGGGCGGTCGTTGCATGACTCCTTCGTCATCGTCGATGAGGCCCAGTCGCTCGAGCGCAACGTGCTGCTGACCGTGCTCTCGCGGATCGGTCAGAACTCCAGGGTGGTTCTGACCCACGACGTCGCGCAACGCGACAACTTGCGAGTCGGTCGCCATGACGGTGTCGCTGCAGTCATCGAGGCGCTCAAGGGTCACCCGCTCTTCGCCCACGTCACGTTGACCCGCAGTGAGCGCAGCCCGATCGCGGCCCTGGTGACCGACCTTCTGGAGGGTCTGGAGGCATGACGCCCTGACGTGTCCCAGGGGGCGGGACGGGTATGGGTTCACCTGATGCCCGGCTGCGGAGCGTGGTCGCCTCATCAGCGACCTCGTCATCATGCACCTGAGGCGCATGGGCCTGACGTGGCTGATGGTGTTGCGGAGGCTGGGCGCCTGACGCAGGGGATTTGGAATCCCGGGACATCTTTGGGACGGTGGGGGCGTTAAGTCTCAGTTTCATAACGCTGGTGCGGGCACATGCCTTTCGCCGGGTGGCGGTTCCTGGGCCACTCGTCGTGAGTCATCCCGGGTCTGCGGGCCATCGGATCTGATGGCCCGCCTCTTTGTGGAGGTTGGATGAGCGCGCGTTACCAGGGTCGACACCAGGGGCGGCACCGTGCCAGCTCCCCTGGCCGCGCCGGTACGCCGGGCACGTCTTTCGAGAAGCCAGCTGTCCTCTCTCACGCTCTTCGCCGTCCGCTGGCTTCGGCCGCCGCGGTTCTTGCTGTCGCAGGTGCCACTGCCGCCGGATATGCGTCCGCGGCCAGGCCTCACACGGTGGCGGCGTCGTTCACGGCCAGCCCTACGGCCGTGGCCCAGGCCGCCGAGCTCTCGAGCAACCAGATCGAAACGGACGCCGCGCTCGCCGCCGCCCGCCGCTCTGGGGTGCAGCGTGCCTCCGCCCTGACCCTGAGGCAGCAGCTGGCTGCGGATGCCAGGGCAGCAGCGCTCTCGAACGCTCGCAGGATGGCAGCAGAACGCGCCGCTCGCGACCTGGCACGCCAAGGGATCCTTGACCGGGCGCAGTCAGACCCTCGTGCCGTCGGTCGCCTCCTGGTCGGCGACCATGGCTGGGCAGACACCCAGTTCGGTTGTCTGGACCGCTTGTGGAACAAGGAGAGCCACTGGCGCTGGAACGCGTCCAACGCAAGCTCGGGCGCGTACGGCATCCCCCAGGCACTGCCCGGTTCCAAGATGGCCTCCATCGGCAGCGACTGGGACACCAACCCGGTCACCCAGATCACGTGGGGCCTTCAGTACATCTCCGCCAGGTACGGCACGCCGTGTTCGGCGTGGGGCCACTCACAGGCATCCAACTGGTACTGAGGGCTCACCCCTGAGGGGCGTGGCGAGTCATCGAGAGCACATCCAGGGCCTCGTCGAGCTGCGCCTCGGTCAGGTCGCCTGCCTCGATGTGACCACGGGCGATGACAATGTCGCGGATCGACCGTCGTTCGAGCAGGGACTGTTTGACGACCGCGGCTGCGCCTTCGTAGCCCAGGTAGCGGTTGAGCGGGGTCACGATCGCCGGCGAGCTCTGAGCCAGGTCCAGGCACCGCTGTTCGTCCGCAGTGATGCCGTCTATGCATCGGTCTGCCAAGAGGCGGGCAGCCCGAGTCAGGAACATCAACGACTCCAACAGGTTTCGCCCGATAACAGGCAGCATGACGTTGAGCTCGAAGTTGCCGCTAGCACCCGCCGTGGTGATGGTCGCGTCGTTGCCGATCACCTGTGCGCACACCATGAGCACGGCTTCCGGGATCACGGGGTTGACCTTGCCTGGCATGATGCTGGACCCCGGCTGCAGGTCGGGCAGGTGAATCTCGCCCAGCCCGGCGCGGGGACCCGAACCCATCCAGCGCAGGTCGTTGCAGATCTTGGTCAGGCTGACGGCCAGCACCTTGGCGGCACCGCTGAGAGCGACCAGCGCATCCTGGGCCGACTGAGCCTCGAAATGGTCCCCGACCTCACGGAACGTGGTGCCACTGCCCTCCCCGAGCCTGGCGATCACGCCGGAGGCAAACCCCGGTGCGGCATTGAGCCCGGTGCCGGCCGCGGTTCCGCCCAGCGGCAGCTCCGCAGCACCCTCGGCCGCCAGGAGCAGTCTCTCGCCGGCCAGCTCGATCTGGCGCCGATAGCCGCCGAACTCCTGGCCGAGGGTAACGGGCACGGCATCCATCAGGTGGGTTCGTCCGGCCTTGACGACGTCGGCGAAAGCACTCTGGCGACCCTCCAGGGCCGTGGACAAGTGGTGCAGCGCGGGTAGGAGCAGGTTGCGCGTCGTGATCACGGCGGCGACCCGGATGGCGGTCGGGAACGTGTCGTTGCTGGACTGCCCGGCGTTGACATGGTCGTTGGGGTGGACCTGCAGACCGGTGGCGAGGTGGGCGATCCGCGCCACGACCTCGTTCACGTTCATGTTGGTGGAGGTGCCGGAGCCGGTCTGGAAGATGTCCACGGGGAACTGGTCGTCGTGCAGGCCGCCTGCAACGTCATCCGCCGCCATGATGATGGCCCGGGCGATCGCGGGATCCAGTGCTGAAAGGTCTGCGTTCACCCAGGCGGCAGCGGACTTGATCTGCGCCAGGGCGTGGATGATCGGCAACGGCATGGTCAGCCCGGATATGGGGAAGTTCTGGACCGCCCGGGCCGTCTGGGCACCCCAGAGGGCGTCGGCCGGCACCTCGATATCGCCCATCGAGTCATGCTCGATCCGACTGGGTCCGTGGCGATCACTCATGGCACCATCATGGCTCAGAGCTTGCGCAGCCGGACCCTGCGGACGCTGTGGTCAGCACCCTTGGTCAACACCAGGTTGGCCCGGCCCCGGGTGGTCAGGACGTTCTCGACCAGGTTCCGCTCGTTGGTCGAGCTCCAGATGCCCAGGGCGGTATCGCGGGCCTGCTCGTCGCTCAGCTCCGCGTAGCGGTGGAAGTAGGAGCTCGGGTCGGCGAACGCGGTCTCGCGCAGCCGCAGGAACCGGTCGACATACCAGCGCTTGATGTCATCAACCCTGGCGTCGACGTAGACGGAGAAGTCGAAGAAGTCGCTGACCGCCAGGCCGGTGCGTCCGTTGGTCAGCACCCTGGGGGGCTGCAGGACGTTGAGTCCTTCGACGATGAGCACGTCCGGGCGGCGAACGACGATCCGCTCGCCGGGGACGATGTCGTACGTCAGGTGTGAGTAGACGGGCGCGCTGACCTCGTCACTGCCGGCCTTGACCTCGGCGACGAACCGAAGAAGGCCCCGTCGATCGTATGACTCGGGAAAACCTTTGCGTTCCAACACTCCTCGGCGTTCGAGTTCCGCGTTGGGGTACAGGAAGCCATCAGTGGTCAGGAGCTCAACCCGAGGCGTTCCGGGCCACCGTGCCAGCAGCTCACGCAGGATTCGGGCGGTGGTCGACTTGCCCACGGCCACGGAACCGGCCACGCCGATGACGAAGGGGGTGCGCTCAGGGCGCTCGCCCAGGAAGTCCGTCGTGATGCGGTGCAGGCCCGCGGTGGCACCGACATAGAAGTTGAGCAGGCGCGAAAGGGGCAGGTAGACCTGTTCGACCTCGGCGAGGTCCAGGCGTTCTCCGAGGCCCCGCAGCCGCGTCACGTCCGCCTGGGTCAGGCTCATGGGGTGGTGGTCGCGCAGCCGGGCCCACGCCGCACGGTCCAGCTCGACGTACGGCGACGGCAGGGCATGGCCATTGGGCGGTCGCACGCGGCCCATTGTTGCGGACGGGCACATGGCGCGTGGACCGGGACACCTCCCGTTAGGCTGGCCGGCATGTGCGGAATCGTCGGATACGTGGGCCCCAACGTCGATGGCCGGGCCCTCGAGGTCGTCATGGAGGGCCTGTCCAGGCTCGAGTACCGCGGCTACGACTCGGCCGGGGTAGCCCTCCTGGCCGGGCGCCAGGTCGTGATCGCCAAGCGCGCCGGGAAGCTGGCCAACCTGACGAGCGCTCTGGCCCAGGAGCCGTTGCCCGGGTCGACCACCGGCATCGGGCACACCCGTTGGGCCACCCACGGAGGCCCCACCAACCTGAATGCGCATCCCCATCGAGGTGGCGAGGACGGCAAGCTGGCGCTCATCCACAACGGCATCATCGAGAACTTCCACTCACTGAGGGCCGGGCTGCTCGGTGAGGGCGTGGAGTTCCTCAGCGAGACCGATACGGAGGTCGTCGCGCAGCTGTTGGCACGTTCCTATGACGTCACCGGTGACCTCACCGAGGCGATGCGTCAGGTCGTGGCCGGTCTCGAGGGCGCTTTCACGCTGCTCGCCGTCCACGCGGACCAGCCGGGGGTCGTCGTCGGCGCCCGGCGCAACAGCCCGCTGGTCGTGGGTCTGGGCGACGGCGAGAACTTCCTGGGCTCCGATGTCGCGGCCTTCATCGGCTACACCCGCGAGGCGGTCGAGCTCGCCCAGGATCAGATCGTCACGATAACGACCGACGGTGCGGTCGTCATCAACTTCGACGGGACTCCGGCACAGGGCAAGCCGTACCACGTCAGCTGGGACGCCGCCGCCGCGGAGAAGGGCGGCTTCCCGAACTTCATGACCAAGGAGATCCACGACCAGCCGGTCGCGGTGGCTGACACCCTGCTGGGGCGCACAGACGAGGCCGGCCGTCTCGTGCTGGACGAGCTGCGCATGGACGAGGCCGAGCTGCGTGCCGTCGACAAGATCGTGTTCATCGCGTGTGGCACCGCGGCCTACGCCGGCATGGTCGCCAAGTACGCCCTGGAGCACTGGACCCGCATCCCTTGCGAGGTCGAGCTGGCCCACGAGTTCCGTTACCGCGACCCGGTGGTCAACGAGCGCACCCTCGTCGTCGCGATATCGCAGTCCGGCGAGACGATGGACACGCTGATGGCCGTCAAGCACGCCCGTCAGCTTGGCGCTCGCGTCATCTGCATCTGCAACACCCACGGCTCGACCATCCCGCGCGAGTCGGATGCCGTGCTCTACACCCACGCGGGCCCCGAGATTGCCGTTGCCTCGACCAAGGCGTTCCTCGCCCAGATCACCGCCTGCTACATCCTGGGGCTCTATCTCGCTCAGCTGCGCGGCGGCACCTATGCCGACGAGGCGCAGGCCGTGATGAAGGACCTGAAGGAGATGCCGGCCAAGATCCAAACGGTCCTGGACGGGCAGGGCCGGGTTCGCGAGATCGCCCGCTTCATGGCCGACACCCGCTCGGTGCTGTTCCTTGGCCGTCACGTGGGCTATCCGGTGGCTCTCGAGGGGGCGCTCAAGCTCAAGGAGCTGGCCTACATCCACGCGGAGGGTTTCGCCGCCGGTGAGCTCAAGCACGGCCCCATCGCCCTCATCGAGCCAGGGCAGCCCGTCTTCGTCATCGTGCCCTCACCCAGCAGCGAACACGGCCTGCACGGCAAGGTCGTCTCCAACATCCAGGAGGTCCGCGCCCGCGGAGCTCGCACGATCGTGATCGCGGAGGAAGGTGACGAGGACGTGGTCCCGTTCGCCGACGTGATCATCCGCGTCCCGGCCACCCCGCCCCTGTTGGCGCCCCTGGTGACAACCGTCCCCTTGCAGGTGTTTGCGTGCGAGCTGGCCTCGGCAAAGGGCCTGAACGTCGACCAGCCGCGCAACCTGGCCAAGTCCGTCACGGTCGAATGACGACGGCGGATCGAATGACGAAGGCGTTGTCATGATCATCGGGGTCGGGATCGATGTCGTCGACGTTGCGCGCTTCGGTCAGACCCTTGAGCGCACGCCGCGCCTGCTCGAGCGGCTGTTCACCGAGGGCGAGCGTTCGCTGGGGCTCAACTCTCTCGCGGCCAGGTTCGCGGCGAAGGAGGCTTTGGCCAAGGCGTTGGGTGCGCCAGTGGGTCTGTGCTGGACCGACGCCAACGTCCACAGTGGCGACGACGGACGGCCGAACCTCAGTATCCGGGGCACCGTCCAGGCGCGAGCGACAGCTTTGGGCGTGCAGGACCTGCACGTCTCCCTCTCCCACGACGCCGGGATCGCCTCGGCCGTCGTGATCGCTGAGGGCGAAGCGTTGGGACCACGATGATCCGCGCGTATTCCGTGTCCTCCGTCCGCGCCGCCGAGGCGGCTGCGATGGCGGGACTGTCCGAGGGCGAGCTGATGTCTCGGGCGGCCGCGGGCCTGGCCGAGGTCGCGGCCGCGCGACTGGGTGGTCCCGGTGGGCGACAGGTCGTTGCCATCGTCGGCGCCGGCAACAACGGGGGAGATGCCCTCTATGCCGCAGCCTTGCTCGCGAAGGACGGTGCCACTGTGGTGGTGCTCAAGGTGGGGGAGTCGGCGCACGAGGGTGGCCTTCGGGCAGCCCGTGACGCCGGCGCTCTGGTGCTCAACGCCGTTGGTGCCCATGCGGATCCGCAGTCCGTTGTCCGGTCGGCGTTGGGCGATGCGGAGCTGGTTATCGATGGCATCGTCGGGATCGGCGGACATTCTGGCCTGTCGCCGCAGATCGACGCTTTGCTGCGCGAGGTGAGCGACACGGCGTACGTCCTGGCCGTTGACCTGCCCAGCGGGACAGATCCGGAGGGTGAGGTCGGAGCTCAGTCCTGCGTGTTCGCCGACGAGACCGTGACCTTCATGGTGCCCAAACCGGTCCACCTGCTGCCGGGCACCGAGCCCGCCGTCGGGCGGCTCACAGTCATCGACATCGGTGTCGAGATCGCTGGGACACCGGTGGTCGAACGGGTCACCCAAGACGACGTCCCGCGGCTCTGGCCCCGTCCTGGGCCAGGGGATGACAAGTACTCCCGCGGTGTGCTCGGCATCGTTGCTGGCGGTGAGAGCTACACAGGGGCAGCGCTGTTGGCGGTGACCGCGGCAGTCTGCTCAGGCGCCGGGATGGTGCGATACGTCGGCCCTCCGACGCCGACCGGGCTCGTTCGCTCCCAGGTACCCGAAGCGGTCATCGGCGACGGCCAGGTGCAGGCGTGGCTCGTCGGCCCCGGCATCGATGTCGGCGACGAGTCGACGCAGGGCCGGGCGCAGCGAGCGGCGGCCCAGTCCGCCCTGGACTCCCGCCTCCCGTGTGTCGTGGATGCAGGCGGCCTTGAGCTGATCGTCGAACCGCGTTCCACCCCGACGTTGCTCACGCCACACGCAGGTGAGCTGGCCCGCCTGTTGAGCCGACTTGACCACCCCGTCGACCGCGCGACCGTGGTGGGTGCGCCGGTGGCTCACGCTCGGCGCCTGGCCGAGGTGACGAACAGCACCGTCCTGTTGAAAGGCGCGACGACGCTCGTGGTCCCACCCACCTCGGCGAGTCTGTCCGTGCGCTCCCAGGCCGATGCGCCGTCGTGGCTGGCAACGGCCGGATCGGGAGACGTGCTGGCGGGGCTCGCGGGGACACTGCTTGCATCGGGTCTGTCCCCCTTGGACTCGGGCAGCCTCGCCGCGCTGGTCCACGGGCTGGCCGCGGATGCCGCGAACCCCGGTGGGCCCGTTCGCGCCCTGGGTGTAGCACAGGCCATACCTGGGGTGGTTGCGGGGTTGTTGGCTCGAACGAGTGCCCGATCCTGAGAGACTTTCGTGGTGACTGACGAGATTCAAGGGTCTGGCGACGCTCGTGTCGGTGCTGGCGGTGCCGCCTATGCCGGTGGGCGTGCGCCCGCGCGGGCGACGGTGGACCTGGATGCGATCCGTCACAACGTCGAGGTTCTCGGTCAGCATGCCGGGTCGGCTGCCGTCATGGCGGTCGTCAAGGCAGACGGCTACGGGCACGGGCTGGTGCCCAGTGCCCGTGCCGCCGTGAGTGGCGGAGCCTCGTGGCTGGGAGTTGCCCAGCTGAGTGAGGCGCTGGCACTGCGGGACAGCGACATCCACGTGCCGGTCATGTCATGGCTACACGTTCCCGGCGCTGACTTCGCTGCCGCCATCGCCGGCGACATCGACCTGTCCGTCTCGGCGTTGTGGTCGCTGGCCGAGGTTGCTGACGCTGCTCGCACCCTGGGGCGCACCGCCCGCATCCACCTCAAGGTCGATACCGGTCTCGGTCGCAACGGCGCCTTTGGTGAGGACTGGCCGGTCCTTCTGCACGCTGCCCGTAGCCTCGAGGCCGAGGGGGCTGTCCGGATCGTCGGCGTGTGGTCCCACTTCATCTTCGCTGACGAGCCGGCGCACCCGACGGTGCAGTCACAGCAGGAGCGGTTCGCTCAGGCCGTGCGTGACGCCGAGCGGGCGGGGTGTGACCTCGAGGTTCGCCACATCGCGAACTCCGCGGCCACGCTGACCAATCCCGGTGCTGCCTTCGACATGGTCCGACCGGGGCTGGCCGTCTACGGGCTGTCACCGGTTCCGTCGCTGGGCGACCCGACATACTTCAGGTTGAGACCCGCGATGACGTTGAGTGCCGATCTTGCTGTCACCAAACGAGTTCCGGCCGGCCAAGGCCTGAGCTATGGACATCAGTACGTCACGTCGGAGGACACGACGGTCGGCCTGGTGCCGATGGGCTACGCCGACGGCATCCCGCGCAATGCCACCAACGTGGGGCCGCTGAGCGTGGCGGGGGCACGGCATACGGTCTCTGGTCGGGTCTGCATGGACCAGTTCGTCGTCGACCTGGGGCCGCGGAGCGGGTCACGGGCGGGGGACCAGGTGACCCTGTTCGGCGCTGGTGACTCGGGGGAGCCCACGGCCCAGGACTGGGCGCAGGCAACAGGGACGATCTCCTACGAGATCATCACCCGCATCGGAGCGCGTGTTCCCCGCGTCTACCTCGGCGGTCAGCAGTGAGCCGTAATCGTCGAAGCGGTCTCATCGGACTGGGTATCGGGGTGGCTGCGGCTGCGGCTGCTGGTGCTGCGGGTGTCGCCGCCGAGCGCCTGACCCGGGCACGCCTCACCGCCAAGGCGTTGGATTCCACTGACACGTACGAAGACGAGGCCACCACCGAAGTCGTTGTCATAGCCTCCGACGGTGTGCCCTTGCACGTGGAGATCGACGAACCTGAACACGGGCCCACTCGGCTGCCCAAGGGCGCGGCCGTACCCACGGTGGTGTTCTGCCACGGCTACACCCTGAGCCTTCGCAGCTGGGTGTTCCAGCGGCGGGCGCTCAAGGCGGTCGGCTACCGTGTCGTGCTCTGGGACCATCGCGGCCACGGCCGGTCGGGCGCGGGGTCCAAGGAGTCCTATGAGGTCGACCAGCTCGGCCTGGACCTGGCTGCCGTCATCCGTGAGGTCGTGCCCAAGGGCCCGCTGGTCCTCGTGGGCCACTCGATGGGTGGCATGACGTTGATGGCCCTGGCAGTTCAAGAACCTGAGCTCATCAAGGAGCGCGTTCTGGGCGTGGCGTTCGTGGCCACCAGCCCGGGGGGCCTCTCGGCGGTCTCGTGGGGCCTCGGCAGCGTGCTGGGCAAGGCGGTGCACCGGCTGGGGCCGGTTGCAGTTGGGCAGCTTTCGGGACGGCAGGGTCTGGTCAACTCGGTGCTCAAGGTGGGCAAGGACGTCGAGGAGTTCTTCGTCGACCGTTACTCGTTTGCGTCACCGGTGCCGTTGAGCATCGTGCGGCTGACCGCGGACATGATCTTCGGGACCCGCATCGAGGTCATCTCCGACTTCATGGAGACATTCGACAGGCATGACAAGAGGGAGGCACTCGAGCACTTCATCGGGGTGGAGACATTGGTGATCAACGGAGTTCAGGACCTGCTCACGCCGCCGAAGCACAGCGAGGAGATCGTCCGGCTGATCCCGGGCGCCGAGCACGTCCTGGTGAACGACGCCGGCCACCTCATCATGCTCGAGCACGGCGACGTGGTCAGCGAGCAGCTGCTTTCGCTCATTGAGCGCGCCGAACGTGCCGCAGCCGCTCACATTGATCTGCGCGCCAAACCGCGGGTCCGCCGGATGATCACCGACCTGGGCAAGAAGCGACGGGTGGAGAAGGTCATGCAGGAACGACTCCAGAGTGGCACCTGAGAACGCCGCTGATGACTCCTGAGATCTCCAGCACGGCCCTGCCCTCCTTTCAGGTGAGGCTGGCGACCGTCGAGGACACCCATGCGTGGGGCGCCAGGCTCGGGGCGCTGCTCACCGCGGGGGACCTGCTGGTGTTGACGGGTGATCTGGGTGCCGGCAAGACAACCCTGGTCCAGGGCATCGCGGAGGGCGTCGGCGTGCGTGGTCCGATCACCTCTCCGACGTACGTCATAGCCCGCGTACACGCCTCCCTGGTGGAGGGCCCGGACCTCGTCCACGTCGACGCCTATCGGTTGGCCGGGTTTGCCGAGCTCGATGACCTTGATCTTGATGCGTCGCTCGAGGATTCCGTCACGGTGGTCGAGTGGGGTCATGGTGTGGCCGAGCTGCTCAGCGAGGACTACCTGGAAGTGACGCTGCGGGGGTACGAGACCCGGACCGTGGATCTCGTCGGCCATGGCGCGCGGTGGTCCGGTCCGGGAGTGCGTGAAGCGCTGCACCGCCTGGTCTCGTTAGCCTGAACCCCGTGCTGCTGCTCGCCATCGATACCGCAACCTCCGCCATCACTGTCGCCCTCCACGACGGCGAGAGGGTGCTGGCCGAGTCCAGCACGCTGGACCCTCGGCGCCACGGGGAGTACGTCGCCCCCGCCATGGCCGATGTTCTCGCCAGGGCTGGACGCATGGCGGCCGATGTCAGCGCAGTCGTGTCGGGCACAGGCCCGGGGCCGTTCACCGGGCTGCGCGTGGGTCTCGTGACGGCGCGCACGTTCGCCTTCGCTCGCGGCATACCGGTGTTCGGGGTGTGCAGTCTTGATGCGATGGCCCACCAGGCATGGCTGGAAGACGCGGCCGGCATGGGCCGATCCTTCGTCGTGGCAACGGATGCACGCCGAAAGGAGGTCTACTGGGCACGCTACGACGTCACAGCTCGCGGGGCGGTCCGGATGGGTGAGCCCATGGTCGCCAAGGCCGGGGCGATCGCCGGCGAGGTGCGGGGTCTTCCGGTGGTGGGGCGGGGCGCCCTTCTGTACGCCGAGTCGTTCGGCCCGCGCATGGGTCCCCTCGATGTCAGCGCTGGTGCTTTGGCTGATCTTGCGGCGCGGAGGATGGCAGCTGGTGAGCAGCTGCCCGAGCCCGAGCCGATGTATCTGCGCCGCCCGGACGCGGCGCCTCCGCCCCCGCGCAAGCCGGCGCTGGCATGAGCGGCGACGAAGTGGTCCTGCGTGAGATGACCTGGCGGGACATACCGGCGCTGGCCGCGCTCGAGCCGACACTGTTTGCTGCTGACGCGTGGTCCGAGCAGACCTGGTGGGCGGAGCTCGCTGGCCGGCCGCGCCGCTGCTACGTCGTCGCGGAGCAGGATGGCATCGTGGTCGGCTATGCCGGCGTCGACCGTGGTGGAGAGGTCGCTGACGTCATGACGATCGCCGTGGCTCCGGCAGCTCAGGGTCGCGGGCTGGGGTCATTGCTCATGGACTGGCTCATTGCTGCGGCACGTCGTGGTCGCGCTGAGCACCTGATGCTGGAAGTTCGCGCGGACAACGTTGTGGCACAGCGGCTCTACTCCAGTGCGGGCTTTGAGATGCTGACGGTCCGGCGCAGGTACTACCAACCGGGGGACGTGGACGCCCACATCATGAGACTTCATCTGACGGATGCGACCGAGGGCGCGGCACACGAGGTGACACGGTGACCGGCGGTCCCCTCGTGCTCGGCATCGAGACGTCCTGCGACGAGACGGGTGTCGGGATCGTCCGCGGGCAGACATTGCTCGCAGACGCGGTTGCCAGCAGCGTCGAGCTGCACGCGCGCTTCGGTGGTGTGGTGCCAGAGGTGGCCAGTCGTGCCCACCTCGAGGCGATGGTCCCGACGATCGAGCGGGCCTGCCGCGAGGCCGGCATACGACTTGATGACCTTGACGCTATAGCGGTCACCGCTGGCCCGGGTCTGGCTGGCGCCCTGCTGGTGGGGGTGGCAGCGGCCAAGTCGCTCGCCGTGGCTGTGGGCAAACCTCTTTATGGCGTCAACCACCTCGCTGCGCACGTCGCGGTCGACATCGTCGAGCACGGTCCACTGCCGGAGCCGACGCTGGCGCTGCTGGTGTCCGGAGGGCACTCGAGTCTCCTGCTCGTCCCCGACGTTACTCATGATGTGCGATCCCTGGGGAGCACCATCGACGATGCCGCGGGCGAGGCCTTCGACAAGGTGGCCAGGGTGCTGGGACTGCCGTTCCCGGGAGGTCCGCACGTGGATCGGGTTGCCGCAGAGGGCAACTCAGCTTTTGTGACCTTTCCTCGTGGTCTGACCTCGGGCCGTGACATGGAGCGGCACCGATTCGACTTCTCCTTCTCCGGCCTCAAGACGTCGGTGGCCCGCTGGGTCGAGGCACGTGAGCTCGCGGGTGAGCCGGTGCCGGTTGCCGACGTGGCCGCCAGCTTCCAGGAGGCGGTGGTCGACGTGCTGACGCGCAAGGCGGTCCTTGCCTGTCGCCAGCACGGGGTCGACCACCTGCTCGTGGGTGGTGGCGTGGCAGCCAACACCAGGCTGCGTGCCATGGCCCAGGAGCGTTGCGCCGCCGCCGGCATCAGGCTTCGGCTGCCACGACCCGGTCTGTGCACGGACAACGGCGCCATGGTGGCCGCCCTTGGTGCGCTGATGGTGGCGAAAGGTCGCGATGCCTCGGCTCTCGACCTCCCGGCCGACTCGTCGATGCCGGTGACATTGGTTCAGGCATGACTTCCGCTCGCGGACCGAACACCGCGCAGGCACCGTCTTCGACCGCCGAAGGTGCCGAAACGGCGCCGGAGGGGTGTTCGGATGAGTCGAGAGGGCCCATGCCGATCATCCTCGATGTGGATACAGGCATAGATGACGCCTGTGCGTTGTTGCTGGCCGCGCTCCACCCTGATGTGCAGCTGCGCGCCGTCACTTGTGTGGGTGGTAACACCAGCGTGGACAACGTCGTTCGCAACACCTTGAAGGTGCTTGATGTCGCGGGGCGCGCAGACGTCCCGGTCGCCCGCGGCGCGGCCCGGCCGTTGCTCGAACCCGGCCGGGATGCCCGGCACGTTCACGGCGATGACGGTATGGCGGACCTCGGCTGGCCGCCCTCCCCCCGTCAGTGCGACGAACGGCATGCGGTGGTGCTGTTGCGGGACCTGCTGAACCGGGCGGCGTCCCGGGGCCCAGCCGACCGGATCACGTTGGTGCCATTGGCTCCGCTGACCAACATCGCGCTCTTGTTGCGAACCTATCCGGAGGCTGCGGCCGGCCTGCGCGAGATCGTCTTCATGGGAGGGGCGGCACAGGTCGGTAATGCCACCGCCTCAGCGGAGTTCAACGTCTGGCACGACCCTGAGGCGGCGGCCATCGTTCTCGAGTCGGCTGCCGAGCTCAGTATCCCAGTGGTGATGTACGGACTGGACGTCTTCTACGACGTGCGGGTCAGCCGTGAGCAGGCTGTCGAGCTCACCGGCGTCGGTGGCCGTGGACCGGCCGAGCTGGCGGGACGACTGATGGGCTACCAGTGCGGTCGTCTTGGTCAGCCCGATGCCACCATCGGTGATGCGGGGGCGGTGTGCGCGGTGATCGATCGCGAGGGTCTGACAACGACACGACTCCCGGTTCGGGTCGAGCTCGCTGGGACTTACTCACGGGGCAGGACCATCGTCGACCGGCGCGCCTGGTCGGGAGACCTTGACCACGATCCTCACGGGCTGCCGGCGACGTCGGTGGAGGTTGCGATGTCGGTGGACGCCGATCGGTATGCCGATCTCTGGCTGGAAACCGTGCAGGGAGGTCCTCGCTGATGGGACGAGTCGTGGTGGTCGGATCGTTGAACGTCGACCTTGTGACGAGGGTCGAGCGACTCCCGAAGCCGGGCGAGACCGTCCTTGGTGTGGGTCTTGAGCGGTTGGCAGGTGGCAAGGGCGCCAACCAGGCCATGGCCGCGACGGCGTCCGGGGCCGCGGTGGTCATGGTTGGTTGTGTCGGACCGGACGAGGCCGGGTCTGCCTATGTGGCAAGGCTGTTGGCTCGGGGCGTTGACGTCGCAGCCATCCGGGTGCAGCACGACTGCCCCACGGGTCACGCCCTCATTACCGTTGACGAGGCCGGCGAGAACACCATCGTCGTCGTCCCTGGTGCCAATGCCGAGGTGACGTTCGATGACCTCACGGTGCTGGACCTTGTCGGCCGCGGTGACGTCGTCCTTCTGCAGCTCGAGGTCCCTTTAGAGGTGGTCGTGGCCGCGGCGCGACGGGGCTCGGCCAGGGGTGCTCGGGTGGTCCTGAACCTCGCGCCGTATGCCGTGTTACCCCCCGACGTCGTCGCTCTGGCGGACCCCTTGGTGGTCAACGAGCACGAGGCCCTGATGTTGGCCGACTCGGAGGCGGTACCAGCGTCGTTGGTGGTCACGTTCGGTGCCGCAGGCGCCGCCTGGGATGGTGAACAGCTGACCGGGCCCGTGGTCGAGGAGTCTGAGGTGCTCGACACCACTGGCGCGGGCGACGCCTTCTGTGGCGCACTCGGTGCCGCTTTGGCCGCGGGAACGGGGCGTCGGGAGGCCCTTGAGGCAGCCTTGGCTGCCGGAGCGAATGCGGTCAGACATCTTGGGGCACAGCCGAACCCAGCGCTTTGAGCCACAGACCCAGGTCAAGGCGTCGGTGCAGCAAGGAAGGGATGGGGGCCGTGCAGCCCGTCAAGGGAGCCTGCGAGCAGGGCCAGCGGCCCTCATGCCTTCCGTCGCGCGAACGGTCCCTGGAAATATGCCGTGGTGGCGGGCAAACTGCCTAGATCCGCGGGTGTGGGGCGGGCAAACTGCCTAGATCCGCGGGTGTCGGGAGGGCAAACTGCCTAGATCGGTGGGGTGTGACAGGATCGCGAGCGTGAACCCGTCGACCGCTCTGGCCACCGTCGTGGTGGACGAGCTGGTCCGCCACGGGGTCCGCGAGGCCGTCCTGTGTCCCGGCTCTCGCTCTGCCCCTTTCGCCTACGCACTGCAGGAAGCCGACCGCTCCGGGAGACTTCGGCTGCACGTCCGTGTCGACGAGCGCTCTGCCGCCTTCCTGGCCCTGGGCATGGCGAAACTGACGCGTCGACCTGTACCAGTGTTCACGACGTCCGGCACCGCGGTTGCCAACCTCCACCCGGCCGTGCTGGAGGCAAACCACGCCGCAGTGCCGTTGATCATCGTCAGCGCAGACCGACCGCCCGAGCTGCGCGGGACCGGGGCGAACCAGACCACCGACCAGGGTCACCTTTTCGGTTCTTCCGTCCGTATGTTTCACGAGCTGGGCGCACCCGAGAGCCGCGAGGGGCAGAACGCGGTATGGCGTTCGGTCGCGTCCCGGCTGTGCTCGGCGGCCACCGGGGCGATGGGGACGGACGCCGGCCCGGTGCATCTCAATGTGCCCCTCCGTGAGCCGTTGGTGCCCGATCTGGCCCCCGCTGGGGAGTGGCCCGAGAGCCTCGACGGCCGCAGCGACCAGGCTCCATGGGTCAGGGTCCAACCGCCAAGACTCGAGGCTGAGGGTGTGGCCAGAACTCCCAGAACCCTGGTCCTGCTTGGTGATCTGCCCGATCCGGGCATGGCGGTCGAGGTGGTCCGGCTCGCCCGGGCCGCTGGGTGGCCGATCATCGCCGAACCCTTCGGCGCCCACGACCGCCGCGATCTGGTCCCGCACGGTCCACTCCTGCTCACCGCCGATGAATGGCTGGGCGGGCACCTGCCTGATCGGGTCTTGGTCGTCGGACGAATCACGCTTTCACGGAAGGTTGGCGCCCTCTTGCGCCACCCCGCGGTGACAGTGGTGATCGTTGCTGCGCAGACCATCTTTGCGGATCCCTCGCATGTTGCGTCGGTCATCCATCCATTTGTGTCGGTGACGGCCGCCATCCCGGACAGCCGACAGGTGGACGAGCAATGGGCCCGGGAGTGGAGAGATGCGGGCACGCGCATCGACAAGGCCGCGCGGTCGGTCATCGAGCAGTCGTGGCCGAGCGGGCTCGCCATCGCAGCGACAGTCCTGGCTGAGCTGCCCTCGGAGGCAACGCTGTTCGTGGGCTCCTCCAACTCGGTCCGCGATGTCGACCTGGCCATGTCGCCGTCTGTCAGAAGTGAGCCGATCACCGTTGTTGCGAGCCGCGGGCTGGCTGGGATTGATGGTTGTGTCTCTACCCCCATCGGTGTCGCACTTGCAGAGCCCGGGCGAGCCGTATACGCGCTGTTGGGCGACCTGACCTTCCTGCATGACAGCAACGGTCTGGTCATCGGCCCGCATGAGCCGCAGCCTGACCTGACCATCGTGGTCACCAACGACGACGGAGGTGGCATCTTCACCCTGTTGGAGCCCGGCGAGCCAAGCAGGGCAGCGGAGTTCGACCGTGTCTTCGGCACTCCAACGGGCGCCTCCATCACCGACATCTGCCACGCATATCAGGTGGGGCACACGCTGGCATCAACCACGGCGGAGCTCGGCGGTGTCCTGCGGCAGCGTCCCGAAGGACTTCGCCTTGTCGAGGTTCGGGTTGACCGTTCGGGGCACCGGGGACTGCACGCCGATCTGCGCGCCGCCGCCGCAAGTGCTCTGAGCTAGAACTCGATGGCTCCGACCGGTTCGCGGTCCCTGCTCATGGCCCGCGAGAGCCGCCGCACCGAGCCGGGCGTCAGCTCCTCGACGAGACCCTGATGTGCTTGCGAGGTAAGGCTTCTGGATCCTAGGAAGGCGGCGCCCAGGGCCTGGACCGGCACTCGCACATCGGCCGCCCCAGCAGTCGGCTGGCAGGTGGCGACTCCATCCTCGTCAACGCTCAGCCGCCACGCGCGCTGGTTCCACGGGCAGGTCGGGTCGATGACATCAAGAACCAGGTCGCAGGCGTTGGAGTAGCCACGCGAGGTCAGGGCCACGTCGACGTCGATCAGCCTCAGCCACAACGAGTCGAAGGCCTTGACGCCCAGGGCACGCGGGCCCCCGGCCCACCACATCAGCGGGTCATCGGCCCCACGGCCGTTGATGGTGATCGACGTGGTCAGGTCGAAGTCCACGAGTCGCCGGGCCAGTGCAAGCAGGGTTGCGGGATCTGCCGCCGCGAGCTCGCGCACGTCGAGCTTGCCCTTGGCCCTCGCGTCCTTCCACTTGAACTCGCGACTGAACACCGCATAACCAGCCGGTTGGCCATCCACGTGAGCGAGAAGCACCTGCCACGGCTCGCGCCCCTGGCGGGTCAACGGCAGGTCGACGAACATCGGTCGGGCCATCCGTGCCGGCCGGGTCACCGAGCCCAATGTTCCCCGGGCGCAACGCACATGAAGCTCATGGACGACCCCGGCTGTGTCGTCGGAGTCGGCGGTGACGAATCGGGTCGTAACCTTGCCTGCCGCATCCTCCAGCAGTGGCGCGGTGAACGCAGCGCCCCGCTCAAGAGCCAGCTCCAGCTCGACGGAGCTGATGCCGTAGCCGAACCGTCCGTAGATCGGTACCTCGGCCGCGTGCAGCCCGCTCAGTGCGGCGCCTTCCTCGTGCAACCTGGCCACGTAGTGGGTCATCATCTCGCGTAGCACGCCGCGACGACGATGGTCAGGGTGCACAGACACCCACGACAACCCCGACATGGGCACCTGGGCCAGCTCGTCCAGCGGCCCCGGGACCGTCACCGCCATGTCGTATGACGTGTAGACGCCGGCGAGCTGATCTGACCCGTCAACGGCGGCGCCGAATGTTCGCGTCCAGTCGAAGTGGCTCGTGACTATGTCGGCCGGGTATGCGTTCGGATCGAAGAAGAATGCGGCATTGTCGACCGTCAGGAGCCGATGACGGTCCGCATCGGTGAGGGGCAGGATCGAGGTGGTCATCCGCCGAGCCTCGCGGCCGCGGCTCGCGAGTGCAACCGAATTCGTGACTCAGCCAGCGGTGAGGGCATCCCGCATCGGCACGAACTTGGCGTCGGACTCCGCAAGCTCGGAGTCCGGGTCGGAGCCTGCGACGATGCCGCAGCCGGCGAACAGCCGCATCCGACTCGCGTCTGCGGGGTCGATAACCCCGCACCGCAACGCGATTCCCCACTCGCCATCCCCGGCCGCGTCCATCCAGCCGACCGGGCCGGCATAACGTCCACGGTCCATCAGCTCGAGCTCGCGGATCGCGGCACCGGCAATGGGTGTCGGCGTCCCGCAGACGGCTGCTGACGGGTGCAGCGAAGCGGCAAGGGCCAGCGAGGTCGAATGGTCGGTCAGGACACCCGCAACATCCGTCGCCAGATGCATGACGTTGGACAGGTGCAGGACGAACGGCGACTCCGGGACGTTGATCGACGAACAGTGCGGTCCCAGAGCCTCGGCCACCGATCGGACGGCGTACTCATGCTCCTCGAGGTCCTTGGAGGAGCGGGCCAGCGAGGCCGCCAGCGCGAGGTCGTGCGCGTCGTCCCCCGTGCGACGGATGGTTCCGGCCAGCACACGCGACGTGACAAGGCCCTTCTCCAGCTTCACGAGCATCTCGGGCGTTGCCCCGACAAGCCCGTCGACCGCGAATACCCACGTGTTGTCATAGCGCTCGACCAGACGCTGCAGAAGCCAGCGCGGGTCGATGGCTGAGCGGGCGTCCACCGCCAGGTCGCGCGCGAGGACCACCTTGTCCATCTCGCCGGCGTTGATACGCCCGACCGCGCGGGCAATCACGGCCGACCACTGCGCCCCCGAGAGGGCGCCGTCGGAGAACCTGACGTCCTGGGGTGCGACCGGTGGGAGAGTCACTGACGGTTTCAGAGTGACCGGCAGGTGCGAGTCGACCCCGATAGTCGTCAGCCAACATCGCGAACCCCGTTGCCCCACAATGACTTCGGGCACCACAAGGGCAGCGCCGGCGGGGGAGTCTGCCGAGAAGGAGAACGAGCCGAACGCAACCGGCCCCGTCCCCGGCACGAGCAGGTCGTCTCGAACGACGGCGTGGTCCACGACCGAGCGCCACCACGTCTGGGCCTTGGCGAACCGGTCCTGGCCGCTGGACCGGAACTCCAGGGCGCGGCCCCAGCCGACCAGTCCCTCGCCGCGCCGGACCCAGGCGGACACCCGGTCGGAGCCCATGGTCTCGGGCAGCAACGACAGCAGGGCGCCGGGGTTGTCGATGGGGATCGTGCGGGCCACCAGCGCGGGGACATGCACGGCGGGCGAGTCGGGCCGAGTCGCCTCGGGTTGCGGCATGGAGGTCACGGCCAACAAGCCTACGACCGTCACGACCGGGAGCCCTTCACGGACCGCTGTTAGCGGCGCGCTGCATGATCGGTAAGGATGGGACTGTGATCCGTGCCAGCCTCGACAAACGCCCCGGTGACGTGGCGGCCATGTTCGACGACGTCGCGGCCAAGTACGACCTGACCAACGACGTGCTGTCCCTGGGCCAGGACCGCCGGTGGCGCAAGATCGTGCGCGAAGCGGTCGGCGCCAGGCGCGGTGACACGGTCCTTGATATCGCGGCTGGAACAGGCACCAGCAGTGAGCCGTTCGCGGACGCTGAGGTCCGTGTCGTGCCCGCCGACTTCTCCCTGGGGATGCTGCGGGTCGGCAAGCGGCGCCGCCCGGACCTCGCCTTCACGGCGGCCGACGCGCTCAGACTGCCGTTCGCCGACGACGCGTTCGATGCGGTCACGATGTCATTCGGGTTGCGCAACGTCGTGGGCACCAGTGACGCGCTCGAGGAGTTCCTGCGCGTCACCAAGCCTGGCGGATCGCTGGTCATCTGCGAGTTCAGCCACCCGAGCAACAAGGCCTTCCGCTCGGTCTACTCGGGCTACCTGATGCGCTCGCTGCCGTCCATCGCACGCAAGGTCAGCTCGAACCCCGACTCCTACGTCTACCTCGCCGAGTCCATCGTCGCTTGGCCGGATCAGGGCGAGTTGGCGGGCGTGATCACCAGAGCTGGATGGCAGGACGTGGAGTGGCGCAACCTGTCCGGCGGCATCGTCGCCGTCCACCGCGCGACCAAACCTGCCCAGGCACCTACCCGTCTTCTGAAGCAAGGGAGAGTAAGGCCTGCCTAAGATTGACCGAAAGGCGATCCCGCGTAGGCTTCGCCGAGCTCGTGAACATCTTCACAAGCGCAGCCCGTTGTCAGCTCAGCAGAAATCACCATGGTGAGGCCCAGTGAGTCAGAGCATCGTCACCAACGCCACAGAGAGCACAGCCGACATCCAAGGCGAACGACCAGCGCAGGTGGTTTCCTCGGCCCCGACGGCCGGGAATGCGATCGAGAGCGCGGATGTCATCGTCGTCGGCGCCGGCCCGGGCGGATCGGCGACAGCGGCGTATCTGGCCATGGCCGGGGTAGACGTCCTGTTGCTGGAGAAGAGCGCATTTCCGCGAGAGAAGGTCTGCGGCGACGGTTTGACTCCCCGAGCCGTACGCGAGCTGATCACCCTCGGCATCCCCACGCCTGAGGAAGACGGCTGGATCAAGAACCACGGTCTGCGCATCATCGGCGGCGGAATGCGACTCGAGCTCCCGTGGCCGGACCTGGCCAGCTTCCCGCCATACGGCCTGGTGCGCCCCCGCAGGGACTTCGACAACATCCTGGCCAAGCATGCGGTCAAACACGGTGCGCGCCTGCGCGAGTCCACCAATGTGACCGGCCCGATCCTGGATGAGCGCACCGGGGCCATCATCGGTGTCACGGCCAAGGCGATGGATGACGATGGGCGCGACGCCGGATCCCCTCTGCTGCGGTTTCACGCTCCGCTCGTCGTTGCGGCTGACGGCAACTCCAGCCGTCTGAGCCTGTCCATGAACCGGACCCAGCGCGCCGACCGCCCCATGGGGGTCGCCGTCCGCACCTACTACACCAGCCCACGCCACGACGACGACTATCTCGAGTCCTGGCTCGAGCTGTGGTCCAAGAATGACGCAGGCGAGAAGATCCTGCTGCCCGGCTACGGCTGGATCTTCGGCGTCGGTGACGGCACGTCCAACGTGGGCCTGGGCATCCTCAACACCTCGGCCGCGTTCGGCAGGGTCGACTACAAGGACGTCCTCAGGCGTTGGGTCGAGACGCTGCCTGAGGAGTGGACGTACAACGAAGAGACCATGACCGGCCCGATACGCGGGGCTGCGCTGCCGATGGGCTTCAACCGCCAGCCGCTCTACGCCCAGGGACTGCTCCTCGTTGGTGACGCCGGTGGCATGGTGAACCCGTTCAACGGTGAGGGCATCGCCTACGCCATGGAGTCCGGCCGCCTGGCCGCCGAGGTCATCGCCCAGGCCTTCGCCCGCCAGAGCGACGCAGGCCGGGAGAAGGTTCTGCAGTCCTACCCGAGGGTCATGAAGGACGCGCTCGGCGGTTACTTCACCCTCGGCCGTGCCTTCGCCAAGATGATCGGCAACCCGGACTTCATGCGTCTTGCCGTGAAGTACGGACTGCCCCGCACCACGATGATGAAGTATCTGATGAAGATCATGGCCAACCTGGCCGAGCCGCACGGCGGCGACGCCAGTGACCGGCTGATCAACGCACTGTCCAAGATGGCCCCGGCGTCATGAGTCTGTCCGTCGCCTCTAGGCTTGGGCCGCACACAGGGCAGGTTGGCAACCGAAAGGGGAGCGCGTCCCGATGACGAACCAGTATGTTCCGCTGTTGTTCATGACGGGGATCGGCGCCGCCTTCGCCCTCTTCTCCGTCCTGCTTCTTCCTCTCGTTGGGCCAAGGCGGTATAACCGCGCCAAGGCGGATGCCTACGAGTGCGGCATCGACCCCACGCCTCAGGCTCTCGGCGGCGGCAAGGTGCCGGTCAAGTACTACCTGACCGCGATGCTCTTCATCATCTTCGACATCGAAGGCGTCTTCCTCTACCCGTTTGCGGTTGCCTTCAACAACTTGGGCCTGATCGCGCTGGTCGAGATGGTGCTGTTCATCCTCACGGTGTTCGTCGCGTACGCCTATGTGTGGCGTCGTGGCGGACTCGAGTGGGACTGAGGAGGGATTGAGCAATGGGTGTTGAAGACAAGATTCCGGCCGGCTTCATGCTGAGCACGGTCGAGTATGTCGCCGGCTACAGCCGTCTGCACTCGGTCTGGCCCGCGACATTTGGCCTGGCCTGTTGCGCCATCGAGATGATGGCCGTCGGCTCGCCGGACTACGACATCTCCCGGTTCGGCATGGAGTACTTCCAAGCTACGCCGCGCACGGCGGACCTGATCGTGGTGGCCGGTCGCGTCAGCCAGAAGATGGCCCCGGTGCTGCGCCAGGTCTATGACCAGATGTCCGAGCCCAAGTGGGTGATCTCGATGGGTGTCTGCGCCAGCTCGGGCGGCATGTTCAACAACTACGCCATCTTGCAGGGGGTCGACCACATCGTCCCCGTCGATATCTACCTTCCGGGTTGCCCGCCACGGCCAGAGATGTTCCTCAACGCATGCGTCGCGCTGCACGAGCAGATCCAGGCCACCCCGCTCGGAGTCAACCGGGTCACCGCGGCCCGTGCGGCCGAGGCTGCAGCCATGGCCGCGACTCCCACGCACCAGATGAAAGGCCTGTTGGCATGAGCGCCGCAGGAGACAAGGAGAATCTCCCGGCTCCCGTCGGGACGACTCCCGAGCCGGTCGTGATGGGTTCGCGGGAGGGCATGTTCGGTGCCTCCGGTGGGGGAGACACCAGCGGGTATGGCGGCCTGGTGGCGAATGTGCTCTTCCCGGCTGCCGCTGTTCGCCCCTACGGCGGGTACTTCGACGAGGTCGCTGACGCTCTGGAACGCGCCCTGGCCGACGGCGGCGCGTCATACGCGCAGGCCATTGAGCGAGTCGTGGTCGACTGCGGCGAGATGACCATCTTCGTCGCCCGGGAACACATCCTGCGCGTGGCTCGCGCACTGCGTGACGACCCCACGCTCCGTTTCGACATGTGTCTGGGCGTCTCCGGCGTCCACTACCCGCAGGAGACCGGCCGAGAGCTGCACGCCATCTATCACCTGCTCTCGATCACGAACGGCGGCCGGCGAGTTCGCCTCGAGGTCACCTGCCCAGACGACGACCGACACATCCCCTCGATCGTCGAGGTCTACCCGGCCAACGACTGGAATGAGCGCGAGACCTGGGACTTTTTCGGCATCGTGTTCGACGGTCACCCGGCGCTGACCCGAATGTTCATGCCGGACGACTGGCAAGGTCACCCGCAGCGCAAGGACTATCCCCTAGGCGGCATCCCCGTGGAGTACAAGGGCGCTACCGTGCCGCCGCCGGACGAGCGCAGGAAGTACAGCTGATGACTGAACAGACCCGCGACATCCATGCCACACCCGTGGCTGGTGAAAAGGACACCGAGGGCGCCAGCGTCTACAACCCCGCTGGTGGCGACTGGGACGCCATCGTCGACGAGGCGTCCTCCCTGCACGAGGAGCGGATCGTCGTCAACATGGGTCCGCAGCACCCTTCCTCGCACGGCGTCCTGCGCATGATCATCGAGCTCGACGGCGAGTCCGTCACCGAGGCCAAGGCGGGCGTCGGGTACCTGCACACCGGTATCGAGAAGAGCATGGAGTTCCGCACCTGGACCCAGGGCGTGACGTTCTGCACCCGCATGGACTACCTCACGCCGCTGTTCAACGAGACGGCCTACTGCCTGGCCGTCGAGAAGCTGCTCGGCATCACCGACCAGGTTCCCGAGCGCGCCAGCATCATCAGGGTGCTCCTGATGGAGCTCAACCGGGTCGGATCGCACCTCGTGTGCCTGGCCACCGGTGGCCTTGAGCTGGGCGCGACCACCATCATGACGATCGGCTTCCGTGAGCGTGAGCGCATCCTGGCGATCTTCGAGATGATCACCGGCCTGCGGATGAACCACGCCTACATCCGGCCCGGTGGCGTGGCGCAGGACCTGCCTCCGGGCGCGATCGACAAGATCCGTGACGCCATCCCGCTGCTCCGTCGCGGCATAGGCGAGCTCGAGCGACTGCTCAACGAGAACCCCATCGTCAAGGGGCGCATGGTGAACGTGGCCTACCTCAACCTCACCGGCTGCATGGCGCTGGGCGTCACGGGACCGATGTTGCGTACCACCGGTCTTCCGCACGACCTGCGCAAGTCCGAACCGTACTGCGGTTACGAGAACTACGAGTTCGACGTGCCCGTGCGTGATTCGTGCGACGCCTACGGCCGGATGCGGGTCCGCATGGACGAGATGTATGAGTCGCTCAAGATCGTCGAGCAGGCCGCTGACAAGCTTCAGGACACCCCCGGCCCGGTCATGGTCGCGGACAAGAAGATCGCCTGGCCGGCACAGCTCGCGATCGGTGGCGACGGGATGGGCAACAGCCTGGACCACATCCGCGAGATCATGGGCACCTCGATGGAGTCCCTGATCCACCACTTCAAGCTCGTGACCGAGGGCTTTCGCGTTCCGCCCGGCCAGACCTATGCCGCGATCGAGTCGCCCAAGGGCGAGCTCGGTGTGCACGTGGTCTCGGACGGAGGCACCCGCCCCTACCGGGTGCATTTCCGTGAACCCTCGTTCAACAACCTCCAGTCCTTCTCCGCGATCGCCGAAGGTGGCCAGCTGGGGGACGTCATCGTGGCGGTCGCCTCGATCGACCCCGTGATGGGAGGCGTGGACCGATGATGCACACCGACGACAAGCCGAACTACGGCGTGGTGCCCTCACCGGACACCGAGGCCTACCCGGACGACGTCCTGGCCGGCCTGCGAGCCGACGCAGTGCAGATTGTCGCCCGCTACCCGCAGCAGCGCTCCGCGTTGCTCCCGCTGCTGCACCTCGTACAGTCCGTCGACGGCTTTGTCTCCCCCCGGGGCATCGAGCTGTGCGCCGACCTGCTGGGTCTGACCGGCGCAGAGGTGAGTGGCGTCGCGACCTTCTACACGCAGTTCAAGCGTCACCCCAACGGTCAGTACACCCTTGGGGTCTGCACCAACACGCTCTGCGCGATCATGGGTGGCGACGAGATCTGGGCCTCCATCAGCGACTATCTGGGCATTGGTCATGACGAGACCACGGCAGACGGGTTGGTCACGCTCGAGCGGATCGAGTGCAACGCGGCGTGCGACTACGCACCCGTGGTCATGGCCAACTGGGAGTTCTTCGACAACCAGACGCCAGAGTCCACCAAGGCGCTTGCCGACAGCCTGCGCTCCGGCATTCCGGTGACCCCCACCCGTGGAGCGTCCAAGGTCTGCACCTTCAAGGAGGTCTCACGAGTCCTGGCGGGCTTCGGCGACGGCCTGGCCGACGAGGGCGTCGGTGCCGGTCCGGCTTCGCTGGTGGGCCTCAAAGCGGCCAAGGCCCAGGCCGGGGAGGCGACGAAGTGAGCACCGCGTTGACCCCGATCCTCACCAAGTTCTGGGATGACCCCCAGTCCTGGACAATGGCTACCTACGAGAAGCACGACGGCTACCAGGCCCTGAAGAAGGCCGTGACGATGCCACCGGCCGATCTGGTTCAGCTGACCAAGGACTCCGGTATTCGTGGTCGTGGTGGCGCCGGCTTCCCGACCGGCATGAAGTGGGGTTTCCTGCCTGCCCCTGACGGTGGCCCCCGCTACCTCGTGGTCAATGCCGACGAGTCCGAGCCGGGCACCTGCAAGGACATCCCCCTGATGATGGCGACCCCGCAGATCCTGATCGAGGGCATGGTCATCACGTCGTTCGCCATCGGCTGCAACCACGCCTTCATCTACCTGCGCGGTGAGGTTGTCCACGTCCACCGACGGTTGTTGCGAGCGGTCGAAGAGGCTTACGCCGCAGGCTATCTGGGCAAGAACATCCTCGGCAGCGGCTTCGACCTCGATATCACCGTCCACGCCGGCGCAGGCGCGTACATCTGCGGTGAGGAGACGGCTCTGCTGGACTCCCTCGAGGGTCGACGTGGCCAACCGCGCCTCAAGCCGCCGTTCCCGGCCGTCGCCGGCCTCTATGCGCGGCCAACCGTGGTCAACAACGTTGAGTCCATTGCATCCATCCCCGCGATACTGCTCAACGGCCCCGAGTGGTTCGCCGACATGGGCACCGAGAAGTCGACCGGCTTCGGCATCTTCAGCCTCTCCGGCCACGTGGCACGTCCCGGCCAGTACGAAGCACCGCTGGGCATCACGTTGCGAGAGCTGCTCGAGATGGCCGGCGGCATGCGAGACCCCAAGAAGAAGCTGAAGTTCTGGACCCCGGGCGGCTCGTCCACGCCGATGTTCACCGATCAGCACCTCGACGTGCCGCTGGACTTCGAGTCCGTCGCGGCCGCCGGGTCGATGCTCGGCACGCGTGCCCTGCAGATCTTCGACGAGACGGTGTCGGTGGTCCGGGCAGTCTCGCGCTGGACGGACTTCTACGCCCACGAGTCCTGCGGCAAGTGCACCCCGTGTCGTGAGGGCACGTTCTGGCTCAAGCAGATCATGGAGCGGCTCGAGCACGGCCAGGGAAGTCAGGACGACGTCGACAAGCTGCTGGACATCTGCGACAACATCTGGTTCCGGGCCTTCTGCCCGCTCGGGGACGGTGCGACCAGTTGCATCACCTCCGCGGTCCAGTACTTTCGCGCGGAGTTCGAGGCCGGCATGCACACCCCCGCCGCGGAGTTGTTCCCGCCGACCGCCTCGACGCTGTTCGCGAAGGAGACCGTGTCCGCATGACCGTCACCTCATCCACGACCACCTCGACCAACCAGGAGCTGGTCAGCCTGACCATCGACGGGGTCGACGTCAGCGTCCCCAAAGGCACTCTGGTGATCCGCGCCGCCGAGCAGATCGGCATCCAGATCCCGCGGTTCTGCGACCATCCGCTGCTGGACCCGGTGGGTGCCTGCCGCCAGTGCATGGTCGAGGTCGCCACCCCGGCCCCCGACGGAACGCTCCGGCCCATGCCCAAGCCGATGGCTTCCTGCACCACCACGGTCAGCGAGGGCATGCAGGTCAAGTCGCAGCACACCTCGGCCATGGCCGACAAGGCCCAAAGCGGTTTGATGGAGTTCCTGCTGATCAACCACCCGCTGGACTGCCCGGTCTGCGACAAGGGCGGCGAGTGCCCGCTGCAGAATCAGGCCATGTCCACCGGACGCACCACGAGCC
>Ga0209638_1000212_pt1 | contig 39058 bp, 33 predicted proteins | sample BarGraNGADG00211_FD_184490 | JGI IMG/M metagenome (GOLD analysis project Ga0209638, IMG submission 184490) | Arctic peat soil microbial communities from Barrow, Alaska - Barrow Graham LP Ref core NGADG0002-211 (SPAdes) (version 2) | ecosystem: Environmental > Terrestrial > Soil > Wetlands > Peat...
GAGCGTCCAGCCCGAGCGGCGGTTCGGGCCACGCCGAGCGCCCATAACCGGGCAGGTCAGGCACGGTGTGCGTGAAGCTCCTGTCGCGCAGCACGCGCTCATGCAGCAGCGGTTGGAAAACTCCACCTGCTTCGCCCAATCCGTGGAGATAAACGATGTGCCTGTCGCCGTCGCCGTAGCGACGGACGGACATTCCGGACTCGGTCGATTGGCGCACGGAAGGCGGGCTAGAGCAGCTCCCCGTGAGCCGAAGCCGTCGGCTCACCTGCGCGCGGGCGCGGCTCCTCGCCGGGGCCGTATTCGGGCGCAAGGACCGGCAGCGGCTCGCGGGCCCTGCCCTCGATCGCGCCGACGCCATATGGCGTCCACTTGTCCGGCCGCTGCAGGCGATGCGGCTCGCGGTTGCCGCGCGAATGGACCTCCTCGAAACCCTGCGGCTCGATCCACATCTGCTCGCCCTCAAGGAGCCCGAGCACGCCCGACTGGCCCGGTTCCTTGCGCGCTTCCCGGCACGACTTGCACGTGGCGCGATCGTGCTGCTTGTACTCGAGCGGCTCCTCGTAGGTCGTGATGTAGCCCTCGTAGTTGCGCAGCACGACCTTGTGGTCCGAGTAGCTGATCAGGTAGTTGGGCATGACCGGGATCTTGCCGCCGCCGCCGGGCGCGTCGATCACATACGTGGGAACCGCGTAGCCCGACGTGTGCCCGCGCAGGCCCTCCATGATCTCGAGGCCCTTGCCGACCGGCGTCCGGAAATGGCCACTGCCCTCGACCAGGTCGCACTGGTACAGGTAGTACGGCCGAATGCGCATCTCGACCAGCTTGTGGACCAGATCGCGCTGGATGTTGACGCAATCGTTGACTCCCGCGAGCAGGACCGACTGGTTGCCAACCGGTATACCTGCACGGGTCAGCTTGTCGACCGCGCGTGCCACCTCAGGTGTCAATTCGTTCGGATGGTTGAAGTGGAGGTTGATCCACACCGGGTGGTACCTGGCGAGCATCTCGCACAGCTCGTCGTCGACGCGCTGGGGCATGAACACCGGCACGCGCGAGCCGATGCGGATGATCTCGATGTGCGGGATCTCGCGAATGCCGCGGATGATCTTCTCGAGCAGCTTGGGCGCGAGCGTCAGGCCGTCGCCGCCGCTGATCAGGACGTCACGCACCTGTGGCGTCCGGCGCAGGTAGTCGAGTTGCGCCTCGTGTTCGCGCGAGTTGAAGTTCTGCGTCGGGTCGCCCACGATCCGTGATCGGGTGCAGTAGCGGCAGTACGAGGCGCACTGGGTCGTGACGAGCATCAGCACGCGGTCCGGGTAGCGGTGCACGAGGCCCGGTACGGGCGAGTGGCGGTCCTCGGCGAGCGAGTCCTCCATCATCGCTATGAACGCCTCCTGCTCCCGCCCGAGCGGGATCACCTGGCGTCGGATCGGATCGTTCGGATCGTTGGGGTCGATGAGCGAGATGAAGTACGGCGTAACGTCGACGCGGAACTTGTCTGGCGCAGAGAGTCCCTCGCGCTCCTCATCGGTCAGGTTCAGGATCTGTTCGATGTCGGCGAGATCGTTGACGCGGTGCGAGAGCTGCCAGCGCCAGTCATTCCACTTCTCTGTGGGAACGTCGGCCCACAGCGGCGCGCGCCGGCTGACAGCCGGCCTGCCATCAGGACCAAGCCGGCGCGCCGGGTCGCGCAGGTTGACGAAGGGCATCGTCTCGAGCGCGTTCTCCGAACCCGTTTCGAGGGCTATGGCCTGGTCCTCCCGAAAGCTTGGCCGTCTCCGCTGCATATTGTTTATGCAGTCTGGATAGAGATGATCATAGCGCCCGCCGCTCAGGCGCGAAATACCCCTCGAAAGTCGTGCGGTCTGACGCGGCTCGCTGATAGACTCCCGGCCCATGGACCGAACGATGGAGCGCTGGAAGCGGCTCGCAATCCTCGTCTGTCTGCTGCTCACGGGCGGCATCCTCATCGCCCTGTACGCCCAGTTCCAGCAGCTACTGCTGCACCCGTTCGCGATCTTCGGTGCGGTTCTGCTCGCGGTCGTGATCTCGTTCATCCTGCTCCGCGTCGCGCTCGTCCCCGAGCAGCGCTACGTGGGCTGGGTGCGCACGATCGGCGGCCCCAACGGGCGCTGGTTCTTCCTGATCCTGATCATCGTCTGGTGTGCCGGCATGGCCTTCCTGGCCAGCCTTGGGCTTGGCCCGCAGCAGCAGGGCGCGCCCGCCTTCCTGGGCCTGCTGACCGGCACCTTCCTGTTCATGGGTTTCATCTGGTCGGTCATCGGGGAGTAGCCCGCCGCCCCACGGCGCGCCGGACAACCAGATGAGGACGGTCTCCGTTTCCTGGGACAGAGAGGGCGACCGATTTGTCGCGCTCGGCTCGCACGCCGAGCACCCGATCACGATCAACGCGCCCCGAGCCCCCGACGAGACGCGCGGATCGACCGGCTTCTCAGCCACCGAGCTGCTGCTCGCCGGCGCCGGCGCCTGTTCTGCCTGGGATGTGGTCGAGATCCTGCGCAAGCGGCGTTCCGCGATGTCCTCGTTGGATGTCACGGTCGAGGGCGAGCAGCAGGACGATCCGCCGTGGACGTACAGGCGCGTCGCGCTTCATTACCGGGTTACAGGTGATGGCTTGACCTTCTCCGTTCTTGCGCGGGTCGTCCGGCTGAGCATCGTCCGCTACTGCTCGGTGATCACCACGGTCGCCGCCGCGGCCGCGATTGAAGCCACGGTCGAGCTGGTGAGCGCGGACGGGACGAGCACCGGGCGCAGGCACGTCGAGCTTGCGATCCCATTCACGCCGGGCGCCGTATCCGATACGACGGAGCGCGACCTCGAGATAGTGGGAGTTCCGGACTCGGCCGTCGACGAAGAAGAGGAGTAGGCGTCTCAGGTCTCGGTCGTCGGCGTGATCCGAGATCGAATCTGATCCGCAGCGTCGGCGGCCTCAGCCTCCGTGCATCTCCATTCGCCGCCGAACAGACGCGGCAGCAGGTCTGGTCCAAGTCCCGGCATCCATTGGTAGCGAGGCACGATGTGGAAGTGGAGGTGGAGCACTGTCTCAGCAAAGGAGCAGGTGTAGATGCGCTCAGTGCCGAGTGCCGCACGCATTGCCGAATGCAGACGCGACAACGTCGGCCCCAGCGCTGCTGCTTCGGACTCGGACAGGTCAGCGATCTCGTGAACGTGGCGCCGCGGCTTGAGAATCACGTAGCCTCGCGCCAGCGGCGTGAGCTCGTGGTCCGCCTGCCACAGCTCATCGATATAGATCGGTCCGCCTGGCGGTTCGATTCTTCCTTCGTTGACATCACAGGCGAGGCACGCATCCATCACCCGCGAGTCTACGGACGGCTCGCGGCAAACTTCTTGGTACTGTCAGATACTTAGTTTCGCGTGAACTTCTTTCATCGAATCGGGCTGCTCGCGGCGCGCTACCGCTACGCGGTGATGACCGTCTGGGCTGTGCTGCTGCTCGGGGCAGTGCCGTTCGCGCCACAGCTCCCGGGCGCGTTGAAATCGGGCGGCTTCACGCTCAATGACCTCGAGGCATCACGGGCGGACCAGGCACTTGCGGCTCTGGGCGTACCGCCAAGCGCGATGGTCATCCTGCTCCAGAGCACCACGGACTCGCGCGCCGGCGATCCGCAGTTCGAGACGGCAGTCGCCCAGGCAATAGCCAACGTCCCGGTCGCGCAGCACGTCAGTGGCGTCCTGACCCACGTTCTGGCGCCGCGCCAGGTGAGCGCCGACGGCAAGACGGTCTATGAGATCGTCACCCTGGATCTCTCGCCCGACGATTCGCCAGCCGCACTGCAGCCGGTCGAGAACGCGATCACACCACAGCCGGGCCTGCGCATCCTGCTCGCCGGCGGCCCGGCGTTCTACGGCGACATCCAGGTCCTGTCGGAGAACGACCTGAGACGCAGCGAGTTCATCTCGCTACCGCTCGCGGCGCTCGCGCTGCTCCTGGTCTTCGGCTCGGTGGTCGCGGCGGGCGTGCCGATCGTCGTCGGTGGAACGGCTGTCGTCGTCGCTCTCGGTGCCCTCTTCTTCATCGCGCAGTTGACCGCGCTGAGCATTTTTGTCCTCAACCTCGCCACGCTGCTAGGGCTGGGTCTGGGCGTCGACTACGCGCTGCTGCTGACCAGCCGATTCCGCGAGGAGCTCAAGGCCCGCGGGGGCGGCCGGCTGCATGAGGGCAGGGTCGACCAGGACCTCGTCAACGAAGCCGTGGCGGCGACGGTTGCAACCGCCGGGCGCGCGGTCTTTTTCAGCGGACTGACCGTGCTGCTCGGCCTGACCGGCCTGGTCCTGTTCGAGTTCATGGTCCTGCGCAGCGTGGGCATCGCCGGTGCGGTGGTCGTGGGTTTGGCCGTGGCCAGCGCGGTGACACTGCTGCCGGCGGTCCTCGCGACACTCGGACCGCGTATCGACGCCTATCCGATCAAGCTGCGCGAGCGGCTCGCACGCCGCATCGGGCTGCCTATTGGGCCACCGGCGCGCGAGGGCGAGGGCGCGTGGGGCCGGCTCGCCCGCCGAGTCATGGCGCGGCCGCTGCTCTTCTTCGTGCCCGTCCTGACACTGCTCCTGCTCGTCGGCGTGCCGTTCCTGCACGTCCGCTTCGACGCCCCGGACGCCTCGATCCTGCCGCAATCGACGCCTTCGCGCGTGGCTTACGACACGCTCATCAGCAACTTCGGCGAGGGGGATTTCGCGCCGCTGGTCGTGGCGGTCAAGACGAACGGTCCCGTCACCGACCCAAACAACGTTGCCCTGCTCTACGAGTACTCGCGCCGGCTTGAGGCGGACCCGCGCGTGACCCGAGTCGAGGGCATGGTCGACGTCGATCCGCGGATCAGCCTGGCGCAATACCAGCTGCTCTACTCCGCGCCCACAGGCCCGGCGGACAGGTTCGTGGCCCAGACCCTCGCGGCGAGCGCCAGGGGCGACCTTGCCGCGTTCACCGTTTACACGCCGTACGGACCCAATCGTGCGGAAGGGCAGCAGCTCGTCGCCGACATGCGCACACCGGGCTCGAGCGTCGCGCCGCCGCCGGGCCTCAGTGTCCTGGTGGGCGGCGGCGCGGCCGAGGTACGCGACGTCGTCCAACGAATTGCCGCGGACTTCCCGCGCAGCGCTGCGTTCATCCTGATCGCGACTTACCTCGTGCTCTTCGTGCTGCTGCGCTCGGTCGTGCTGCCGGCCAAGGCGCTGATCGTCAACGCGCTATCGATCACGGCCAGCTTTGGCGCGCTCGTGTGGATCTTCCAGGACGGCAACCTGTCAGCCCTGTTGGGCTTCGCGCCGCTCGGCTTCGTCGAGACGACGTTGCCGGTGATCCTGTTCTGCGTCCTGTTCGGGCTGTCGATGGACTACGAGGTCTTCCTCCTGTCGCGCATGAAGGAGGTCTGGGACAAGACTGGCGACAACCGCGAGGCAGTCATCCGGGGCATGGAGCGATCGGGCCGGATCGTCAGTTCGGCCGCCCTGATCGTCGTCGTGGTCGCGGGCTCGTTCGCCTTCGCCGACATCGTGCTCATCAAGGCTCTCGGCCTTGGCGTGGCGATCGCGGTCGCGCTCGACGCCACCCTCGTGCGCGGCCTCCTCGTGCCGTCGGCGATGCGCCTGCTCGGACGGGTTAACTGGTGGATGCCCGCGCGCCTCAAGCGGCTGCTTCCGCCGATCGCGGTCGCGCTCGTCGCCGTGCTGTTGGTCGGTTGCTCGCCCTCCGGCCAGCTCCTCGCCAACCCGCTGCCCGCGACTCCGCGACCCGTTACGCCGGCACCGATTTCCAGCCAGCTGCCCGACCCACAACCGATCAGCCTGCCGCGCGACGAGGCGCCCCACGACCGACTGACCGAGTGGTGGTACTACACAGGCCACCTGGTCACGCAGGACGGGCGCAGGTTCGGCTTCGAATTCGTGATCTTCCGCGCCGAGCGCGGCGCGTTCCCGGTGACTTGGGCATCGCACCTCGCGCTCACGGATGAGCAGGGCAACCGATTTCTCTACGACCAGCGCTCCGAGATCGGGCCGCAGGTCGACATCGGCGGGCTCCTGAGTCAGAGCGGTGGCTTCAACCTCGAGATCCACGGCTCGACCGACAGCGGCGTCGTCGCCGATGACCACGCCTGGTCGATGAGCGGCATGGGCGGGCACGACTCGATCAGTGCGGCCACGTCCGACTTCGCGCTCGATCTCTCGCTGACGTCTGTCCGCTCGGCGCCGGTGCTCCACGACGGTGATGGCTGGGTCGACTTCGGCCCGGCCGGTGGCTCGTACTACTACTCCTGGCCGCGCATGGGCGCGGTCGGCTCACTCGTGCTCGACGGCGTGCCCATGTCGGTCACGGGAGAGAGCTGGTTCGACCATCAGTGGGGCGACTTCATTGCTGTCGGCGGCGGTGGCTGGGACTGGTTCGCGGCCAACCTGGCCGACGGCACGGACCTGACGCTGTCCCTCGTCCGTGCCGCAGACGGGTCGTTCCCGCTCGTCAACGGCACGTACGTCGCGGCCGACGGAACGGTGACCCATCTTCCGCAAGGTGCGTTCACGGTGACCGCGGACGGCACATGGACCAGTCCGAACTCGGGCGCGACCTACCCGGCGGGCTGGCAGATCTCCATTCCCTCGCACCAGCTGACGGTGACTTTGACGCCGACCGTTGCGGACCAGGAGCTTGACACGCGCGCCACGACCGGCGTCATCTACTGGGAAGGGTCACAACACGTAACGGCCTCGCGAAGTGGCCAGCCCCTGACCGGCGAGGCCTACGTCGAGCTCACCGGCTACGCCGGCTCGTCCGGATTCGCCCCCTCGCCCGCGCCGTCGCCCTAGCTCGACTCGTAGCGCCTCCATGGTTACGTCAGCGTCGGGCGGTTCGATAGCGACAGTGCCGGGGTGCGTCGCGTAGCTTGGCGCCGGGACTAGCGCTTGAAGCGCCAGTCCTCAGCACCCCACGTGCTGAGGAGTCGGTAGTGCGGCCAGTCAGACCATGCCGGCGGGGACTAACGCCCTGTTCCCTGCCGAAGTAACCCTGCAGATGCTACGGGTTGACGGTCACCCAGTAGCCGTCGAACTGGGGCGAATCGGGGTCGTCGAAGATGTGGAACGGCGCGCGGAACTGGTCGAAGGTCAGGCGCGAGTCGGGCGGCATGTCGAAGAAGCCCTTCTGCTCCTTGGGGTAGAGCGGCCCGAGCACGTAAACGTCCGTGATCTCGAAGTTGTTCGTGGCGGCTGGATCGGCCGTGGCATCAAAGCCGGACAGCACCCAAGCGTGGCGGCCGCCCATCACGAGTAGTCCAACGGGTTTGCCGGTTCGTCGGAGTGCCTTGACCGCGCGGCGAACTGCCTGGCGAAAGTTGGTCGACAGCACGGCGTGGTAGGTCCCACCGCCATCGAAATGGTTCAGGGCGTTGGCGAACCCCGTCGCGTCGGACCCGCCGGTGTCGCTGTTGGGGAAGCCATCGTGCTTCATGGCATAGGTGACGAGCGCCTTCTGGCGCGCGAGCGACGTGTTGGACGTGCCCCGGATGATGTTGAGCATCGCCTCTGATGAGGCCCCGACACACCACGTCCAGCGGTATTGGGTCGCGAACGTGCCCTGTCGGTACAGGTCGATGTGGTACGCCGTCTTGCCCTGTCCCGACGCAGCCGCGACATTCGTCGCGGGTACTCCGGACAGGCACAGCAGAGCTGTAAGCAAGGCGACGAGGCGCAGCGTCACTCGTGCCATATGTGTTCCTCCACAGCGGCCCGTCTCACGGCAGTCGGGCCGTCGGCACATTGTCGCTGGTGCGTGCGACCCCTACCGGACGAAAACGAAGCTGGCGACGAGCAGCGCGAGCACGGCCAGGGTGATGACCGCGTAGAGCGCATCGCGCTCGCGCCAGAAGCCTAGTGCCGTGACTGCGACACGGACAACGGGCGTGGCGATCAGCACGACGAGGCCAGCCTGGGCAAATGCGAGCGGTTGAAGGTCCGCAAGCCGAGACAGCAGGCCCGAGAAATCGGTAGCGTCAGCGGCCCGGAGCGCGGCACCGGTAAGCGAACCAGCCCAGCCGACGACGAACGATGCCGCGAAGCCAAGCGTGATGAGGACTGCGCTGACGATGACACCGATCGCCAGCACCAGCGACATCAGGCGCTCCAGGCGCGCATCGGTCATACGTTGACTCCCAGCCCGCGCAGCAGCGTCTCGAGGGCGATGGCCAGCAGGACGGGCACGAACACGAGGCGCACGTGACGGTTGGTCAGCCGTGGCAGCAGCCGCGCGCCGACGACGGCTCCGACGAGGATGCCCAGCGTCACCGGCGCGACGAGTCGAGCATCGACGTAGCCGCGGGCGACATAGATGCCGACCGACGCGGCCGCCGTGACTCCGATCATGAAGTTGCTCGTCGCCGAGCTGACCTTCATCGGCAGGCGCATCAGCCCGTCCATGGCAAGCACCTTGAGCGCGCCGGAGCCGATCCCGAGCAATCCCGAGATCACCCCCGCGACGGCCATCATCGCGAAGCCCGCGCTGACCCGCGTGGGTCGGTAGTCGATTTGGCGCTGGAGGCGCAGGCTGAAGTACTCGCCGCCGAGTCTCAATGGGTCGGGGGAGGCCGCGGGTGCCTCCGCGCCGGGTTCGTCGTTCAGTCGCGCCACCTGCATCGCGACCGAGATGAGCAGCACGATGCCCAGGGTCAGCAGCAGGATCTGCGCCGGCACATCCGGCGCGACGAGGGCACCGACGATTGCGCCGATGACGGTGGCGATCTGCAGGAACATCGCGATCCGGATGTTGGCCCAGCCATCACGCAGGAATGCGACCGCCGCTCCTGAGCTCGTGGCAATGACCGAGACGATGCTTGCGCCGGCCGCGACGTGGATATCGACGCCGAAGACCAGCGTCAGGACCGGGACGATGATCAGCCCGCCGCCGACGCCTCCGAGCGCGCCGAGCAGCCCGGCGGCGGCACTGACAACGAGCAGGACCAGGTCACCCGAAGCGCTCAGCGTCATCGACGCGGTGCGCGGCCCGTTGGCTCGGCTGCTTTACCAAACCTATCGGACACGGCAGGCGGCATTGGAAGGTCTCCTCGACCCCGGGGCGCGCAACTCGAACGCGGTGACGTGGAGACACTACGTGATGGACTGCCAATCGAGGTCGGCGTCGCGCGACGGCTCGCCGAAAAGCAGTTCTGTGTCCGACAGGCGTGGAATCTCGGCAGCCTGGGAAACGCCGAGCGGGCGGCTCAGCCTGTGATCAGCTCGGCGCCGTCGATACCCAGTACGTTGCCGCTCATCCAGTGCGTGCCTTCACCGGACAGCGTCACGATCGCCTGGGCCACGTCCTGGACCGTCGTCATGCGGCCCATCGGGTTGCCGTCGGTCGCGTACTTGATCAGCTGGTCGCGCTCAGGGATCTGCATCAGCGCCGGAGTCAGCGTCACCCCGGCGCGAATCGCGTTGACGGTCACGCCCGAGCCGTTGCGGGCGAATTCCATCGCCAGCTGCCGGCAGTGCGATTCGAGCGCCGACTTCGCCGCGCTCACCGCGCCGTAGCTCCCGACAACGCGCGAGGAGCCCTCGCTCGTCATCGCGTATATCTTCGAGCCCACACGGAACAGGCCGGCGCGCCAGACATCCTGCGCCCAGTACACGAGCGAGTGGGCCATGACGTCGAGCGTCATGTCCATGTTCTTGCGCGTGATGCCATCGTTCGGATCGGGCGTCAGGAAGGGCTTGAGCGTCCCGAACGCGAGCGAATGGAGCATTACCCGCACGTAGCCGTCGCGACCCTCGGCGCGGACCGCCTCTTTCAGGCCATCTATCACCTTCGCGCGCTGCTCGTCGTCCGCGGCGTTGCCGTTGAAGTAGAGCGCCTGTCGGCCCGCGGCGGCGATCTTCTCCTTGATCTCCTCAACGTGGGCCATGCCCTGGCGCCGGTCGAGGTGGACGCCACAGATGTTGTAGCCCGCGGCGGCCAACGCCAGCGCCGCCGCCTCGCCGAAGCCGCTGCTCGCGCCCAGAATTAACGCCCACGGCTGGCCTGGATGTGGCGTCTCTGGCATGGGTGGCGGATCTCCCTCGGTCGTGTGCAGCATCGTTCGCAGGTCCGGGCTGGCCGAGTCTAAACGCCCATTCGGCGCACGCTCCTATGATCCGCGCCATGCCGGATCGATTGACGCTTATGACCGTCCATGCCCACCCCGACGACGAAACGATCAGCACAGGCGGCGTGATGGCGCGCTACGCCGCAGAAGGCGTGCGCGTCGTCTGCGTGACGTGCACCGGCGGCGAGCACGGTGAGATCGTCGTGCCCGAGATGGACACGCCCGAAAACCACGCCAGGCTGGGCGAGATTCGCGCGGAGGAGCTGCGCCGCGCGCTGGCAGCGCTGGGTAACGTCGAGTCACGCAAGCTCGGCTACGTCGACAGCGGGATGATGGGCACGCCACAGAACGACGCGCCGGAGAGCTTCTGGCAGGCCGACTTCGACGGCGCGGTGGAGCGCCTGCTGAAGATCGTGCGCGAGGTTCGGCCGCAGGTCATGGTCGGCTACAACGACTTCGGCGGCTACGGCCATCCCGATCACATCCGCTCTGCGCTGATCGCCAAGGCCGCCTTCGAGCGCTCCGTGGCCGAGGACGGCGACGCGGCGCCGCTCAAGCTCTACGAGACCGCGATGAGCTTCCGACGCAACGAGACAATCGCCAAGCGGGCCGAGGAGCGCGGCGTGAAGTCGTGGTGGTCGCCGCCGGAGGACGAGACCGACGAGCAGCGCCAACAGCGCGAAGAGCACATGCGCAAGATGGCCGAGGCGACGGGTCCGGTAACGACTTCGGTCGACGTGCGCGACTACCTGGAGCGCAAGGGCAAGGCGCTGCGCGAGCACGTCACCCAGCTGACGCAGGACGGCTTCTTCCTTGCGTTCACGCTCGACGACTGGAAAGAGCTGATGCCCAACGAGGACTTCACGCTGCGCGTCTCGCGCCACGGCGTTCGCCTCCCGGAGGACGACCTCCTCGCCGGCCTGCGCTAGCCAGAATCGTTACTTCGGGGGCGTATTGCCGAAATCGGGCGGCGGGCTGCCACCCCAGTCGAGCTTGCCCGGCTCTGACTGCCACTTCATGACGTCGAACGCCCACTGACCGTCGGTGTTTGGATCGGCGAAGTTCGGCTGAGCGTCGACGTTCAACAGCGGGTGGACCCAGATCTGGGCGGGCTTGCTGCCATTCCAGGTCGTCTCGACCACGAGTCCCTGCAGCGTCGTCTGGCGGAAATTCTGGTCGAAGATGAAGTTGCCCATCGAGAGCATGGCCACGTGGCCGTTGTAGTCGTAGATGCCTCCGGGGAAGTGATTGTGCGATCCGATGACCATGTCGGCTCCGGCGTCGAACCACTCCCTGGCCAGCGCGAACTGGTAAGGGACGGGCTGCTCGTACTCGATGCCCCAGTGCGGGAAGACGATGATCACATCGACGCTGTTGCGGATCTGGTGGATCGTCTGGGTGACGCTGCCTTCCTTGCAGCTGTTCGTCCCGACCTGACCCGGCTTGGCCCAGTAGCCGGGATTCACGGCGTCGCAGGCGATGATGGCGACCTTCTCGCCGTCGATTTCGGTGATCACCGGCGCCGCTGCGGCCTGCGGACCGACACCTGCGCCGACGTGCAGGAGGCCGAGCTGGTCGAGCGTGGACATCGCCGTCGACAGGGCCTTGGCGCCGCCGTTCCTTGAATGGTTGTTGGCATTCGAGACGAGGTCGAAGCCGAAGTCCTTGACGACCTGGAGGTACGAAGGATCGGTCGTGAAGGTGAACCCCAGTGGGTGGAACGGCGCGTTCGGCAGTACCCCCGTCTCCAGATTGGCCATCGCAAAATCGGCCCCGGAAATCACCTTCTGCACCAGCCCGGCGTTGCCGGTCCGTGAGACAACCGGATACTGGTAATTGAAGAACGAGCAGCACTTGATGCGATCGACCGTCGACGTGCCTCCGTTGAGCAGGTATGACGGACCGTTGCCCGAAGCCTCGACAGCCGTGCGCACGCCACGGTCGCCCATGATGTCGCCGGCCGACACAAGCACCCAGTTCTTGCTCTGATCCCACGTCGCGGACGACTGCACGGTCGCCGACAGCGGCCACTGAGAGATGTCCTTGATGCGCTGCTCGCCGAACAGGTTCGCGTTGTCGATACCCAGCGCGCGGACCTCGGGCTCAACGTCTGTTGCGCGCAGGAAGCCCAGGCCGCCGGCTTTGACCGCGGCAATCACGTCGGCGACGGCGCCCTGCTGGACGGTCGTGCCGAGAGTCACACCGGCCGCGGCCGCGATCGCCTGGGCGTCGTCGGTGGGCACCATGATCGTTGAGTACTTGTCGCTCGTGCCCTGGAGCGCGGCCTTGACCTGGTCCATGGTCATCGATGTCTGCGTCGACCAGAAGTTGATGACCGGGACGAAGGGCATCGAGACGGCGCCGGCCGGCGGCGGCGTGGGCGTAGGCGTCGGCGCTGGCGTGGCACCAGGCGAACTGCTCGGAGTCGGCGTCGGTCCGCTCACCGGCGCGCTCGCGGGCGGCGTGATGTTGGGCGGTGAGGTAGGCGCCCTCGTGCCGGTCGGCGATCCAACGGGTGTCGGCAGCGCGAAGGATCCGCCTGGTGCAGTAGTCGGTGGCGTCGACGAGCCGCATGCAGCGAAGACCAGGGCGACCACCGCGCTGATGACCAGCCGAATTGAGACCGATCCAGTTATGGCGGGGACCTCACGGACAGCGAAGCAGCACAGTAACGAGACTGGCGGACCCGACCGGATTCGAACCGGCGATCTCCAGCGTGACAGGCTGGCATGTTTGGCCGCTACACCACGGGTCCGCGCAGGTGGCTGAGCATAGCAGCGACGGACCGACCCGCGATTATCGGGTTGAAACCTATACTCGGCTCCCGATGCCCGACCACGTGATCGACCTGCGTTCAGACACCGTCACGAAGCCCACGGCCGAGATGCGCCGCGCGATGGCCGAGGCGGAGGTCGGCGACGACGTTTTCGGCGACGACCCAACCGTCATCGCCCTCGAGGAGCGCGCCGCGCAGATAACCGGCAAAGAGGCAGCGCTCTTCGTCGCGAGCGGAACGATGGGCAACCTTGTTTCGCTCATGGCCCAGGTGCCGCGCGGCGGCGAGATCATCGCCGGCGAGGGCAACCACTCGTTCGCCCATGAGGCGGCCAATCATGCGGTCGTGGTTGGCGCCGGCATGCGCCTGCTGCCGTGGGACGAGAACGGGCGTATGAGCCTGGACCAGATCCGTGGCGCGTTCCGCAACCCGAACGACGTGCACGAGCCTCTGACGTCGCTTGTCGCGCTCGAGAACACGCACTCGGACTCGATGGCCCAGCCCCTCCCCGCCGAGTACATCGCGGACGTTGCGCGCGTCGCGCACGAAGGCGGCGTTCCACTGCACGTGGATGGAGCACGGATCTTCAACGCCGCCGTGGCCCTGGCCACGCCCGTCAGCCACCTGCTCGGGCACGCCGATTCGGCCAGCTTCTGCCTGTCAAAGGGCCTCGCCTGCCCGGTCGGCTCGCTCGTCGTCGGCTCGCGCGAGTTGATCTGGCGCGCGCGCAGGGCACGCAAGCTGATCGGCGGCGGCATGCGCCAGGTCGGCGTACTTGCCGCGCCCGGACTGATCGCCCTGCGCGACGGCCCGACCGGGATGATCGACCGCCTCGCCGACGACCATGCCAACGCCCGACGCCTGGCGCAGGGCATCGCTGATCTGCCGGGCATCGTCGGCCTCGATCCGGCCCGGGTGCGGACGAACTTCGTGCTCTTCGAGCTGTCACGCGGCGAGCTGCGCATTCGTTTTCTTGAGGAGCTCACCGCGCAGGGCGTGCTGATGATCGATTACCCCGGCAGCAACAAGGTCCGTGCCGTGACCCATTACGGCATCGAGGAGGCCGACATAGACGCCGCGATCGACGCCACCCGCCGCGCTCTGGCGACGGTTGGCCTCGCACCGACTGTCTCTGTCGCTGCCGTCGCCGCCGGTGTCTGACACGCAGGGCGCGGGGGCGCGCGACGCGCGGACCGCCCGCCCGCCGGCCACCGAGGCGGACAAGCGGCTCGACGCCCTGGCGAGCTCCCGCTTCGCCGACGTGACGGCGCGCCATCCCGTATTCGCCACGTTCCTTGGCCTGACCGAGCACGACGACGAGCTGGGCGACGGCAGTCGCGCTGCGATCCTCGACGATGCCGCGGCCGCCCATCGCTTCGTCACCGACCTCGAGGCGCTGGACCCGGCGCAGCTGTCGCCCTACTGGGCCATTGAGCGCGAGCTGGCGCTCTTCGCGACGCGGCGCGAGATCTTCGATATCGAGGTCCATCGGGTCTGGGAGCGCCGCGTGTCGGCGACGGACGAGATCGGCGATGGCGCCTTCCTGCTCCTGGCGCGCGGCGGGCGGCCGCTCGCCGACCGCCTCGATTCGATTGCCGCGCGGCTCGAGAAAGCACCGCGCCACATCGAGCAGCAGAAGAGCAGACTGGGCGAGCGGCCGCCGGTGAAGCTCTGGAATGAGATGGAGCTCGAGGCGATCGAGTCGATGCCGTCACTGTTCGGAGAGGTGACCGCCGCAGCCGTCAAGCAGTTCGGCGACGCCAGCCCGCAAGCGGCGCGAATTCGGCGCGCCTCGGAGGAGGCCAACTCCGCGCTGGCCGAGTACGGCAGCTGGCTGCGTGGGCAGCTGGCGCACGCGACCGACGACTTTGCCCTGGGCACTGCCGACTACGACGCGCTGATCAAGCTGCGCGCCTTCGACGGCCTGTCGACCGACGACATCCTCGAGATCGGCGAGCAGCAGCTCGCCGAGAACCGTTCGTCACGCGCCGCCCTGGCCAAGGAGATCGACGCGGGCGCGACGGAACAGGAGGTCGTCAACCGAATCAAGTCGGATCATCCGGTCGACTTCGACGCCGCGCTCGTCGAGTACCGCTCGGCAATGGACGCAGCGCGCCAGTTCGTGATCGACTACGACATCGCGACGTTGCCCCTGAGCGACCACCTCGACGTCATCGCGACGCCCGAGTACCTGCGCAACGTGATGCCCTTCGCGGCCTACTTCGCACCGCCCAAGTTCGCCTCTGGGGCCGAGCAGAAGGGTGTCTACATCGTCACGCCTTCGGTCGACGGCGAGTCGGGCGCGATGCGCGAGCACAACCACGCCTCGATCTTCAACACGTCGATCCACGAGGCGTACCCCGGGCATCACCTTCAGCTGTCGATCGCGAACGAGCATCCCAGCTTGGTGCGCCTGCTCGTCGACGCGCCCGAATTCGTCGAGGGCTGGGGCATGTACTCGGAGCTGATGATGCGCGAGGAGGGCTTCGACACCGCGCCCGAGCACCGTGTGATGATGCATACCGACGCCATCTGGCGCGCTTGCCGGATCATCCTCGACATCAAGCTCCACCGCGGGCAGATAGGCGTCAACGAGGCGACCGACTTCATGGTCGAGCAGACCGGCTTCGAACGCGCCAACGCCGCCGCCGAGGTCAACCGCTACACCTACACGCCGACCTACCAGCTGTCATACCTGCTTGGGCGGGTGCTCCTGTTCCGGCTGCGCGAGGACGAGAAGCGCAGGCTCGGACCGAAGTTCTCACTCGGCCGTTTCCACGACGCGATGCTCACGCAGGGCAGCCTGCCGGTCAGCTTCCAGCGCCGACTGCTCGCCGCGGACGCCAGTTGAAGATCATCCCGAGCATCGACCTCCAGGCAGGTCGCTCGCGCCTGGTGTTGTGGCCAGGTGCGGCCACCGGCGAAGGCTCGCCGACCGACCGCCCGGACAGGATCGCGCAGTACTTCGTTGGCACCGGCGCGCCGCTGCTCCATCTCGTCGATCTCGATGGCGCGCAGCGCGGCGCGCCGGCCAACACGGACGCCGTGCAGCGCATCTCGCGCGCCGTGGCCGTGCCGCTCCAGCTTGCCGGCGGCGTCGATGGCCCCGAGCAGATCGAGCTTGCGTTTGCGTGCGGCGCGACGCGCGTCGTCGTGCCGCTGTGGGCCGTGGCCGAGGATGTGTCGGTGCTGCGCGCCTGTCTGCGCGTCGCCGGTGACTGGCTGGCTGTCGGTGTCGACGCGCGGCCGGACAGGCTCGCGGCATATCCGTGGCATGGCCCGCCGCCGTCGTTCGCGGACCTCGTCGCGATGGTCGCGTCGGAGGGTGTCCGCCGGCTGGTCGTTTCGCACTGGTCGCCTGATGCCGTAGACGGGGTCGCGCGTGACATCCACGCCAACGATCTCGAGCTGCAGCTCGCCGGCGGCGCGACTGACAGTGCCGGGGTCGACGCCGCGCGCGCCGCCGGCGCCGACGCCTTGATCCTGGGTGAGGCACTCTTCACGGGCGCGATCGACTACCAGAGCGCAATGCAAGGGGTGACAGTCAATGGCTGAGGAGCACCATGGCTAAGCGGCGCCGGACCGTAACGCGCAGCCACGCGCCGTCGGCAGGCAACTTCCGACCCGGATTCTCGCGCGGCTCCTCCGGGCCGGGCGGGCGCGGCACGCTTGCGCCACCGTCAGCGCGACGCAACAACAACACGCTGCTGCTGATTTCCGCGGCCGTGGCCGCGGTGGTCGTGATCGGTGGCCTGCTCTATCTCTATGGAAACTCGGGCTCGCCGGGCGCTTCGCCGTCGCCCTCGCCCGTCGCCGTCCATACACCGACGACGACGATCAACGCGGCCGCGATACACGCACCGAGCGCCACGCCGCTGGCCAGTCCGCCGACGTCGCCCGGTGGGGACGGCACGACCGCGACGATCCAGACCGACCTGGGCACGATCACGTTCCAGATCTACAACCAGTCCGCTCCGGTTGCGTCTCAGAACTTCATCAACCTCGCCGATGCTGGCTTCTACAACGGCCTGACCTTCCACCGCATCGTGCCCGGCTTCGTCATCCAGGGCGGCGACCCGGCCGGCAACGGCTCGGGCGGCCCGGGCTACACGATCCCAGACGAGCCGGTCGTGGGCAACTACACGCGCGGCATTGTGGCCATGGCAAGGACGACTGACCCGAACTCGGCAGGTTCGCAGTTCTTCATAGTGCTCGACGATTCGGTCGCCCAGTCGCTGCCCAAATCGGGCGGCTACGTGATCTTCGGCAAGGTCACGTCGGGCCTGGATGTGGTCGACCAGATCGCCGCGACGCCGAACTCAGGCTCGCCGAATAACGCCGCGCTGGACCCCGTGTACATGAACCTGGTCACGATCCAGCCTGGTGCCCCGGCATCGCCGCCACCGGCGACAGGTTCGCCGACGGCCACCGGTTCGCCACCGCCCACGAGCGGAACCTCCGCGCCCGCGAGCGGGTCCGCGGCTCCTGCGACCGCGTCTCCGACGCCGAATCCGAGCGACGTGTGAGAGATAACGGAATATTAACTATGCACTCTGCATAACCCCTTGAGTCCCTTGAAGGGGTCAGGTAAACTTCCCATTGGATGTCGCCTCGCGCGGCATGTGCTGCCCCAGGCGCAAGGTCATGGGTAGGTTGGGTTAGGGTAGCCGGTGCAGCCGGCGTGATAGATGCCCTTGTGGCGTGGCAGGTACAGGCGACTTCGGTCGTCGGTTCGGCCGGGACAGTGCAGCGACCCCTCTTCGGAGGGGTCGCTTCGTTTCTACGCGAGTTTCCGGGAGACTCGATGCGGCGTTGCCGAGTGCGCGCGCTTCGGTCGCTTGGCGGCGCCTTCGCCTGACGCCTCCCGATCACTGGCTGGCGTCATTGCTTGCCTTGGTCCCAGGCGCCGAGGGCGCGGCGCAGGGACTGGGATTCGTCGGTGGTCACGGACGGGCAGGCGCCGCGCCGCGCGAGCTCGTCGAGCGCAAGCAGCACCGCGCCGGCGACCGGCGGCGAGTCGAGGTGCACGAATCTGGCGCGCGGCGCGGCGCCCAATAGCCCTTGATGCAGTCTCTCGTAGAACGCCTCGTCGCGCGTCCGGAAGACGCCGCCGGCGAGCACGACCTCGACGTCGAGGCGCGTCAGATGAAGCCGTCTGATCAGCGCGCCGGCCATGCCCGCCAGCTCGTCCGCCAGGCGGTCGATGATCGCCCTCGCGACCGCGTCGCGGGCCGCTGCCTGCTCGAACACGAGCGGTGCCAGACTGCTGATGCGCGACTCCGGGATGAGCCCGAAGTAGAACGCTCGCGTCATCGCCGCGGCCGTCTTGAGGCCAAAGTACTGCGGCACGGCCTGCTCGAGACTCGTGTGCGGGCCGCGGCCGTCGCTGCCACGGACCGCGGCCTGGAGTGCGGCCATCGCGATTCCGCCGCCGCCGCCCCAGTCACCTGCGATATCGCCGATGCCCGGGAAACGTGCCTGACGACCATTGGGAGCAACGGCGGCGGCGTTGATGCCCTGGCCGCAGACAAGACCCACTCCCCAGCCGCTTGAAGCGCCCGCGCGTAACGCTGCGAACGTGTCGTTGAGCACGACAACGTCACGGCCAAGCTCGAGCCGCGTGATTGCCCGCTCGAGCAGGCGCACGTCTTCGGGATAGTCGGCGCCGGCGAGCGTGCCCACGACGATGTCGGGTTTCGAGACAGCGCCGGAGACCTTCATGAGTCGCGCGGCGAGCTCGCCCAGGCGCGCCATGCCTGCGTCCAGGCCCACGGCCTGATGCGACACGGTCGGCCCGCGCACTGCCCCGAGCAGTCGGCCGCGCGCGTCAACGAGCGCGAGATCTACCTTCGAGTTGCCGCCGTCGATGCCAAGGACGAGCGGCTCGCGATTAGCCGCGCCCGTCACCCCGGTCCGTTGTCCCATCCCGCGCGCGACGGTAGCGCGTCGAGAGCGTCCACGGTCACGAAAATTGCGCCGTTGTCGCGCAGCTCATCGACGATCCGCGCCACGGCCTGAGGATTTGGCGCCGGCCAGCCGTGCATGAGCACGATCGACCCGTCGCCATGCTCCACCACCCCGTCGATAACGCGGCGTGCAACGCCAGTGGCGCCGCCCGATGCCCAGTCGCGCGAATCGACGTTCCAGCCGACATTGCGATAGCCGAGCGTGCGCAGCTGATCGAGCACGGCCGTGCCGCGATCGAGCGCACCGAACGGGCAGCGGAACCACGGCCGCGGATCGACACCGGTGATATCGAGGATCGCTCTCGTCGCCGACTGAACATCGGATGTCAGGCCACGCCGCGTCAGCATCGGCATCCGCGCGTGGAAGTGCGAATGGCAGCCGATCACGTGCCCGGCGCCCGCAATCGTCCGAGCCAGATCCGGATAGGCCTGCGCCCAGCGACCCTGGATGAACATCGTCGCCTGCACATCGCGCGCGGCGAGCGCCTCCAGGATGTCCTCGGTCACCCCGGTCCTGGTCGGTCGGTCGGGATGCTCGACATCGATCGTCAGCGCCACGCGGAGCACGGCGTCAGCGCTCGACGCCAGTGATCACGATGCCGCGCGTGAACACGCGCTGGAACAGGATGTAGACCACGACCGGGACGACGAGCGTCATCAGCGTCCCTGCCTGGAGGAGCGATGGCTCACGGCTGTGGATGCCGTTGAAGCGCTGCAAGCCAACGGCCAGCGGCTGGAGCTCGGGCTGCGTGGTCAAGTAGATGAGCGGCTCGAAGAAGTTGTTCCATGAGTAGACGAAGTGGAAGATGCCGACCGCGATGATCACCGGCCACGCCTGGGGGATGATGACCGAGACGAGCGTCCGGAACGGACCCGCGCCGTCCATCGCCGCGGCCTCGTCCAGTTCGCGCGGCAGGGTCATGAAGTACTGGCGCATCAGGAACACGTCGTAGGCGTTGGCAAAGAAGGCCGGTACGAGGAGCGGCGCCCACGCGATGGCCGGGTTCGAGCTGCCGATCACGCCCAGGGCGCGCCACACCGCGTACGTCGGGATCGTAGTCACGATCGTCGGCAGGAAGATCGTCGACAACAGGAGCAGGAAGAGAACGTTGCGGCCGGGGAACCTGAAACGCGCGAAGCCGTACGCCACGAGCGTGCACGAGAGAAGGACGCCGATCATCCCGACGATGGCGATGACGACGGTGTTGAACAGCAGGCGCGGGAATTCGAGCAGGTCCCAGACCTGGCCAAAGTTCTCCAGGTGCGGCGAGAAGACCCACGCTCTGGGCAGTGAGCGCCAGGAGCCCTGCCAGGTGACGGTGCCCGCGTCGGGATTGGCCGGATCGACGAAGACGCTGCTCGTCCGCCCGGGCGTGACGAGCGCGAGCTGCTCGTCTTCGCCGTTGATGGTGACCACGTAGACGTCGAGCGTCCGGCCGTTGTAGTCGTACGTCTGCGGGTCGGCCGGCCAGAGTGGCGCACCGAGCTGCGTGATCTGGTCGCGCGACTTCAACGCGAGCGACGCGGACTGGAGCAGTGGCGAGAGGAAGGCCGCGACCGCGCACGTGGCGAGGAGCGTCAACAGGAACGACCGAGACATGTTGCGCAGGCGCGGCCCGAGCGGACGCGAGCGCCTGACGGCACCAGGTTCGCCCGGCGTGACGGTCGCCGTCGCGCTGGTCACTCGCGCTCTCCGGCGTAGTAGACCCACTTACGGGCCGAGGCGAAGAGCGCCAAGGTCAGCAGGAGGGTCACCACGAAGAGCAGCCAAGCGAGGGTCGCGCCGTACGACATGCGCTGGAAGGTGAAGAAGTTCTTGTAGATGTACAGGTTGAGGAAGTAGGTCGTGCCGCCCGGCTCACCGGTGCCGTTCTTGAGCACGAACGGCACGAGGAAGTACTGCATGACCTCGACCACGCCCAGCGTCAGCGAATAGAAGATGACCGGTGACATGAGCGGCAGCGTCACGTGGCGCATCGCGGCCCACCAGCCGCCACCGTCGATCTTGGCCGCGTCGTACAGCTCGGTCGGAACGTTGCGCAGGCCGGCGAGGTTGATGATCACGGCGCCGCCGATGCCCCACAGGCCGACGAGGACGAGCCCGGGATAGATCCACGTCGGATCGTTCAGCCAGTCGGGCGGGTTCTGGATGCCGATCGCCCTGAGGCCCTCGTTGAGCCAGCCGGTGTCGGGAAGCAGCGTGTTCTGCCAGATCAGCACGCCGGCCACGAAGGGCACGACATAGGGCAGGAAGACCAGTACGCGGAACAGGCTCGCGCCGCGCAGGCTGGGGCTGTTGAGCATAACCGCGACGGTGAACGGCACGATCAGGGTCACCGGCAGCCAGAGCGCGGCGAAGGTGAACGTGACGCGCAGCGACGCCCAGACCTGTGGGTCGGCAAGCAGGTCCTGGTAGTTCTTCAAGCCGACGAACGCGAACGGCGCCGACGACGACAGGTTCAGGTTGGTGAACGAGAAGATGAGCGTGGCCAGCGTGGGCAGGAACGTGAAGAGCACGAAGCCGATCAGCCACGGCGAGATGAAGAGCAGCCCCCAGAGCGCCTCGCGGCGCTCCAGGGGCTTGAGCTTGCGCAGGCGAGGACGGGAGACCCGAGCGCGTTGAGCGATCGCCAGACCGGCCATCCGTTCGGCTCCGCCTCGCCCGCTTTGACTACTTGTTCCAGATCGTCTGCAGATCCTGTTGCATCTGCTGGATCTGCTGGCTCATGTCAAGCCCCTGGGTCGTATCCCAGCGCGTGGCATACGTGTTGATCTGGCTGACCGACTCGTTGTACGTGTTCTCGCCCGACTTGTTGAGCGGGAGCGGCGACTCGAAGTTCGGAACGTCGGCATGGTCGATACCGTCGATCGCGACCTGCCAGTCGACTGGCTTCTGAAGGGTGAAGCCTGACGACAGCGTGTCGAAGAACGACTGACGGAGATCTTCACGCGCCGGCATGGCCCCATAGACCTGGGTCAGCTTTCCGGCGGCGTCACCGAGCAGGTACTGAAGGACGGTGAACGCTGCGTCCGGATTCTTGGTGTCCTTCCAGATCCGGAACGTGTCGGCATTGAATGCCGCCGTCTGCGGGCCGTTGTTGGCGGGGATCGCGGCGATATCCCAGTTGTCACCCGCACCGCTTAAGCAGTACGTCGACCACAGGAAGTTCTCGGCCATCGCGACCTTGCCGTCGCAGAACGGGACGCCGTCGGGATTCCAGACGGTCAGGTCGTTGAAGTGAGAGCCATCCATGATGAAGTGGTCCTTGAACATGCCGTCGTAGTACCACTTCCAGGCGGCCGCCCATTGAGCGGGAATCTGCGCTGAGCCGTCCGATCCGACGAGGGAACCGGCGCCCCAATAGGCACCCATCCCGCGCAGGTCGTCGCGCTGTTGCTCGAATCCGTACTGGGCAATGTTGGTCGGGTCGAAGCCCGCCTGCGTCGCGTCCTTGTTGTTCGTGTCGACCGTGAGCAGCATCGCCAGCACGCGTGCGGTGTTGTAGTCCCACGGGACGGCGGTGCCGTCACTGACGTTGAGCGCCGCGGCGGCCGTTCCGATCGCGACGTAGTTGTCGCCGTACTTATGCGGCGGCTCGTTGATGCCGATCTCGGCAAACGCGCCGCGCTGGTAGTAGAGCTCCGACGGATAGATCGCGAACGGCAGACCCTCCTGATGGTCACCGACCTTGAAGAAGTCGATCGTCGAGCTCTCGAACTGGCTCAGGTCGAAGCCGGTCTTTTGGATCTCCGGGGTCAAATCGAGCCAGTGGCCGGAGAACGCGTTCGCACCACCGAAGCCAACCGGGCCGACGATGTCGGGCGGGTTGCCGCCGGCGATCTCAGTCGCCAGCGTGTCGTAGGCCTGGGCATAGACAACGAACTCGCCCTGGATCTGGATGTCGCTGTGCGAGGCGTTGAAGTCGTTGATCACCTTCGTCTCGACCGTGACCTGCTCCGGCGCGTCGCCCGCGCCAAGACAGCAATACCAGCGCACGACCTTCACGCCGGGCGCGACCGACTGCGGCGCGACGATGACCGGCGTCGGCGCGGGAGTCACCGACGGCTCGGGACCAGTCGACGCTTGCTCGCTCGGCGGCGCAACCGTGCCGGGCACGGCTGACTGAGTGGCCTGTTGGGTCGGGGCGGGCGCGGTCGGAGTTACCGCCGGCGCGCTCTGTGGGGCCGGCGTTGCGTGCGTTGTCGCCGCCGGCGCCGTTGCCGTTGGTGTGCTCGTGCCGCCGCACGCCGCCACCATGACGACGACAACGGCAAGAACTGTGGATCGAAGCCAAGTTCTGTTCATTGGTCTCCTCCTCGCTCTGTCGCAGTCACTGGAATCGGCTGGACGGTGGACGCTGTTCGCCTCCCTTCGGGTCGTTGCCGGCCCCGTTCACGAACGACCCTGACGTTGCGCTCGACGTAGTAGCGGGTCTTGTCGCCGCGCACGAACGTGCGCGAGAACTCGACCGCGCTGCCGTCCGCGGCGAACGCGACGCCTTCGATGACGAGCGCAGGTGTGCGCGCTTTGCCCTTCAGCAGTTCGGCCTCGCGCGCCTGAAGCAGGACCGGCTCGAACGTCTCGCGCGCGCGCACCACGTAGATGCCGTAGCGGTCTTCGAGCAGCTTGTAGAGCGAACCACTTTCGAGATCACTGGCCAGCAATCCGGGCAGGCGCTCACCAGGCAGGTGGACCTGCTCGAGGAGCATCGGCTCGCCGCCGGCAAGCCTCAGCCGCTCGACGAAGAACGTCGGTGAGCCTGGCTCGATGCCCAGCGCCGTGGCTACCCGCTCGGTCGCCTTCTGCGGCCTGGAGCTGATGAGACGCGTACGCGGATCGAGCCCGCGCGTCTGCATCTCTTCGGTGAACGAAAGCGGATCGTCCAGATCACGATCGATCCGTGTCGCGATGACGAACGTGCCTCGGCCGCGCGTGCGCTCCAGCCGGCCTTCGCGCGCGAGCTCATCGAGCGCGCGGCGCACGGTGATCAGGCTGACGCCGTACTCGCGGGCCAGCTCGCGCTCCGGCGCAACACGGTGGTCGACTGGCCAGCGGCCATCGTCGATCATCGCGCGCAGGTCGAGGTAGACCTGGTGGTAAAACGGAATGGGCCCGAGCTCCAGTTTGAAGCGAGCCAACTCGTATCCTCCACGCGAGCGGTCGTTGTGCGGCCAAGCCCTTGACCGCGATTGATCATATGCTTATAAACAATACGTTCAGCCGTTGTCAAGCGGGGAAACCGACATGGGAACCAAGATCGCGGTCGTCGGTGGCGGTAGCACGTACACGCCCGAGCTGGTCGACGGCATCGCGCGCCGTTCGACTCGCCTGACCGCGGATGAGCTCGTCCTGTTCGACATCGACCGCGAGCGGCTCGACATCGTCGGCGGCCTCGCTCAGCGCATGCTCAAGCGCGGCGGCTGGCCCGGCCGGCTTACGCTCACGACGAGGCGCGCGGAAGCCCTCGACGGCGCCGACTTCGTGCTCATCCAGCTCCGCGTCGGCGGCCAGCAGGCACGGCTCGTCGACGAGACGCTGCCCAACAGCTTCGGCACGATCGGACAGGAGACGACGGGTCCGGGTGGCTTTGCCAAGGCCCTCAGGACCGTGCCGGTGCTGCTCGAGATCGCACAGGAGGTGGCGCACCGTTCGGCCCCAGGAGCGTGGATCGTCGACTTCACCAACCCGGTCGGCATCGCGACGCGAGCGCTGCTCGACGAGGGTCACCGAGCGATCGGACTGTGCAACGTAGCCATTGGACTGCAGCGGCGTTTCGCGGAGCAGTTCGGTGTCGATGCGGACGACGTCGAGCTCGAGCACGTTGGCCTCAACCACCTGTCGTGGGAGCGCGCCGTGCGCGTCAAGGGCGTGGATCGATTGCCCGAGCTCGTGGACAGTGATCCCGCAGGCCTCGGCGAGATGGTCGGTGTCCCGGGCGGCATAGTCAGCGCGCAGCGCGCTCTGCCCTCGTACTACCTGCGCTACTACTACTGCCAGGGCGAGGTGCTGGCCGAGCAGCGCGACGGACACCATCGGGCCGAAGAGGTGATGCAGATCGAGCACGACCTGCTCGAGATGTACCGCGACCCGTCGCTCGACACGAAGCCGGAGCTGCTCGAGCACCGCGGCGGCGCGTTCTATTCGGAGGCCGCGGCGCAGCTGATCGCATCGCTCCATGACGGCCGCGGTGACATCCAGGTTGTCGACACCTACAACCGCGGCGCGCTGCCGGACCTGCCCACAGACGTCGTGGTCGAGGTGCCCGCACGCATCACACGCGACGGCGCAGCGCCGCTGGCGCAGGCGCCGCTGGCGCCCGATATGCACGGCCTCGTGGAGAGCGCGCGCGCATATGAGGAGCTGACCATCGCCGCGGCAAAGTCAGGCGATCGGGTGCTCGCCCTGCGCGCTCTCGCGGCCAACCCGCTCGTCCCTGATTGGCCCACGGCCGGAGCGCTGCTGGCCGCACTGCTCGAGGCGAACAAGACGCACCTGCCCCGATTCTTCCCACAGGTCGCGGTCGCGTAACCTGCAACCACGCGCCCGTAGCTCAGCGGATAGAGCGTCTGCCTCCGGACTAGCGCGGCGTAAGCGGTGTGCTGCCGTGCGTGGCCGCCCGACAGAAAATGGCCGTGTTAGACGCTCTTGTGGGGCTCGGCGCGCCCGGGCCGACCGATCTGGTCGCCGCCGTCACAGAGGCCCCGATCGCGGCGGCTGAGGGTGGCCGAAAGCCGCGTTCCGGCCGGCGGGCCGCCGCCGGGCAGGAGCCGGCGCCCGGGTGGCGTGTCCCGAAAGGGGGACCTCGCCGCGGCCTGTGGTTCGTGCGGTATGGAGCCCGCATTCGGGCCGCGCCGAAACGAGGTCCTTTCCGCGCGTACTCCGCGATCCATAGGCCGTTTTCATGCTGGGGGCGTTTTTCGGATGCCATCCTCTGCCAGCTCGGCACCGGGCCGGGTGGTGCCGTGTCACTACGGCGCGTCCCGTCGGATGCCGCCAAGGAATGCACGGCCATTTGCAATTGCGGTCCACGGTCGCTTGATTGCGCCGTACACTCGCGTCGATGCCGCGGCGCGCCAAGCACCCGGTCGAAGAGGGAGAGCATCATGCGGCGATTACGCGTGACCTTGGTGGCGATGGCGACAGCCCTGCTACTGACCACGGCCGGCCAGGCCAGCGCGTCCGTCCCACCGCCGGATGGCTTCACAGTCGACGTTTACACCAACGTGGCGGCGACCGAGGTGGACAATTACACCTGCGTCGCTGCCAGTGCGGTCACGTGGAGTGACGAAATGGAGAATAAGACGGACGTCACCGGCAGGAAGGTCATGAACTTCTTTAACTACGGCGTGCCGTTCCAACTACTACAACTACAACAACGTCCAGAACTTCGGGCTCGATCCGCGAGCGTGGGCGAACGTCATCTTTAACTATTCGCCGTCGAGCCCCGCCCATACCTACAACGACTACATCTACCCGGCCAATTCGCAAAACCACGCGAACGCCGAGATCGCTGGCGGGCTGTACTACACGAACGAAGCCGTGGGCGCTCTTGTCGCCGCCGGCCGCCACGCGATGCTGGTCGTTGGCTTCTCGGGCGACACGGCCCCGATTACTACCGGCTGGGACCTATGGGGCTTCTACGTTGTCGATCCTTGGTACCCCAAGGGCGTGCCGAACTTTGGGCCCTATAACCTCAAACCCAACTACTACCTGACCGAGGGCCTGTGGGATGGCTCGTATTTCTTCCCGTACAACAACGTAAGCGCGAAGGGCGCACATGACGGACACCCTGCGGCGCGTGACACGATCTGGGACTACAACTACACACTCGTCCTGCGTAAGGCCAGTTCGGTTCAGCCGCCGGTCAACTTCGCGAACTCGGCGCCGACCTATACCGACGGTCACGGAGGCGTGAAGGATCCGGGCTCGATAGAGCCTCCTCAGTCGAGCATCGCCAGCATCGGCAGTTCGTCGAACAGTCTGAATAACACGGCGACGTACGCAAGTCTCGCCGACGCCGTCTCGGCGGGCATAAGCGCCAACGGGCTGGCGGGCAACAACGGCCTGGGCGTCCCGCTAGCCGGTGTCACGGTCGGTGATGTGACGTTCGTGCAGTCGCTGGACCAGACGACCAGCAACTACTACCTAGTCACGCTCAACCAGGCTGGCGCCCCGGTGGCCGAGGCCGTCGTGCTGACGAACGGATCGAGCTATTTGTTCGGAGGAGTCGGCCTCGTTGACCCGGGATTCAAGCAGCCCACCGCGGCGCAAGCAGCGAAACTGCTCAACGCGGGGACGTCGAGCGTGCACGCCGTTTGGCGGCAGTCGAGGACATCGCCCACGCCGTTCTTCCCGACGTGGGTTTCCAGCGGTGGGTCGTCTTCGGCGACGCGTGCACTATCAATGGCGGGGACGCTTCAGCAGCTGCCGTAGGGCCAGTCAGGGTGCCGCGATAAGGCTGACCTGAGGCTGGCCCACGGCAGTCAAGCTGGCCGCCGCAACGTAGGCTCCATCCGGCGACCAGCGGACGTCGGACAGGTTCGGTAGGTCATAGGCGGCTGACCGCGTGCCCGCGGTCAGCCGAAGTGACGAACCCGCGCTCCCGTCGGACCACGCGGCGAGGGAGCCGTTGGCCGCGGGCGTCACGAACACCTGGCCAGTGATCCCCGCCGAACCCAGGCCGGCGCCCGGCGTCCACACCATCGGTCGGGATATGCCGTCCGAGACGTACAGGGTTGCATCCGGTCCCCAGCCAAGACCGTGGAAGGCACACTGCGAGGCGACAGGCCCCGATACATGTCCGTCGCTCGTGTCGACGACGATTGTGCGCTGGGGCGCGTTCGCGTCGGTCGATGCGCATCCGGCGAGAAACCGGTCGTCGAAGCTGAACGCGAACTCGTTGTTTGCCAGCGCCTGCCAGCCCACGGCGGCAATATCGGGCGACCCGTCGCGGCTGACGATGACCAGCGATCCTTGGTTGGGCGGCACCGGTTCGCGCGGACCCGGCACGAGCACGGCCAACTTGGCGCCGTCCGTGGACCAGGCCAAAGGCGCTCCGGGGCGCGCGCCGGAAAGAGTGCCGTCGTCCCAAATCTCGTAGCTCGAACTCGGGGCACCAGCGCTGACGGGCGATAGGGCAATAAGGCGATTGCCAGCGGACGCGACCATCGCGTCGAACAAGCCATCGACATGGCCGACTTCCGAACCGCGGACGTCGTACAGCATGACCATCCCCTGCGTGCTGCCCGGTTCCGTAACGAGTGCGGCCAGGGTCGCGGAGTCCAGCCACGCGATGTTGCCAATGTTCGCCGAGATTGTGCCCTGGACCTCACCCGCTTTGTCGACGATCTCCGGGTCGCCGACCGCCGGGTCGACGACGAGATGTTCACCATCCGGCGACCACCGCCCCAGCCCAACCACGCCGGGGATATCAATGCGACCGTACGCGGGCGACGGCGAACCCGTCGCCGTGGTCGGTGGCGACGTTGAGGCCGGCGATATGCTCAGTTCGGGTTGCGATGGGGATGGGCCAACGTCGGTCGGCGCGCTCGTGTGGCTCACTGCGGGCGCGGACGCAGGCGGCGCGGCGGTCGGTCGCAAGCTCGGCGAGGGCGCGCTCGCCACGGACGGTGGCTGGGTCCGTAGCGAGGCGAACACGACGGCCACGATGACCGCTCCCACGAGCGCGCCGGACAACGCCAGTGCACCGAGCGCGCGACCACGCGATGGCGGCGCCGCCGTCGCCGGCACTTTCACGGCAGCCAATGACCAGCTGCCGCGGAGCGCTCGCTCGACCGATTTCTCGGCAGTCAGGATCTCGCCGCACCGCCCGCAAATCGCAAGGTGGTCGGTCTCGTCGACCGACAGCGGGCGGCCCTCGACGAGCTCGTCGATGCGCCGATCAGACAGGTGCATGTTTCTAGCGAACATCATCGACGCCTCTCGGATTGGTAGTCGCGCAACTCCACGGCGAGCTTGTGCCGTGCGCGCGATAGCGATGACGCGATCGTTCCCCGGCGAATGCCAAGTGCCTCAGCGGCTTCTTGCTGCGAATAGCCGAGCGCGTATACGAGTGTCGTCGCGAGGCGCTCCCGCTCGGGCAGCCGGGCAATCGCCGCGCGCAGGTCAAGCCCGAGCGTCATGTCGCTGGGTACCAACAGCTGCACCGTTCCTGCCGTGCCGAGCGTGCTCCTGCGGCGCGCTTCCCCCGCGCGCCGTACCGTGCTCCTTCTCAGCCAGGGACGCAGCCGCTCGGCCTCCCGCAGCTGGCCGATCTTCGTGCGCGCATGCAGGATCGTCTCTTGGGCGACGTCTTCAGCCTCCAACCCAGCTCCGACCGCACGGGCAAGCAGCGTCAGCTCGCGGAACAGTTCGGCATATTCGATGTCGATCGGCGCGGACGGGATACTCACAAGCATGACCATTACATCAACAAGAGGGTCCTGCCCGCACCGTTTGTTTACACGCAGGTCCGAAGAAGGCACTCGAGCACCTGTGCATCGAGTCGCGTCCCGCGCCGAGTTGCTCAGGCCGCATTCTTGACAACATTGTCGTGACGCTCAACCCTGCGGTCTGCGACGCGCCAACCTGTCCGCGCTCGCGTGTCTCGAAAGGACCTCCTTTTGGAGACTGCGTTTTGGCGCCGATGGCGCAATCTCGTGATTTGCGACTTACCCGTCCGGGCCGTTAGGAGATTGCGTCAGAGTCAGGATAAAGAGGCATCGTGTCGAGGACCGTGCCTGCAGGCGTAAGGAATTGCCGCGATCCGCCGCTCGAGAACTGCCAGATCGGGTAGAAGGGGTTGGGGCTTTCGTCTGATGGACCCCACACGGCTTGGAAACAGTCACGGCCCTTGCTTATCACCCTGACGGCTGTCGTCCTGGCCTCGATGGCCGCGTTGACGGCACCATCGCTCGCACTCGCCTACAACGAGAACTTCTACACACCGAACTATCAGCACCCTCAGTGGACCAAATATTACTGCGTACCATCCAGCGCTGAGACCGAACTTGACTACATAAACTCAACGAGGGCGGACACCACGAGCGCGACCCAGGATCTGTATTTCGGTCAGGGGCAGAATCATGGCAAGGGCTCATACCCTGACAGTTACGGTGTGGATCCTCGAGGTTGGGCTTGGGTCATTTGGAAGCACAGGCCGCCGTACTACTCATATAACGACTACAAGTACGGCAGCGGCCAACAATTGACCGCTGACTACGCGTTGGCATGGTCGCTGCACGAAACACAGAAACCCGCTGGTGTTGTAGTTTGGAATGGCAAACACGCGATTGTTGCGATGGGGTACCAAGCGAGCGCGCCTCTTACACAGGGTGGGACGCTACAAGGATTTTGGCTGTACGATCCGTGGTACCTAGCGCCGAACTACGATCAGCCATACTTCTACGATCCCGGCTGGGGATACGGCATTGTTGCCAACAGTTACTATCAGCTGGATGTGTTTAACGGCACCGATTCGTCTCAGTATCATCGGATCATGTTCTCGACAAACTGGGCGTCGGCAACGCCGGGAGTTAGTTACTGGAAGGGTAATTACGTCCTAATACTCCGTTCCAAAGCACACCTCCCGTCGGACGAAGTTGCCTACTGGAACTCCCGCCCTTGCTTACAGGGACTCCGGTTCACTCACTAGTGCCATGAGGACTGGGAGAAGAGTGCCGTCCGGCAGGTCGACGAGCCAGCCGCGAAGTGTCACCCTTGGAACGGCATCGCTTCCGTCGGACGATGGCAGGAGGTCGCCATGTGTATGCGTTGCGGACGTATTCTGTTCGGAGTGCTGATCGCCGCCCTGGGGGCATGCGCTGGACCCACGATGGATGGCGTCAACAGTTCATCGCCGGTCGTGAACAGTCCGTTGCCATCGCTGCTCACCGCATTGCCATCGAGCTCGTCCTCTTCCCCGTCCCCCGCGCCGTCGCCGGTTGTGACACCGAGCAATGTTCCGATGAGTCCAGCTCCAACCGCTATCGAATCAATACTCACCGCTAGCCAGGTCTGGCCTGTCGCCTGGAGCCCCGATGGCGGCGCGCTGATCGCGGTCGATCAGACACCCGATACGAGCATCGTCCATGTTTTCGCTGCGGACGGCCACGAGATCTGGTCAACGCCGGGCCTCACGGCAGCATGGACCGGCGCCGACAGCCTTGAGTTCCTCCGCGCAAGCGACACGCTGGCGGGTCACAGTGACTTATTCGAGGTGACGCTACCATCCGGCACGCCCACGAAACTCGACGGTTCATACCTCAACTTCATCACGGCGGCCGCCGACGGTAGGCTCGCCGTCCCGACCTCGGAGACACCGCGCGGATACACATTTGACCTCCTCAATCCCGCCGGTGGGCATTTCGACGGCGAGCCACTGCTATGGAATCCTGCGTCGGACGAGCTCGCCATCGTCCTCGGCTCAGCGCCGCATAGCGGCTCCTTGGCGATCGTCGATGGCACCTCAGGCTCAGTCACCCGTACGGGCCTTGACGTGGACGATCAACCTGCGTTCGATCGCACCGGCAGCGAACTCATGGTTTGTGTCTTCGGCGATCACGGCAACTGCGCGCCGACGCTCGTAAGGCTGGACGGCAGTGATATCGCCGCAAGCGCGATGCGTGGCCCTCTCCTCGGCGCGGGTGAGCTGCCCGACGGGCGGTGGATTGGTGGCAACAGTGGCATCGTGCTGTGGGATCCGAGCAACCCGACGACGACGACGAGCCTGGGTAACGGTTGGCCATCCGTGTCACCGACCGGGATCTTGGTCATCATCGGTGACGAAACCGCCTCGCCGCCTCCGGGTTCGCAGGTCACCATCGTTCGTCTACCCGGGAGCGGCGCCTCGTACCCGGTCTGGTCGCCTGCGGGGGACAGGATCGCCTACTCAGTGTTGTCGGCGTTCGGGCAGGAGCTCCGAATCTCAAGCCTACCCGGAGCGGCGCATCTCCCTTAACTTCCAAAGGCAGGTAGCTACCGTCTTGCGCGCTTGCGACGGCGTTCGGCTCTTTTGATTGCGAGCCGACTCCGGTTCCGAAGCGCCCTCTCTGGCCTAGGGCCTTGGCTCCGATGCGAAGCGAGCCCAAATGACCTGATTTCGATCCATCCCGGACGTGGGTTGTGGATGGCATGAATCAGACAGTGCTAATAGCGCGGCCATGTGCCCGGAGGGCGCGGCGGTAATGCGGGGCGTCTTGCCATCGCGGCACGGGCAACCAGCGCGGCGATCGCGGCCACCGTCGCCAGGGCGACAAGGAATGTCCCCTTGCCGACCTGGCCCCTAACTGCGGCGCTACCCTCCCCGGCCGTGACGTCGGCACGCTCCTGCCTTGCCGCCGGCGCGTCGGCACGCTCCTGCCTTGCCGCCGGCGCGTCGGCACGCTCCTGCCTTGCCGCCGGCGCGTCGGCAAGGCGGTGGCGGCCGTCCGGCAAGGCCGCTGCCCGGCCGGCTTGGCGTAGACGCATGAGGCAGTGACGCACGGTGCGCTCAGATGCGCCCAGCCGCGCGGCGATGGCCGCCGTCGACAACGGGCCGTCGGCAAGCACGACGAGGATGCGCGCGTCGGTCGGACTGGCCGACGACGCGGCGCCCGACCGGTCATCCATGGCGCTCATGGGCAGGTTCTCTCGTCGTCGAGGAATGTGACCGCCTGGCGTGCCAGCGCGGCAACCTCGCGAAGGCTGAGCTCATCGGCAATGCGAGCGGCCGCCCGCAGATAGGCTCGCAGTTGACGCCGACGACGCAAGTGGGCATCGCACGAAGGGCACCATCGCGGCGCCGGCCCGCGAGCTGCTCGGAAGACGGCACCGCCACAGATGGTGCACTCACGATCGGAAACCCGTTGATCGCGGTTGTGTGGGCTGAACGAGGGGCGCCGGGTCATGTTGTGCTGCCCCCTTGCCGCCGGCATCGGGTCGTCGGTGTTAGCGCGACCGCGAGCAGCGCTCCCACCGGGATGACTTCGATCTGATTGGGTGGTCATGCGGTCACCTCGCAGGCATCACATATCCAACGACCATCGACGCGCCGATGGCTTGACTGGTGGTGCAGGTAGTCGTCGCAGCGGATCGGTGCCGAAGCCGGCTGATCGGCCACTTCGGGCGCGCGAGATTCCCTCTCTTCTCTCTCTTCCTCAGGGTTTAGAGAAGAGGGATCGGCACCATCGGCACCCACAGACTGACCAGGAGCGGGCTGCTCCCCGTCGCGAGCGTGGCCAGGGTGCCGATCATGGATCGGCACCCCATCGGCACCATCGGCACCCTCTCGTCCGGCGAAGCGATCATCGGCCCATTTGGGATCGGCACCCGAGAGCGGATCGGCACCCCCATCGGCACCCTGAGCGGGCCATTCAATCGTTCCATCCGTGAACGACGGTTCGGTCCAAGCCGCCCCGGGTGCCGATGGTGCCGATCCGTCGGCCGAAACTTCATTCTTGGTGATCCGCCACGTCTTGCGCCCGCGGACCTCGCGCGACTCAACGACGAGGCCGCGGTGCCCAAGGCTCGGGGCGAGCCGGCTGAGTTGATTGGACAGGGTGTTGGGACTCTTCGGCCACGAGCGCATCCGGCGTGTCGCCTCGTCCATGCGGTCGTCCAGCGCTTTGAGGAGTTCGGTGGCCAGCCCGTCGAACGGGTGCTCTTCAACGAGATCCTCGAGCGGCTCGACGATGGGGTAGGCATCCAGGGTTATCTCGTGGCCAGCCGCGCGGTTGCCCTCGTACGCGTCGAGGAACGAGCCGGCAGGCAAGTCGCACACGCGCTCGAGCGCGACCCCGACCCTCGCAAAGTCAGCCATCCGCGGCTGCACCGGCAGCACCACCCGCGGCAATTCGCGGAGCACGCCGACGATGAGGTCGCAGAGCGCCCCGAGAATGTGCGGCCGGGCCGCCTCAAACGCCCGCCAAAACTCGACCTCGGACTTCCGCTCGGTATCTGCCAACGAGGGCAGCGTCAGAGTGAGGGCGCGGTCGAGCAGGTCGCCGCGGGTCGCCAGATCGCCGATGCCGGTGATGATCACCGGACGACGGGCCCTGATCGTGACCACCTCGCTGTCGGTGTAGCGCGCACGCCGCTGTAGACCCGCGCCCTCGGCCAGCCGACAGAGTGTGTCGCTCAGTCGCGCATCGAGACTGCTCAGGTTGTCGTAGACCGGGCACCACACGCTGCATGCCGTGACGATCAGGTCCTCATCGTCACGCGGCGCGGTGGTGAGGGGCGCCTCATCGGGATCGAGGAGCGCCCGCAGCACTCGCGCGGTCGTGCTCTTGCCCGAGTCCTGCTGGCCACCCAGGATGAGTGGCGGGTAAGGCCCCCACGGGAGCGCCGCGAAGACGGCCCAGGCGACGAGCAGGCGCCACTGTGCTTCGTCGGCGACGTTCAGGAACGGCCGGAGCTCGTCGATGCTCGCGCTCACAATGGGCACCGGGAGCGCGAGCGAGGAGTTCCCGCGCCGGAAACGCACCGCTGGCTCGGCCACTACGCACCAGCCGTCGGCGGTGATCTCCACCGCCTGCCACTGTGCGTCGGCGAGGTCGAGATAGACCGCCCCGTCGGCCTCGCCCACGCGCAGGAAGACGTCGCGCTCAGGACCGCCGTGGCGGGCGCGGGCAATGAGCGAGCGGAGCGCGTCCTTGACGGCCGCCTCGCGCGGCGCGCCTTGGTGAAGGATCCAGTAACAGTAGCCAAGCCAATCGGCGAACCCGTGCGACCCGATCAGCCACGTCTCGCGATGCCCATCGACCCACACATCGGCGAACGGCTCGCCTGCGGGTGTGTGGAAGAGTTCGCCATCCGCGGCAAGTTTGAGCACCCGATTCGACTCCGCCGCCTGGCGCCGACCGCTAGACGGCTCGTGCTCCCCAGTCGCCTCGCCGTAGGGCAGGCTGAGCTCCGCCGCTCGTTCCTCGAGCGAGACGGCCGCGGCACACGCCGCGTCCAGCCGTTCAGCGAAGCGGTCGGCATCGGCGAGATGGAGCTCGCTTGGGTCCTTGACGCCTTCGAAGTGGATGACCTGGACGCGATCACGGATTGAGGAACGTGCGAGAGCTCCGAGCAGTGTCCTAGCGCCCTGATCACGCTCATCGACGACGTACAGGGTTGAGCTCGCCCCGAGATCACTAGCCCAGTCCTCGGACCAGTTCGCGGCCCCGGGGATCCCGACGGCCGGGAGCCGGTAATGCCAGAGTGTCCAGGCATCGCTCTCGCCTTCGACGAGGAAGAGTGAGGCGGGCGAGTTCGTCTCGGCCAGCCGGCCGAGCCCGTAGAGGATGGGATGGTCGCCCCTTCGCCAGCGGAAGCGCTGACCCTCGAGCGCGATCCGGTAGCGCAGGGCAACCTCGTGCCCGGTGGCGTCGCGGTATGGGATGGCGACGGCTGGTCGTCGCTCATAGCGAGCGTCGTAGAGTCCCAGGTCGTCGCGCAGGAACTCGAGCGGTAGCCCCTTCGCCTGGGCGAGTTCTGCGAGCGTGAGACCCGCAAGCGGGGTGTTAGATTGGGCGGCGCGGGGCATGGCCTTGCTCCGTTCCGGACCCCGCGGGCATCTCGAGCGCCGCGGGGTCCATCTTGTTGTCGGGAACGAGATCGTGGCCGCGCTGGGCGGAGGCTCGCGGCCTCGAGCAGCGCGGGGATGAAATCGGCGCTGTGGACCTGACAAAGGCTGGCGAGCGGGACAGGCTGGTCCTTCGGCTGCGATCAGCGGGCATCGTCGGCTTCCCGCGAGCTTTCGGGCGTACTGTCGGCCAACGGCGCAGCCCGCCGCTGCGCCCGAGCGGCGCGGGCACGCGCCGATTGGTACGCGAGTCGTGCGAAATACTCCTGGCGGGCGGCCGCGGCGCGCCGGGTGCGTTCGACGGGGTCGAGGATGCCGCCAGGATCGACGCGCTCTTCGAACCGGCGCAGGAACTCGGCCCGAGCCTTAGCCGTGGTCAACGCTGGGTCGTGGCGGGCATGCAGCGCGTACGCGCCGATTCGCCCGCGCAGGGCTCGTTGGGAAGGGGTGAGCGACCTCTTTTCAGCCATGGGGCTTCCTTCCGGCCGCCCAACACACCGATGGTGCACTGGCGCCGAGCCCCACACACGCAGTCGCCCTGCTGGCAACCCCTACGCTCGCTCGCGAGGAACGAGCACGGCGGGATAATAGGTCGACGATAGCACAGCGGCGGACAAGAGTCGCCGCTGGATCGGTCTATCGTCCGGGAGGTTCTCGGGGGACCTCCGGCGCCGCTCGGTAGGCATGCCTGCCGCCCGGCGCCGCGGCAAGGCAGGCCGGCGGTAGGCGCGCGAAGTCGACGACCTGCTGGGCCTGGCAGTGGCGCACCGGGCAGCCGATCTCGAACGGCCACCCGTTCCAGGCCCGGCGCCCGTAAAGCCGTGTCATCTGCACGTGGGTAGTCCAGTCGACCTGGTCGCTAGGAATCGCCTCGATCCCCGTGATCTTCCCGGACTTGTCGACCATCTGGACTGTGGCGTCACGCCGCATAACCTCGATGCGCCCGGCGTTCCGCACGAGGCCCCGGCGTCGAGTGCCGGCGCCCCGTCTGATTGCGCGCCGTGTCGGCATCACCCGCCGGCGCACCCTCGGCGACCCTGGCGGCAGCAGATAGTTCGGAATGTAGACGCCGGGGTCGCCCACTTCGTGCAGGCCGATCGCGAACTCGAGCGCCACCCAACCCTCCATGTCGTACCAGAACATCCGGCCCTCGATCTTGCGTTCGGGACCCATCCACAGCGGGACCGGAACCACTCGCGCGAGGTTGGCCTGGCACGACGCGCACTGCACAAAGAACGTGCCCCCCGTCGGCGCGCTGAAGGTCGCGTAGCGGCTGCTCTCGGGGCTCACAGCCGGTCTCCCGGGCTCAGGCGGCGATGCGCGGCCAGCGCGCGTTCGGTGCCGGTACTGGCGGCATAGCGCTGGAGCATCTCGCGCGATCGCCAGCCGGCCAGGCGCATGAGGTCGCCCTCAGCGCCCCCGGCAGCCAGCCAGCGGTGCGCGAACGTGTGGCGCAGCTGGTGGGCATGGACGACGCCGGGCAGACCCGCTGCGCGAGCGCGATCGCGGACCATGTTGCCGATGCCCGACTCGGTGAAGCGGCCCTTGCGACCGAGCCACAGCCAGGGCAGGCTGGCGTCCTCATGCCGCACGCGCAAGCGCAGGTAACGATCGAGCGCGCGGACCGACTTGGCGCCTACGGCCAGCACGCGCTCGCGGCGGCCCTTGCCCAAAACCCGCAGCACACCTTGGTCGAGGTCCACATCGTTGCGCGTCTCGTCCTGGGGGTCCCAGCGCAGCTGAGCGATCTCGGCCAGACGCGCGCCCGTGTCGATGAAGCAGCGCAATATCGCGCTATCGCGCCGGTCGACAAACCCCTGACCGCGCTCGCACGTCGCCAGCAGCGCCCGGAGGGCCGCCTCGTCCAGGACCGCCACGGGCGTCTCGGGCACCTGTGGCGGACGCATGCGGCTCATCGGGTCGTCCCGTATCTCACCCTCATCCACGAGCCAGCGGAAGAAGGAGCGGCAGCCGCGGTAGCGGTTGTGCGCGGTCGCCGGCTGCCACGGCCGCCCGTCGGCGTGGCGGCGGCCGAGCAGGTCGGTGATGAAGGCCTCGATGTGCTCGCGCCGGATGTGGGCCACCTCGATCGGCATGCCCTGCTCCGCCAGGAAGCCGGCAAGCTGCCCGACGGCCTCGCCGTACGACTGCACTGTGCGGGGCGACAGGTTGGCCGCGCGCAGGTGGCGCAGGTAGCTCGCGAGGTTGGACGCGATGTCACCGGCCTCGGTATGCTGGTCGGCGATGGGTACTTGGACCATGGCGTCGGAACCTCGGAGGAGCTGGGTGGCGAGCGTCACCAGTTATACGCGGTTCGAGCGTTGTGCACAAGCGCCCAGCGTGCAAGGAAGAGGTTAGACGCCCTTTCCACGCACAACATCGCGCGCCCGTAGCTCAGCGGATAGAGCGTCTGCCTCCGGAGCAGAAGGCCGTGGGTTCGAGTCCCGCCGGGCGCGCCAAAGCCACACTCCGAGGGAGTGCCACTGTCAGGCCGTTCGCCTTGGCCTCCGCGGTGAGTTCGACGCCAACGAAACGGTTCCCCTCGACGATGATCCGCTGGTAGATCGCGGCGACCAGTTTCGCGCGCGCGGCTTCGTCGGCCAACTCCCACGAATGCTTAAGGTCGGTCAACCCGTCGGGTACTAGAACTCGATCATGCGGCCCTTATGTATTCGTGGAGGAGCCCTCCGAGGAGATCTCGCCGTTCGATGGCGGGCACACCGTCGGCCTCTTCGATCGGCGGAATGCTCTCCGGTACCCGAAGCTTCAGGCCTCGATGCGGGCGTCGCCGGTTGTAGTGCTGCACATAGATCGCAAGGATGCGATCGAGATGCCGGTGGCCCCCGATCAGCAGCCAGTCCAGGCACTCCGCGCGAAGCGTCTCTATCCAGCGCTCGGCGAAGGCGTTCGCGTTCGGCGCTCTGATCGGCGTGCGGATCACCCGGATCCCTTCTGATGCGAAGACATCATCGAAGGAGTGGCAGTACTTCGCGTCTCGGTCGCGAATGAGAAAGCGGATCTGCGTACCCTCGTCGGCCAGGCTCATCACGAGGTTCCTCGCCTGCTGGGTAACGAAGGAAGAGTCCGGGTTGGTCGTTGAGACCGTGACGTGCACGCGCCGTGTTCCGATCTCGATGAAGAACAGGACGTAGAGCGTCTTGAGGAACGCCGTCTCGACCGTGAAGAAGTCGCACGCGAGGATACCCGCCGCCTGAGCCTTCAGGAACCCGCGCCAGCCAATGCCCCGGCGGGGAGCCGGACCGACGCCGGAGCGGCGGAGCAGCATCGCGATACTCGTCGCGGAAACGCGGACCCCGAGCTTTCCGAGCTCGCCCTTGATCCTCAGGTATCCCCATCGGGGGTTCTCCCTGGCCATCGAAAGGATCAGCCTGCGAACCTCCGGATCGATAGCGGGGCGCCCGGGCGGGCGATGCGGCCTCGTCCACTTTCGTGCCACGAGTGAGCGGTGCCATCGCAGCAGCGTCTCGGGACGAACGAGGAACGCGCCCCAGCGTTCCCTAGGCAGGATCCTGCTTGCTGCAGCGAGCAGCGCCCGGTCCCGGCTCCGGTAGACCGGTCGCTTCACCTGCCGGCGCAAGACCCCGAGCTCGTGGCGAAGGACGAGGATCTCGATCTGTGCGGCATCGTCGGAGCGGTAGC
>Ga0209638_1000213_pt1 | contig 38965 bp, 35 predicted proteins | sample BarGraNGADG00211_FD_184490 | JGI IMG/M metagenome (GOLD analysis project Ga0209638, IMG submission 184490) | Arctic peat soil microbial communities from Barrow, Alaska - Barrow Graham LP Ref core NGADG0002-211 (SPAdes) (version 2) | ecosystem: Environmental > Terrestrial > Soil > Wetlands > Peat...
AGGATGATGTCGGGCGATAGCTGGACCGACAGGTCGAAGGCGCCTCGAGTGTCCTCGGCGTCGCCGACGATCTCGAAGTCGTCCTCGCGCTCCAGGATGTTGCGCATCCCAACTCGGAAAAGGGCGTGGTCGTCGACCAGAAGGATGGTCGTCTTCTCGCCGGCGCGTCCCGGAGTCCCCCGGCGCCGCTCCGGCCCGGCGTAATCCATCGAACTCATGCGCTCTCCTCTCCCACTGGAATAGACAGCCAGACGACCGTCCCGCCTCCTGGCCGTGACCGAACCTCGAATCTGGCGCCGATAAGCTCGGCTCGTTCTCGCATGAACTGGAGGCCGAAGTTGCGGCGTCCTCGTGCGGCGACGGCAGTTACGTCGAACCCTTTGCCTTCGTCGCTTACCTCCAGGATCCACCTGCCTGCTTCCAGCCTGGTCGAGACCATCGACCTGGTCGCTGCCGCGTGCTTTCGAATGTTCTGGAGGGCCTCCTGCACGATACGCAAGACCGCGGTTTGCTGCGTCGGATTGAGCAGGCTGCCCGGTGCCCGCAAATCGGTTTCCACGGTTGCCCCGGTCAGCGCCGCCATGCTCTCGACCGCATCCATGATGGATCCGTCCAGGCCCAGTTCGTCCAGCAGCGGCGGCCGCAGCTGGCTGATGAACGTCCGAACCTCTCCGAGCTCGCGGCGGAGCAGCTCTCGAAGGAACCGCAGCTCGCTGCTGGCCATTGCGACGTCTTCGCCGATCACGCGCTCGATGTACTCGACCTGGAATATGGCGTTCGAAAGGGCCTGCGCGGGCCCGTCGTGGACCTCCTGGGCGAGCCGCGACCGTTCAGCTTCCTGAGCCTGGACAATCCGCATCTGCAGGTCGGTCGGCAGACCTGAGTCGGCGACTTCAGCCAGCAAGCTGGCGTCGCCGCGCTCCAGGAACAGCCATGCGTTCTCCATGCTCCGGACCGACAGCTCGAGCTTCGAGAGCTCCTGCTGGTGGCGGCCCAGATCTCCGGTCAGCCGCTCGACGTCGCCGCGGATCACCCGCTGACGCGCATCCTCGGCTCCCGCCTCGGCTGCGGCTGCGGCGCCGTCGCCCTCCGCGTTGGGAGCGGGCGCCCGCTCGGCGGTCTCGAGCTGGTCCCGCATCTTGTGCCAGCGGGACAGGACGTCGCGATAGGATTCGCGATAGCGCTCGGTGACCGAGCGGAGGTTGTTGGCTCCGTAGCCCAGCGTGGACTTCGCTTCGGCGTAAAGCTCGTCGAAGCGCAGCTCGCGCGATTCCGAGGTCCCGCGGCCGGCATCCATATCGTTGGGAGTATACGGGTCGTTTCTCATGGGCAGATGACGCGGAAGACGCGTACTTGAGCCAGCGCGGCGCGGTCCTCCGTAGTCCTGCCGGAGTAGTCGGCCAGAGACACGTTGCGGAAACAGTCGGAGCCCGGGCCGCCTTCGTCCAGGATGCCGGGCCACTCCCTGCTGTCGTCGATCGTGACGACGAGCAGCTTCGCGCCGAAACGCTGGGCCAGAACCACTACCGCCTCCGGCGACTCTTCGGGCAGGGCCAGCGTGGTGACGTGGGCACTCTCCGAGAGCCAGATCGGGTTGTCGGTGATCACCGGGGCGTTGTCGGATAGGGGCAGGCCGGCCCGGGCCAGTGCGGCAGGCAGAGCGTCGTAGCGAGCGCGGTCGTCGGCCGACTGCTGCTGGACCGCCACGACTGAAACGGCGAGGAGCGGGATCGACACGGCCACCGCAAAGGCCGGCCCCAGCCAGGCCACGGGTCGCGTCCAGCGGCGGATCCGACCTATCCGGACGATGAAGGCGTCGAGCGCGATGAGGCTGCTCACGGTCAGCAGCACGTATATCGAACCCGCGGCGTGGAGGAATGTGCCCCAGATCGTGCTCACCGGGAAGATCAGGCTGGTGGCCAGGAACGTGGCCGCCGCGGTCAGCGTCAGGGTCCTCATCGCGACCAGACGTCCGGTCCACGGCAGCGCGAGCAGGCCTATCACACCGATCGGGAACGCCGGGATGACTATCACGTCGAGCAGATTGTGGGCGGTGCCCGCCAGTCGCATCCCCGCCAGCGCGGCTGGGCCCTGCGCGAGGTAGCGGGTGAGGCTGGGCGGGTCCTGGTAGGCGAAGATGTCGAAGCCACTCACCGAGAAAGCATTGGCGAGCGTCTGACCGGGTACGGGGCTTCCGAAGGCCAGCCAGTCGCGGATGGCCCACGGGGCGTAGACGAGGGCGGCGACCGCGGCCGGCAGGAGAACGAGCGCGAAGCGGGTCCTGCGGTCGACAGCGGCGCCGCGAGCGCCCAGAGCGTTTGGAGCGTACCCAGCGTCCGGAGCCCGAGTCGGCTTGAGGCGCCAGACCACGATCACCCAGGCCAGGCCGAGCCACAGAGCCTCGCTCCGCGTCAGCGCCGCGAAGCCGAAGAGCAGTCCGAGACCGATGAGGCGGCGATCCGCGAGGCCCGCGGGCCGGGAGGCGATCCTCGTCATCAGCAAGCAGGCCGCCAGAGAGAGCGCGGCGAAAAGCCCGGTCGAATCGGGAAACGCCCCGTACACGACCAGCGGGCCGAGGAAGCTGGCGGCGGCGCCCGAGCCCAACGCCAGAGTTCGGGCCCTCGCAACGGGGAGAGCCATCTCTGCCGCGGCGTCGGCTCCAAGGCGCCAGGCCAGGGCTGCCACGACACCGCCCGAGAGCACCGACACGACCTGCGCCGCCCGGAACCAGTTCGCGGCCCCCGCGAACCATATCGGGATCGCCGCCAGGAGGCTCGGCAGCGGCATCCACACTTCGAACGCGGCTCGAGGCACGACAAGGGGCTGCGTCTGGTAGCTCCATAGCGCGTCGCTCACGAGGCCCCTGCCCTCGACCAGATTGCGGGCGACGCCGGCGTAGTAGGCCGTGTCTTCGGGCACGGGGAAACTGACGGCGGCAGCCGCGATCGCCCGCACGACGACAGCCAGGAAGAAGACCGCACCGGCACTGAGCCAGGCCTCGCGCCTGTTCACGGGCTTGCCGTCGCGATTCCGAGGCAGCGCGTGTCGGATGCCGTAGTACAGACCGCATACACCGCCATGGCGGGTGCTGCGTCGGCCGCGGGATCGCCCGTCTTGGGCCCGTCGTAGGGCAGGACGTAGATCGGCGGCCCGATCCAGGCCGGCCGGCCCTTCGCTTCGAGCACCGGCGCCAACGCCGCCACGATCTGGCTGCGCTGGAGGACCAGCCAGCGCACGCCGTATACGTCGGCGACGCGGTGGATGACGTCAAGCGAATCCTCGGGCGTCATGACTCCGCCACGCCCGGTGAAGTACTCGATCCCGCCGGGGTCGGCGCTCAGAACCAGGTCGGAAGCTGGCGCACCCGCGGCATCGATTGCCTGCCCGGCCGAGACCAGAGCGTCGCGCTCCGAGTCCCACGACTTGCTCACGAGCAGGCCGAAAGCGCCGGCGTTCAGGATCACCATGGCTACCGCCGCGATCAGGAACATGCGCGCGGCGCGCTCTTCCTCCCAGCCGCGCCGGTGGCGCGCGACCCAGGTCACGACGATGACCACGCCCTCCATGCCCAGGATGAAGGTGAACGGGACCAGGGCAACGGCCGAATGGAGGAAGGTCCCGTACGGTACGTGGACCGCGAACAGGAGCGCCGAGGCGGCAAAGAGCAGGGCGGCATAGAGGAAGAACGGGCCGTAGTCGATCGATCGGCGGCGCGCCCAGGCGCCGACGATTACGAACGGCACCAGCACCACGGAGCAGGCGAGCACCGAGTAGATCTCGATGGCCGAGACGAGCCCTAGCACGCGACTGGTCAGAAGCGGCCCGATCCCCTGGCCCAGGAAGGCCCCGAGCGACGTGTCGCTGGTGACGCTATTCAGCTGCTCGTAGTTGGCGATCAACAGCAGCCTGCCCGACGTAGAAGACGGCGAGAAGCTCCCGAAGACGGCCAGCTGGCGCAAGTACCAGGGCGCCATTACGACGACGAACAGCCCCAGGCAGGCGAATGCGTAGCGCCACGGGATGTTCGGGACTCGACCGCCCTTCGAGCGCCAGGCGCGCCACCGGTCCCACACGAAGGCCAGTCCGACCGCGGCGCCGAGGAGCACTCCGTCGTTTCGTGCCAGCGTCGCCAGGCCGACTGCCAGCCCGGCCAGAGCAAACGAGCCGCGATGACCCCGCAGGCCGCGAGCGGCGAGCCACATCGCGGCCAGGCCGAGCGGCTGATAGAGGGAGAAGTTGTCCGGCTGAGCCATGTAGATCGCGGCGGCCGCCGGGATCGCCACGGCCACGCCGGCCGCGAGGGCAACTCGGTTGCCGGCCCCGATCTCCCGAGCGATGAGCCACGTCAGCGGCGCCGCCAGCGCCCCGATGAGCAGGAATGGGATGGTAGACGCGAGCGGCGTCGGGCCAAACAGCCACATGGTGGGTAGCTGCACGACCGAGGCGAGTGGCATCCAGTGAGCGTTGCTCGGGATCGGGAGCGTCGGGTTGGCGGGAATACGGCCGCCGACGTCCACGAACGACCAGATGAAGTCGATGTTGAAGCCGTGGCCTGCCTGCAGCGACCGTGCCACGTCGACGTAGTAGTAGGAATCCGGGTAGGCGGCGTCGGGATGAAGGGCGAACAGCAGTGCCCGAACGACAAAGGCGAGCCCGTAAAGGGCCATGGGAATCCGCACAGCCGGTGCAGAGTAGCATCGGCGGGGCCCCGCTCCACCGGTACGAAGGACCTATCCGCGCTCCGCCGTCCGCATGACAGAGCGCGATAAGGACCGGTACGGAGCAGCCGGCGCGCCGATAAACTCGCGATCATGGTTTTCCGGAGCCTCGGCATCGTTCTGCCCGCATACAACGAGGAGGCCCGACTCGGCCCCGCCCTGGACGAGCTGGTCGGCTACCTCCGCGCCGCACCCCGCGATTGGATGCCCGAGCGTGTCGATGTCCTGATCGTCGACGACGGCAGCACTGACGGCACGGCGGACCTGGTGCGGGCGCGGCCTGAGTTCGTCACGGGCGGTGTGGATGGAGACACCAATGCTCCGACCCTGAGGCTCATGACGATCCCGCACGGTGGCAAAGGGTGCGCCGTGCGAGCGGGAATGCTCGCTGCCGAGGGAGAGTTGCTTGTATTCGCGGATGCCGACATGGCGACGCCACCTGACCAGCTTCCGAAGCTGATCGATGCCCTCGCGACAGCAGACCTCGCCCTGGGCAGCCGAATCCAGCCCGACGGCTCGGACATGCGCGCCTCGCAACCCCCCTTCCGGCGACTCGTCGGACGACTCTTCCGTTTCGCGGCGCAGCTCTGGGTTACCGGCCCGATCCGCGACACGCAGTGCGGCTTCAAGGGCTTCCGCCGCGAGGCGGCGTGCGACTTGTTCGGCCGGTTGCGAATAACCAGCATCGTCTTCGACGCGGACCTGATCTACCTCGCCCGGCGTCGCGGTTACCGCATGGCGGTCGTGCCGGTGACCTGGGCGGACCGGCGCGGCTCGCGCCTGAACGCTCGGCCTCGACTGGCTGTGCGCGTCGCCTGGGATCTGGTCCGGATCAGGTTCGTCCACGGGCGGATTCGTCGGCTCGAAACTCCGGCCTCAATCGGGCCGAAGCTTCGGCAGTGAACGACGAGTCGACGCCGACTTCCTCGCGGCTGCCGCCGCCCGCCGAGTCCGCCGCGCCCGCCGCGCCGGAGCGATCGGACCCGCGTCGGGCGCCGTCGCCTCCGTCGGCCACCGTTCGCGCCAGGCTGGCCGAGCTCTTCGTGCCCGTCGGTTCGATCCTGCTGCTGGCGATGATGATCGGCCTGATCCTGGGGACCGCCGGCAAGACCCTCGGCTACGACTACAGCTGCTATGCCGGGGCGGCGCGGAATCTGCTCGACGGCAAGGCCATCTACGACAACGCCTTCTCGATCAACGTCGGGACGTGCCCGGGGACGTACACGTACCCGCCGGCTTTCGCGGTGGCCCTCGTTCCGTGGCTTTCCCTCGGGGGAGCTGCCGCGGGCCTGTGGTGCGTGGCAATGGCCCTGTGCTTCCTCGCGGGCGCGGCTCTGCTTCCCGTTCGGCGCGACGTACGCTGGCTGGTCGTGATCCTGGCCGCGCTGAACTGGCCGCTCCTCTACGCGGTGAAGCTCGGGCAGGTGGAGCCGATCCTGTTCCTCGGCTTTGCCGCCGCGTGGCGCTGGATGGATGAAGCGGCGGTCGTCGGGGCGGCTACGGCGGTTGGGGCGCTGATCAAGGTCCAGCCCGGGCTGCTGGCCGTGTGGGCCATAGCCACGGGACGGTACCGCGCGGCGGCGATCGGGATCTCGGCGACAGTCGCGCTGGCCGCCGCGGCGACCTTCGTCACGGGTACGAGCGCCTGGTTGGCCTACGTGGACCTGCTGCGCGGCCTCGGCGCGACGCTGGTCACGCCGCACAACTTCGCGCCGGGTGCGATCGCGTACCAGGCCGGCGCCCCGGAGAACGTTGCCACCGCCGTGCAGCTCGCCTCGGCCGCGGTTGCGCTCGCCGCCCTTCTGGCCGCGTGGCGGTTCGCCTCCCCGGTTGCGAGTCTCCAGGTCACGATCGTCGCGAGCCAGCTGATCTCCTCGCCGCTGCGCGACCACTATGCAGTTCTGATGCTACTGCCGACCGCCTGGTTGGTGGCGCGCGGTCGAACCTGGGCGATCGTCTTCCCGCTGCTGGGTTGGATCGCGCTATTCGCGGACGGGGAGCAGAGCGTCTGGCCGGCAGCCGCGAGCGTTCCAGTCACTTTCTTCGGCTGTCTCGCGGCCGTGCTGCTCGAGGGCTTGGTCGAGCGACGCTCCGGCACGTCCCCCGCTCGAGCCGCTATGGCGCCAGAATGAGCGCTCCATGAACCAGCGAAGCGGCAATTCGTCAGGCAGCGGCCTCGCCCCTCGGGACGTCGTCGACCGGTTCCCGGGCCTGGCCCGGGATTCCGAAATCGCCGGGCGCGCCGCAGCGAGCCCCGCCGGCCGGGCGCTGACCTGGCTTGCCAGGCCGATCCCGCTCGGGTTCGTCGCCACCTTAGCCGCCGGCATTGTTTTCTGGTACACGGCCGGGTTCGATGCGGGCAGGCCCGACATCTTCTACCTGTCGAACGCCTTCCTGCACGGGCAGACCGGGCTTTCGGCGCCGCTGGGAGCGAACGACGTGATCCCGTGGAACGGCTACTTCTACGTCCCGTTCGCCCCGTTCCCGTCGATCTTTTTCATGCCGCTGATGGTCTTCATCTCGCCCCAGACCGCCCACCAGTACGAGCCGGTCATCAACTCGATCCTGGCCGCCATCGACGTGGGCCTGGTCTGGGCGATGGCTCGCCGGCTCGGCGTCGAACGCCGCCGGGACCTCATCTGGCTGGGCCTGCTGCTCGGCTTCAGCACGGCGATCTGGTGGGTCACGGTCCGGGGCGGCGTGTGGCACACCAGCCATTTGATCGCCACGATGCTCACGCTTCTGGCCCTGATCGAGACGTTCGGCCGCCGCAGGCCGCTGCTCATCGGGCTGCTGCTGGGAGCCGCTTTCCTGACCCGCCCGCCGATCCTTTTCGCGGGCTTCTTCTATGCCTACGTCCTGACCTTCGACCGGTCGATTCGAACGTCGGTCGGTCGCTGGGCGATCGCGCGCGACTGGTCCTGGCTGGTCCTCGGAGTCCTGCCCTCGATCGCGTTCTTCTTCTGGTTCAACTGGGTCCGTTTCGGCTCGCCCCTGGACTCGGGCTACCTGGAGGCGACACTGCCGCCCTGGCTCGAGGCCATCCGTGAGCAGGGACTCTTCTCGATCTCGCACCTGCCCCAGAACTGGGACTACTTCATGCTCCATACGCCGCAGGTGATCTACCCGGAGTTCCCGTGGATCAAGCCGGATGGGCTGGGCATGTCGATCCTGATAACCAGCCCGGCGCTGCTGCTCTCGCTTCGGGCCGACTGGCGCAGCCGCCTGTCCTGGGGGCTTGCCGCAGCGTTCGTCCTGGTGATGATCCCCGTCCTGCTCTACTACGGGGGCGGCTGGCTCCAGTACGGATTCCGGTACGCCCTCGACGCGATCCCGTTCGCCGTCGCCCTCTGCGCCACCGTCCTGGCCCGGCGCCGTGGGGGGTTGTTCTGGTGGCTGCTGCTTGCGGTTGGGCTCGTGGTGAACGCGATCGGCACTTACTGGGCATATCAACTGCACTGACCGCGGCTCGGGCCTCGGACCCGCCGTGACGAGGCGCCGACGCTCGGCCGAGTGGTGATATTCTCGGCTGGTGACCGTTCCCTCCCTGCCCGACAGCGACCCTGCCTGTCTGGAGCTCTCGCCCAAAATCCCAGCCGCGGGCGCTCGCCGTCTCGTCGCCAGCCGGCAAGCGTTCGACTCGATCTCGGGTGACATCTGGGACGCCGTCGCCGCAAGAACGCCCTGGACCACGCCGTTCTCGCGCCATTGCGTCCAGCGCGCCTGGTGGGATGCCTACGGCGACACCGCCCACGACCAGACGCTCGTGGTTCGCGATGAGTCGGATCCTGCCGAGATCGTCGCAATCGCGCCGCTCATGCATCGCCACGAACTCGAGCCCGGCGACCTCGCGGCGAAGACGACCATCCGACACCAGGTCGGAGCGGCGCTGAGGCTCGTGCCTGAGTCCGCGACCGCGGTCTTCTTCGGCGCGTCGTATCACGCCGACTATGCCACTGTCCTGGCCGCGCCCGACGATCTCGCGCCCGCCTGCGAGGCAATCGCGGCCGCCCTCGCCGCGGAGGATCCCTCGCACTGGGACGTCATAGACCTGCGCCGGATGCGCACGGGGGACCCGGCGGTCGACGCACTTGCCGCGGCCTTCGAGAACCAGGCCACCGACTCGTGCTGGCTCGTCACCCGTGAGCGTGAGGACGTCTGTCCGGTGCTCACTCTCCCGGCCGGCGTGGACTTCGAAGGCTACCTGGACACGCTCGACAAGAAGGAGCGTCACGAGGTCCGTCGCAAGATGCGCCGCGCCTCGGCGGCCGGGCGGATCGCCCTGGAGCCATCCGCCGATCCCCTGGCCGACCTGGACGCTTTCGTGGAGTTGCACCAGAAGCGCTGGGGCGCCGAAGGGCTCTTCCCGCCGACCGCGGGCGGCGCCGCAAGCCGCCGTTTCTTCGCCGGACTCTTCGAAACCTGCGCCCCGACCGGCATTATGGCGCTCTGCTTCCTGACCGTCGGCGGACGTCGCGTCGCCGCCGGAGTAACCTTCGACGACGGCAAATCCACCTACTACTACAACGCGGGCGTCGATCCGGACGCCCGAGAGCTCTCTCCCGGAGTCGTCATGGTCGCCTCCTACATCCAGCGAGCTATCGAGCTCGGCCGAACTCGCCTCGACTTCCTGCGCGGCAACGAGCCCTACAAATACGAATGGGGCGCCGTGGACGAACCCATCGAACGGCTGCTCGTACAGCGGACGGAGGCCGGCAAGATGGCTGAGCCCGCTATCGGCGAGGGCCGGTAGGTGGGCGCACAACAGCTTGAGCCCTGCCACGACACGATCGAACGGCAGCCGGCCGACGGAGGCCGCTTGCGCGTCGTCGAAGTCCTCGCGACGGGCACGAACGGCGGAGCCCAGGAGCACGTCTACTCGCTGGTGACCCGTCTTGATCCTGATTGCTACGACGTGCGTGTCGTGTCGCTGTCTCATGGCAGTAGCGTCCGCCGGCTGCAGAAGGCCGGCCTCGCGGTGACCGTCATCGACGAGCCCGACGATCGCCTGGCGGTGCGCGCCCTGGCCGACGAGCTTGCGCCGTTTCAGCCGGAGATCGTGCACAACCACATGTACCGCGCCGAGGTCGTCGGCACGCGAGCATCCCTGCTCCTCGGCGAGAAGGGCTGCCGGCGTCCGGCGATCATCTCGACCGTCCATTCGAGCCGCGTTCGCTGTGTCGAGGACCGTCAGACCTTGCGCCAGCTGACGCCGCTGATGGATCGGCTGATCGTGGTTTCGAAGGCGATCGACCACAAGATCCGCGAAGAGGGTCGGGTCGGCGCGCCGATCAGCCTCATCTACAACGGCGTGGATCTGCAGCGCTACAACCACCAGCAGCCATGCTGCACGCTCCACGAGGAGTACCTGATCCCGGCGGACGCGCAGATCGTGGGAGTGGTCGCCCGGCTGGAACCCGAGAAGGGTCATCGCACCCTTTTGGAAGCGTGGCCGCTCGTGCTCTCCGCAGTGCCTTCCGCTCGCCTGCTGATCATCGGCGAGGGTTCCGAGCGTGACTCGCTGGAGGCCGAGGTCGCGTCGCTGGGCATCGAAGATCGCGTCGTCTTCACGGGGCGCCGGGAAGATGTTCCGGCCGTGACCGCCGCCCTCGACGTGGCCGTCCTGCCCTCGTATCGCGAGGCGCAGGGGCTCAGCGTCCTGGAGGCGATGGCCCTGAGCCGCCCGGTGATCGCGTCCCGCGTCGGCGGGATCCCCGAGATGATCGAAGACGGCGTCAGCGGCCTGCTCGTCGAGCCGCACGATTGCGACGCGCTGGCGGCCGGCATCGTCCGGCTGCTGACGGACCACCCCCTGGCCGACATGATCGCCCACCGCGGCCACGAACTGGTCCACGACCGCTTCTGCATCGAGCTGATGGTCCAGTCGATCAGCGACCTGTACGACCGGGCCGCCCTCGAGCTACGAACCTCGGAAGGGGTTGCGAGCTAACCGAGCCCGGGCCTGATGAGGCGTCGCCCGGCCCTCCAGTTACGGCCCTCCAGTTCCGGAGGCGACCGCGCGCCACAAGCGTTCGGCCGGACCGACCCCACCGAGTTGCCCGACGAGGGTTGCCCTGGAGCGAACGGCCTCCTCCATGGCCGCGTCGCTGCCGAACAGGCTGTCGACCTGGCTCGCGTAGACGCGGACGCCTTCGACTTTCCGCTCCAAGAGTGCGCCCAACTCGGTGTACTCCGGCACGAGCGAGACATCAGCCGGCAAGGTGGCCAGAGCATCGCCCGGCAGCTGGTCGAGACGCTCGAAGCCGATCCGTACGGCATACGGGAAGTCTTCGTAGAAGAGCAGCCGTCCCTGGAGGCCCGCGCCGACGGCACCGGCTCCGGCGCGGGAGGGCTCGCCCTGCGCCTCGCCCTGCGCTCCGGCCTGCGCCCCGACCAGCGCTCCGCCCCGCGCCCCGACCAGCAACGCGATGCCCGCCGCCCTGGTGAGCTGGTGGTCCACGTGATTGCCCACGCCCAACGGGAAGTAAACGTCTTGCGGCCGGAGCCGGCCGAGCTCCCGCGCCAGAGCCTCGATCGGCGGCGGGTCGTCGGGGCGGGGCATGCCCATGAGCTGGGCCTCGCCTTCGTAGCCACGGAACACCGCGTCGGGCAATTTCAGGAAGACAATCTGCGCCCCGACCGAGCGCGCATACAGCTCGTCTTCGACCCGGCGTCGGGCCATCGCCGCGGCAGACGAAGACGCAGTCCCCGTTGCGGCCTCGCCGCCCAAGCCCAAGGCGTCGCGCTGGTAGTCCGTCAGCGAGGGGTTCGCACCGGCGCCGCAGAAGACGGTAACGATAACCACCGCTTCGCCGCGGCTTCGGAGCCCCGCCACCAGGCCGCCGCACGCAAGTGCAATGTCGTCAGGATGCGGGGAGACGAAGACGTGCGTCACCGGCCAACTATAGGGTTCGCTGCTGCCGTCCGCCCATCGGCGCCAGTACCCGAGCTACTCGTCGCGCGGCACCGAATCAGGTACCGAATCGTGCGCTGCCTCGGGCGCCGAATCGAGCGTGTCATCGCCCTTGAAGCCCTCCGCGCCAACGAGCGGAACGAATACGCAGCCGCCGAATGTTCGCTCGTCGAAGGTATCTCCGAGCCGCATGACACGCACCAGATCCTGTGAGCGCGACGTTCCCACCGGAACCACGAGCCGCCCTCCGTCCGCGAGCTGGCTCCACAGTGTCGGGGGCACGCGGGGAGCGGCGGCGGTGACGATGATCCCTTCGAATGGCGCGGCGGCCGGCCAGCCGATACTCCCGTCGCCCACCTCGATCCGCACTCGCTCGTCGAGGCCGAGCGCGACGAGCCGGGCGCGGGCCGTCTCGGCCAGGCCGGCGTGACGTTCGATCGAAATCACTCGGCAGCCGATCGCTGCCAGCACGGCCACCTGGTAACCCGACCCGGTCCCGACCTCCAGGACGCGCATCCCGGCTCGAGGAGCGAGCAGCTCGGTCATCCGCGCGACGATGTACGGCTGGCTGATCGTCTGGCCCGAAGCGATCGGCAGAGCGTCGTCACGATAGGCGTCGGCCTGGAGCTCTTCTGGTACGAACAGCTCTCGCGGCAGCGACCTCATCACGGCCAGAACGGTCTGGTCGCGAATGCCGCGTCGCACTAGCTGGCGGTCGACCATTTCGGCGCGGAGTCTGGCGGCCCGTTCGGGTTCCACGCGACGAAGATACGCCTGCCGCGGCCCGCGCAGTCAAGAGCTCACCAGGAACCGGACTCGAACGTGAGATTCGGTTGAGGCGGTCGGTCGACCCGGGTCAGCTCGCCGATGCGGAAGCGCTGGCCGAAGCGCTGGCCGAGGCCGAAGCGCTGGACGATCCGGAAGCGCTGGACGATCCGGAAGCGCTGGCCGAGGCCGACGACGAAGCCGAGCTCGCCGCGCTCGCGGTTACCGTCGCTACCGGCACGCTGAACGAGAGCGACGCCAGTGGGGCGGTGCTCGGGGTGGGCCCTGCCGGGAGATGAGTGGCGACCACGGAGCCAACCAGAATCAGGATCAGCGCCAGAGCGGAGACGAGCGCGAAAGCAGCCGAAACACGGTCATCGATGTGGACGCGCTCGGCGTGGCTTCCACGCATGGATCCGGACGGTCGCGCCGGCTCGCCGGGCGTCCTGTTCCGCCCGAAGCGCCTGCCGCCTGTCCTGTCCTCTTTGCCGGCCAGGCCAGCCTCCGCGGCCGCAGCGGCGCCAGCCGGAGCCTCCTGCTCCTCCTCGAACTCATCCTCCCCCGGCTCGAAGTCGTCGGAAAGCGGCTCGCCGTTCTCCTGATCGCGGTCGGTCATGCCCTCGTGTCACTCCTGTGTTCGATCGGTCGATTGAGGCTCGGCCGACCGGGTTCGGCGCTTGGCGGGTGCGGACGCTCTGAGCGAGTGCCCGCATCGGTGACGGCTCCACGCCGCACCTCTTCCGCGGCAGTTTAGCCGACGCGTCCCGTCGGCGCGCGTCGGTCGGGTGCGCCGCCGGTCACGCCTCTCGGATGGAACGGAAGGCCAGGCCGGCCAGGCTGGCGGCGACGGTGAGGATGCCGGCGACCACGAGAACCGCGTGAAGCCCGAACACCTGCGCCAGAACGCCGCTGGCGACCATCGCGATCGCGAGGACGCCGTTCACCGCCGCCAGACGGATGGCGACGACACGGCCGAGGAGCTCGCCTGGGGTGCGCTGCTGGAAGATCGTCTGGCTGGGCACGGCGAAGGAGACGTTCGCGACTCCGAAGAGACAGGCGAGCGCGAGCGCGATCGGCAGGCTACCGGTCGCGGCAAGAGCCACCAGCACTAAACCCATCGCCGTGAACGCCGCCACGATTGTCGGACCCTTTGGCACGCGCGTCGCCAATCCGCCGATGACGATGCCGCCTCCAACGAGGCCGACTCCTATCGACATCTCGAAGAGGCCATAGGCCATCGGCGCGCCGACGGACCCGAGCGCCAACCCGGCAACCAGCAGCGGCGAAAGGACGGTCAGGGCGCCGAGGCCCAGCTCGGCGATCGACGCCTGGATGGTCGTGGCGAAGAGGACCGTCTCGTGGCGTAGGAATTGCCAGCCGGTGACGAGCTCGCCCCGCAACGATGGGGGCTGAGCTGGGGCTGCGCCTCCCGGCGGCACGAGGCGCGGTATCGCGACCGCTGCCACGAGCAACGCCGATGCCAGGTAGCTCGCCCCGTCGAGCCAGAACGCCAGCACGAGCGCCGGACCCAGGAACGCCACGAACAGCCCGCCGAGGCCGAAGCCAACCAGATCGCTGGCTGTGTCCGCGATCCACATGGCCGAATTGGCGGTGAGCAGGTCCTCGTCCGGCACGACCTGCGGCAGCGCGGCGACCCGCGCCGGGCGGAAGAACGACGAGACCACCGCCAGCACGAATACCAGCGCCACCACGAGGCTGACGTGGACCGCCGCGACAACCGGGATGGCCACCACGATGACTGCGCGGATCAGGTCCGAGCCCACCATGACGCGCTTGCGGTCCCATCGATCGACCAGCGCGCCCGCCACCGGGCCAACCAGGAAGCTCGGCACCATCATTGCGGCGAAAACGAGGCCGAGCGCCAGCGGCGACGAGTCGGTCGCGCGGGCCACCAGGAAGACCAGCGCTACCTGGTGGACGCGATCCCCCAGCGAGCTGATGACCTGGCCGAGCCACATCGCCGAGAAGGGGCCGTTGGTGGCCAACCGAACGTACGGGTGCCGCATGGCGCCGAGCGGAACCTGGCCGCCCGCCGCCCCTTCGATCGCGGAGCCACCGATCGACGGGCCTAACGGGACCAGGGCTGGCGCGCGCACGAGCGCCGCGAAGATGAAGAAGGCCAGGCCCGCGCCCAGCAGCAGGTCGCCCACCGAAGCGACCGACTGAACGATCGGGACCGGTATCGGAATGATGTCTGCCAGCGGTCCGCCGTGGGCGAAGAACGTCGAATCGACGGGGCCCGACAAGAGCGTGTGGAAGCCCGAATGAATTACGGTCGAGTCGAAGCCGGCGGCGGCCACGCTGGGCTTCCAGACCGGCATCCAGCCGCCGTTGATCGCGATCGCAAGGCCGTTGGCGACCGTGCCGAGGGCGGCCGCGGTCAGTCCGGGCAGGCCGCGATTCGCGAGGAGCATCGCTGCCAGAAGGACGTAGACGACTACAACGAGCCAGAAACGCAGGCCGTCCGGCACACCGCCGGCGCTCATGGCCATGTCCAGGCCGAATCGACCTGCCGCCGCGACCAATAGAATCGGCAGCCAGCGCAACCGAACGCCCAGCAGGTTGTCGAGCGAGCCCCCGGCAGCCACGCCGAGGGCCAGCCCCACCAGGACCCCAAGCGCCGGCAGCACTGTGAGCTAGGCCGAGTCGACGCCGGTGGGCGCATGGCTACGGGCGGCGATCGAGCCCGCGGTCGTGCCGATGAGTGGCACTTCGCGGACCTCCGACCTACCGGAATCCGGGATGCCTGACGCCCACTTAGTTCGAACGAAAGCATCAACGATTTCGGGGTCGAACTGGATGCCGCCGAACTTGCGCAACTCGGCTAGAGCCTGTTGGGGCGTGAGAGGCGTCATGCGGTACGGTCGGGCCGCCGTCATCGCCTCGAAGGCGTCGGCGACGTGGAGGATCCGGGCAAGTCGCGGAATCTCGTCCGCCGCGAGCCGGTCAGGATAGCCCGATCCGTTGAACCACTCGTGGTGGTGGCGGATGATCGGCAGCTCGGGCTCCAGACGCTTCACCGGAGCGATGATCTCCGCGCCCAGCACCGGGTGAGCGTTCATGAGGGTCCGCTCCTCGCGCGTTAGCCTTTCCTGCTTGAGCAGCACCGAGTCCGGCACGCCTATCTTGCCGATATCGTGCAATAGGCCGCCCCACTCGAGGGCTTCCAGATCGTCGTCGCTGACCCTCATTACCCGCCCGATGTCCATGGCGATGTCCTGGACGCGGTGGCTGTGGCCGCTGGTGAACGTGTCGCGCTTGTCGACGGCCTCGGCCAGACTCCGGACGGTCTCGGTGAACATCTCGCGCACCTCGACGAAGCGGCTGTAGGCCAGCCGGGTCGTGTATAGCGGCACCGCGAACAGCAGCACTGCCCACCACCCGGCCCCCAAGTACATCTGCGCCATCAGCCACGCGACAGGTGCCAGCGCAAACATGTTGGCGTAGGCGCCACCGGCATCCGCGCGGGCCGTCGTCCAGAACTGTCGTCCTGTCCTTAGGGAGGTAAAGCCAGCTGAAATGAGAGCGTTTAGGGAGAACATAAATGCGGCGACTATCACTGTGGCAAGGAAGTCCCCAGCAGGGAAGTCTCGCCACGGGGCCGCTTGGAAAATCATGCCGCCCACGATCGCCGGGGCGGCGATCCCGCAGTGATTTGCGACCACGCCGTACCAGGGCACCTCGCGACGCAGTTCGCGCCTCTGGGTCGTGCCGATGAGTGCGGTCAGTCCGGCGACAACTGGGCCGCCAAGTGACATGCCCGCGACTATTGGCGCGAAGCTGACATCGACAACGCTGCCGCCGGGCATGCGCACATCCAAGGCAGAGGCAACGAGCGTCATGCCGATCCAGAAGAGGATGCCAAACGCGACGCCGACGTGACTGTCTTTGGTCGAAATGAGCGACGAAACCGGCCACCACACAACAGCGCTGGTCATCAGGACGGTGGTGACCAGCGCCACGAGTGCGATCATCCCAGCTAGCCGACGATTCATCACGCCTCCTCCCTCAGCGGTGAGAATTTACTTGGAGGCGTACAGGGAGGCTATGGGAGAGTGGTACTCGGTCAGAACGCTCGGTAGCTCGCCCCTCCTGCCGTGGCGGCAATGAGTGCCGCCGCCACGATCAGGAAGATCGATCGAATTCGAAGGAGCACGAAATCACCAGCTTCGGAAAGAGGTCTCAGGGGACATTGGAGTGCAACTCCTACCAAGAGCAACGCGCGGTGGGTTGCACCAATGGCTTGGTTCCAGCCCAAGTGCCCGAGTTCAGCTGGGACCGCGAAGCATCCGAGCGTTTGTGTGACGGGTGCTACCCGCACCCGACCTTTCGCACCCTAGGGAGCCCGAACTATCCCGGTCAATACGTTAGGTGCCCTATCCGCCCCTGAATGATCGGATCTGCTCAGACGGCTCCGATCGCCGGCACCGAGGACGCGACGTGGTAGTCGTCGAGGACGAGTGCTGAAGACACCTCGCCGAGACACTCGATTTCTTCCAGCAGCGTCTGGAGGATCACGGCCTCGCGTGGTTCATTCGCAGTGTCGGCCAGCAAGGCCGCGGTTCGTCGCAGCAGCCTCGAGTCGACGGCCTGGCATGAGGCGACGACGTACCTGAGGAAGACGAGCCCGTCCGTGTCGTCCTCATCGAGCCTGTACCAGAACGTCCGAATCCTCGAACTGCGGAGATAGTCCGCGATCAGCGTCGTCTTGCCGAAGCCCGCTTCGGCGACGACGTAGGTCACTCGCCGGCGAGCCCCCGACGCGAGCCAGTCGAAGAGGCGATCTCGCCGAAGCGTCTCGGCCGGCAACAGCGGGCGCTGAGTCTTGCCCGGGCGCATGGGGAAACTCGGCCGGATGCGCACTACGCCATCAGCCAGGTCGCCGAACTCGGACTCGACGGACACCCGAAGCTCCTCCATCCCCGCGTGCCGCTCCCAAATCGGCGGTGCGTAGGATAGGAAGTCGAGCTGCCGAGTGTCAATTGGATCGGCGGCGGATGGCTCGGCGGCGGACGTCTGCATGGGCGGATATTGCCCGTCGCGGATCACCCCGCGCTTATTTGCGAATTCGGAGCGATTCAGCGCCGCTTCACCACGCCTTCAGCCGCACGGGGAGTTCTGCCGTGCCGCCCTACTCCTCGTATTCGAAGCCGATCTTGAGGTGGACGCGGTATTCGACGATCTCGCCGCCCTCCACGCGGGCGGTGGACTGGATAACGTCCACCGATCGAATGTTGCGAACCGTCTTGGACGCGATGGCAACGGCCTGGCGGGCTGCGTCGCTCCACGAGCGAGGGCTCACGCCGACCATCTCCCGGACGATGATCACGCCCATCTGACTCCTCCGCTAGCGGGCGGGCCCTGCCGCCCTGGTGCCCGAAGTGTAGGCCGATGCCTCAGACCGCCTCGGCGTAGCGCTCGGCGGCGGGGCTAACGAAGCGGGTCTGGGCCTTGTGGAAACGCAGCATGACCTCGCCGGTAGGACCGTTACGGTGCTTGGCGAGTCGGAGCTTTATGTCCTCCGTAGCGCCTTCGTTTTCCTCGCCGGGCTTGCTCGTTCGCCAAAGGAAGAGTACGAGGTCCGCGTCCTGCTCGATTGCACCCGATTCGCGCAGGTCCGAGAGCCTTGGCTCATTGTCTCCCCGCATCTCCGGTTGACGCGACAGCTGGGAGAGAGCGATGACCGGGACCTTGAGCTCGCGGGCGAGAGACTTGAGGCCGCGGCTGATCTCCGAGACTTCCTGGACGCGGTTTGCGTCGCGGCTGGTAGAGCTCGACTGCATGAGCTGCAGGTAGTCGACTATCAGGAGGTCCAGCCCGTGCTCAGCTTGAAGTCTGCGGGCTTTGGTGCGCAGCTCCATCGTGCTGATCGATGGCGTGTCGTCGATGTACATGTTCGCGTCCGAAAGGGCCTGCATGGCCGGCGCGATCCGAGCAAAGTGCATCTCTTCGAGGTAGCCGGAGCGCATCAGTTGCGAATCGATCGATGCGACGCTGGAGAGCAGGCGCTGGACGAGCTGGTCTTTGCTCATCTCGAGACTGAAGACGCCGACGGTCTTGCCCTCTCGGACCGACGCGTGCTCGGCGATGTTGAGCGCGAGACTCGTCTTGCCGACGCTGGGGCGAGCGGCGATCACGATCAGGTCACTCGCCTGGAACCCGGTGGTCAGCTGGTCCAGGTCCGGAAAGCCTGAGGGGATGCCGACGATCTCGCCGCGATGGTCGTGCAGGTAATCCAGTCGGTCGTAAGCTTGGTGAAGGAGCGTTCGAAGGGGGCTAAAGCTGTCGCCCGAGCGGCGCTGGCTGACTGAAAACAGCTCGGCCTCCGCACGATCGATCGCCTCCTGAATGTCCGCGCCGTCCTCGTAGCCGATGGCTGCGATCTTGCCGGCGGCCCCGATGAGCCGCCGCAGAAGAGCCTTGCGCTCCACGATGCGGCCGTATTGGGCGACGTGAACCGCGGTAGGGGTGTCGTTGCCGAGCGTGGAGAGGTAGCTTGCGCCGCCGATCGTTTCCAGCTCGCCGCCGCGATCGAGAGCCTCCGCGACCGTGACCACGTCGATCGGCTCGCGGTGCTCGAAGAGCTCCAACATCGCGGCGAAGATGCGGCCGTGGGCCTGGCGGTAGAAATCCTCGGGGTGGAGGAAGTCGGCCACTTCGATGATGGCGTCGCGATCGATCAGGATCGATCCGAGCACGGCCTGCTCGGAGTCCATGTTCTGGGGCGGTAGTCGGTCGATCACGGTCGGCTGGCTCTCCGGGGTTGATGAGTTGACTAACAGGATGCCCGAACGGCACCCAAATGGATCGACGGACTCGGTGTTTGAGGCTCGACTTATCCCCGATCTCGTCCACCATCTGAGGGCCGGGTTTCGGGCGGGCTTAATGCCCCGCGGCGGAGGAGCCGCTGAAGATGATATCGAACGTGCGTTCTCTGTCAACGATAGATTGCGCAAGCGTTGCAGTGTGCGCGAGGAGACGGCTCGCGCCATTTCAGCTAGGTCGTCCTGGCCCGCGACCTCCAGCGTGAAGCTATGGTGCAAGCCCGAGCGGTACGCGGCAAACAGCTCGACATCGCGGGCAGATCGCTCGGCGGCGGAGTTGCCGCCCTGAAGTAGACGCAGCCCAGGCCTTCTCGGCGGCACGAGGGGCATCGGTTCACCTCTAGATAGCAGGTGTTGGTGCCCTGAGTCTGCGCTACCGCACTCCTAAGTCCTGAACTAAACCGCGCCCTCGGAGGCCCGGTCCGTCCACCAATTCGGTCTGCTGTTGGCGGACTGTGGACAGTCTCCTGTGGACACATATCCACATTCGAGTGTCCGAAGTGGCCCAGGTACAGCGTGTGCCTAGAACAAGTCGTCTCTTTGGACGAATCAGCCACAAATCTGCCCGTCGGCCTCAGTCCAGGCGGCGAATGACCCCGACGAGCTTGCCCTGGATCCTCACGTCCGAATAGAACATCGGTGGGTACTGCGCGTTGGCCGGCTGCAGGCGAACGCGACCAGCTTCCTTGAAGAACTGCTTGAGCGTCACCGCGTTCTCTTCCACCTGAGCCACCACGATGTCCCCGTCCCGGGCGGTCTGCTGGGGGCGGATCAGGACGAAGTCGCCATCCTGGATGTGGGCATCGATCATGGAATCGCCTCGGACACGCAGGACGTACGCGTCGCCGCTTGGGGCGAGCAGATCCGGCACGGCCATGGTCTCGGATGCGTCCTGGTATGCCTCGATCGGACCGCCGGCGGCGATCTCGCCCACGATCGGCAGGACGTGGGCCTCCGACGCGGTCGCCTGGGGAACGAGCTCGCCCGTCAAGCCCATCCGGAGCGCGGCCAGCGGAGTGAGGCGCAGCGCCCTGGACTGCGCGGCGCCGCGCTCCAGGTAGCCGTCGCGCTCGAGCATCAGCAGGTGATGGTGGACCGCAGACGTGGACGCGAGGTCCACGGCGAGAGCGATCTCCCGCACGGACGGCGGATAGCCGCGCGTCCGCAGGGTGGCAGCGATGAAGTCCAGGATCTTCTGTTTCCGATCGGCGTCGTGCTTGGTCACCGGCGCCTCCTTCCGCCTGGAGGGTACAGAACACCCGTTCGATTGTCAAGCGCCGCCAGGCCGTGAGCGCCGGCACCAACGCGTCCGCCCTCGCGCGGCTGGTTTCTGCAAATCCCCCGTCGTATGGGAGTTATGCGCGAAACGAGCGGCGGCGAGCGAAGAATGATCTTCGCCGGGCGCAGGTGGCGGCGTCGCGAGGAAACGCAAGCCCTCGCAGAGCGTGGCAGGTGAGTCCGGCGCGCGTTTCGGAGCTGACCGGGGGCCCGATCGGAGACGTTCCGCTGAATAGCGTTCACGTGGCGGGAATCTTTCGGAAACCGCGGTCGTTTCGCAGCCGTAGCCCTAGGATCGGGCAGAGAGGAGCACCGAGCCATGCGACCGCCCCGCGGAATTACCGTCGTCGTTGCGGTCGCGCTCTTTGCCGCCGGCTGCGGTGGCTCCAACGCCACTTCATATGCCCCCACCGGTTCGACGCAACCACCCGCGGCTTGGACGGCCCCCGCGCCAGCGACCGCGACCGCGGCTGGGACGGCCCCCGGGACTCGCACCGCGACCGCGACCGCGACGCCGATGCCGCTCTTCACGCCGACTGCGCCGCCTGTCGGCACGCGCTACCTCGCCGGCCCCGTCTACGCCGTCGGCGACGACAGCTCCCACCAGACCGACGTCCCGGCTGGCCTTTCGGGGATCGGTGCGGTCTCGGCCGGCGGCTACCACAGCCTGGCGTTGAGGAGCGACGGCACAGTCGTCGCGTGGGGAGCCGACGACGACGGCCAGACCCGGATCCCGGCCGGCCTATTCCACGTGATCGCAGTCTCCGCCGGCGGCTACCACAGCCTCGCGCTCTCGAGCGACGGAACGGTCGTAGCCTGGGGCCGCGACGACGAAGGCCAGACGCGGGTTCCGGCGGATCTACCGCCCATCGTCGCGATCTCGGCTGGCGGCTACCACAGCCTCGCACTCACCGACAACGGCCAGGTCGTGGCCTGGGGCTTCGATGGTTACGGCGCAACGACCGCACCGGCCGGGCTCTCGGGCGTCGTAGCCATCGCTGCCGGGAATGGCTTCAGTCTGGCGCTCAGGAGCGATGGGACCGTAGTCGCCTGGGGTTACGGCGCCGACGGCGAGACGAGAGTTCCGGCCGGGCTCGGGGCCGTCCGCGCCATCGCCGCCGGCGGGACCCACAGCCTGGCTCTCGAGCGCGACGGAACGGTCGTAGCGTGGGGCGACAACTTCTACGGCGAGACCAACGTACCGACCGGCCTCGCGAACGTCGTGGCGATCTCGGCCGGCACCGGCTTCAGCATGGCGCTCGAGCGCGACGGAACGGTAGTCGCGTGGGGCTACCACGCCCAGGGCGAGATCGACGTCCCCGCGCGCCTGTCCGGCGTGGTCGCCATCTCGGCCGGTTGGTTCCACAGCCTCGAATTGGCGAGCTAGGCGATTGCCCCTGACCCCGGGCGGGCGCGGTCGAGAGAGCGCTCTCCGAGCCGGCGGCTTTTCCTCAACGCTTCCCGGGGTAGCGCTACGTGACGGCTTGGCGCCTTCTCCGGGCCAAAGCCGGTACAGGCACCGAAGCTGGCGCCCCGCCCGTGCTCGGGCGCGGGTAGCGGAGCGGCGCAGGCCGCGCTCTCCAGAAACAACGCCACGTAACCCTTCCTCCCATGTCATTGAGGGGGAAACGATCCCGGCGCACGCCCGGCCATCCACGGTTCCGGTCTCAGCCCTCGGGTAGGCTCCGGATCAACGCCCCTGACTCCGGGCGGCGCCGTCTCCTGGTCCTCGGTCGTGCCTGATAACATCATCAATCCCCGGGACCGCCCGGATTGTCACGCTGCGCCGAAAGTCGGCCTCGAGGAGTCGGATGGTTTCGAAGGTCAGGCGGCGCCGCCGCAAAGGCGGCCTATTGCGGGCTCTGCGGTGGCTTGCCTTCGTGCCCGTCGCCAGCCGCGTCCCGATGTACGCGCGGCTGGTCTGGTCGCTCGTCCTGGACGAACGTGTGCCGATGAGCCGAAAGGCGGTACTAGTCGGTGCGGCTGGCTACATCCTCGTCGGTCGAGATCTGATGCCGGACGAGATCCCGGTGTTGGGCGGGCTGGACGACCTGGCGGTCGTGGTTCTGGCGGTTGAAGTGTTCTTCGATGGAATCTCGGACGACCTACTCGAGGAGAAGCTCGACGAGCTCTGCATCGATAAGGATGCTTTCCGCCGCGACATCGACCAGGTGCGGCATCTCACTCCCGCGCCGGTTCGAAGCATCATCCACAGGCTGCCCGATGCGATCGAAGCGGTAGGGCACCTGGTCAAGACCAGCAAGATCGGGCCCCGGCTTCGATCGAGGATCGTCAAGGAGGAATCGTTCGCGTGAAGGTCATTCTGATCGCCGACGTCGATAAGCTCGGCAAGGCCGGCGAGATGAAGGATGTCGCCGACGGTTACGCCCGCAACTTCCTGGTGGCACGCAAGCTCGCCGTGCCGGCCGCCGGCGGCGCGTATCGCGCCTGGCAGCACGACATCGCCAGCCGCGAGGAAAAGCGGCAGCGCGAGCGAGAAGACGCCGAGATTGCGGCCACCCGCATCGGCAGCACGACTCTCACGATGGGCGTCAAGGTCGGCGAGGGCGGCAAGCTGTACGGCTCGATCACCGCCAAGGACATCGCCGACGCGCTCGGTCGCCGCGGCATCGTCGTGGACCGACACAAGGTGGATCTGCCAGATCCGCTCAAGTCGCTCGGCACGTACAAGGTGGCGGTCAAGGTTTTCGCGGGTATGACGCCCGAAGTCACGATCGTCGTCGAGCCTAAGGGATAGCCGGCCGCCGACACCCGGATCATCGCCGACACCCCGGATCATAAGGACGACTGCGTCGTTGTGGCGGACCCGGTGCGCGGACCCCGGTCCGCGGACCGACGAACGGAGTCAGCGGGCCCAGCAATCCAGGTTCTATGCTCTTCGCATGAACGTCCTGCGGGCATGGTTTCAGGATCGGGCTGCCCCCGGTCGACGCGGTCTCGGACGAAGTGCCGAGACTAGTCGAGGGATGGCCGAGCGGCCTGCATCCGCGTTCGACGATGTCGACCGGGCCGCGTCCGAAGCGGGCGCTCCCTGGTCTGAGCCCGCGATCGCTGCCGCCCTGCCGGGCCTCGCCGTCCTCCTCGGTCTCGTCCTCTCCGGTCGAGGCCAGGACCTCCTTCCGTCCCCCGCCCGGATGGCGATCGTCCTGGCGTGGCCGATCGTCCTGCTCCTCGTCGCGAAGACCGGCCGGGTCTGGATCGCAGCGGTGTTCCTCGTCGCGGCCGGGTTCCTCCTCCGTTGGGTCGACTTCTGGCACGGAGGCGGCTCGGACGTCCTGAACGCGGTTGACGAGGCGCTCCGGACCTTCTTCGCCGGCGGAAGTCCATACAACCACTATTACCTCACGACCCGACCGCCGGGCTCGCTCATGCCCTATCCGCCGGGCCAGCTCCTCCTCCACTTTCCCGGTTGGTTTCTCGGCGGCTTCGATGGCGTGCGGCTGACCGAGTTCGTCGCGGCAATCGTCGGAATGACAAGCCTCGCCTGGCTGGCCGTCCGGCGAGCGCCGACGGTGGGCCTGGTGGGTCTGGCCCTGTATGCCGGCCTTCCGAACCTCATCAACCTGACGAGTGACGGCGGGAACGACACGAGCGCCGGAGTCGTCGTCCTCGTCGCGATCCTCGTCATGGCCTGGGCGGCGGACCGCAAGCTCGCGGGCTTGAGTGCCGTCGCAGCCGGGGCGGCTGTCGGCTTCACGCTCGCAACCAAGCAGTCGACCCTCCTCTTTGCGATCGCGCTCTCGCTACACGTCCTGTTCGCGTACCGGCCGGCGCTCCTCCGCTACGTCGCTGGTCTGGCTTATGTCATGGCACTGGTCTCCATTCCGTTCCTCCTGATCGATCCGGTGGCGTATGTGCACGGGGTGGCGACGACCGCCACACACGATATCCAGGTATACGGCTGGAACTACTCGGTCATGCTGCAGGGGATTGGCTGGAATGTTCCCGATGGGACGACGGCGGGGATAATCAATGCCATCGTGACGCTCGCGATGCTTGGCGTCGTCGCGACGCTCGCCGCGAGGGGCGTCGCGGAAGCTGCGGTGGCAGGCCTCCTGGCGACGCTCGCCGCGTTCCTGACGGCCCAGTGGACCACGTACTCCTATTTCGCCCTCGTCCTCGCACCGCTGGCGGCGATCCCGGCGCTCGTTACCTGGGAACTCCGTAGCCGTCGCGGCGCAGGCGGTATCCTCGCGACGGAGTGAGCGGCCCCGGCGCGGCCCGTTTCGAGCACCTACCGCCCAGGCCGGTACTAAACGTGAACCGAGCCATCTCGGCTGCCGCGGCACAGGCGATTCTGGGACACAAGCCGCGGGCTCACGCTCGATGACAGTGACATGGCCGCGGGTTCGTGTCGCCCGAAGCGGTTCGTCGAGGCTCGCCTCGAGCTAGTACCGCGGGCACCGGTAAGCGCTTGGAACGGCGCGTCGGCCCCGAACCGAATGGCTAAGCCGCCCGGCCGACCGAACCCGACCGCGCCGCGGCTCGGGATTGCACCTCGCTCGGTAGCGGGTTTTCCCGCCGTTCTTCTGCTCGCCCAGGATGTTACCGTTCGAGGCAGCGGCAGAGTCGCACAGTGGCGATCGGCGCGGAAGAGGGTGAGGTGGGGCATGGTTGTCGGCGCAGGGGCATCGGTGGCGACGGCGGCGGTCGCGGCGCACGGGCTCAGCAAGCGCTTCAAGCGTAAGGTCGCGCTCGATCAGGTCGACCTGTCCGTGCCCGCCGGCAGCGTTACCGCTCTCGTCGGGCCGAACGGCGCCGGCAAGACCACGCTGATCCGCGTTTGCATGGCATTCGAGCGGCCCAACGCGGGCCACGTCGAAGTGGACGGCGTGGATCCATGGAAGCATCGGAGCGCAGCTCTCCGGCGGGTCGGGTACGTGCCCCAGACACCGGCCGTATACCGCGGCCTCAGCGTCGAGGATCACCTGGCGATGGCCCGCAGCCTCCATCCGGGCTTCGACGTGGAATACGCCCGGCGCCGCCTCGACCAGCTCGCCATCCCGCTCGATCAGCGCGCCGACACGCTCTCCGGCGGGCAGGGCGCGCAGCTCGGGCTCGCCATCGCGCTGGGAACCCGGGCCAAGATCCTGCTTCTCGACGAGCCTCTCGCGAATCTCGATCCCCTGGCGCGCCGCGAGTTCATCCAGGTTCTGCTCGACGCGATCCACTCGGACGGCTCGACCGCCCTGCTCTCCTCGCACATCGTCACCGACGTGGAAGAAGCCTGCGACCGGCTGACGATCCTCGGCGGCGGAAAGGTTCTGCTCGACTGCCCGCTCGAAACCGCTCGAAAGGTCCATCGGCTGACCGATTCAGACTCGCCGCCCGCCGGAGCGACAGCCGTGGGATCGTTCGCCGGAAAGGGGACCAAGCGGTTGACGCTGTGGCGTCTCCCCGAGGCGGAGGTTGGCGCAGCGGGCGCGACCGATGGCGGCGATTCGGCTGGTGGTGCCGGCTCCGCTGAGGAGGCCAGCCTCGAGGACGTAGTCCTGGGTTACCTCGCCGCGGGGCGGGGCACCTTCGGTCTGCAGCTCAACTGAGGGGATGCGATGCTCACCAGAATCCGGCTGACCCTCAAGCAGCATCGGTTCGAGACGATCGCGATTACGGTCGTCTGCCTGGGGCTTTCCGCGGCGGCGCTGATCGAGGCCTTCCGCCTCAACTCTCTGAACGTCCCACTCTCATGTTTCAGCACCGGCTACTACTACGGGCCCGCCAGCATGTCGATCACGTCCCCGGCCGACGCTCACTGCCAGGAACTGCAGAACTCGTTCTACAACCTTCAGCGCAGCGTGAACATGAACGCCGTCCAGCTCATGCTTCTGCTCGTGCCCCTGCTGGCGGGGATCGTTCTCGGCGCCCCGCTCGTCGCTCGCGAGCTCGAACACGGGACGGCGCCGCTTTCGTGGGCCCTCTCGGGCTCGCGTCGCCGCTGGCTCCTCGGCAAGGTACTGGCGGGTGTCATCCTGCTCGTGCCGCTGATGCTGGCACTCGGGTTGGCTGCCGAGGTGCTCGAAGGCGCGCTCGACCCCGGCGTCGACACGCACGCCATCTTCCAGAACTACCTGGGCCGCGGCTTCATCGTCGTCTTCTGGGCGCTGGCCGCATTCGCCGGAACGTTCGCGCTGGGGACTATCTTCGGCCGGACGATGCCGGCTTTGATCGTTGCGCTCGTCGTCTGCTTCTTCGCGCGGGTACTGTGGGAACCCGGAATGGCCCGAATCGTCTTGCGTCCCATTGCCGTGGAGCAGGCGAGCTCGGGCCAGCTGTTCGGGCCGGCGTTTGGCGGGCCGGGCATGGTGATCGGGATTCCCGTTCCGACTCCTTCGAGCGAGCCGAGCGCGTCGCCGGGGCCGAGCGCGTCGCCCGGTGCGAGCGGCTCGCCGGGGCCGAGCGCGTCGCCCGCCACGAACGGACCGAATGACGCGACTACCCCGTTCGTGCCCCCCTGGGTGCAGGCCGATCTCTATTCCTATAGCCAGGTGTTCGTCGATGGCAAGCCTTACCACGGCGATACATCGAAGCTCAGCTTCGGGTACGGCGTGGATCAGAACGGCAATACTTTCGGCTTCGACGCGAACGGAAATCAGGTCCCGATAGACCCGTCGCAGATTCCCACTTGGGTCGACTACGCGGTCCCCGGATCGCAGTACTGGCCGGTCGTCGCGTTCGAGTCGGGACTGCTGCTGCTCGGATCGCTCCTGCTGGCCGCCGTCGCGTTCGTGTGGGTCGACCGGCGACGGCCCTACTGACGACGGGCGGCTGTCGCCAGGTCGGCCCCGCCGGAGCATCATTTCGGAATGACCGCCGCCGGCCTCCACATCATCCACGTCGATCTCGATGCGTTCTTCGCGGCCGTGGAGCAGCGCGACCATCCGGAGTTGCGCGGCAAGCCCGTGATTGTCGGCGGCGACGCGGAGTCGCGCGGCGTCGTGAGCACCTGCAGCTACGAAGCGCGCAAGTTCGGCGTCCATTCGGCCATGCCGACGCGAACCGCCCGCCAGCTCTGCCCCGACGGCATATTCGTCCCGGTAGACGGCGCCAAGTACCAGCGCGTCAGCCACGAAGTCATGGCGGTGCTGCGCCATTACACGCCGGCCGTCGAGCAGGTCTCGATCGACGAGGCGTTCCTCGACGTCGCCGGCTCGGAAGCGCTCTTCGGGCCGGCGCCGGAGATCGCGCGCCGCATCAAGGCGGAGGTATTCGCGACGACCCAACTCACCGTTTCGGTTGGCGTCGCGACCAACAAGCTCGTCGCAAAGGTGGGCTCGGACCTACGCAAGCCCGACGGTTTGGTCGTCGTCGAGCCGGGCGATGAGGCGGCCTTCCTCGCGCCGCTCGAGATCAGGCGGCTGTGGGGCATCGGACCAAAGACGGCCGATCGGCTGCATGGCCTGGGCGTCCGAACGATCGGCGAGCTCGCCGCGCTGCCACCGGAGACGCTGACGCGCGCCCTCGGCGATCACGGCGCCACTCTCCACGACCGGGCCCTCGGCATCGACTCCGACCCGGTCGTCGGAGGCGGCGAGGTCGCGAAGTCCGTCAGCCACGAGACGACCTTCGCGGTCGACGTGACGGACCCGGCCGAAATCGAACGGACGCTGCTGGCTTTGACCGAAGGCGTATCAGCTCGACTCCGGGCTGCGGGCATCCGCGCCGGAACGGTTGCGGTCAAGGTCCGCGATTCGCACTTCCGAACGATCACGCGCCAGAAGCATCTGCCCGAGCCGTCCGATCTGACCGACACGATCTGGCGGGCGGCGCTGGAACTGGCGCGGCCGGAAGTTCGCGGCAAGAAGATCCGGCTTTTGGGCGTGTCGGCGACGCAGCTGGGTCAGCCGGAGCAGATCAGCATGTTCGAGGTCGTCGACGAGAAGCAGCGGCGGGTGGTGGATGCCACGGACGCGGTCCGGAAGCGCTTCGGCGATCGTGCCGTGACGCGGGCCAGCCTGCTCGACCGTCGCCTGCCGTCGCCCTTCGAGCGCGACCCAGCTTCGGCGGTCGAGGGCCGTGTGGGCATACCCAAGATCGAGGACGAGATCGAGTAGGCCGGCATGGCCCCCCGGCTCAGTGGCCGACGGCCTCGAGTTCGATTTGCTCGTCGACGGCGCTCGACCGTTCGGCCGCAGCCACGTCGGCCTCGGCGTCGAGGAGCTGGCGCTTGCGGGCCAGGCCGTAGGCATAGCCGTGCAGCGAGCCGTCCGATCCCACGACGCGGTGGCACGGCACGACGATCGCAACCGGGTTCACCGCGCAGGCCGTACCGACCGCTCGCGCCGCCCCCGGGGCTCCCACCGTCGCGGCGATCTGGCCGTAGGAACGCGTCTCGCCCGCGGGGATGCGGCGCAGCGCCTCCCAGACCCGCCGCCTGAAGGCAGTGGCGTGAACGTCGAGCGGTAGGACGTCGGCTTCCGGGCGCCGCCGGCCCACGGCCATGTCCGAAACGATCGAGGCCATGTCGGCCAGGCCTGCGTCGTCGCGCGACAATGCCGCCCGGGGGAACTCGGTCCGCAGCTCCGACGCGAGGGCCGCCGTCTCCTGCCCGAGCCGGACCGCGCACAGGCCGCGCTCCGTGGCCGCCACCAGCGCCACTCCGTCGGGGATCGGGGCGATCGTCCAGCGGATCGATTCGCCGGCCGCTCCGGTCCGGTACCGACCCGGAGCCATGCCCAGCTCTCCGTTGGCGGCTTCGTACGCGGCGCTCGACGAGCCGTAGCCGGAGTCATAGAGAGCCGGGGTTACGTCCTGGCCGCCTGCGAGTCGCGACCGGAGCAGCTCCGCGCGGCGCGCCGATAGCCACGCCCGGGGAGTGACGCCGAGCGATTCACGGAAGACTTCGCGCAGCCGCCGCTCGGGCATCTCGAACTGGCCGGCCAGCTCACGATCCGTCGGGACTTCGTCGCCCGCGGCCAGGGCGGCCGCCATTCGCGCAACCGCGGCCTGCACCGGATCCCCCGCGGGCGCCGCCTTCGCCGCGAACATTCGGTCGGGCCGGCAGCGCAGGCAGGCCCGAGCTCCGACCGCCAGCCCCGCCTCGAAGTCGGGGACGACCCGAACTCGATCCCGCCCGGGGGTTCGAGCGGCGCAGCCCGGAGTGCAGATGATGCCCGTGCTCGTAACGACGAACACGAACGGTCTCGCCATGTCCGTGCGGGTCGAGACCGCCGACCATTCGGTGTCGGTGGGCGGTCGGCCGATCGTCGTGAAACGCTTCGATTCGCTCATGCCCAGAGGATAGTCGGAGCCCGACCGCCCGACTTCCGGCGTTCTGCTTTGACCGGCAAAGCCAGACTCCGGAAGAGCGACAAGCGAATGCCCGGTACCGTATGCGTCGTCCGTAATCGACTGGAGGAGCCGGCCGCGGCCGAGACAGACGCGCCTCGAATTCGCGCGCCGCGCCTTCCCTGGCAGGCCTCGTTCGTTCTGCTCGGGGCGATCTGGGGCTGTTCGTTCTGGTGGATCAAGCTTGGCCTCGAGATGCTCGCGCCCGTTCAGGTCGCGTTCGTCCGTCTGGCCGTCGGCGGCGCAGCCCTCGTGATCATCCTGGCTCTCACCGGATCCCGCCTGCCGCGCAACCTCGCCACGTGGCGGCATCTCTTCGTGGTGGCGATGCTCATGAACGGCATCCCGTTCACGCTATTTGCGGTCGGTGAGACTCATGTCTCCTCGGTCCTGGCCGGCATCATCAACGCCTCGACGCCACTGACCACGCTCGCCGTGATCATGCTGGCGTTTCCGGAGGAGCACCCGAACCTCGACCGGGTCTTGGGGTTGTTCGTCGGGTTCCTCGGAATACTGGTTGTGGTGGGCGTTTGGGAAGGGCTGGGAGCCGGCGAGTGGACCGGGATAGCGGCTTGTCTCGGCGCGGTTACGTGCTACGGAATCGCATTCCCTTACTCACGCCGTCACCTGGCGGGGCTGCCGGACAGCGGGGTTTCTCTGGCGGCCGGCCAGGTCCTGCTCGGAGCGGCGGTTCTCCTGCCGTTCGCGCTCGTGAGCGGCCCTCCGGGACCGATTGCGGCCGGGCCGGCGCTGGGGCTTCTCGGCCTGGGCGCACTCGGGTCGGGGATCGCGTTCGCGATCAACTATCAGGTGTGCGCGCGGCCGGACCTTCGACGGCGAGTACGGTGACGTACCTGACTCCGTTGTTCGCGGTTGTCGTGGGCGCGGCCTTCCTCGGAGAGCACGTGACCTGGTACGAGCCGGGTCGGAGGCGCCGTCGTCCTGTTCGGCGTGGCCGTTTCCCAGGGCAGGGCACGGGCAGTCGCGGCGGCCGTGGCTCGGCGGTCTCGGCGGCCGGGGCCCGAGCTGGCCGAAGATTGAGGCCGTGACACGCTAGCTGACGCAGCCTCGGGCCAGAGTTGACGTAGTCGTGGACGGGCGGCCTTCGATCTTGACATCGAACGTCTGTTCGACTAGTCTCACGACCTGAGTAGAACGTCCGTTCTGTCGCTCAATGCCCGAGCGCACGACCGGCCCGCCAAAGCGAAGAGGAGTCGGCGATGGCCATCGTCCGCATGGAACCCGTAAACGTCCGCGTCCGAGCCGATTGGTTCGACGGCACGCCCCGCGAGATCACCTGGGGCGAAATGCGCCTGCCAGTGACTCGCCTGGCCGCGATCCGGCGCGAGACCTCGGCGTATCGAGCCGATGTTGGCCCGCGCACGATCTTCGAAATCGAAACCCCTGGCGCGAGACTCGCCTTGAGCTTCCAGCATCGCTCGCGGCGCTGGACGGTCGATGGGGTGGACGATGAGTTCGGGCCGGAGTGTCATTCGCGAGTGTCATAGCCCCACAGCTACGGGTGCGCCGACGCCGACCGGAACCGCCAATCGTGTCGCCCCGCGCTCGCCTCGGCGCGCCCCGCGCGCGCCCGAACGCTGAGGGCTCGGCTTTCCCTACAATCACACTGTGGAAAACTCGAAGCTTGCCGTTTCGTTCGCTGATCTGACCGTCGGCCAATTCCTGGGTCGGCTCGCGTCTTCGGAGCCGGTTCCCGGAGGAGGGTCGGCCTCGGCTGTGGCGGGAGCGCTTGGCGCCTCCCTCGTGTCGATGGTCTGCGCCCTGTCAACGGGCCGCGCCAGGTACGCGGCCTACGAGGCCACGCTTCTCCGCTGCGGCGAGGTTGGGCGGGATCTGGCGGCCGAGCTCCTGGACCTCGCCGACGAGGACGCTTTCGCCTACGCTGGCTATGCAGCTGCGCTGAAGTTGCCGCGCGATACCGAAGATGAGCAGGCAGTTCGCCGTGCCGCGATCCGCACTGGGGCGCGCGCGGCTTCGGACGCCCCGATGGGGTGCGTGATCGCCTGCGCTCGACTTGCCGCGGCGGCGGAGTCGCTGGCAGGGCGGAGCAACGTACACGCGGCGAGCGACGTGCTGGTGGCGGCGCTTCTGGCCGAGGCGGCCGCGCGGGGCGCTGCAGACAACGTCCGCACCAATCTTCCGGCAACCGACGACGAGCAGTACGCCGACACGATCAACCGGAAGCTCGATGCGGCGCTGCATGAAGTCGCCGCTGTCACGGCCCAAACTCGCGAGATCGTCCTCTCGGGGCAGCCCCGGGAACCGGAAGACGAGTGAGCGTCGACGAAAGCGCGGGCGCTCCGACGACTGATGCGGCCGGCCGGCCACGCTTGCTGGCCGGCGGTCCGATTGCGGCCCAGATCCGCGAGAGCCTCGCCGCCGACTTCGCCGCTTTCAAGGAGCGTTGGGGCTACGCGTCCACCCTCGCGGTCGTCATGGTCGGGGCGGACGCACCGTCGGCCGTGTACCTGCAGCAGATCCTGCGCACCTGCCAGAAGGTCGGCGTAGAGGGGCGGCTGGTCGAGATCGGCTCGGAGGTGACGGCGGACGCGCTCTGCAACGAGATCGAGCGTCTCAACGCGGACCCGGCGGTGGCGGGGATCATCGTCCAGATGCCGCTGCCGGCCCACATCCCGTTGCACGCGGTGATCGATTCGATCGACCCCACGAAGGACATCGACGGCATACATCCCCGCAACGCCGGCCTGCTCTCGCTCGGCTACGACGGCTTCCTGCCGGCCACCGCCCAGGCGTCGGTCGAGATCCTCAAGCGTTCCGGGGTCGAGATACTCGGCAAGCGCGTGGTCGTGGTGGGCCGCTCGAACGTCGTCGGCAAGCCTGCGGCGCTGCTGCTCCTGAGAGAGCACGGCAGCGTAACCGTTCTCCACTCCCGAACCCGCGACCTCGGCCACTACACTCGCGACGCTGAGATCCTGGTCGTGGCGGCCGGCAAGCCCGGCTTGATCACGGGCGACATGCTCTCGCCGGGCGTCGTGGTCGTGGACGTTGGCATCAACGTGGTCCCGGACGGGCAGGGCGGGCAGTGGCTCGTCGGCGACGTGGATTTCGAATCGGCGAGGGACGTGGTCTCGGCAATCACCCCCGTCCCGGGCGGTGTCGGCCCGCTGACCAACGCCCTGCTTCTGAGCCACCTGCTGCGGGCCGCCACGGACCAGGCCGAGCGCGCGGCGGCCGCCGTCGCCGAGATGGGATCCTCGGCATGACCACCCCGCCCATGCCCAACAGCCTGGAGATCGCCCGCTCGGTCACTCCGCGGCCGATCGTCGAGATCGCCCGCGAGCTCGGCCTCCGCGACGACGAGGTCGAGCAGTACGGGCCCTACAAGGCCAAGATCTGCCTCGAGGGCATTGAGCGGCTCGAGGCGCAGGCCGCGGCGTCGGGCAAGCACGGCAAGTACGTCGTCGTTACCGCCATCACGCCCACGCCGCTCGGCGAGGGCAAGACGACCACGAACATTGGCCTCGTCCAGGGGCTCAACCGGATCGGCCACCGCGCGGCCGTCTGCATCCGCCAGCCTTCGCTCGGCCCCGTCTTCGGCATCAAGGGCGGCGCGGCCGGCGGCGGCTACAGCCAGGTTATCCCGATGGAGGACTTCAACCTCCACCTCACCGGCGACAACCACGCTGTCGGGGCGGCTCACAACCTGCTCGCGGCCTTCATCGACAACTCGCTCACCCACAACAATCCGCTCCATATCGATCCCTTGGGCGTGCTCTGGCCTCGCGTGGTCGACATTTCGGACCGAGCATTGCGCCGTGCCATCGTGGGCCTGGGCGGGCGCGAGAACGGCTATCCGCGCGAGACCGAGTGGCAGATTACCGTCGCCAGCGAAGTCATGGCGGTCCTGGCGCTCGCCTCGGACATCCACGACCTGCGGGCTCGGCTGGCTCGCATGGTGGTCGCGACCACCTTCGACGGCCGGCGGATCACCGCCGAAGACTTGAAGTGCGCCGGCTCGATGACCGTCCTGCTGCGCGACGCGATAAAGCCGAACCTTCTCCAGACCCTCGAGGGCGGTCCGGCCTTCGTCCACTGCGGCCCATTCGCCAACATCGCCCACGGCAACAACAGTGTCCTGGCCGATCGGCTCGCGCTCGCGACCTGTGAGATCGCCTGCACCGAGGCCGGCTTCGGTGCCGACATGGGCGCCGAGAAGTTCTTCGACATCAAGTGCCGCCAGAGTGGGCTGCGCCCCGACGCGGCGGTGATGGTCGCGACCGTCCGAGCTCTCAAGATGCACGGCGGCGTCGGCCGGATCGTGGCCGGCAGGCCGCTGGACCCGGCGCTCGGGGTGGAAAACGTGGAGGCGGTGCGCAAGGGTTCCGCGAACCTGGCCGCGCAGATCGAGAACGTCCGCCACTTCAACGTCCCGGTGGTCGTGGCGGTCAACCACTTCCCGGGCGACACCGAGGCGGAAGTGGCCGCGATCCGGGAAGTGGCATTCGCGGCCGGGGCGCGCGACGTCGTGGTCAGCCGCCACTTCGCTGAGGGCGGGGCCGGCGCCGAGGACCTGGCGCATGCCGTATGGGCCGCGGCGGAGGAGGGAGCGCCCGAGTTCCGGCTGCTCTACCCCGACGATCTGCCGTTACGCGAGAAGATCGAGACGGTCGCGGTCCGTATCTACGGCGCCCGCGGCGTGGACGAGCTGCCGGCCGCCACCAAGGCCTTGAAGTTGTATGAGGACCTGGGCTACGGCAACCTGCCGGTCTGCATGGCCAAGACGCATCTCTCGCTCAGCCACGACCCCAACCTCAAGGGCCGCCCGACCGGGTTCCGCGTCCCCATCCGCGAGGTCCGCCTTTCGGCCGGCGCGGGCTTCGTCACGCCGCTCCTGGGCGAGATGCGCACCATGCCGGGACTGCCGTCGCACCCGGCGGGCGAATCGATCGACATCGACGCCGACGGCAACATCGTCGGGCTCTTCTAGGACCGCCGCCCCGTATAGGTCGACATCGCGACGCACGCATACGGGCCCGGGCACGTGATGCCTACCGCTTGCCGTGAGCCGTCGACCAGGTCGAAGACGAAGACGGTAAACCCGCCGCTGTAAGCACACAGGATTCCCGGGTCGCATACTCGGCCGTAGTCGAGGTCGTACAAGCGCACGCGCACGATCTGGGGACGGTCCGGATCTTCGGCCTCGAGAGCGGCACTGGTCTGGCTGTCGAAGCATGAGTCCGATGCCGGAGCGCATTCGGACCTGAACTGCCCGATAGGGAAACCGTCGATCATCGAGCAGGCGATCGAGTTGCCCGAAGCGACAGGCTGGCAAGGTGGGTGCGGGGTCGGGGTCGAAGCCCACCAGAGCCAGGCCGCGGCAACGACGAGCACGAGTCCCGCGGCGACGATCCAGACTTTGCGCATCGCTTATCCCCTTCGGTTCCGCCACCAATGCTGCAACCAGCCGGCCGGATGGTCCCCCTGCCCTTAGTCGTAAACTTTGACATCGATGTTGACCCTCATCCTGACTCGCCACGGCATCACTCCGGCCGGCGACGTCATGCTCGGCGGGCAGCTGGACGTGCGGCTGGCGCCGGAAGGCCGCGTCCAGGCCCAGGAGCTGGGGGATCGGCTGGCTGGAGTGCGGATCGATCGCATCATCTCCAGTCCCATGCTTCGGGCGCTGGAGACCGCCCAGGCCGTCGCCGCAGGTCGCCCGATCGAAGTCGATGAGCGGCTGCGCGAGCTGGACTACGGCCGCTGGGAGGGCCTGAGCTACGCGGAGATCGAGAGCCAGGATCCGTTGCTGCGGGCGCGCTGGGAAGCCGATCCCGCCGATACGCGCTCGCCCGGCGGCGAATGCGGCAACGACGTCGCGGCCCGGGCGTCGAGCTTTCTTGTGGACCTTATCGCAGCCGAACTGGGCAGTCCAGGCGGCCCCGCCGTCCATCGGCCGCCCGACGCCGGCGGTTCGCGGGCCGTCGTTTCGGAAGCCCAGGCGGAGGCCGAAGGAGAGCGCCGAGTCCTCGTCGTTGCGCATGGAACCTACAATCGGATCTTGCTGTGCGTGGCGCTCGGCGTTCCCGTGATGGACTACCGCCGACGCTTCATCCAGGACCGCACCAACCTCACGGCCCTCCGCTACGAATTGGGCGACGGCCCCGACGGAGCGCAGCTGGTGCTTGCCAACGACGTGGCGCACCTGCGCTCCCGCGGCGAGCCGCCCTGGGGCTGAGGCGCCGGCTTAAGGCCAAACGGGAGCGGCCACCTCAGATCTGGCCGGTGGCAGCGCCCGGCGCCAACCGGCCGCCGGTGGCAGACTGAGGGCAGCGGTCGGAACGCAGCCAGCGCAGCCGACGAGGGCAAGAGGAGAGCCGTTTGCGCCGGGCCTCGATCGCGTACGTCATCGTCTTCGTCGCGGTCGCCGCGTGGGCGCCGTACCTCTCGGCCTACTACCAGGGCCTCGGCATCTCGCTCAGCGACATCGGCCTGCTGCTGGCGATGACGTCGGCGGTTTCGCTGGTCAGCGCCCCGATATGGGGCGCCGCGCACGATCGCTACCCGAAGTCGCTGCTGCTCCTCCCTCTGGCGGCCATCGTCGCGGCGCTCGGCGCAGTTGGGCTGGCAACCGTCGGGGCGTCGCCACTGCTCATTCCCTCTGCCGCGGCATTCGCGGTCGGAGCCGCCGGGCTCTCACCCATGATGGACGTCCGCGTCCTCGAGATCGCCCGCGCCGATCGCACCAGATACGCCCGGGTTCGCGTGTGGGGCTCGATCAGCTTCATCGTGTGCGCTCCGCTCATCGGCGTGCTCGCCGACGCCTACGGCTTGCGGGCCATCTTCCTGGCGATGATCCCGGCCCTGTTGATCGGCGGACTGGCGGCGACGACCCTGCCCGGCCGTTCGATGTCGGTGCGGGCGCCGAGCCTGATGCGAGCGCCCGGCACTGTCCTGCGCCACCGCCCGATCGCGCTCTTCCTGCTTGGGGCGCTCGTCGGCTGGACCGCGCTCTCCGCGCAGAGCTCCTTCTTCACGATCTACCTGCGGTCGCTCGGGGCGCCGAACGACCTGGTGGGTTGGGCCTGGTCGGTCGGTGCGATCACCGAGGTGCCGGCGATGTTCTTCTTCCCGCTACTGGCGCGGCGGTTCGGTGTGGAGCGCCTGATCGTGGCCGGCGCGCTCGTGCTGGTGGTGCGGCAGGTCGCCAACGTGGTCTTCACCGATCCCGCATTGCTGATCGGGTTCTCGCTGTTCCAGGGGGTCGGGTACTCCCTGATGCTCATCGGCGGGGTCACGTTCGTATCGCGCCAGGCGCCGCAAGGGACCGCCGCCACCGCCCAGGGCATCTTCACCGGCGTGGCCTCGAGCCTCTCCTCGATCCTGGGCTCAGGCCTGGGCGGGCAGGTGGCGGGCTTCCTCACGATCCGCGGCCTGTTCGCCGTGTCGGCTTGCGTCAGCCTTGCGGCCGTAGTCCTGATCGCGCTGGCCGTGCTGCCGGTGGCCGGTCGCGGCGCAGAACCGGCGTCTCCCGGGTCTAGTAGCCTACGGGCTTGATCCGCGCGTAGATTGTGTTCGCGACCACCTGCGCCCCGAGAGCCGAGAAGTGCAGGCCGTCGCTCGTGTACCTGGCCTGGTACGTCCCGGCCGAGCTCGACAGGGGTCGGGCGATGTTCGTCACCCTCACGTTGAGGCTGGTGCCGAGGGCGACGATCGCGCCGTTCAGTGAGCTTATGCGGGAGACCATTTCCGGATATGAATCGGGCGGGATCGTCAGCAGGAAGACATGGATCCCGTGTGCCTGGGCTGTCGTCACGATGGCTCGAAGGTTCGCGACGATCGTCGCCTGGGAATAGCCCTGGGCGAGGTCGTTCGTCCCGCCCATGACGAAGAGAACGTCAGGCTTGTAGGCGAGCACGTCCGACGACAGCCGCGCTCGCATCTGCGCGGTGACATTGCCCGGGACGCCCGCGTTTCTGATGAGCTTCAGCTGCGGGTCGAGCGAGGCGAGACGGGAAGGCCACGGGTTGGCCGGCCAAGCCGTGAGCGAATCCCCAAGGGCCACGAAGCGGTAGATCCTCGCCGGAGCGGTCGACTTCTTGGGCGCAGGCGTGGGAACCGGCGATGCGGTCGGCTCCGGAGTAGCGGTCGGCACCGGGGTGGGATCGGGCGCCATCGGCACAGAGTACTGGAGCGCCAGCAGCGCCTGGTCCGGCGTCAGGGTCGGCAGGGCCGTCGGGTCATCGCCGGCGTGGCTCAGGCCGGCGGCCCGGAAAGAGCTCGTGCCGGAGGGCGTGCCCGCCCCGGTGCCACTTGTGCCGCTGAGCCCGGCTGCCGAGAACACGCAAGCGAGGAGCAGCAGTGCCAGGACGACGGCCATCTCCCGCCGCCGAGGCTCGCCCGCCAGCCGACCGGTCACGTTCCTGCGGAGCGCCGGAGACCGGATCAGCGCCGCGGCGCGTCCGGGCCACTTAGGATGAGCCATGCGGCGCCCGGCGCTGGCGGTCTGCATTCGCCGGTGAGCCATCTCGCGGATCCCGGGGCGGTCGGGGCTTCGGAGTCCACCGCCGGTTCGGTCGTGAGCAGAGTCGGACGAGAGCCGCGAAGGCTCCTTTGAGTGGCCGCCGGAGGTTGGATCCGGAGTGCCTCTCACTTCGAAGGCCCAGCCCCCGTCGCGATCTTGTCCATGTCCACCTTAGCTTGCCGTGGTCGGCTCACCCGTGCGCCAGCCGGGATGGCCGAGGCGCCACCACACGAAAACCGCTATTGCCAGAACGCAAGCAACCAGGATCAGAGTATCGAACGGCGCCAGGTCCTTGCGAATGTCCTTCCAGTTGGCTCCCAGCACCGTGCCGAAGTACACGAGTGCGATGGTCCAGGGGATCGCGCCCAACGTCGAATACACCGTGAAGCGGCGCAGCGGCATGCGCGACACGCCGGCGATGAAGCTGATGACGCTTCGAACACCGGGCAGCAGGCGGCTGATGAAGGCGGTCGGCGAGCCCCAGCGGGCGAAGAAGCGTTCGGCCTGATCGACTTCGTGCGGCCGGATGAGCAGGAACCGGCCCCAGCGATCGAGGAACGGCCGGCCGAGCTTGGCCCCGAGCGCGTACCCGAAAAGCGAACCCGTCGTGTTGGCGGCAACCCCGACGACTACGACG
>Ga0209638_1000214_pt1 | contig 38869 bp, 37 predicted proteins | sample BarGraNGADG00211_FD_184490 | JGI IMG/M metagenome (GOLD analysis project Ga0209638, IMG submission 184490) | Arctic peat soil microbial communities from Barrow, Alaska - Barrow Graham LP Ref core NGADG0002-211 (SPAdes) (version 2) | ecosystem: Environmental > Terrestrial > Soil > Wetlands > Peat...
GACGCGGGCCGCGAGCCGCAGGATCCTCCGGACCTTTGCGTCGATCGCCGCTTCCGTAACCTCTCCCGAGCGAACGGCCGCGAGCAGCGCGTCACCCCACGGGCCGTCCGGGCCGGGCATCACCAGGTCGAGCGCCGCGCGGCCCGCGGGGACCGTGGAGTGCGTTGCGAACCAGTCGCTCATGACCATTCCGTCGAAGCCCCATCGATCGCTCAGCGGATCGGTCAGCAGCGGGCTCTCGGTCATGCGGAAGTCGCGCACGCCGCTGTAGGCCGCCATAACCGTCCAGGCGCCGCCTTCGCGGACCACGCGCTCGAAGGGCGCCATGTACAACTCGCGGAGCGGTCGCTCGGCGACGTCTACCTTGAGGGTCTGGCGTTCCGTCTCCGAGTCGTTGCAAACGTAATGCTTGGGGCAGCCGCCGACGCCGCGCGACTGCAGGCCGAGGACGTAGGCAGTGGCCATCCTGCCGGTGAGCAGCGGGTCCTCGGAGAACTGCTCGAAATGCCGGCCACCGACGGGGCTGCGTTGGAGGTTGATCGTGGGGCCGAGCAGCACGTCTATGCCCTTACGGCGCGCTTCGCCGGCGAGCAGCTCGCCCAACTCACGAACCAGCCCTTCGTCCCAGCTGGCCGCCAGGGCGGTGGGGCTCGGCAGACTCGTCGTGGTCTCGTCGTGGCCGGCGGAACCGCCCTTCACTCCGGCCGGACCGTCCGAAACGACCATCGTGCGAAGCCCCGCCTGGGGCGCTTCGTGCATGGCCCAGAAGTTCACGCCAGTCAGGAGGCGAACCTTCGTTTCGAGGTCCAGGCGCGCCAGCCCGCTTTCGACCGCGCCCTCCACGATAGTCGCATAGTCCGACGCCGCCGCATGGTCTGCCCCGAGTCCGATCTCGTTCACGCCGATCCTCCCGTGCGTCCGCCAGTTTGGTCCAGGCTCGCCACGCCAGTCTAGTGTCTAGATCGCAAGGCGACTGATCGTTGGCATTGGGCGCCTGGCGCCAACCGGCTCTCCCCCCAGCCCCTGCCGCCTGACTACCGGCGCTGTCGGCGATTTCCACGTCGCCGGCTGGTGCGTGGGCGCGCCACCCGTACTTCCTGACGATAGTGGCCCGGCTCGCAGCCGGAATACGCTCGCGCGGTCATCTTCCGGGCTAACAGGCGCCGTCCCGCAGTAGCCAAATTCGCCCAGTGGAGGCTACGTGCTCGTTCCGTTCATCGGATACGCGATCGGTCGCCGGCTCATCGGCTACGTCGAGTGCGAGAGCCAGCGGCTGACGGACGTCTTGAACCGATCCGAATCGTTCGTCCTCCACGACGCCTTCGTCGAGAACTTCGAAGACGAAACTATCGTGAACCTCGGCGATGGCGAGGTGGACCGCTCGATCCTGTATGCGGTCGAGGCGGGCGGCCGCGGCGAGGAATCTCGGCGGATCCACACCGTGCGCCATCGAATGCAGGTCCAGCTCGGTCCTTACACCGCGCTCGGGTTGCTCCACGCGCCGTCCGGACAAATGCCGCTGCCCTACCTGACGACTACAGGCCCGATGGTGCTGCTTTCAGACGCAACGCTCGGCTTCCAGAACCGCGGGCAGCTGGCGCTACGAGATGTGGGCACGCTCATCGTCAACCGCGATCTGGTCGACTGGGTTCGCGCCAGCGACGACGAGGCGATGGCGTTCCCCGGCGTCCCGGTTCTGAACGATCGCAGCTGAGCCGGCACGACCGGACCCACGAACGTTCCCGCGCGCACCACTCGACTCGGGCGTACCATCGGCCCGCATATGCTGGCGAAAGCCGGCTCCATCGCCGTCCTCGCCCCAGGTGAACGCACCATGAGCCAACTCAGAGTGGCCCTCGTCCAGCTCGCGGCCGACCAGGACGTTGCCGCCAACGTCGAGCGGGCGTGCGCGCTCGTCGACCGGGCCGGTGAGACGCATCCTCATCTGATCGCGCTCCCCGAGTTGTTCCTCTATCGAGGGCCCACGTCGGGTTTCCTCGACTCCGCCACGGACCTGCCCGGTCCGATCACCGAGCGCTTCGCCGCGTTGGCCCGCTCGCTCAACACGTGGCTCCTGCTCGGCAGCCTGGCCGAACGCTCGTCGGATGCCGTTCGGCCCCACAACACGTCGGTGCTGCTCGATCCGGCCGGGCAGATCAACGCCATCTACCGCAAGCGCCACCTCTTCGACGTGGCCATCGAGGCTGGCCCCTCGGACCGTGAATCGGCCCGTACCACGCCCGGCACCGAATCGGTCGTCGCGCTGCTTCAAGGCGCAGCCGACGAAGCGGATCTGCGGCTCGGCATGACGATCTGCTACGACTTGCGCTTTCCAGAGTTGTATCGCGAGCTGACCCTGGCCGGCGCCGCGGTCTTCTCGGTGCCCTCCAACTTCACCGAAGCCACCGGTCGGGATCACTGGGAAGTTTTGCTCCGCGCCCGCGCCATCGAGAACGGCGCCTTCGTCATCGCCCCGGCTCAATGCGGGATCGGCGGCGGCGTGCCGACGCACGGCCGCAGCATGATCGTCGACCCGTGGGGGATAGTGATAGCTCAGGCCCCGGATGGGCCGGGCGTGGTCGTTGCGGACCTGGATCTCGATCGCGTGGCTTCGGCGCGGCGTCAGATCCCGTCCGGGCCGTCGCACTGATAGCCGGCCAGCCTAGGCGGCGCCCCACCTCTTGTGGAACGGTATCGCCGTCTCCTCGTTGGCGCTATCGCCGGACGAGGTTTCGCTGTCGTCGAGGACGCTGATCAGCTGCTCGCGATTCACGAGGGCGAAGGGGAAGCGGATGACCAGCGTCCCCTCGGATAGTCGTCGGACGGTTAGCTCCGTCACGGGCAGGAAATGCGGATCGGGCGAGTCGAGAAGTTGCTTCATCGACCCGTTGGTATGGACGTGCAGGCTCCCGCGGAGGCTGTATCCCGGCGCCACGATGGACACACGGCGGCGCTGCTTCTGAACGACGGGCGCCCCGAGGCGAGTCGTCTGTATGTTGGCGCGTTCGGCCACGAGCACGATCTGGTTGACTCGAAGCCAGAGCGTGCCGGTCTGGTGGTCCGGGTCGGGGAGGTTGCCGTGCCCAAGGAAGACGACGGCAGCGTTCAGGACCTGAACAAACCCCTGCTGCATGTTCAGCCAGTCGGACAACCTGGGGAACTGACCCGCGTGGATCTGGCCGGCAATCTCGAAGCCATCGCCGAAGATGTCGACGTCGATGGTTGGGCCGCCCTCATCCGGATCCTGCGGTTTCGAGAGCCAGGTGTCGCCGTTCGAGGAGGTGATGGGCCCGAGCGTGCCCCAGACCGGGTCGAAGCCAGGCGCATTGAAGACAGGCGGGTCGTCGGTCCCAGGACCCTGCGACCCGGCCGAGGCGCCATTATCGAAGGCGTCGCTGTGGCGCGGTCCCCCGAACAGCCCTGGGTGTCCAGTCATTTCTCGAACCTATCGTCGGCAAATAAACGCCTGCGCGCGTTTGCGTTAAGAGTCGGTCGCCTTCTTCGCAACCTTGATAGCTCCGTGGATTGTGACCGACCGTCCGAATCGGATATATGGCCCAGTAGAGCCAATGCGTTCGCATGGGTCGGCGTCGCGACGATCAGCCGCCGTCGCCCGGTGGCTCGCCCGGCAGTGAGAGCCCGAATACCGCCCCGGGACGCTTGCCCGCCGGCTCCAGCCAAAGCTCCCCGCCCATTGATCGGAGGAGCTGGCGGGACACATACAGCCCCAGGCCGGTGCCCTCGCCGCTGCCCGAACCGGCGCCCCGGCTGAAGCGGGCGAAGAGGCGCGCCCGATCGGCCGCCGACACCCCCGGCCCATCGTCGCCGATCGTCATGTGGAGCCTTTCGATCGTTTCGTCCGCAGATACGAGCACCTCCACGCGGCCGTTCTGGCCACCGTACTTGACGGCGTTGTCCAGCAGGGCCCAGAGCACCTGATCGAGTTGGTCGGGGTCGACAACCGCGAGCCAGCCGTTCGCCTCGTCCCGGAAATCGAACGTCACGCCTGAGGCGCCGATGGCCTCCCAGGCCCTGCGCACTCGCGGACCCACCGCGATCACTTCGGCCTGAGGCCGAAGGACACCGGCCTCGATGCGGGTCACGGTCAGCAGCTGGCGGACCAGGCGCGTCAGTCGGTCGGACTGCTCGGCGATGATCGCGAGACGGCGATCCCCGGCGGCTTCCGGCGATGCCGATTGAATCTGCTCGACGTAGGCGCGAATGCTCGTCAGCGGAGTCTGGAGATTGTGGCTGACGCTCCGCAGGAACTCGTCCTTAGCCGCGTCGAGTTCGACCAGACGCGCGTTCTGATTCTCGATGCGACCGAAGAGCTGGGCGTTGCGCAGCGCCACACCCACTTCATTCGAGAACAGTTCGAGCAGGTCCTGATCGGCGCGCTCCCATGCCCGGGTCGCCGGCAAGTGGCCGGTGAGCACGCCCAGTGGCTCGCTGCCGGCCCGAACCTCTGCGCGGACGGGTCGGGGATCTCCGGGGGTCGTTTCGGCGAGGGGCACCGCGGCCGGCGCGACCAGCTGGATCTGGCTGTCGATCAGCCCGTAGATGCGGCGAGCGTCGCGCTCGGCCGCCGCCACCAGGGTCTCGACGCCATGACTGGGCTCGTAGCCGGCGATCGCAGTCAGGAGCGCGGCCAGCTCGCCGTTGCGACGCTGCGTCTCGGCCGCGATGCGGTTGTGGCTTTCTGCGAGACGAGCCAGCTCATCGTCGCCGGTGATATGGATCGGTGGCCCCGGTTCGCCCGCCGCCACGCGTTCGATCGCGGTCGTGATGCGCCGTAGCGGTGCCGTCACGTTGGCGACCGCAATAGCGGCCGCTGCCACGCCGAAGCATGCCGCCCCAACGATTGCCGCTATCACCAACGGCACAATGACGCGGTCGTCCGAGTACAGCCCAGCGGCCAGGAGGATGGCTCCGAAGACGGCCAGCGGGAAAACGGCCGACGCGATCAAGGTTGCGGTGAGGAAGGCCCGCAGGGACAGGACGGCGCCCAGGCCGCGGGCGCGCCGGGTGGTTCCGCTCCCGTTCGCGGCCAAGTCGGCGGCTCGGGTCTCGGGCCCTGAATCAGTCGCTGGGGGCATGGCTTTGGACGAGTCGGTATCCGACGCCTCGGACCGTGAGGAGGTGGATCGGATGGTCCGGATCGACCTCGATCTTCTGGCGCAGCCGCCGCATCGACACCCACACGTACGACGCCTCGGCATCCTCGGTATCGGACCAGCCTCGGGCCAGCAGCGTCTCGGTCGTCACGATCTCGCCCAGGTTCGCGGCGAGGGCGTGGAGTAGCCTCGATTCGGTCGGCGTCAGCTGCACTTCCTTGCCGGAAACGGCGGCGCAGCGATGATGCAGATCGAGCGTGAGATTGGGCCCCAGAACGATCGCCTGGCGCGGTATGCGGTCGCCCAGGCGCCGCAAAACCCTCTGGATCCGGGCCCGCAGTTCGGGGTAGTGGTACGGCTTGGCGACGTAATCCTCTGCCACCTCGTCGAGCAGGCGGACCTTGCTGTCTGCCGTGTCGATGGCCGACAACACGATGATCGGAAGGTCGGCCTGGGCCTTGATGTGGCGAGCGAGCGCGAGGCCGTCCATGCGCGGCATCGTGAGGTCCACGATGATGAGGTCCGGCCAGCCTGCCTCGAGCCGGCGCAGCGCCTCCTGCCCGTCTCGGGCGGTCGTGACGTCATAGCCGTCGTCGCGCAGCTGTTCCGCCAGGACGATGAGGAGGTTGGGGTCGTCGTCCACGACGAGGATCCGTTGCTGCCGGGGCTCGGTCATTCGCTCTTGGTCTCCCCGAGGGGCTCCCACAGGCGGGGTTGTCGCGAGTATAGGAGGGCCCCGCCGGTGGGAAGCGGCTGCGCCGTACGGGGTCCGGGGCGCCCACACAGACATCGGCACCCGTCGCATGTCATAGTAGGCGCCCATGAGAGGCGGGATGGATCCACGCGACCCGGACAGCGCTGCGCTGCGAGAGCGCCTGCGCCAGTTTGGTGATGCGCCCGGCGTCTCGCTGTTGATGCGCCTGTCCCCCTGGCTCGGACCGGCAGTTCTCGGCTGGTACATCTACATCAACCAGGCCGGGACGTGGATCGAGCATCCCAGCGACTGGGTCTGGGCCGGGCTCTTCGAGACCGCGATCCTGGCATTCCTGCTCTACCGCCGCGGCGTGACCCGCCGCCAGACGATGGCGATACCCACCATGATCGCGGTCGTCGTGATCGGCTGGTTCGTGCTGATCAACAGCATCTCGTCGATGCTGCCCAACAACCATGGCGACTGGCTGTGGGCCGGGCTCTTCGCGCTCGCGGCCGGGGCGGTCCTCCTCTACCGCCGCGGCCTAACCCCCGTTCAAACGATGGCCCTGCAGGTCATGTCGATCGCCACCGTCAGCGACTGGCAGAACTCGAGCGGCGGCGGGCTCCGCGACTTCAACCTGTACTTGAACGCGGGCGCCGATTTCATCGCCGGCCGCGCTCCCTATACAGCCGCGGTGCTGCACCGCTACCCGAGCGGCGGCCTCGAACATCTGCCATTCCTCTACGCCCCTCCGACGCTGCCGTTCTTCGGGTTCCTGTCCGAGCTGCCCTTTGTCCTGGCAAGCGGGCTCTGGGTGTTCGGGTCGATCGCCCTCGTCGTACTGTCGTTGCGAGCCTTCGGCCTGTCGTGGCGATGGACCGTTCTGGCGTTCCTGTGGACCCCGCTGGAGCAGGGTATCTTCGTCGGCAATGTCGTCATCCCGTCGCTCGCTCTGCTGGGGCTCGGCCTCCGGTACGGTCCGTCGCTTGTCTTCGGACCGCTCCTGAAGCCTCAGAACGGGATCCTGGCTCTGTGGCTGTTGCGGGAGCGCGCCTGGCGCAGCCTCGCCGCCGGCCTGCTTGGTCTGGCGGCGCTTGTCGTCCTGACGTTGCCACTCACCGGCATCGACCTGTGGCGCCGATGGATCGAGGGCCTGGCTGCATACCAGCAATCGCAGGCGTTCCTGCCCGGGCTGTACGGCGTGGGCCTCGGGAAGTTCCTGCCAATGTGGCAGGTGATCGCGATTGCCGGTGTCGTCACGCTCGCCGCCTTCCTGGGTCGAGGCCGCGACGGGTTGGCCCGCTTTGGGCTTGCCTCGGTTATCGCCTCGCCGTCGCTCTGGGGCCACGGGTTCATCTTCGCGATTCCGGCGGTGCTGCGGCTTCGTGGGCCGTGGTTCTGGTTGGTAGCGGGCATTTTGTGCGCTGGCCAGTGGCCGGGTCCGCAGCTGGCTCTCCTGCTGGCCGCCGTGGCGTGGTTCGTGCCCTGGCTCCGACGCACGGAAAAGGACGCGTCGGACCCCGGGTCGCCTCACCCATTGGGAGCCGCCATTGAGCCATGGCCGCTCGAAGGCCAGCGCTTCGGGAACTGCCGCGTTTCGGACTAAGGCTTCCACAGCCAGCAGCCAGGGGTCTTGCCCACCTAGCTCCAAAATCGCGAGGCGTCGGGCGGGACGGCTTGGCTGTCAACCCGCACAACAACGAAGGACCGCGGCCCCACGATGCGGACCGCGGTCCTTGCCACGCCCGATACCCGAACGAGCTACCTGATGAGTTGGACCCCTAGGGCATCGCCGTTATCGCTTCCTACTTGACCGATCGTGCCCGACGTCACGTACCGGACGAACCAGCCCTTGAGACAGCCGGTGCCTCCATTGCCTCCAGCTGGGGTAGTACCTGGTGGATTGTTGCAGGCACGCTCGTTGCTGCCCTGGATGTAGGCATGGTCGAGGTAGAACCCGGCGAACTTGTTGACGTGGTAGTACAGGTTGTTGCCATTGCCCGGATCGGTGCAGTCAGGGAGCAACCCGCTGGTCGGGACCGATCTGCATGTCCCATCGAACAACGGGATCAAGATCACTTTTCCGTCGTAGGCGTTCATGTCGTCTTCGACGCTGTTGGGATTGCCCGGACTCGTGTGCAGCCAGGTCGGGATGTCGAATGCCTGGTTGCATGGCGTCGAGATCTGGCCCTTCAGCGTGCGCGTGCCGCAGCCCACCATGTCGAGCCACCCGACACCACCAGGCCCAACTTTGCACAGCGGCACGATGGCTTCGTATTGGCCGATGCCCCGGTCGGCTTGCGCGGTCGCGAGCGACACGAGAGGCCAGAAACCGTCCCCGAGGGTGATGCCCCCGGTGGGCCCGCAAGTCGCAATGTTCACGGAAAACGTAACGGGCAGGACCCCACAGCCGGCATCCGCCGCGCACACGCCCTTCAGCGCCCCTGCGACCGCGGTCGCGTCGGCTCCGACCGTAAAGTTGTTGAACCCCGCAATACCGGCGACATAGGTCCTGAAGGTTCGCTCTCCCTTGACGTTGACCCCGGCTGCCGTCGACGGGATCGCACCACCCGGAACCGCACCGACCGTCCCCACATTGGCCCCGTCCCAGCCCACGTACGACGCGGAGGACAGCGTTGACTGGTTGCTCGAGATGGAGGCCCGCACCGCCGCTAAAACGTCGGCGTCCGTCTTTGGGGATCCTCCCAGGTTCTCGACCATCACGGTGGCTCCGGCAAGAGCCGCCGAATCCGCCGCGTTCTGGGTGCCACGCTGCTGCACGTACGCGTTGCCGCCGTCGATGACGACGCCTGTCATTGCCAGCAGGACGGTGAAGGCGATCACGGCGATAACAAGCGCCTGACCGCGCTGCGGTCGTCGCCGATCCGGACTTACCAAGGGTCGCATCAGAAGAACTCCTGCTGGGTTGGTTCGGGGGTTCACGGGCACGTCAGCTTCGTTGTCGTCGGGCAGACGTATTCGATCGGCCCGATGCTCGTCGAGCTCATTGAGATGGACGGAAAGAGGCTGCTGATGAACGGCGTGACCGGATGGAAAACGGTCGTGGTCGTGACAAACGCCAGACATCCGATCTGCAGGCTACTCGGGCAATCGTCCGTCGAGGAGCTGCAATCGCCCTGAGTCGTGGTGGCAGTCTTGAAGCACACCGTGACATCGATGGTCGAGAGGCCGAGAGCCGGGGCGTACGCTACGGCCTTATTCTGCACGTCCGTGAGGCTCTGGTCGACGATCGCGAGTCGATTCGCCTGCCGCGCGGATTCGGAGAGGGTGTTGTACGCAAAGACGGCACGTCCGAGATCGAGGGTTCCGCAGATGACCAGGAACATGGGCAGGAGGATGAGGGAGAACTCGACGAGTGCCTGGCCTCGAGCCATTCGGGGGCGCCGGACTAGATGCCGCATGACTACGGTCCGACCGTCATCGTGGCGCCCGAGCAGCCACCCGACGGGTTCAGCGTGCCGCCGCTGATCGATTGGCTCCCGATGTCGTAGTTGCCGTTGTTACCGTTGTCGATAAACTGAACCGTGGTCGTGAACCCCGCGGCGGTCCAAGTCGCTTGGGCGTCGTTCTTTCTGACGCCTGCGAAGTTGGGCACCTGGCACGCCGCAAGAACGGTGAAGGTCGCGGGCGCTGAACCGTTCACGGTCAACGTCACGGTGTACGTGCCCTTGACTGTGTAGGTGGAACGGCTGCTCGGCGAGCAGAACGTTGAGGTCGTTGGGCTCGTCCCGCTGCCGAAGGACCACGAGCACGTGGTCGCGCCGGTCGATGTATTAGTCCAGGAGATCGGAACCGATCCGTTCCACGCGACGACGACCTCCGTCGAACCCGGGCCACCGCCCTGGGAGTGCGGTCCGATCTTCGTCGTCGAGTCATAGCCGGCCTCAGCCGGCGTCCCGTAGAACCTTGCTGTTGCCGTCGGGCTCGGTGACGGTGACGGCGGCGGGGGACCGGAACTCGAAGGGGACGGCGAGGGCGACGGCGACGGCGACGGTGAAGGTGACGGTGACGGCGACGGCGACGGTGAAGGTGACGGTGACGGGATCGCGCCGCCTATCGGGATCCCGGCCACGGTGCCAAAGCGAATCGGGAACACGGCTGACGCGCTCATGGCGATCTGCTGATGTGAGTCCCCGATGATTGCCCCGATGAACGGCGTCAGCAAAGTGAATTTGCAAGTCAAATCGACCTCAGCCCGGGAGCCGAGGCTGTACGTGTTCGGGCTTGCATCCGGGAACGTCGGGTTTGGGAGCGATGGCAGCGTGCAGCCGATTCCCGATGCGTCGTCGAGCATCAACTTGCGGTACTGGGCCTGGAGCGTTGCATCGAGCGTCGGGTCGCCGCTGCCTTGCCAAGCCTGAGGCTGCTCAGCCGCGAGATTGGCGCCGATCCGCGCGAGATTATTGAGAGTGGTCCAGGCGGCGAACACCCGGCCGAAGTCGATCGCGAAGAGCATGATCAACAAGAAGATCGGCAACACGAGCGCGAACTCGACCACGCTCTGGCCCCGCCGCCTGTCGCGCGGTGCGGAGCGTGGCCTGGAGGCACCTGCCTGCGGCAGGTCGTGCGACAAATGCATATTGGTCCCCGCTTGGGCCCCGCTTGGTCCCCGCTTGGTCCCCGCTATCCGCAAGTTCCGAAGACTGCGCACGACGGCTGCCAAGTCACTCTCCGTGTCGTCATCGCCCCCCGGTGGACTGCCACTCTCTCATTGGAACCTTGCGGCGAACATTTCCAACAGTCCTATCTCTCCGCTGGTGAGACGTATCGGTGTCAGGAAGCGCCGGAGTTTTCGCGCGAAACACGGGCGGCCACGGCGATCCGGCGCGGCGCGCTACTCCGCCTTGGGTTCGAAGTAGCGGCAGCGCGGCGCGACCGGGCAGTGCCCGCAATCGGGGCGCTGGGCGTGACAGGTTCGGCGGCCGTGGGTGATCAGCGAGACATGCGTCTCGTACATCTGACCCGGCTCGAGCATCGCCAGGTAGAGGTCGTGAGCCCCGTCGGCATCCGACTTCGGAGGGATGAGGCCGATGCGCTGGCTGACCCGGTAGACGTGTCGGTCGACGGGCATGAGCGGCAGGCCGAAGCTGAACAGCAGCACCACTGAGGCCGTCTTCTTGCCGATCCCGGGGATCGCCGAGAGCCAGTCGCGCGCCTCCAGGGCGGGTTTCGCCGCCAGGAATTCGAGCGAGTAGCCGCCGCCGTCGGCCGCAAGGGCGCGCAGCGCGGCCTGGATTCGAGGGGCCTTCTGCGGCGCGAGACCGCCCGGCCGGATGACGTCGATCAGCTCGGCCAGTGGCGCGGTCTCGACGGCCGACCAGTCCGGAGGGGGCAGATCCGGCAGGCCTCGGCCGCCCCAACCCGGGAAGGAGCGAGGCTCAGTGGAGCCGCCTGCCGGCGTCGGGGCGGCAGGGTAGGCGTCGCGAAGAGACGCGAAGGCAGCCTCTGCGTTGGTGTCGGCGCTGTTGGCCGAAAGGATCGTGAGGATGAGCTCGCTGACGGGATCCAGGCGATGCTGCCAGACGGGTCGGCCGTACGCATCGGCGAGACGGTCGAGGACGAAGGGCACGAGGCCGGGCCGCTTCCTCTGTAGCTGCCTGGCCCAGTCGCGAGCGATCCGCTCGGGATCGCGCCTGGCCGGACGCCCGGCGGCCGACTTCCGCCCCGCCGGCCCGGCGGAGGGAGACTTCGCCCCGGCCGCGGGCGACTTCGCCCCGGCGGCGACGCGGCGGCCCTCGGTCATGGACGCGACTGCCGCATGGCCGCCGCGCCGGCGAGTTCCACGATTCGGGCCAGCCTCTCGCCGGCCGAAACGACCAGGGACGAGGCCCCGTCCATGGCCTCGCCAAGGGTCATGGGGCCGTCGAGCACTGGGACTGCAACTGCGCCTGCCCCGACCATAACGGCCGCTCCCTCCAGAGTGACGGATCCTCCGACCGCGAAGCAAGGCAAGCCGGCCGCCGCGGCTCGTTGCGCCACACCAAGAGCCGTCTTGCCGAATGCGGTCTGGGAATCGACCTGGCCCTCGCCTGTGATCACGAGATCTGCGCGAGCCAGGCTCTCGTCGAAGCCGGTCTCCTGCATCAAAAGCTCCACTCCGGGGATCAGATCGAAGGAGCGAAGCCTCGGCTCCAGGCACATCAATCCGAAGCCCGCGCCGCCTGCGGCTCCCGCGCCGGCGCGATCGCGTGCCCGAACGCCCGATGCCTCCTCCAGCAAGTCGGCATAGCGTGTCAGCCAGGCATCGAGCGCCGCCACGTCCTGCGGCCAGGCGCCTTTCTGGGGACCGTAGATGGCGGCCGCGCCTTGTTCGCCCAGGAGCGGATTCGTGACGTCACATGCGACGCGGACTTCCAGTTCTTCGAGGCGCGGGTCGAGGCCCGAAAGGTCCACGGACCCGAGGTCCGGTACGGGACCGAGGAGCCGCGCGCGAGGCACAACCGAGCCACCGGAAGTGCCGGAGCCTCCGGAGCTGCTGCCAAACCGCGCCCCGAGGCCGCGCAGCAGCCCCGCGCCCCCGTCGGTCGTGGCGCTGCCGCCGACGCCGATCATGACGTGGCGCACGCTGGCGTCCAGCACGGCCCGAAGGATCTCGCCCGTCCCGTCGGTCGTGGCGGCGAGCGGGCTGCGCGGCTCGTCGCGCGGCAGTCGCGACAAACCCGAGACCTCGGCGAGTTCCATAGCACCGCGCTTGCCGTCGAGGGAGCGCAGCCATCGGGCCGTCAGCGGCCGAAGCAGTGGGTCGTGGGCAGGACACTCCATCCACTCCCAGCCGCCACTCTCGGCGATCGCGGAGAGAGTCCCCTCGCCGCCGTCGGCGAGCGGCGCGAGGATCAGCTCGTCCCCGGGGCGCGCACGCGCCCAGCCGTCCGCCAGCCCACGCGCCACCTCCACGGACGATAGCGAGCCCTTGAACGAGTCCGGGGCGATGAGGACGCGCAGGGAGCCGACGCTCGTCATCTTCCCCCTACGGAGCCGGCGAAGGCGTGGGCGCGAGCGAAACCGTCGCCGCCGCTGCGCGCCGCTTCTCCAGGTACTCGGGGATCCTGATCATTGGCGGCCGCTCGTGGTCCGCCAGCTCGATCACTTCCAGGCCCAGGCGACCGTGGCCGGAGCGCGGCAGCTTCATCGTCGAGCCGGCCTCGGCGAACAGGCTCGCCTTGTGGCGTTCTTCGAGGCGTTTCGACATCGCCTGCATGATCACGAAGCTCATTCGGGACAGCCCCTCGATGTCCTGGTTGCGATGGACGCGTCGCTCCAGGTCCACCTGCCCGAGCCCTTCGAGCCCGACCCGTTCGGAGATGTCGATCAAGTGCCCGATCTCGACGGCATAGCTCGTGAAGAACGGGATCATTTCCAGCAGGCTGCGCCGGCCGGCATATTCACCCGACAACGGCTGTATCAAACCGGACAACTCGGGGAAGAAGAGGTTGATGAAAGGCCGCGCCACCAGCTCCGTGACCCTGCCTCCGCCGCCCTCCTTTAGCACACCGCCCTCGACGATCGGGCGCCGGTAGTAGCCCTTGACGTATTGGATCCGTTCGTCGGAGATGAGCGGTCCCACGGTTCCGTACACCATCCGTGGATGCCAGTTGCGAACATCCGTGTCGGCCCAGACGACGATGTCGCCGCTGGTCTCGTACAGGCTCTTCCACAGCGCCTCGCCCTTGCCGACGTACGTGCCGTGGGCGGGCAGGACCTGGGAGTGGGTGACCACCCGCGCCCCTTCGCTCTCGGCTACTTCGCGGGTCCGGTCCGTGGAATCGGAGTCGATGACGAGCAGTTCGTCGACCAGCTCGTGCCGCACCATCAAGTCGCGCCGGGCTCGCGCGACGATCACGCCGATCGTCTCCTCTTCGTTCAGCGTCGGCAGCACGAGGCTGACGGTGAGCCCCTGTTTTCGCTTGAGCGCGGCCAGCCGGCCCAGATCGCTGAACTCGCGATGGTGGAAGTTGGATTCGCCGAACCAGCGCTCGACTCGAAGCGGGATCGTCTGAGAGTCGATGGCGGCGCGTTCGGCTGCGGCGAGCGTCTCGGCCTTCTGTTCGAGCTGGTCGAAAGTGGATTTGCCGATAGCCTCGCGCGTCTTGACCACGATCACGGTCTTGCGCGACTTTGCGGCGACGGTTTCCGGGAGAGCTCCGAATAGGAAGCCCTTGCCACCGTCTGCGGGCATGGCGGAAGCGCCCATGACCACCATGTCGGCCTGTTCCGCCTCCTTCAGGATGGCGTTGCGGACGTTGGTGGCCTCGCGGACGGCCTGTTCGACGTGACCGTCCGCGTGCTGGCGGATGAAATGGGCAAGAGCGCGCTCGGCCTGAGATCGGATCCCGTCGGTGACGCCCGCTGGGACCAAATGCAGGGCGACGACCTTGCCGCCGCTGCCACGAGCCAGGGCGTCGGCGAAGTGGAGGGCCAGTTCGGCATGAGGGCCGCCCCGGATCGGCACGAGGATCTTTGCCGCCGCGCCTGTGCCGCTCTGCTTGATGACTGCGATGTCGCAAGGCGCGTCGCGGACCACCTCGTCGATCGTAGGTGAGAAGACGGGGGCATCGGCGCCGGTCCGCGCGGTCGACGGCTTGCCGCCCCATCCGAAGACGATCAGGTCCGCGTCGAGCTCGGTCGCCGCCTCGATCACACCCTCTGCGGCACGTCGGCCGATCCGGACGATCGGGTGAATCGTCACTCCTTCGGGGGCGTAGTCGAGGAGTCGCTGCAGCAGGCGGCGGGCCTGACGGGCGCGCGTGGCGCCTTCGCTGAGTGGCGTTCCTTCGGGGACCTCCACGATGCCCAAAACGGTGAGGCTGCCCCGTTTGTCCAGCAGCGAGGCGCCGATCCGGACGAGCTCCTGGGCCGTCTCGGGGTTGGCTACGGGAATGACGATGCGGGAGGGCAGTGCCGTGCGGGTCATCCGGCGGCCTCGTGCCACTGCTTGACGAGATATGGCTTGAGCAGTTCGAACTCACGGGCCTGGCGCTCCACGCGCTCCTCGGCCTGTTCGTCGGACATGCGTCGGTTCTCGATCACGAAGCTGCCCACGCGCCCGAAGTAGATCGGGACGAAAGCGGCCACGAGCCGTTCGGACGGCATGGGCCCGAAGTTGGCCGACACGAGCAGGTCGTAGAAGACACGAGCCCACAGGTCGTCGGGGAAGTGGAAGGCGGCTACCGTGTCGGACAGCTCGTCGGTGTTCGGCAATCCCCCGTTGCCGGCCGCGTGATCGCCCGACTCGCCGCTGATCCCGAGCTTATGGGCAGCTGCTTCGGCCATCTGACCCGCCTCTTTCGCCAGCAGCATCACGCTCTCGTAGTCTTCCGGGCGGAGCATCTGCTGCCACGTCTCGGCGAGGGTCAGCGAGCCCGCGTGGAACTGGGTGAGCAGCCGCAGCGTGTTCACTTCGAGCGAAGCGGGTTCCGCGTATCGCTCGAAGCCGTAGGCCGGGACTTCATGGCTGCCGGAGATTGCCAGCCACCGGTCGGCGTTGTCACGCGCCATGGAGATCAGCGTGCCCACGACCTGGCGGAACATCGGGCCCAGATCGGAGCCCGGGTCCTTGGGGTCGTGGATCTTGGCTCCCAGGCGGGTCTGGCACACCGCAAAGCCGCCGGTGAGGGCCGTGGTCGTCATCCAGATGTCGATCCCAAAGCGCGAGACGTCGGCCGTCCAGTCCTCGCGCTCCAGGTAGTAGCGGATCAGGTCGCCGCTGACGCCGAAGTCGCCGCCGATCGGCTGGCGGATGCGATGGCCGTACAAAGCCCGCGTGACCGGATACGTGACCGTGTTCGTGATGGTGCCGTCGTACTTGTGGCGGGAGTACAGCGGAGCGACGAAGTCGTAGCCGCCCTTGAGGATCGGGCCGGCCAGCAGCTCGATCCACTCCGGGACGATCGAGCGCAGGTCCGAGTCGACGACTACTAGCGCGTCGACCTTCAGCGCGTTGGCCATCTCGAAGAGGGTCCGAAGCGCGGCCCCCTTGCCGCCCACGCCGTCGAGCTCGGGATACGTGAGGCTGACCCGGGCCAGGCGATTAGTCGGATGGACGAGCAGTATCTGCTCGATGTAGTCGGGTGGCTCCGTCTCGCCTACGACTCGCTGGGTGCCGTCCGGCGAACCGGCGTCCGCGTTCACCAGAATGGGGCGAAGATCCGGGAAGTACTGGACGAGGCCGGCCTGGGAGGCACGCACGACATAACCGATCGTCGCGGCGTTCCGGAAGCTCGGAATTCCGACCATGATGTCGGCGGAACCGAGCCGGGCTATCTCATCCCGGATGGCAGGAGTGAGCGTACTGGAGGGCATCGGTTTCCACGCTACCACGAAGGGCGCGCGGAGGGCAGTATGTAGCGGCAGCGGGGCTGAGCTGAGGGGCGTGTGCAGCCGGTGCTGTGTCCCGCGCCGCAGCCTTCGGTCGCCGTTACGAGGCCGGCAGCGACATGATCGACCACTCGTCGTTCCGGGCGCCCGGCAGGTAGTGGCTGTTGGACCCTTTGCAGACCATCTCCCTGAAGCCCAACGACCGCCAGGTCGAGACGTATTGCCCGATCGGCGCGCGGCAGTAGGGCGTGATCCGGACCAGCTCCCCAACCCGCAGCGCGCCATCGAGGAGTCGCTTGCGCTCAAGAAGCGGGACGTCGAGCAGCCTCGTCCCATCCACGACCAGCAGGTCAACCGAAACGAATGCGATCGGCCGCTCCAGGTCGAGAGGCCGATCCCTTTCCGCGCGGCGCGGGCGTCGGGTTCCGACCAGGAGCTGCCTCATGGCCTCGGGTACGCTCGGCGCGCCGGGCAAGGGCTGGCTCACCCCGACTGTCGCCTGCGTGGCCTCGATGGTCAGGTAGCCGTCGAGGATGAGCTCGTCGGCGAGCGCAGCTGCGCTGAGCGCCTCTGCCACCTCGGCGAACTCGTCCGTGCAATCGATCCCGTCTTCGTCAACGAGCTTCGTGCTACCGGTTTCGACTCGAGCGAGCACGCGCAAACCCGTCCAGCTCGGCTCGATGACGGCATCCCTCATCGAGCGCCTGCCGCGTCCGAACCGCTGCGGCCGCCAGTCCTCCGGGTCGAGGGGCGGCGCTGCGGGCTTCTTGCTGTGTGGCATTGGCATCGGCCGATTCTACGTCCCTCGAGCGCGATCGCCGGCGCCGCTATTCGGCGTAGCCGTCGGGATGCCTCTGCCGCCACTCCCAGGCAGAGGCGATCATCTCGTCCACCGTTCCGTGGAGCGGCCGCCAGCCGAGGACCTCGCGGGCTCTGTCCGAGCTCGCCACCAGAACCGGCGGGTCGCCGAGCCGGTGCGGCCCGAGTTGCAGCGGGATCGGATGGCCCACGATCGTCTCCGAGGCGGCCACGACCTGCCGAACGCTGAAGCCCGTGCCACTCCCCAGGTTGCAGATGACCGGTTCGCATGCTCCTTCCCCCGGGCCGGTCCGGGCATCGGCAGGATCGGTCGCCTCGAGCGCGAGCAGGTGGGCGCGAGCCAGGTCTTCGACGTGGAGGTAGTCGCGCACGCACGTTCCGTCGGGAGTGGGGTAGTCCTCGCCGTAGACCGTCAACGGGCTCCCCTCCGCGGCGGCTATGAGAACGTTCGGGATCAGGTGAGTCTCGGGATTGTGCTGCTCCCCGTTCAGTGCGGTGGCTCCGGCTGCGTTGAAATAGCGCAGGATCACGCTTCGGAGTCCGTAGCCGAAGCCGTACCAGCGGATCGCGCCCTCTACGGACCGCTTGGTCTCGCCGTAAGCGTTGATCGGCCGGACCGGATCGGATTCCGCGATCGGCGTGCGTTCGGGCATGCCGTAAGTTGCCGCCGTCGAACTGAAGACGATCCGCTTCACGCCTGCCGCTCGCATCCCGTCCAGCAGCGCGATCCCTCCCGACACGTTCTCGCCGAAGTACTTGGCGGGATTCGTCATCGATTCGGAAACGACGGACTTGGCCGCGCAGTGCAAGACGGCATCGATCCGGCGCGCTTCAAGCAACCTCGCCACGGCAGCCGAATCGGAGTAGCTGCCAACCTCGAGCTGCGCACCGTCCACGACGGCATTCCGGTGCCCGGTCGACAGGTCGTCGAGCACGGTCACGTCGTGGCCGGCGGCCAGGAAAGCCTCAACCGAGACGGATCCGATGTAGCCGGCGCCGCCTGTGACGAGAATGCGCATCTCAGCCTCCAATGATCCGCCGTAGGAATCCGGGGCGGCGGTGCTGTTGGGCCGACTGTGTGTCGGTTTGCTCGCCGGTCTCGATCGGCTCGGTTGCCGCGGTCGCGGCAGACGCCTCCTCCGCTTCGATATCCTTGGCGTCGCCCTCGAGAACGATGGCATACGCTTCGCGCAGGGCGGCGGTTTCGGCCTCCTCTTCCGATTGCTCGCGGCCACGGTCGTGCCCAGGCGACGTTGGTGTGGGGATCTCGAGGGTTGCCTGGGGCGCGACTTCGGCCTCGGCCGCGACTTCGACTTCGGCCGCGAGTTCGGCCTCGGCCGCGACTTCGACTTCGGCCGCCAGTTCGACGCCCGGTGCGATATCGACCGTCGGCAGATCCATGGCAGCCTGCATCTCGGCCGCCTCCAAATCTCCTTCGCCGGCCAGAAGTGCGAGTCGAAGGGCGATGAGGTTGTCCTCTTCCGGCATCGCCGTCTGATCGCGTTCGGATGGTTCGAGATCCGCGCTCGACCCCAGCAGCGCCGCTTCCCGCTCGGCAGCGTCGAAGTCCGATTCCTCGTCGTCGGCGTCGGGGCCGGCGTCGGGGACGACAAGCGCCGCTTCCGGTTCGGCCGCCTCCAACTCCGCATCGCCCGCCAGTAGAGCCACGCGCAGTGCGAATAGGTCGTTGGCTTCGTCCGGCTCGGCGACGGGCGGGACCGCCATCTCTTCGGCAGCGACGCCGGCCGGTTCGACCGATTGGGCAGGGGTCGCGAGTTCCGCTTCCGCGTCCAGTCCGGCCTCGCTGCCCAGCGACGCCAGCCGAAGCGTCACGCTTTCGTCCGCGTCGGCCTGCTCAGAGTCCCCGGTGAGATCGACAGCAGGCCCCGCCTCGGGCTCGACCTCGGACGGTGTCTCCTGCGGCGACTCGTCGAGATCCGCCTCGTCCATTGCCCCGACCGCCTCGATGACCGCTTCCGACTCGGCCGCGGCAAATGGATCTTCGGCGAGGGGCAGCGCCTTCATCTCCGCCGGCTCGAAGCGACGGCGACCACGCCCATTGACCGACGAGAGATGAAAGTCGGTTCGGGCCCAAGGCCTGCGGCGATTCGCGGTATCCGGCCGGGGGGCAGCCTCCTCCCCCGCCGCCGCTCCCTGGCGACCGGCCCTTCGTCGCTCCGCGGCCGGTGTTTCGTCCACGTTCTCGTTGAGGCTGAGCCGGTGGCGGCTCAGCTCCTCGAGCCGTTGCGCGGCAAGGAGCGGCAAATCCTCGGGGAGTCTCGCGGGTTCGGGCGCCACCTCGCCGCGGCCGCCTTCGAGCGTCTCCACGATCCGTTTCGCCATGACGTCCTCAGGGTCGAAGGCCAGCGCTCGAGTCGCGAACGTGCGCGCCAGGCGCACATCGCCACGCTCCATCGCCACGGCGGCCAACCCCGATATGGCGATCGCGTTCGTCGGATCCAGCTCGGTCAGCTGCCAGTACGTCCGCTCGGCCTGGTCGAGGTTGCCGTTCGAAAGCGCCCGATCGGCTTGCAGCAACAGCTCGAACATCAGACTCCCTTTGGCGCCGAGCCGTCCGGCTGGACGTCGATCGCTATTTCATTGCGCGCCAGTTCGAGCAGGATGGCACGATCGTTGAGCGCCGGCTCGGCAATTACCCACTCTGTCAGGTCGTCGAGCAGCCGCCCCACTTCGCGTCCGGGCCGTAGCCCGAACTCGGCGATCAGGTCTCGACCGTCAAGGGCCAGATCGGCTCGACCGAGGACCGCGTGGGCCGCCAGTTCGGCCGCGACACGCTGCCTGAGCTCAGGCAGCCGGCCCGCATCGGACGGGACGCCGCTGCCGACGTTGTCGGCGATGCGGAGCGCAACCAGATTGTCGATGGAACCCGGGCCGACCTTGCGAATGAAGCGCCGGACGGCGACATCGGTCCAGATCGGCTGATAGTCGAACATGTGGTGGCGGACCAGATGAGCGACCCGTTCCTGCAGAACGCGAGGCATGTGGAGATCGGAAAGGAAGCGGCGGGACATCGTCGCTCCAACCGTGTCGTGGCCGTGGAAGTGGCCTTCCGAGAGCGTGTCCGGCTTGCCGATGTCGTGGAGCAGTGCGGCCATCCTGACCGCCGGCCGATTGGGAGCTGCGTCGACGGTGCGCAGGGTGTGATCCCACAGATCCTCGCCCTCGATCTTGTTCTGGGGTATCCCTCGCTCGCGCTCCAGGTCCGGGGCGAGAACGGCGAGCAGCCCGGTCTGGGCCATCAGACGCAGGCCGACGGAGGGCCGAGGCGCCGCCAGGAGCTTGACCAGCTCGGAGCCAACTCGCTCCCCTGAAAGGTGACGTGCCAGCTCCGCACAGCGCTCGATGGCCTCGAGCGTGGCCGGCTCCACCGAAAAGTCGAGGGTCGCCGCCAGCCTGACCGCTCGGGCCATCCGCAGCGCGTCCTCACGGAAGCGGCGGTCGGGGTCGCCGACCGCGCGCAGAACGCGCCTATCTAGATCGCCGCGCCCGTCGTGAGGATCCACGAACGCGGCCGCTTCATCGGGACGCCCGCCCCACGCCATGGCGTTCACGGTGAAGTCGCGCCGAGCCAGGTCCTCCTCGATCAACCGACCGAACTCGACGACATCGGGGTGGCGGTGGTCGGAGTAGGAAACGTCGCGCCGGAAAGTGGTGATCTCGTACTGGTGAGCGCGATGGCGGACGACGACCGTGCCGAATCGGTTCTCGTACAGCGAGTGGGGGAAGAGCTCCACGATCCGATCCGGAGGGGCGTCCGTGGTCAGATCCCAGTCGGCCGGCGCCCGCCCGAGCAGGGCATCGCGAAGGCAGCCGCCCACGGCGTAGGCCGCGTACCGTTCGGCCCACAGCGTCGCGAGCAGCTCACGGACGGGTTTGGGGATCGTGGGAGGGGGCACGGCGTCGCGTGCCGCCGACCTGGCCTCGCTCATCGTTCCACCGCTCGTCGTCCGGTAGTGGGCGCCAACCGCCGCCCCGTCCCGTGTTCAGTGGCCAAGGAACAGGTACGTGCGCCAATTCTCGTTGCGGTCGTCGCGCAAGTACGGTGTGAAGAGCGAATAGACATCGCATCTGGGCTCCACGGGGCGGCGAGCCAGGCGGAGCTTCGCCTCCTCGAGCAACTTCCCGCCTTTGCGGTGGTTGCAGGCCTTGCAGGCCGTGACCAGGTTGTCCCAGGTGTGGGTGCCGCCGCGGTGCCGCGGCAGAACGTGGTCGAGCGTGAGATCGCCCGATTGGCGGTCGCAGTACTGGCACGTGTAGCCGTCGCGGGCGAAGATCTCGCGACGGGTCAGCTTGACACGCGGCCTGGGCCGGCGGATCTGGTGCTGCAGCCGGATCACCGAGGGCGCGCGGTATTCCTGCCGCGGCGTCCGAACTACCTGGTGGTCGTACTCGAGGACCTCCGCCTTCTGGCCGAAGACCAGCCGAAAGGCCCGGGGCAGGTTGCAGACGTTCAGCGGCTCATAGCTCTGATTGAGGACCAGGACCACGCCGTTCATCGGCGCATCGTATCAGAGCAGCGCTTATCATCCGCGGCTCGTGGCGGCAGGTCCCTCTATCGATACATCTGGGCGGCCGGAGCCATCGCTCCGTCCCGCAGATCGAGGCAGGTTCTCGTCTTCGTCGACGAGCAGGATCCCTGCGGACACGGCGGCGCTACAAGAACGCCGGAGGATTCGACCCGAGAAACCGGCCCGGGCAGGGGCGACGCTACCTGCGAGACAGGCTGGCCATTGCACCAGGCCGTAAGCCGTAGGGCCTTGGAAATGCGTCGGCTTTGTAGATGAAGTGGGAGTTTACGTTGCCCTGGAGCCACAGCTTCCAGGCGATTAACTGGATCGTCAGGTTGCCACCGACGCCGCCCGCTCCGCCGCCCATGCTCACCGTCGCAGCGGGCACATACACGCCCCCCGTCATGTCGACACTGCCGCCGCCCTGGAGATTAACCATAGGTTGTGGGAATGGGAGTGGGCCCGACTGGTCGGCGGCCAACTGCCAGATCAGGAGGTTCCGGTATGCATTCACGCCCGTGGTGGCCGCTTGATAGGGCCGCACCTTGAAGGTTGCGTTGCCGGTGACCGCGATAGTATCGCTGGCGGCGGTCGGGACATTGACGATCATCACTCCGCAGTCGCTTCCGGTCGCCGGGCAGTAGTCCGGTGAATGCTAGGGACGGCTCCTTGAACTTGCCCTTGCAGAAAGCGATCCTGGGTGCGTGGCGAAGGCAGATTCTCCGTTTGAGTAGGACATGCTGAGCGTTGGCGTGAATCGTCCTACTCGCCAGGTGGGCCTTTTGGCCACCGTAATGGCACGGCCGCTAATCCTGGGTGAGTTCCTCGGCGACGAGCCGGTAGCCACCGCCCGCCACTGTGAGCAGGTGGCGGGGTTGGTCCGGATCGGCCTCGAGCTTCTTGCGAAGTCGGCGAACGGTGACCCATACGTAGGCCGGGTCGGCGGCGTCCGAGTCGGCCCACACCTTGTGCAGCAGATGCTCTGTCGTGACGGCGTTCGGCATGCTGGCCGCAAGCGTGGCCAGGAAGCGCGATTCGGTCGGTGAGAGCGATATGCGCTGGCCGCGGATGATCGCTTCGCGCCGGCGGGGAATGAGCGTCACGTCGCCGAGATCCAGTTCCTCGACGGGTATCTGGTCATGCAGCCGTCGGAGCACGCGACGGATCCGGGCCACGAGCTCGGTGTAGTCGTAGGGCTTGGCGACGTAGTCCTCGGCGTATCGGGCGATCAGATCGGCCTTGCTGTCCGCGGCATCGATAGCCGAGAGAATCAGGATCGGTATGTCGGCCCGGCTCTTGATGCGGGCGGCCAGCGTCTGGCCGTCCATCCGGGGCATCAGCAGATCCATGATGACCAGATCGGGCCAGGCCTCATCGAGCATTTCGAGCGCCTTGGCTCCGCTGGCGGCTTTGTCCACGTCGAATCCATCGCTCGTGAGCCGCGCCGCGAGCGCGTCGAGGTGTGAGACGTCGTCGTCGACAAGGAGTAGTCGAGCTTCACTCATCGCCAACGAAGTCTAGGGCGGAATTGTCGCGCCGGTGCCGCGCTTCCGGGCTGGGGCCGAGGCCACGCGTCACGAGCGCTCCGGCGGCTCGAGGCCGGCCAGCTCGCGCGCCCGGAGCATGACTTCATCGAGCATGTCGACGGTGAGGCGGCCGGTGAATGTGTTCTGCTGGCTCGGGTGGTATGAGCCCAAGAGTGCGAGTCGGCCGATGCGAGCCTCCGCGAAGTGCCCGAAAGCGGGCTTCGGCGTCGACGGTGCGCCCGGTGCGGCCAGGGCTCGCAGCGTCCCATCCCAGGCGTACGAACCCAACGCCACGACTACGCGCACTTTCGTCAGCAGCGCCAGCTCGCGGATGAGATAGCGCAGGCAGGGGTCCCTCTCGGCGGGAAGCGGTTTGTTGTCGGGTGGTGCGCAGCGGACGACCGCCGCGATGTAGAGGTCGCTTACGGCCAGACCATCGTCTCGGTCGGTGGATCCGGGTTGGTTGGCGAAACCCGTGCGGTACAGCGACGCGAAGAGGAAATCCCCCGACCTGTCGCCGGTAAAGATGCGGCCCGTCCTGTTGCCGCCGTTGGCTGCCGGCGCCAGCCCAACGACGAGCACTCGGGCGTTCGGGTCGCCCCAGCCCGGCACGGGCCGGGCCCAGTACGCCTGCCCCGCAAATCGGGCGGGAGGATGCGCGGCCGACTCCCCCCGCCAGGCCACCAGGCGTGGGCAGAGGCGGCAGTTCGTGACGATAGCCGCGAGGCGATCGAGTTCAGCGTCGGCTCCGGCGTCCATTGCCGAAAGATAGCGACAGGGCGTCGGGGGCGTCGTAGCGCCCCGCCCCGAACTCCGCTAGCTCAGGAAGTAGCCGGTGACGTCAAAGATCACCCAGGTCACGGCACCGGCCGTCGCGCCGTAGGTGACGCTGAGCTGACCCTTTGAACTGAGCGACACCGTAACGTCGGTAGAATGAGTGTCGCCCTTTGGGAAATTGAGCGTCGAGATGCTCGGGTGGTTCTTTGGCGTGGTTGTGAGCGCGAGCCAGCCTGCGGCCGTCTGGCCGGTTACGGTCAGCGTGCCCGTCACCGCGAGCAGGGGCCCGGACGGGGGAACCCGGCTCCCGCGGGTATAATCAGAGAGCGTGACGCGGGCCGTCGCATCAGTCGAGCACGCCCCGCACCAGCCGCAGCTAAGGATCGAGAGCCACAATGACCGCCGAGATCTCCACCTGGGCCACCAAGAAAGGCCTCGCCCAGATGCTCAAAGGCGGCGTCATCATGGACGTCGTTACCCCAGAGCACGCCAGGATCGCCGAGGACGCGGGCGCCTGCGCCGTGATGGCACTCGAGCGCGTGCCGTCCGACATCCGCGCCGCCGGTGGCGTCGCCCGTATGAGCGATCCAGCGATGATCGAGGGGATCATGGCGGCGGTCAGCATCCCCGTCATGGCCAAGGCCCGAATCGGGCATTTCGTCGAGGCGCAGGTTCTCGAGGCTCTCGGGGTGGACTACATCGACGAATCGGAAGTCCTCACGCCCGCCGATGAGGTCAACCACATCGACAAGCACGCCTTCAAGGTGCCGTTCGTGTGCGGCTGCCGCAACCTCGGCGAGGCCCTGCGCCGCATCAACGAAGGCGCGGCGATGATCCGGACAAAAGGCGAAGCCGGAACGGGCGATATCGTCGAGGCCGTGCGCCACATCAGGACGCTGCTGGCGGAGATCCGCCGCCTCCAGTCGATGCGCGAGGACGAGCTTTTCGTCGCCGCGAAGGAGATGGACGCTCCCTACGATCTGGTCAAGCAGGTCGCGGCCGAGGGCAGGCTGCCGGTCGTCAATTTCGTGGCCGGCGGCATCGCCATCCCGGCGGACGCGGCGCTGGCCATGCAGCTCGGGGCCGAGGGTGTGTTTGTGGGGTCCGGCATCTTCAAGAGCGAGAACCCGGCCAGGACGGCCGAGGCGATCGTTCAGGCCACGCTCCATTTCGACAACCCAAAGATCATTGCCGAGGTCTCGAAAGGCCTTGGCAGCCCGATGCGAGGCATCGCGACGGTCACTATTCCAGAGGCGGAGCGGCTGGCGATCCGCGGCTGGTAGTCCGGCGTAGCGGGACGGACGGTCGATGACCGATGCCAGGCATCGGTTCGGACCGATGCGAACCCGGAGCGCGTGATGAAGATTGGCGTACTGGCGCTCCACGGCGCCGTCATCGAACATATCCAGACCCTCCGATCGATAGGCGTGGAGCCTGTCACAGTCCGCCTGCCCGAGGATCTGGAGGGCATCTCCGCGCTGATCCTGCCGGGCGGCGAGAGCACGACGATGCGCAAGCTCGTCGCCCGCTGGAACCTGCAGGAGCCGATCATGGCCCTGGCACGTTCGGGGGCCCCGATCCTCGGCACCTGCGCGGGGATGATCATCGTGGCGAAGGAGATAGCCGGCGGCGAAGAGCCGGTCTTCCCGCTGCTCGACGTCACCGTCGCACGCAACGCTTTCGGTCGGCAGGTGGACTCGTTCGAGACGGATTTGCCGATGCCGATCCTCGGCGATCGGCCGGTGCATGCGATATTCATTCGCGCGCCGATCATCGAGCGGGTTGGTCCCGGCGTGGAGGTGCTCGCCCGACTGCCCGACCAGCGTGTCGTGGCCGTCCGGCAGCGCAACGTGATCGCCCTCTCGTTCCACCCGGAGCTGGCAGGCGAAACCCGCATCCACCGCCTGGTGGCCGCGATGGCCTTGGAGTACTCCGAACCGGGCGAGGGCGCCGCCGTCGCGGGCGGAGAACATTGGTCGTCGAGGGAGTTCAGGTGAGCGGGCGAGTCCGTCTCGCTCGTCTGACCGACCTAGCCGCTCTCGGCGAGCTGTCGCGGCTCTCCCAGCAGGAGCACGTCGACGCTCGATCGCTGGGCCTGCCGGTAAGCGGTCCGCGGATCGGAGTCTTCAGCCTGTTCCGACTGCCGCTCGGCGCGTTCCGACCCAACGACCTGCTCTTCGTCTACGAAGACGAACGGCGCCTATCGGGGCTGCTGCGCGTGGAGCGTGACGCCTCACGCGACGAGATGACGATCGTAGAGCTCGATGCGATCGGTTCGGGCGACTCCGGCGATACGCGCTTCCGGATGGTGCAGCACCTCCTACGCGACGGAGCAAAACGCGGTGCCATCCGCTTCCACGTCGCCTGCGCCGATGGCCAGGGCAACGTGGAGCTGTTCATGCAAGCGGGCTTTGCCCGCTACGGCCAGGAGATGCTCATGTTCCGGCGCCCGGGCGATCCGCTGCCGCGGCCCTGGACGGAGGATCGGGCGCGAGAGGCCGGTATCAGGCCTTGCCAGCCACTCGACGCGCTGCCCCTGGCGCGGCTATATTCCGCGGTGACTCCGCAGCCGGTGGCCCGTCTGGAGGCGTATCGACTGAACGATTGGGAGCGTCAGGGCTCCACCAACCGCGTGCCGCGCTCCAGCCTGGCTCCGATCCTACGTTTCGCCGACGTGGAGGCTTACGTCCAGGTTGCCGCCGCCGACGAGGGAGGGGACATCCAGGCGCTGCTTCAAGTGGGTGTGGCGCGCGAAGAACAGCCCCACTACCTCAAGATCATCGCCAAGCCCGGCATGGACGTGGGGCCGCTCGCGGACTTCGGGCTTGGCCTCATCGGGGCTCGAATAACCAGGGGCGGCAGCTGCCCCGACAGCGGGGTTCTGGCTCCCGTTCGCACGTACGAATCGCCGATCGATCGCCGCCTCGAGGAGGCGGGTTTCGCGAGCCTCGCCACGGTGTCCCTCCTGATGAAGGAGGCCGTGGTCCGAGTCGCGGAACCCGCGCTCGTTCCCGCGGTACGCTGACCCAACGACAGGAGAGGACGTTGACTGATCAAGGCGCGCTCTATCGGCGCGAGTCGATCGACGATCTCGATCTGCTCCTCGGTGCCCTTCCGCCCGACGTGGTGGAGGCGGTACACGCGCTCACCGATCCGGCACAGCTCATCGAGGTCGTCATGGACCTCGGTCGCCGGCCGGAAGCTCGATTCACCAAAGGCGAAGTAACGCTCCTGGAGCGGGAGATAACCGAACGCGACATCGCGTACGTCGTGGACCACATCGGCACCTTCGGCGATGACAACCGCGCCGGCATCGAGCGGACCCTGCATCGCATCAGCGCCATCCGGAACCGGACCGGCAAGATCGTCGGACTCACTTGCCGCATCGGCCGCGCCGTCTACGGAACGATCGAAATCATCAACGACTTCGTGGAGTCCGGTAAGTCGATCCTGATCATGGGTCGGCCCGGCATCGGCAAGACCACGATGTTGCGCGAGGCTGCCCGCGTCCTGGCCGACGATCAGGGCAAGCGCGTCGTGGTCGTGGACACGAGCAACGAGATCGCCGGCGACGGCGATATTCCGCACCCCGCCATCGGCCGGGCTCGCCGGATGCAGGTCAAGACGCCGTCGGGCCAGCACCAGGTCATGATCGAGGCGGTCGAGAACCACATGCCCGAAGTGATCGTCATCGACGAAATCGGGACCGAGCTGGAGGCCGTGGCTGCCCGCACGATCGCCGAGCGCGGCGTGCAGTTGATCGGCACCGCACACGGCAACAACCTCGATAACCTGATGCTCAACCCGACCCTGACCGACCTGATCGGTGGCATTCAGACGGTCACGCTGGGCGACGAGGAGGCGCGGCGGCGCCGCTCGCAGAAGAGCGTGCTGGAGCGCAAGGCGCCACCGACGTTCGACGTGATCGTGGAGATCCTCGATCGCGAGAAGGTGACCGTCCATGCCGATGTTGCCGAGACCGTCGATGCGATGCTGCGGGGCGATCAGGTCTCGGCCGAGCTGCGCTGGCGCGACGAGGGCGGCGTGCACCGCTCGCAGTCGAGGCCGAAGCCGTCTCCGCGCGAGGCGCTGACCGGCGGCGATCGCTTCGGCAGCGACCGTTTCGCGGGGCTGGTCGGAGCGGGACCCGGCTGGCGCACCGAGCCGGGCTGGCGAGGTGGAAGCCCGTACCAGGGGACCGGCGACTGGCGCGAGGCAGAACGCCCGGCTTTGCGTCCCGGATATCGGTCGGGCACGAGCGGCGGCTGGCGAACTCCCATGCGTGGGTCGCGGGAGGTTCACGACGGCGCCCGGCGAACAGGGGACCGCGACAGCGGCGGATCTGCCGGCGGGCCTGGCGCGGCGGGACCCGCGGCGCCAGGTGTAGCCGGCGACCGACCGGGAGCGGTGGGACTTGCCCGCTCCGCGGGATCGGGCGCCGTGACGGGCACTATGCCCGGAGAGCGGTTCGCCTCGACACCTCACAGCGCCGGGTTGATCGCCGACCGCATCCCCCTCGAGCGGGGAGCGCTGCCGGTCCCGGAACCGCATGCCCGCGACCTCCGGGAGCTGGAACGACAGCGCTCATGGCGCGAGCAGGCAACCAGAGCGCTCAACACGTATCGCGCCGCCGAAGTTGACGACGAGGCGGAGGCGGAACCGACCCAGGTCGCCGTCCAGCCGGGCGCCCCGAGCGGCCCCATGGCCCCGAGCGCCGAGGCTCTCGACGCCGACGACGAAGCCCTCGCGGATAAGGTTCGCGAGCGGGCCGACGACGAGGCTCTCGGCGAGGGCGTGGAGGATGAGGACGGTGACCGACCGATCATGCGGGTACGAGACACGGCGACGATCCTCCCCACGCTTCGTGTCTTTCCCCACGGCATAAGCCGCAAGCGGCTCGAGCAGGCGGTCAAGGAACTCCAGCTGCCGGTCATTATCGCCCGAGACCCCGACGAAGCCGACGTGGTCATGACCCTCAAGAGCGAGTATCGCCAGAAGACCACTGCCCTCCGAGATGCCGAGAGCCGGGGTCTGCCGATCTACGTCCTCAAGAGCAATACCATCGTCCAGATGGAGGCGAGCCTGACATCGATTTTCTCGCTCGAGGTGGATCCGCGGGAGGCCGCGCTCCGTGAGACGGAGGAGGCGATCGGGCTCGTGTTCCGTAACGTCGAGCCGGTCGAGCTCTCGCCGCAAAACGCCTATATCCGGCGCCTCCAGCACCAGATGGCCGAGCGTGCCAACCTCATCTCTCGTTCGCGCGGCAGGGAGCCGTACCGCCGGGTCCGCCTCTACCCGTAGCGTTGGCCGGCGCGAGGCACATAGCCCGGCCCACGCTCGACGCGGCAGTGCATCGTTCCGAGGCCCGCTCCTGTCGCCTCGGCCACGTTAGACTCGTTGGATGCACCTCGACCGCGGCCAGCAATCCGGCTTCTTTCTGACGCTCGAGGGGCCCGAAGGCTCGGGCAAGTCCACACAAGCAAAGCGGATCGCGACGAGGCTCATCGCGGCGGGATACCGCTGCCTGGTCACGCGTGAACCCGGGGGAACGGCACTCGGGGAGCAAGTGCGCCAGATCCTGCTCCACGCCCCGGAACTGGCTCCGGTGCCCGCGGCCGACGCGCTGCTCTTCAACGCCGCGCGAGCCCAGCTCGCAGCTGAAGTAATCGAACCGGCCCTGGGGCGGGGCGAAGTCGTCATCTGCGACCGCTTCGGCGACTCGACCCTCGCGTACCAGGGATTCGGCAGCGGTCAGCCGCTCGAGCCGCTCCGATCGCTCGCGCGATTCGCGGTCGGCGATCTGCGTCCGGACTTGACGGTGCTCATCGATCTGCCCGTCGAGGATGGTCTGGAGCGCAAGCGGCAGGACGATGAGATCACGCGTTTCGAGTCGCACGCCGACGTTGCCTTCCATCGGCGGGTCCGCGACGGCTTCCTCGCGCTGGCCGCGGCCGAGCCGGGCCGGTTTCTCCTGGTGGACGGACGCCAGACTCCCGACGCCCTCGAAGCCCAAATCCTTGATGCTCTCCTTCCGAGATTAGGCGCAATACCTCGGGAAATGGGTAGGTTTGCCGCCATTTCGAGTGAACCGCAGCGCGATCCGCTGCGAATGAAGAAATGAGGGATGCAATGGGGAACCCCCCTCCCCTGGATGCACCCCTGGCTACAGCGGCCGAAGGGTCGGAGGCCGAGTTGATGCGGCAGGTTGCCGCCGGTGAAATCGGCGGTCTCGAAACCATATACGACAGGCATCACGCGATGGCGTATGCGCTTGCCCTGCGGATCACCACCGAGCCGGGGCTGGCTGAGGATGTCGTCCAGGACTCGTTCATCGGACTGTGGCGCAACGCCGGCCGATACGCCGAAGCGAAGGGCAGCGTTCGGGGCTGGCTGCTCGCCATCGTCCGCCACCGCGCCATCGACACGTTGCGCCGCCAGAAGAAGGGCGTGACGCTGGATGACGATACGGACGACACCGTGCCTGCCGCGCTGACCCTGCCCGATATCTGGCCCGAGGTTGCCGGCCGGCTCGACGCCGAGCAGGTCCGTGTTGCCATGGAGGGCTTGCCCCCTACCCAGAGGGAGGCCATCGATCTCGCCTATTTCGACGGACTGACTCAGCGCGAGATCGCGACCCGGACCGGCGCGCCGCTCGGCACCGTCAAGAGCCGCATGCGCCTCGGCCTCGTCGCTCTCCGCCGCGACCTGCTGGTCCTGACAGATATGACGGACACCGCCGACGTGGCCATGGCGGCCCTATCCGCCCGTTCAAAGGACCGGGACTGACATGGTCATAGGTTGCGGCCGCGTTCGTGAGCTGGCCCCGGGCTTCGTCCTCGGGGCGCTCGATCCTGCCGAGATGGCCGCCGTCCATGAGCACCTCATCGGCTGCCGCGAGCCTCATCCCGAGTTGCGCGAGTTTGGCGGCGTGCTGCCGTATCTCGCCGTCTCTCTGGAGCCAGTGGAACCGCGCGCCTCTCTGCGCGCCGCCGTCATCGCGGCCGCTCAGGCCGATCTCGCTGCGCACCCGCGAAGCGCCCTATCGGCCTCGCGACGGTTCGCCACGATCCGCAGGGACGCCCCCGTCGCCGAACCGGAAGCGGTCGAGGCCGATGCCGACGGTCAGAGCGCCGGCGTCGTCGTGTCGCTCGCGTCGGCTCGCCGATCGCGCCGGCGCAGCGCCCTGACCTGGGCTTCCAGAGTCGCGGCGGCCGTGGCGGTAGTGGCCGTCGTGGCGTATGGCTTCGGCGCGGTCGTCGGACCCGGCAGCCAGCCCACGGCGACCCGTCCCAACAACTTCACGACAAATGACACCCGCTACGCGGTGTTGACGCCGCAGGGCGACAGCAGGGCGCAGGGGCTGGTGGCTTTGCGGCCGACCGGCCATCTCCTGGTCTACGTGAACGGACTCGTCGCGACCAAGGGCGATCAGGTCTACATGGTCTGGGTCACGGCCGCCGGCGCACCGATGCTGGCCGGGTACTTCACCGTGAACGACCAGGGTGACGGCACCGTCGCGATGGACAACGTGCCGACGGCCGCGAGCATTTGGGTGCAGGTCTGCATCGAGCCCAACGACCACGTCACCAGGCCAACCGGTCCGATCGTAGCCGTCGCCACGATCACTCCTTAGGCGGTAACTCGGCCGCCGCAGGCTGCGTCCCGACTCTTGCGCCGCCGGCCTCATGCGCCGCGACCATCACCTGCTCCGCGACCTCGAGGAGTTCGTCGGGGGTTCGCCCATCCAGCGGGAGACTCGCCATCCCGGCGGTTGCCGAGAGGGCGATCTCGCCGACCGCGGGCAATGCGCCGATGCCGCGGACAAGCCGCTCGGCTACGACCAGGCCGTCGGGGCCGGGGGCGATGAGCATGAAGCGGCTGCCCGACATGCGGGCCACAGTGTCCACGAGGCGGACCGACTCGGACAGCACTTGCGCGACGCGGCGGAGGACCGTGTCGGCCGCCTCGTTGCCCGCCACCCGCTGGATCTCGTCGTAGCAGTCCACCTCGAGGAGGGCGAGGCTCATCGGCACTCCCTGCCGTCCTGCCCTGGCCACCTCGAGCTCGAGGATTCGTTCGGCGGTCCGCTTGTTCGCCAGACCCGTGAGAGGATCGATGTGGGCCAAGCGATCGAACCACTCGGCTCGCTCCGACCCAAGGGCGAGAGCCAGTGCCCGCTCCACCGTCACGGCGGCCAGATCCGCGAGCGGCTCCGCCCCGCGCAAGACATCCTTCGCCGGGAGCGCTTCGGCAAAACCGAGGGCCAGAACGCCCAGGGTCAGCTCGATACCGTCGCGCCGAACGACCATCGGCACGAGGACCGCAGTCTTGGCCCCGCGAAGTATGGCCACGTGGGCCGCATCGTCGACTTCGAGCGGCAACCGCGATCGAGCCACGTCCGCCAGCGGGTCGTGGCTGGTCGCTACCGGTCCAATCGCCTCGGCGCCAAGCGCCATCTCGGGCGCAATACCCGACGAGACGATCAGCGAGAGATCGTCGCGGTCCTGGTCGAGGATGTAGGCAGCTCCGCAGCTCGCCCCGAGATGTTCGGTCGCGAGGCCGAGCAGTTGGGCCAGCGCGTCGTCGAGATCGTCGCTGCGCGCAACTGCCGCCGCCGCAGCAGCGAAGAACTCGCCATCCGGTCTCTGTAGTGACGATCGTTCGCCCGACACGGGTCCCTCCTGCGTGGACGATGTAGCTACCCGATTGTACGGCCCACAACACAACAACACTCGCCGAAGATTCGGCGCCGCATATACTCGGCTCGTGAAGCTCCTAGTGGCCGTCGTTCACAATGAGGACGCCCGCGTCCTGATAGATGCCCTGCTGGCTCACCAGCATCGGGCCACATGGCTGCACAGCTCCGGCGGCTTTCTCAAACAGTCGAACGCGACGATTCTCGTGGGCATCGATGATGTCAAGGTGGAAGAGGTCGTCGCCCTCGTGCGGGAGAACTGCCACTCGCGAAAGCAGATCGTGAGCCCTATCCCTCCGATCATGGAACCGGGTGAGTTCTTCCTGCCGTATCCGCTCGAAGTAGAGGTGGGCGGCGCGGTCGTCTTCGTCCTGCCGGTCGACCGTTTCGAGCGAATCTGAGCGCCGGCGCGAGCCAGTCATGAGCCCGTTTCGGCCGGACCTGGTCGACGTCTGGATCTTCCGGGTTCGAACGCCCGGCCCGACTCCGTCGTCCGGTTTGCTGCCGGGGCGGTTCGGCTCGACGCCGGAGGACGGTTCGGGAGGGCTTGCGGGCGCCGCGGCGCCCGGATCGGCGACATCCGCCCGCGGAGTTGTGCCGGGATCGGCGACCCCCGCGAGCAGCGCGGCCACGGCTGCGGATCTTGAGATCCTGCTGCTCCGACGTTCGCCGGGCCGCATCCTGCCCGGCCTCTGGCAGTGCGTTTCCGGATCGCTCGAATCGGACGAGAGGCCGACCGCCGGAGCGCTGCGGGAGCTGCGCGAGGAGACGGGCTTCGACGCGGCCGAGATCGCCGGCCTCTTCGACCTGGACCAGGTCAACCAGTTCCACGAGCCTTCGTATCGGGCCATCGTCACTAGCGCCGTCTTCGCGGTCCGGGTTGGGGCGGCGGCCGAGCCGGTGCTCTCCCACGAACACGATGAGATGCGTTGGGTCTCGCCGGCGGAGGCGCTGGGCCTCGTCATCTGGCCGGCCTATCGCGAATCGATCCGCCGGATCGATGAGAACCTGATCGACCCGGACCGGGCAATCTGGTTCGAACTGACGCTGGAGGGGGACCGGGCGCGGCGGTAGTGCCGCTAGATCGCGGGAATCGATGGGCGCATGCCCGCGGCGGGCTCCGTGGCCTTGCGCCCGGCCCGGATCGGCAGGCCTTGGCGCCCGTTTCTCCGGTCTATTGGCCACGCCACTCTTATGGAGAATGGGGTCGTCGTTTGGCGGGCTATGCCGTCCCTTGCGAGGCGTCCAGGTGCCGCCGTGAGCGTGGCGAAGGGGCGCCGTCGACTGGTTCGACTTTGTTGGCGGTCGGAGACAGGCATCGACCCTGCATAAGAGTGCTGGCAGCAATCGGCCGGAGAAACCCGTGCCCAACCCGCGGCTTCGCCGCGCAGTGGCTCCGTCACCCCGCGGCTCCGCCCGGAATTGCCGCCTGCGCACGCGACGCTGCCCAGCCTGCGCGGTAGGCTTCTTGGGGTCCCGATACCCATTTGGGCCATCTCGCGCCTCTTATGTGTTGTGAGAGTTATCACGGCAACGCTCGACAGGGACGAAGAGAACCAGGTTCCTCGAATGCAGGTCTCGCCGCTTGTGCCCGCGCTGGCAACGAACCCCGAATGGGTCGCCACGCTGCACGAGTACGGACCGCTGCTGCTGGCCGCCGCCAGGGCGATCGCCCGGGATGAAGCCGAAGCCGAGGATCTGGTCCAGGTCACATTCGAGCGGGCGCTGCGCGCGGCGCCGACGATCCGGGACCCCCAGGCAATTCGCGGCTGGCTCCTGACCGTCCAGACGCGCGAGGCGCTGCGGGTCGTGCGGCGGCTGCGCCGGACGCTTCGTCTCGACCCCGCGATCCACGAGCTGCCGGTGGGCGGCCCGGATACGTCGGAGTCGATCGAGCTCGACGAGGCGCTGCGGCGGCTGTCGCGGCCGATTCGATCTGCCGTGGTCCTCCACCACATGGTCGGACTCTCCGTGCGCGAAACGGCGGATGCGCTGGGCGTCACGGAGAACACAGCGAAGGCGCGCCTGGCGAAGGGCCTCGCGCGACTCCGGGAGTGGCTCGATGAAGACTGACGACACCGGCGGCACGTCCGCCGCGAACGATCCAGCGCACAAGGGCGAAACGGGCGAAATCGAACAGCGTCTGGCCCGCCGCTTTGCCGTGGAACTCGACCGCGCGGAGCGCGACTATCCCGCGTTGCGCCGGTCTCGCGACGCGGCGAACCCGGATGGCGCGATGACCCGGTCCGGGCGATCGATGCTGGGCTGGCGGCGACTCGCGCTGCCGGTGACGGCGATCGCGGTGCTGCTGGCGGTCAGCCTGGTCGGCGTCGGGCTGACCTTCCGGCCGAATGCCGCCGGACCTGCGGCGCCCACCAGCGCCGCTCCCACCAGCAGCCGCGCGGCTTCGGGCCCACCCGCCTCGGACGGCATCCCGAACCAGGTGGACGGCCAGCGGGTCTATCGGATCGCCGACAAGGCCGAGTGGCAGAAGCTGAGCGGCAGCTTCCTTCTCGGGGCGTACGTCGAACGATTCGCCCTTCCCTGCGCGCAGCTCGCGACGCGACCGCCGGCTGAGGCGAAACTCTACGGCACCTGCGACGACCCGTATTGGCTGGCATCACAGGCAGGGCAGCCGTACGACTTCTTCGCTCTGGTTCAGCCGGCTCCGAACGGCACGGATGCGCTCGCAGGCTGGGCCGACGGCCCGGCAGTGGTGATCCGTGCCCACACGCACGACCCCGCGGCTGCCGACTGCGCCACGGCCGACAGGGACAAGTGCGAGAGGGCGGTCGTCGTCGAGGCGGTCGTCTGGCCGACTGTCCCAATGGAGATCGATGGCAACCGGATATTCCGCGCCTCCGACCAGGGCTTGTTCCCGACCTCGGGCAGCTTCCTGCTGGGCGGCCCGTTCGAGGAGCCGCACGGCCCGTTCGAGGATCCGCAGTTCGCCCTGCCGTGCGCCATGCGGGCCAACCTCACCAACGCCGAGCAGCAACTCATCCCGTACTGCTACGTGCAATCGATCGACGGCTTGCCGATCGCTCCGATGAGCAACTTCAACGCGACCCGAGGCGAGATCCTGGTCGCCCGGGTGCACGTCAACGATCCGCTCGCGGCGCAATGTCCGGCGAGTGACCGGGCCGATTGCCGCGCGGCGATCATCGTCGAGGCGGTGGTCTGGCACGGCGACCAGCAAGCCGTGTCGGCCACCCCCGCCGAACTGTCCGCGAACCCATCGGGTACGGCGGGAACCAATCCGGCTTCGGCGGAAGGGGTCGGCCCGGCCGGGTCGGGCGGGGCGTCCGGGTCGGCTCGGTCGGCGCCTCCCTCACCGGCCGGCGCTCCGAGCGCACTGACGACTGATACCACTACCACGCCGCCCTATTCGCCGTCTCCCTCCTGACCGGCGGAGGGTCGAGCCATCGATTGGCGGCCGTCCGACCGGCGAAGCCACAGGGTGGGCACGGGTTTCTCCGGCCGATTGCTGGCAGCACTCTTATGGAGGTCGATGCCCGTATCCGGCCGCTCTCGAAGGGGAACCAGTCGACAGCGTCTCTTCGTCACGCTCGCGGCGGCACCTGGCCGCCCCGCGAGGGACCGCAAGGCCCGCCAAACGACGAACGGACTCTCCATAAGAGTGGCAGGGCCAATGGACCGGAGAAATGGGCGGCCGAGACCTGCCGATGTTGGCGAAGTGCGAGATCGGGGCGCACGCCCTGGGCTCGGCGTCGCCCCTTTTCCATGACGCGACCGCTGCCAATCGGCCGGTCGCGACTTCTCCGCGAATGGCCCATGATGTAGCGCGCTAGCCGCGAGCCATTCGGGAGGAGCCATGTACGTGACCGTGGTGTACGTCCACGTCAAGCCCGAGCACGTCGCCGACTTCATCGACGCCATCCGGCTCAACCATGAAGGTTCGGTCCGGGAGCCCGGGAACCTCCGCTTCGACATCCTGCAGTCGGCCGATGATCCAACACGCTTCGTAGCGTACGAGGCCTACAGCGACGAGGCCGCGGCGAAGGCTCACAAGGAAACGCCGCACTACCTGGCCTGGCGGGCGAAGGCCGAAGCCTGGATGGCCGAGCCGCGCCGGGGCGTGCGCTACGACGGCCTCTTTCCAGCCGACGAACCCCGCGTTTGACGGAGCACGCCGGCCCGGATCCGGCAGCCGATCGCACGGCTTTCGCGTGGCCGCCCTTCACTGTCGCCCGCCTGCCCCGAATCCTTTTCGGCCCCGGTCGGAGCGCGGAACTCCCGGCCGTCGTCCAGACCTTCGGCAAACGGGCGCTCGTCGTCCTCCGCGAGGGTTTGCCTGAGCAAGAAGGCGACTGGGCCCGACTGCGACGTGGCCTCGAGTCGGCCGGAATCGAGATGAGCGTCGAGGGCGTTTCCGGCGAGCCTTCACCGGCGCTGGTGGACGCGATCGTGGCCCGGGCTCGAGGGAGTGGCGACGGCAGAGGCGCCGGTCCCGCGCCGATCGACGTCGTCGTCGGCATCGGCGGGGGCAGCGTCCTCGATACCGCAAAGGCGGTTGCGGGGCTGCTGATACCGGGCAACTCGGTCCGGGACCACCTCGAGGGCATCGGGTCCGAACTGCCATATCGGGGCCCGGCCGTGCCGTTCGTGGCCGTGCCAACCACGGCCGGGACCGGCAGCGAGGCCACCAAGAACGCGGTGCTCAGCGAGCGCGGCCCGGGCGGCTTCAAGAAGTCGTTCCGCGACGACGCGCTGGTCGCACAGGTCGCGATCGTGGACCCGGACCTGCTCGCGACCTGCCCGCCGGACCTGATCGCGGCCAATGGCATGGATGCGCTCACCCAGCTGCTCGAGGCGTACGTCTCGTTGCGAGCCAACCCGATCACCGACGCGCTGGCGCTCTCGGGCCTGGCTGCGGCGCGGGACGGGTTGCTGCTGTGGCACCGGGAAGCGGCGGCGGGGCGAGGCGACGGTGGGGCCGGGACCGTGGCGGCGGCGGCTCGCGAACGAATGGCCTACGCGGCCCTCTGCTCGGGGATCTGCCTAGCCCAGGCCGGCCTCGGCGCCGTCCACGGACTGGCGTCGCCGCTCGGCGCCCAATTCCCGATCCCGCACGGCGCTGCCTGCGGAGCGACCCTCGCCGCGGCGACGCGGGTCAATGTCGCGGCGCTCGAGGCCCGCGATCCCGGCAGCCTGGCGCTCTCCCGCTACGCGGCGGTCGCGTGGCTGCTCACGGGTCGTGCCGTTGCCGACGACGCCGCCACTCGCGCCGCGCTGGCCCCGGAACTGGAATCGTGGCGTGCCCGTCTCGGCGTTCCGCGGCTCTCGGCGTTCGGCGTCGCCGCGTCCGACATCCCCGCCGTCGTCGCCGAGAGTCGCGGCAGCAGCATGAAGACCAACCCCATCGTCCTCACCGACGAGGAGATCGGCTCGATCCTCCGCGCATCTCTCTAGCGGTGGGTCCGAGCGGCCGCGTGGATCAGCGGCGCTGCTTCCATTTGCGGTCGTACACGACGAAGTAGTAGGTGAGCAGCAGGATTCCGGTGCACAGAACAGTCACCGAGAAGGCGTCCGGCGTGTTCCACACCAGCAGGAGCGCGGCAACGTAGAGCAGCGCGGCCACAGGCCAGCGGCCGACGCGGAAGATTGGGCCCATCGTCGGACGCCCTGCCGCCAGGTCCGACTGATCGTCGTAGACGGCCAGACCGGCCTGTTCGAACCAGCGCGCGATGCGCTTCCAGCCGAGTCCGAGGTAGAGGCGCACTTCGTGCTCGTCCACGAAGACCCGGCCGAGACTGTCCCTGTAGATGCGTGAATCGGGGCGCAGCAGGATCTCCTGGCCCGGCTTCTCCTGCATGATCGACCACCAGCTCCGGAGGTGGATGACGTCGGTCTCGAGGTCAACCTGATGCGTCTGAGCCACCAATGCGAAAACCATCGCACCGAAAATCACGAGCGACAGGGAGATCGCGATCGACGGCGCGCCGCGTTGCGCGAGGCTCCCGAAAAACGCAACTGCCATGACCGGGACCCAGGGCAGCACATGCGTCGCCACGGCGATCGTGGTCGGGCGACCGATGGTCAGGAGACGGCTGGCGTTTTGGTTACCCGTTCCGCTCACTACTTTCAGTGCGGCTACCGCGCCGCGCCGCGCCGCGCCGCCCGGGCCAAACTGGTTCAGGCGAGATCCCGCATGTTTCGGGCGGTCCGAACGCGCCGTGGCCATTCGAACTATAGGACCCTCGCCGTACCTCTCGACGGGCAGCCGGCATGGCCAACTCGGCTCGACTCGATCGCGCGGCGCGGCGCGTCGGGGCGGAGGCGCGGAGGCGCGGAGGCGGGCGGCGCTTCACGGCCTGGCGGTCTCTGCTCAGGCGCGGTAACCTCCGCATACAAATCGA